>Ga0187861_10000038_pt1 | contig 164348 bp, 151 predicted proteins | sample June2016WEW_10_1_3_FD_132986 | JGI IMG/M metagenome (GOLD analysis project Ga0187861, IMG submission 132986) | Peatland microbial communities from SPRUCE experiment site at the Marcell Experimental Forest, Minnesota, USA - June2016WEW_10_100 | ecosystem: Environmental > Terrestrial > Soil >...
AACAATCCCGCCTATAGCAGTGTGGCTGGGGTGTTGTTCGACAAGAGTCAGAGCAGGCTCATCCAATACCCGGCGGGCGAAGCAGGTAGCTACACGATCCCCAACAGCGTCACCAGCATCGGGAACGATGCGTTCGGTGCATGCACCAGCCTGACCAGCGTCACGATCCCCAACAGCGTCACCAGCATCGGGGAGGGGGCGTTCTTTGACTGCACCGGCCTGACCAGCGTCTCGATGGGCAACAGCGTCACCAGCATCGGGGACTGGGCGTTCTTTGAGTGCACCGGCCTGACCAGCGTCTCGATGGGCAACAGCGTCACCAGCATCGGGGACTCGGCGTTCTTTGACTGCACCGGCCTGACCAGCGTCTCGATGGGCAATAGCGTCACCAGCATCGGGAACGATGCATTCGGTGCATGCACCAGCCTGACCAGCGTCACGATCCCCAACAGCGTCACCAGCATCGGGGAGGAGGCGTTCGGTTGGTGCACGGGCCTGACCAGTGTCACGATTGGTACCAATGTCGCCAGCATCGGGGACCTTGCGTTCGATGGGTGCACCAGCCTGACCAGCGTCTATTTCACAGGCAACGCCCCCAGCGCTGATTCGACTGTGTTCGCTTGTGACGTCAAAGCGACTGTCTATTACTTGCCGTGGACAACGGGCTGGAGTACGCCATTTGGCGGTATTGCGGCCGTGCTGTGGAATCCGCAGGCGCAGAACCTCGGCGTACAGGCGAATCAATTTGGGTTCACCATCACCGGGCCCAGCAACCTGGTCATCGTGGTGGAGGCCTGCACGAATCTGGTCAATGCGGTCTGGGTTCCGGTGGCAACCAACACGCTGACCGGCGGCTCGTCCTATTTCAGCGATCCCGATTGGACAAATTATCCCTGCCGTTTCTACCGCTTGCGCTCGCCGTGAGCCACGCCAATTGCTGAGGGCGAGTTGCACAAATGATTTTTCCGGTTGTAGCCGCGCCTCTAGACGAAACTGGCCGGAAATGGGTTTGGGCAACTCCTGAACTTGAAAGTTGAATTTAGTCGCGCAGTTGGTGGGCGTGGGCGCAATGCGCGGGGCGTAGCGGTGGGGCGACAGGCTTGAGCGGAGTCCCGGCGCGTGGAGACCAGGACGATCCATCTGCGCCAAGCTTCTCGGGTGGGGGAAAGGTGTCGAGAGGAAAATTGGGGCGGCTGCCGCCCGAGTGTTCCTTCGCCGCGCTGGATCAGAAAAGTTGTCACTCTTACCTGTCACTCCTCGGTCGAAAATGAGGCGATTCAGGATGAAGCGAGATGAAGTGTAATAAGCGTGAAAGCGTTTATTTTTCTGGCTTAGATGACAGGAGCGCACGGGAGATGAAACGAGACAAAAATGCCCTTTAGAATTATGAGTCCCCTGCTCTACCACCTGCCCCGAAGCCGCCCGCTCGCGAAAGCCTTCGGATTTCGGGGCTGAGCTACCCGCCAACGGCGGACAAGCCCTGGCGTACACGAGCGGCGTAAGATTAGCGAGGCCGCAGGAAATTTCAACCGTCTTTTCCGCTCACGCGCCCGACAATTCCCTGCTGCGGCGCGCAGCCGCCTTGATCGCCTCGACAAAGATGTCCACCAGCTTTCGTTCGCTCATCACTTCCAACGCCGCCTCGGTCGTGCCACCTGGCGATGCGACCTTGCGGCGCAAATCGGCGGGCGGCTCGCCGCTTTCCAACATCAGTTTCGCCGCGCCCAACACGGTCTGGATTGTCAAAGTGGTGGCAACGTCTTCCTCCAAGCCCATCTCGATCCCGGCTTTGATCATCGCTTCCGCCACCAGGAAAATATAGGCAGGCCCGCTACCGCTGAGCGCCGTAATGGCATCGAGAAACTTTTCTTCGGTCCGTACCGTGATCCCGACCGCGTCCAGAATTGCTTCTGCTGTTGCGAGGTCGTCATCGGTCGCGTATTTGCCTTTGCACAATGCGGCGGCGCCGGCGCCGACCAACGCGGGAGTATTGGGCATCACGCGGATGACGCGCGGCGTTTTGCCCAACTCCTTTTCGATTCTTGCCGTTGGGACACCGGCGGCGATGCTGATAAGCAGTTTATCCATCGTCATCTGATCTCGCAAGCTCCCCAGCACTTCCGTGATTTGCTGTGGCTTCACCGCGAGCAAAACGATATTCGCCGCTGCGACCGCGGCGGCATTGTTGGTCGTCGTTCGGATTCCGAAGGCCTTGGAAAATAGCTGCAGCCGGTCGGTTTTGAGATCGGAGGCCATGATCTGCTGCGGCCGGACTGTGCCCGCCGCAAGCAAGCCGCGGATCAATGCTTCGCCCATGTTGCCCGCGCCGATGAACGCGATGGTTTTATTCTGCAGGCTCATGTCGTGTTCGTTCTCCAAAAATTGCCGTCCCGATGCGCACCATCGTCGCGCCCTCCTCGATGGCCACCTCGAAATCGTGGCTCATGCCCATCGACAAATGTGGCAGCGCCAAACCGTACCGCTGCCTCGCCCCTTTGCGCAACTCCCGCAGCCGACGAAAGTGCGGTCGAGCTTTCTCGGGTTCTTCAGCATACGGGGCGATGGTCATGAATCCTGCCATCTCGATACGAGGCAGTATGCTGATTTGTCCGATCGCTTCGCTCAGCAGATCAGGCTTGAACCCAAACTTGCTGGCTTCGCCCGAGACATTGACCTCGAGCAGGATACGCTGGGTCTTGCCCGCTCGCTCAGCCCATCTGTTGATCTCACTGGCCAGTTTCACACTGTCGACAGAATGAATCAACTCAAACAAATCGACAGCATCGCGCGCTTTGTTGGTTTGCAGATGGCCGATCAGGTGCCAGCGAGCACGGCTGGACACGAGCGGGATCTTCTGTTTGGCTTCCTGCATCTTGCTTTCGCCAAAAGTCGTAACGCCCGCCTCCAATGCCTGTTCAACTCGCTCCGGCTCAATGGTTTTCGTCACCGCCAGCAACACGATGTCGTCCGCGGGTCGGCCTGCGCGCCCGGCAGCTTTCCCCATGCGCTCGCGCACCCGCTGGACATTTTCGGCCAACTGATCCATGCCCCACAGTGTATGCCAGCCCCTCGGCCAACCGCAAGGTGAACTGACTATTGCACTTAAACAAAGACTGTCTATAATAGAACCGAATGGCACTGCCCTCAAACCTGGGTCACTTCAATCTCTTGGATGAGATCGCTCACGGCGGAATGGGCGCCGTGCTTCGCGCGTTCGACCCGACATTGAACCGCGAGGTGGCGATCAAGGTGCTGCGGCAAGAGCTGGCGTCCGACCCGAAGTTTGTCGAGGATTTCCTTCGCGAAGCCCGCGTCGTGGCATCCATCAGTCATCCGCACATCGTGCAGATTTATTTCGTGGGCGACGAAGGCGGACAGTACTACCTCGTGATGGAGTTGTTGAAAGGCCGCACGCTGCGGGAGATCGTCGAAACGGACGGACCGCTGGACGAGGAACGCGCGCTGGATCTCATGATCGACGTTACCGAAGCGCTACGAGCCGCCTACAAAAGCCAGATGATCCACGGCGACATCAAGCCCGCCAACATTTTCATCACGGAGGACTTCGGGGCCAAGGTATTGGACTTCGGGCTAGCCAAGCTCGCCAATATCGAGGCCGACACCACGCGCGGAATCTGGGGATCGCCGTACTACATGTCCCCCGAGCGGGTCGGCCAGAAGGCTGAGGATTTTCGGAGCGATATCTACAGTCTGGGAGCGACGCTGTTCGATGTCTTGACGGGACGGCCGCCTTTCGACGCTGAGAACCTCGAGGAATTGGCCTTGAAACGGCTGAACGAGAAGCCGCCGCTGTTGCGCGACGTCAATCCTAAAATCACGGAAAAAACAGAGCAGGTCGTCAACAAGATGCTCAACAAGAGCATTCTCATGCGCTACCGCAACTACGATCATCTGCTCGAAGACCTGCGCGAAGCCAAGACGGAAGCGACAGCCAAACGCCTGGGGGTGGAATTGCATCTCAAACCGGGCCCGCCCGTGCCTGAGGCTCCGCGGCCACCGGCGCCACCGCCGAAGCAATCCTTGCTGCCGCTGGTTCTGACCTTCACAATCGCGTTGCTTGCTGTGATCGGTGCGTTGCTCTGGAGCCATTCTACACCCAAACCCGCGCCACAACCACGGATAGTAACACCGTCTGCAGATGATATCCAGAAAGCAAAGGCAGAGGCGGAAAAGAAAAGGGCAGAGGAAGAAGAGAAAAAGGCAGAAGAAGAAAAGAAAAAGGCAGAAGAACTGGCCAAGCAACTCGAGCTTGAAGAGAAGGAACGGGAGTTGATCCTGACCACCGACCGCAACATGGACCCCAGTTGGTATAATAGCTACGACTTTGCCGCCGTCCTGAACGCCTACAAAGCTCTCGACCCACAGATTACGACGAGTACTAACCGCCTATTGCTCAAGCAGCGCCTGCGCCTCGCAACCCTGCTCGTGGACTTCAAGTCTCAATTGATCAACGACATTCTGCGTCTGCCCTACGACAGCGGCGACTTACTGACGCGACAAGGGAACAAGCTCGTTGGTCGTATCGCCCGAGCCACAGACACGCAGTTGGTTTGTGTCACGCCGCCTTACGGAGAGATCACAATCGCCTGGAGCGATCTCCCCAATTGGGCGCTGCGGCAGTTGGCTTTTTTCTACGCCACCGCATTCCAACAATCGGAAATGGCCGCTGCGCAGGGCCATCGGTATTTGACGTTGGCGGCGTTCGCCAAGCAATACAGGCTCTCTGAGTCAGCGGCCATCGCCTCCCGAAGAGCGATACAGATTTCACCAGACCTGCGACAGGATGTGTTCGATCTCTTCGGGGGGAGACTTCCCCCTATGCCGAGGTCCCCCAACCCGGCACCGGGCCGCTGAGGACCTCGCCGAGACTGGAATCGTCAAGCGCTGGTTCCACGCGCTGCGACACGCACTTTGGCCTTTATCACGCAGCCAACTGAGTCTCTCACTGCCACGGGTAACCGAAGGCATGGGGGCAGGGCTGACCCAACGATCTGTACAGCCCGGCGCAACGTTGTTTCACGCAGTCGTTGGTGGATATTGCCACCGTGCGGCTGAAGTTGCGGCGTTGTCCCTGCAAGGCCGATTGTCGGCCACAAAACTTTTTGCTGTGGTGTTGGCAAGCCCTATACTCAAGTGTTGCCATGTTGCCCAAGTCTTCCAACATTGCGGGCCTACTGGGTGACGTGGTGGCGACTCCGAGGCTCGATCCGCATTACACAGGATTTTTGGCGACCTCGTGAGACTGATCCAGGTTCTCTCCATCGTTATCGCGCAGTTCGGCATCGGCAGCTTGTTGATGACGAGCATGCTCTCGCCGCGCGAGATTCGACTGAGCTTTTTCACCTTCAACAGTCTGCTCTCCGCCCTCACCGCGGCGAAGGCGCTAGTCTTGAGCAATTGGAGCGAGCGCGCTGGCGGGTGCGCTGTTGCTGGGCGCCACCAACGTGGCAATGATCCTCGGTCACTGGCATCTCGTCGTGCGCCGCTTGTCTTTCGAGCATTTGGAACGATTCAGTCAAATCCTGCTCGCCGTTGTGGGGCTGCGCATCGTTCTCCTGTTGGCGACTCTGGGGTTGCTCGATACGATCGACGAAAAACTGGCCAGTTCCTTCATCCGGAATCTCTGGGCCGTGCACCTCAACCTGTTTTTATTCGCGATGCGCCTCCTCTGGTGGTTGGTCCTGCACCTCGTGCTCAGCTTGCTGGTCCTTCGCTGCGTGAAGGAAAAGGCAAACCAAGCGGTGACCGGAATGCTCTACGTCATGGAGATCAGTGTTCTCTTTGGCGAGCTGTTCGCCGCGTATTTGATGATCTGAGAGAATTGGTCGGGACGGCGAGATTCGAACTCGCGACCCCTTGCACCCCATGCAAGTGCGCTACCAGACTGCGCTACGTCCCGACAATCCGACCTGCGCACTCTAACATACGCCTTTCGCCACCGGCAACGCCGAACTTTGAATCCCGTGGGACGGGATAAACCTTGAACTTTGAGCCGCGAACCCTAAACTACCGCCATGGATCCGTTACTCAAACTACTGGAAGAACACGCACTGCGCTCCCCCGAGGAACTCTCGAAAATGCTGAATATGCCGGCCGACGAGGTTCAGCGCCGCATCAAACAGTACGAAGACGACAGGGTCATCCTCGGCTATAAAGCCGTCATCAACGACGACAAGGTGGACACCGACCTCGTCAAGGCCGTCATCGAAGTCAAAGTCCAACCCGAACGCGAAGGCGGTTTCGACCGCATCGCCCGCCGCATCGCCAAGTTCGACGAAGTCACCAGCCTCTTCCTCATGAGTGGCGGCTACGACCTGCTCATTTTCGTTGAAGGCCACAGCCTGCGCGAGGTCGCCCAATTCGTCGCCGAGAAACTCGCCACCATCGAAGGCGTCACCTCCACTGCCACCCACTTCATGCTCAAGACCTACAAAGAGCAAGGCGTGATGATGGAAGGCGGCGAGGAATTCGAGCGACTGAAGGTGAGTCCGTAGGCCCTTCAATCAAGGCCGCGGCTTGTCAGGTCGGTCTGCCTGTAACACTGCTCCACATGGCCAGCGAGGAGGTTGTTGAAAATGTCGCTTCTGGTTGTCGCGGCGGTATGCGACCGTCGAAATTCTCCGCAAGAACAATAACTCGGCGCTCATAGAGCGCCGCAACAGTCTGTTCTTCAATAGCCTGCCAACTCCGACAACACTCAAACCCGACGGACACCTTGCGAAATGAAACAGGCACGGCAGATCGCAAAAACCTGCCGTGCCCCTTCGAGAGACGTAAAACTTGCGCCTCCCTGCCAATCGCTGTTGGGATTGGCAACACAAGCAACCGAAAGGAGGCACTTATACTCACATCGTGAGGCACGGTGCTTTCTTGCAGCAACGTATGACTCCCCTCCTGACCACTCAATCCCGACAATGCTCAGTGGGTCGAACCCGACTCTGAAATACTACTGCTCCGCCTGTTTCGGCGGCCTGAACAACAAGCGGGCGTACCCATAGGCAATCATCTCGTCAGTCACGGTTCGCACGCCTTCGCTTGATTCCCACCATCGTTTCGGGTCGTAGTCCCGATTCTCGATGGCGATGATTCCAACTCTGCAACCGTTGCCCAATGCCTTGTCGAAAAGCAAGCGGGTCCGGCGGGAGTGGGCGCCAAGTGAGACGATATTGAAGTTTGTCTCCGCAACCCCATGCTGGCGCAACCAGTTCTTCAAAGCCACAGCGCAGGCGTAAGTGCGATCCTGGCGAACCTTTGGCGCGGGTACAGCCTGAACAGCGTTTGTGGTTAAGCCGAGGCGAACCAACGTGGCCGCGCCGCGTTCGGCAAAACTCTTGCATTCAGATAACGGCGCACCTTGTTCAATCGGCCCCCCGGTCACAAAGAGCTTGCTGTAATGGTCTCGCTTGAATTCAGTCATCGCTTCCTCAAGCGCATAATCCGGTAGCCATCCTTCCACCACCAGCACCCCGCCGGGGACCGGATCATTGACCGCCAGAAACGAGTGTGCTCCTTTTACCGTGAACACGACCAGCACCGCGCACGTGAACGACAGCACAATCCACCCCCGCAAAGTCGGAAGTAAACACTCACGGCGCTGAAGCAATCCCCATACAGGTTTGCCCTGTTTCATTTCATTTCAGTGTACAGAATCCCCTGACGGTACACAACGACCTCTTCAAATCTGGGAATCTGGGTCACCCATTTAAAGGTTCCGATCAAGACAAAAGTCTTGCCCACTGGATTTCCCAGCCCTACTTGCTTCTTCTTCGGTTGAACTTTCCACCGTGACCCGAGTCCGCTGTCCGCGCCTGGGTTGTTTCTTGTCGCTGTTTTGTTCAGTCACCCATCTGGTACTAGACCGCACATCGAGCTCTCGCCCGAACTCGCGCGGCCCCTGTTCCGCTGTGCGAACCCAGAAATCTGAAGGCTTTAGGGTTACAATTGGCTGCGACACCACGCGACGGTCTTCTCGATGCCTTCGCGGAAATCGACGCGGGGCATCCAGCCGAGGAGTTTTTGCGCTTTGGTGATGTCGGCCTGACTGTGGAGGATGTCGCCGGGACGCGGCGGGTCGAATTTCGGTGCCATGTTCTTGCCGACGATGGCGTTGATGGTGGCCACAAGGTCGAGCAACGTGATACGACCGCCGCAGGCGATGTTGAAGGATTCACCGAGCGCTTGCTGCGGGGCTGCGCAGGCGGCGAGGTTGGCGGTAATGACGTTTTCGACGTGGGAGAAATCGCGTGATTGTTTGCCGTCGCCGAAGATCGTCGGCGGCTGGCCTGCAAGGATTGCGGTGATGAATCGCGGGATGACGGCGGCGTACTGCGATTGCGGGTCCTGGCGCGGGCCGAAGACGTTGAAGTAGCGAAGTGAGAGCGTTTCCAAACCGTAAAGCCGCCAGAAGATGCGGCAGTAGTATTCGCCGGTGACCTTGTGCACGGCGTATGGCGAGAGCGGTGAGGGCGGCATGTCCTCGCTCTTCGGAAGCTTCGGCGTGTCGCCATACACGCTTGAGGAGGAACTAAAGACGACACGCTTGCACTTGGCGTCGCGGGCCGCCACCAGCACGTTCAACGTGCCGGTGATGTTGGCCTCGTTGGTCAACTGCGGGTTTTCGACTGATCGGGGCACGCTGGGGATCGCCGCGAGGTGCAGGACGTGGCGCACGCCGGCGACGGCACGCCTGATCTGATCGAGGTCGCGCAGATCGCCTTCGATGATTTCCGCCTGCTTCTCAAAGCTGCGCAGGTTCTGGCGTTTGCCCGTGGAAAAATTGTCGAACACGCGCACGCGGTGGCCTTGGTTGACGAGGTGCTCTGCCAGATTCGATCCGATGAATCCAGCGCCGCCGGTGATGAGATAATCAGTCATAAGCAAGTCGTGGTTGACTGGTGTGGAGAGTGTTGTTGCCCAAATGGTGGTTGTTGGTGCAGCCGCGCTTCCCTGCCCCGAAAGCTTTCGGGTTCGGCGCTTCGCAGAAGCGCCGCTACATCGAAATTGCCGAAATTCGATCCGGGCAACGCGCTCTGGAAAATCAGTGACGCAGCCGGGCTCGCTTGGCCGTCGGAGAGCGCGAACAATCGCCACGCCGTGTCGTCGGGCGTGATCTCGCCGAAGTTGGCGCGCGTCGCCGTGAACACGTGATCGATGGCATCCCCGCCCAGCAGTTGCAATGGCACGCGAACGAACAGTCGGTTCGCGACGCTCGTCACGGTGATGCCGTGATTGGACAGGCGATTGTCACCATTGTACACGTGCACGTTGCCCAGCGGCGTGATGTCAATCTTGATCTTCGGCAGCTTGGCAAAATCCTCGCCGCGTTTGTAACCGTACAGCAGGAGATGGACGTTGGTGCGTTTGCCAAGCCGGTTCTTCAATTCGATCTGCGCGATCAAGTCGCTTCCCTGCCGTAAAAACATCGTCTGCTCCGGAGCGATGGACTCCGCAGCAGCGGCAGTGGTGGAGACATGTTCGCCGAGTTTTTGTGCGGGTTCGCCCCGCGCGAACACCAGCGCCTTGTTGCGGACAGCCTTGCGCCAGTCCAGCGGCAGATCAAGCGGAAGATTGGGCACTGTTGTTACATCAATCGTCGCAAACAATTCATTGGCGCGCGCCAGCGAGACGAGGAAATACTGCCCGATGGTCGTTTCGGTGCGATTGAGCAGGATCGCTTTGTATTTCTTCTCCGTCTGATCTCTCGTCAACGGCAGTGTCTTCCAGTCGCCATCGTCGAGCAATGGCGTCGGCGGTTTCAACTCCAATTCGGGATGATAATGATACGGCCGCGACCAGTGACCGAAGTGAACCAGGTAGTAATAAATCGTTGGATGCAATCCGTCGGCCACGACGTCCAGCGCCGCCAGGCGCAGGAAGTTGGCGGCGGCGCGGTGATCGCGATTGCTGTCGGCGGGATGAGGCACGAAGATCATCGTCGGCCGAAACTTCCGCAACAGCGTTACCATGTCGGCTTCGATGCTCGCCGCCCGGTACGGGTGCTGGTATCCGAATGCATCCTTGTACGGAACCGCCGTGGCGCGCGTCGAATCGCTGCGTACCAGATCGGCCGGATCCCAAGAGTCGCGCCAAATCTCCAACGTGAACCAGTCGGGGTAGCCCAAGAAGGTCAGATGATCCGCCGGTAACCCGAGCAGGTTGGTGGCCGAGGTCCCCTCCGCGTGGCGTTGCTCGCCGAACGCCAGATACTGGCGCGCCCGCAGAAACAGGGTGTGCCGGTACAGCTTGAAAGCGATCTGATTGTGATCGCCGTAGGTGAGATAAACAACGCGCACGTCCGCGCCTGCCGCCAACGCCTGTTGAATCACGCCGCTCGTGCCCAGCACCTCGTCATCCGGATGCGGCGCGACGATGACGACGCGGTCATTGGCAGTGAATGGCGGCAGGCTGGTTTGCGCGATGGCGCTTGCCGCTGTCGCGATGATAAGCCAGAGAGTAACAAGGAATCGGCACATCAGAAGCGCACAGACTCTACTACCGGCCGACGCTTTTGTAAACAAATCCCAGTGCGGCCATTTTCTTCGGGTCGAAAACGTTGCGACCGTCGAGCACAATGGGTTGCGCCATGACGGAGCGGAGTTTTTCGAGGTCGAGCTTGCGGAATTCGTCCCACTCCGTGCAGAGAATCAACGCGTCCGCGCCCGAGGCGGCGGCATGGGCACTGTCGCAGAATTCGACATCCGACAACACTTCCCGCGCCTTGTCCATCGCTTTGGGATCGTACGCCTTGATGCGCGCGCCTTCCTTCTGGAGTGGACGAATAATTTCCAGCGATGGCGCCATGCGCATGTCATCAGTGTTCGGCTTGAACGCCAATCCCAGCACGGCGATCGTTTTATCTTTCACTATCCAGAGCGTGTTGTGAATGTTTTTCAGAAACCGTTGGATCTGCTCGGCGTTGATCTGCTGGACCTCCTTCAGCAAGCGGAAATCATAGCCCAGTGCCTCGGCGATGTGGACGAACGCGCTCAGGTCTTTCGGGAAACACGAACCGCCGTAGCCAAGTCCCGCATTGAGAAACGCGCGGCCGATGCGTTTGTCCAGCCCCATGCCGTGCGCCACGTCCGCGATGTTTGCGCCGGAGGCTTCGCAGATGGCGGCAGTGGCGTTAATGTAAGAAATCTTCAGCGCCAGGAACGAGTTGCAGGCGTGCTTGATCAACTCGGCGGAGTTGATGTCGGTGACGATGATCGGCGCTTTGAACGGAGCATAAATCGCCTTCATTTTTGTCACGGGCCGTTCGTTGAGGACGCCGATCACGATGCGGTCGGGGTTCATCAAATCCTGGACGGCGCAACCCTCGCGCAGAAATTCTGGATTACTTACGACGTCGACATCCACTTTCTGTTTGTTGTAACGGCGGATCGTCTCGGACACTTTCTCGCCAGTCTTGACGGGCACGGTCGATTTATCGACGACGATCTTGTATTCGGTCATCGCGCCCGCGATCTCTCTCGCCACTTTCTCGACGAAACTCATGTCCACCGAACCATCCGGTCGCGGCGGCGTCGGCACGGCAATGAAAATCACCTCAGACTCCTTGACCCCGTCGGCGATCTTCCCTGTAAAACTCAGCCGGCCTGCGGCGACGTTCTTTTTGACGAGTTCCTCCAAGCCAGGTTCGTAAATGGGAATGCCGCCTTGCTGGAGCAGCTCGACCTTCTTCAGGTCGTTGTCAACGCAAATGACCTGATGGCCAACCTCGGCGAAGCAAGCGCCTGTGACCAGACCGACGTATCCTGTACCGACAATGCAGGTCTTGACCATTTGCTAATCCCCCATGCCCGCGCCGCCGCCCAGATCGATGCGGTTCGCACCCAACTGCACAGATGGATAGGCCTTGAGCGTGAGCGAGACAAACACCGCCATGTCGTGGCCTTCCGTCCGCTGGTTCACGTACCGGAAGCCGTAGCTGATGTACCAATCGTGCGTTTCTTGTCTGAGCATATAGTCCTGTTCCTCCCATGTTCCGTCCTGAAAATCGAATCGCTGATACATTTGCGCTGTCCAGTGGCGGCTCAGCCGATACGCGACGTCGGCGCTCACAAGGTTGCTGTCATGCTGCAGCAACCTCGTCCCGATCCCGAGGCTCCAGCGGTCGCCGTTCAAGATTCGAGCATCGGTGTTCAATTCCTTCAGTTGACCAGAGAGCATATCATACCGAGTAAACGCGTCTGCGGCAATCCATTGCGTGGGACGCAGCCGCAGCGTGCCGAAAAACTCCGAGAAATCTTTTTCGCCCGCGTTCTGCTGAATGTGCCAATCGGTCCAGCCTTCCACCTCCACCAGGTTCCACGGCTTGCCGTCGCGCTGCGTCTGCAGCTTCTGGCGGAGGCCGAACCGCAGAATGTTCTCGCGGCTGATCGCGTCGATGGAATTAAACGCTGGAAAATCCAGCGGCGACCAGCGCGTCACCGAAAACGCCTCGCCAATCGCGTTGCTCGTCGTGCGGATCGTGTCGAATTGAAACAGGTCGTTCGTGGCCACGTTTGGCGTCGGCACCCATTGGTAATCCGCAAACGGTTGGAGGATATGACGCAGGCCGTCAATGCCAAGAGGTTTGAACTGCACGTCGTTCCATGCGCGGGACAATTTGAAGGAGGCCTCCGTGCCGAGATCGCCGACGATACGGCGTACCTCGTTGGTGCGCGCCGCCGTGTCAGGCGCATTCTCGTAGTAGGTGTAGCGTCCGCCCGCGCGTGGCACAAGCGACAGCCAGCCGAAGTAAAATTGCGGCAAGACCAGTTGATGGAACGTGTCCACGCGGAACGTGTGGCCCTGAAAGAGCGGATCGTTCGTGTCGCCGGGCACGTTGTTGTAATAGCCCGCACTGCTCTCACCTTCGTAAAACAGCGGTGTTGACCAAAGCTTCGTGCGGTCCACCGCCAGTTTCACCTCTGGCAGGCGCTCCACCTCGGCGAAGAAGTCGTTGAACTGCGGACGCACGAGCGCGGAGAGCGTGTAGTTGTCGCCGCGTTTCGTCACATTGGCGACAGATTCCGGTTCGCCCTCCCGGTTAAACTCTCTGCTGAGAAAGTCGTGAATGATCGTCGGGTCGCTTTGCTTGTTGAGATCGATGGTCAGGTCCACGTTGTTCGTGAACGTCTGCTTATGCTGCCACTCGATGCGGTAGCGATTGGAAGGGATGATTTCGGTCCGCGGAACGAGATTGCTGCTCGTCTCGGGAGCCGCGTCGTTGATGTAATAACCGCGCAGCAGTCCTTCCGCCGCCGGGCCGAGGCTATACTGCAACTCCGGTCCCCCCCCCACCCCGCGCCGCGTGCGCTCGTCAAGGTCAATGGCCAACCGCACGTTCTCATTCAAACGCCAGTACGACGTGCTCAGCAGGAAGAAACCCGATTGCGAGCTTTGGCCGACTGATAGAACAAGCGGTTCGCGGTCTCCTTTGAGCGACCAGATCATCACGGGAAACCAAAAGACAGGAACGTCCCCCAGGAACATCGTGACGTTGAACAGCACGACACGATCTCCCGGATGGATCTCGCCATGCGTCGCCTGCACCCGAAAATGCGGCTGATCGTAATCACACGTCGTCACCGACGCCTGAACAGCCGAGTAGTGATTGCTTGAGACCGTCTCCAGATGATCGCCTCGAACGTAAACAGGATCGAAAAATCCCTGCCAGTGGTCGGTCTTCAGGACGTGGGTGTCGAAGTTGTAGTACGCTGAAGGCGCGACCCATTCCTGGTCGGCGCGGTTCAGCCGCACATTTCCTTCGGCCCAAGCCTCCGAGGTGGCAGTGTCGTAGCGCACACGATCAGCCCGCAAGGTGGAGTTCTTGTACGTGATGACGACGTTACCCTGAAAGAGCATGATTTTCGTTTTTTGGTCCAAGGTCTGAAGATCGGCTTGGAACGTAGCTGGCTCGCCACTGCGCTCGGGTGCACCGGCAGATTCGCCAGCCGCGAACACATGAACCCGAGCGAGAAAAAGGAAGCCAAGACCGAACCAGAAAACTCTCCCCACGCTCCTCATAAAATCGGCGCGAACGCTAACATACCGACCGCAGCCGCAGCAAGGCCAAAGGGTTGGTCGCAGAGCAGGTTCGCAAGCGTGCGACGATTCTGAGCTTAGGGGTTGGATCGAAGCAGTTTTTTTCAGTTTGGCTCAGATTCGTTGGTTGTGGGCAGAGAAAACGATTGCACAAGCAATCTAGCACGCGACCTGCTTTTTCTTATCCCCGTCAAGGTGATTGAAAGGTTAACTATGAACAAGCCGATGAAAATGCCGCCTGTCAACATCTCCGACTGGGTCGAGTTCTGCTGGCTGCTGCTGATTGATCCAACGTTCCAGGCAAGCCGCAACAAACGCAAGGCCTACTTCGACTACCGTCTCGCCAAGCAGTACAACATACCGTTTTGCTGAAGCGTTGCAGGCCAACCGCGTCGGCCGGCGAGGCACAACAGGCAGCAAGCGGAGCGCTTGACCTATAAACTGGCCGTCATCGGCAGGCTAGCGCTTCGATCTCCACCAGCGCGTCCTTCGGCAACCGCGCCACCTGCACCGTCGAGCGCGCAGGGAAATCTTTGATGAAATATTTCCCGTACACCTCGTTCATCGCGGCAAAATTGTCCATGTCACTGAGGAACACCGTTGTCTTCACCACGTTCGAGAGGCTCAGCCCTTGCGAGCGCAACAACCCGTTGATGTTCTCCAGCACGCGCGTCGTCTGCTCGATGATCCCACCCGCCACCATGTTGCCCGTCGCAGGATCGAGTGGAATTTGTCCCGCGCAGAAAATGTAGTCGCCCGCACACACAGCCTGCGAATACGGACCAATGGCCTTGGGCAAGGCGTCGGTCGCCACGATTTGTCGTTTCATGTCAGCTTCTCCTTAATCTTTCTCTCGCCACGCGAGCCACGCCGCCGCCGCAAGCATGGCTGCGTCCTCTGCCAGAGCAACCAAGCCCACCTTGCGCCCCTCGACCGTGCCAAAGCAACCGCATTCGATGTTGAGCCCACGTCCGACTGCCTGCCCAATGGCGATGATGAACATCACGAGCATCAACGCGATCAGCAGCGCATTCGTGCGCATCCAAATGCCGATAATCAAGAGCAGCCCCGCAGCAACCTCAACCCACGGCAGCGTGATGGCGAAGGCGTTGATCCACTCGTGCGGAAGCATCCGGTAGTTGGCGATGCTGTCGGCGAATGCGGCGGGATTGACGATCTTGACTGCGCCTGCGGCGACGAAGATTCCGCCGATGATAAGGCGCAACAGGAGATTGATCCACTTCGTCATGGCTTTGCGCCTTTGGTGGTCGGATAGGCCGCCCTGTTCCACTCGGTCCAGCCGTTCTTGAGAATGCGGACGTTGGTGTAGCCGCGCTGGCGGAGTAGTTCGGCGATGCGGTGGCTGAGGTCACACTCGGTGCCGTCGCAATAGCACACGATGACGGAGTCGGTTGTGAGGTACGAGGCGACCTGCGGAAAATGCTGATCGAATGCTTCGGCGGGCAGGCTCAAGGCGTTGGCAATGTGCCCCGCGGCGTAGTCGGCGGGGGCACGCGCATCGAGAAAGAATGCGCTTCCGCTGCTCCAAAGTCCCTGCGCCATCGCCAGCGGAACGAACTCTTGATTGCGGATCTCAGCTTTCGGCGGCGTGACGAACGGGATGCAACGCAGCTTGCCGTCCTTGCCGACATCCGACCGGACTGCGTTGACAACGACGCCAAGTGTGGCGCTGGCCACGACGATCACGAGTGACCGCTGGAGGGTGCGCCGCATCAGCACCCGTTTAGCGCCTCAGCACATTGATGTTAACGGGCACCACAACCGTCGGCTGACTCGGGATGTTGGTCTCGAAACTGATCATCCCGCGCACGGAGTCCTTGGGTGCTTCGGGCAATTTTGCCACGACTTGGTACACTTTGCCCGTCTGCAGCGTCACCAACGTCACGGTCAAATCCTTCAAACTCGTGGTCAGGTTCTTGATCTCCAGCGGCGTGTCGGGTTTGTTGTTAATGACCCTGATGCCGCGGGTGTTCATCAGTTCCGGACGCGGGCCGGGCCAGCGATCGGGATCAGCAATCAGCCAGATAACCGCCTCGGGCACGACGCTGAGGTCAGCGAGTACCTGACCGTAAACAGAAATCGTCAGGGCGGCCATGTTGGTATTGTCTGTGTATGCACGCACTTGGCCGTTGAAGCTGCGCGACATGCCTGAACTTTCGGTTGCGGCTTCGACCCGGATTTCCGCTTCACTGCCGTTGGAGCCTTCGACCGGCACGAGCTGCGGGCGGATGAAATTGCTGGTCGAGTCTACCTTCGTGAACTCAAGCTTCTTGCCGTCGGTTCGCTTGACGCGAATCGTCACGTTGGTGGTCGTGCCCGGCCGCATACCACCCAGCGCCACTTGCTGGGGACTTACGTCAAAGACGGGAACCACGTCCGCCTTGATCGACAAACTGACACTCGGACTTTGCGGGTCGTTGGAAGGCACGGTGATGTTCTTCTGGATGCCGCCGCGGTAGCCGTTGCCGATGCTCAGGGTGAACACGAGTTCGCCTTTCTCGCCGGGCTTCAAGGTGTCCGGTTTCACGCCTGCGACCGTGCAGCCGCAGGAGGTCGTCGGTTTCTTCACCTCCAGCACCGCGTCGCCAGTGTTGTGAAACGTAAATGTGCCCGTCACCGACGAGACCGTCGAGGTGGTGCCGAAATCGTAAACGGTCTTGTCAAACACGATCTTCGGTGCGCCCGCCGGTTTCGCGGCGGCTTCGGTCTTGTTGGTATCTTCAGCCCAGACAACGCTGCCGAGCATTCCTGCCGACAACATGAACGCTATAAAAGTTCGATTCATCGTCTATTCCCTTTCAGGGGTTTAACTCACGCCCCGCATTCTACTGAAACACTTCCGCGCTGGCAAGTGCAACTTGTCAGTTCAAAAGAAGTTGCAATTGCCAACATGATGGCCGAGAGTTTCGCCTGTTTTTCGACAATAGATATGCACTTATTGCTCAAGTTTTGTCTGGCCCTGTCGGCGCGATCGATCCCCGCCGTGCCGACGGTCGAGGCGGGGGAAGGCCGCGAGATGATGATTGCGGGCGGCCTGCTGCTTTTGCTTGGGCTGACGTGCGATGTGTACGTGCTGTTTCATTTTGCTTTCTCGCAAAAGAATCCTCCGCCCGATGGTCATCTTATGAAGGTCGGACCCAAACCCTGGGATATTCCAGAATTGATTCTGACCGCCTCGGCCCTTCTGGTCGTTTTTCTTCTCAGCAACGCATTCTACTGGCTGGTGGCGATCGTGACGCATCACGCGGTCACGCAACTCGTGTCGCTTGTCATCACCACGGAAGTGTTCTTGCGGGTCGGCATTCTGGTCGTGTGCGCCGATTTCATGCGGCGACGGAATCTCAATCTGTCGTCCGCATTCGGTTTGCGCGCCCTCCCGCCCCTCGACGCCATCAGTTGGGGGATCGTGTTTGGATTGGCGAGCATTCCCCCCGTGCAACTGCTCATTGTCACGAGTGAAAAACTGTTCCGCGCCGTCGGCTTCAAACCATCCGAGCAACCAATTGCTGCACTTTTCGCGACCACCGACTCGCGGTTGCTGCTCTCCCTGCTCGTTGTCTTCGCGGTCGTCATCGCGCCGATGTTCGAGGAGGTTTTCTTCCGCGGATTTGCTTATCCGACACTCAAACAACGTCTCGGCGCGTGGCCCGCGATGCTCATCGTCTCCGCCATATTCGCCCTCAGCCACGCCCATCTGCCCTCGCTAGTTCCACTTTTTGCGCTCGCCATCGGCCTTGCTCTGGCCTATGAACTGACCGGCTCACTATTTGTGCCGATCGGCATGCATGCGCTGTTCAATGCCGTCATGGTCGCAAAACTTTTCATCGAGCGAATGCAGTCATGATCACCGTCCGCGATATCGGGGAGTTTGGCCTGATCCGCAAACTCCAAAAAATAATTGAATCAAACCGCCCGTCGCGATCTTCTGTGGTCGTCGGCATCGGCGACGACTGCGCGGTGCTGCGCAGTGGCGATCCCGGCAAGCTCCTGCTCTACACGTGCGACCCGGTGGTCGAAGGCGTTCATTACCTCGCGCAAACGCCGCCGCGCCAGATCGGTTGGAAAGCGATGGCACGCAATCTCAGCGACATCGCGGCCATGGGCGGCTTGCCTCGCTGGGCGGTCGTCAGCATTGGGCTGCGTCCCGCCACACCCGTCAAGTACGTTGAACGGATTTACGATGGCCTGCGCGCCGCCGCCGGTAAATTCGGCTGCCAGATCGTCGGCGGTGACATTGCCCATGTCAGACGCGAACAATTCGTCGTCGTCGCGCTCCTCGGCGAAGTGGAAAAATCAAAACTGACGTTACGCTCGGGCGCGAAAATCGGCGACTCGGTGTTGGTCACCGGCACGCTGGGCGGCTCGTTGCATGGGAAACACCTTAAGTTCACCCCGCGGGTGGCTGAGGCACGCTGGCTCGCGCAAAATTTTCCTATTCACGCCATGATCGATCTCAGCGACGGCCTCTCCGGCGATTTGCGGCGGCTGGTTGAAGCCAGCAAGAACCGGGTCGGCTTTGAGGTTTTTGCAGCGGAGGTGCCAATATCCCCGGCGGCCCGCGGCAGTCTCAACGCGGCGCTCAATGACGGCGAAGATTTCGAGCTGCTCTTCACCATCGACCCTCGCAGCGTGACGACGTTGCGCAAGCAGTGGCTGAGGAAATTCAAACTCCCGCTCACGGAGATCGGCAGCGTCGTCCGTTCGCCCGGCAAGGTCTCTTTGGTCACAGCGAACGGCCGCAAACGCTTCCTCACCCACAGCGGCTACGACCATTTCGCTTCATGAGAAGGTGTTGGACATGTGTTACCGAAGTGGTGGCGGTTGTTGTAGCTGCGCTTCTGCAAAGCGCGGTCATGTATTTACCGAAAAGTTCGGCGCTTCACAGAAGCGCCGTTACGCCGTAAAGGCAGGGATTTGTTTTGGGCAACACGTCTAAACACTGTGTTGGATACGATCAAACGCTTTTCGATGATGAGACAGATTGAGTCGCACAGCGCGCAGGAGACAGTGGAGTTTGGCCGTCTTCTGGCCGGTGAACTTCGATCGGGCGATGTCGTCGCTCTGGTGGGCGAACTCGGCGCGGGGAAAACGTGCTTGGTGAAAGGCATTGCGCTCGGTCTGGGGATCACGCAAGCGGTCACCAGCCCGACGTTCACGCTCATTCACGAATACCGGGACGGCCGACTGCCGCTTTATCACGTTGATCTCTATCGCCTCAACTCAGCAGAACAGGCCATCGGCATTGGGGTCGAAGATTATTTGGGAACCGAAGGCGTCACGGTGATTGAGTGGGCGGAAAAAATCGAGCCGCTTCTGCCCGAGCACGCGCGGCGCATCCATCTTGAGACGAAGGACGAGTCCACGCGCCGCATCGAGGTTTCATGATCACGCTCGGCATCGATACCTCCACGGCGCGCGGAAGCGTTGCCGTGCTCCACAATGATCAACCACTCGCGGAAGAACTTTTTTGCCGCGGCGACGGGAAAGAAGCGCCCGCGCAGCATCTTTTCGGTGCAATCGATGAACTGCTGTCGTCACAAAAGCTTGCGCCTCGGGACATCGGGCTGATCACGGTAGGCATCGGGCCTGGCTCATTCACGGGGATTCGAGTTGGGATTGCAGCCGCGAAAGGTCTGGCGATGCCGTGGGCGCTTCCGATCAAGGCTATCAACAGTTTCGATGCGCTGGCGGTCGCAGCGCTCGCTCAAATGCCGCGTGATTGCCGGCAGATATGCGTGTTCTGCGACGCGCGCCGCGACGAGATTTACTCCGCCATCTACGACAAAAGCGGTCGTCGAGTGCGCGACTGCAAGATCAGCGCGCTGGAAGAGATTGCGGATGAGATTCATTATCCGATGTGGTTCATCAGTTCGGAGATCGAAAGGTTCAACGACGCTCTCAAGGAAACCTTCGGCGGATTCGCATCAATCTGCAAGGCACCGCTCTACCCTAGCGCTGCCGCGCTCGGCTGGCTCGGGATCCGCAAGTCTCAGGAAGAAGGCAATCGCGGCGATGCACAACTGGAGCCGATCTACCTGCGCGTGCCCGATTATAAGAAACTCTGAGCGCGTTCTGAAATCAGCATGACCGCGAGTCCGTGTTGTAGGCCAACCGCCTCGGTTGGCGTCGTTGGGATGCCGTCGGACGGCAACTGCTCTGGCGCGTCCGCATCTCGCTTCTCTCCAGTGTTGTCACCCAGGGTTTACCTCGAATCCTATTCGGGGCTTGTCGACCGGCGCTAAGACCGCGCGGTCTCAAGCTCTTATGTATCCAAAGTCCGGAAGTGTTTTATGGGGGGGGCGGCGCAAAGACGCCGGGGGTTTTCGTTCCAACCCACGTACGTACATCGGAGCCGTAGTCGTTGCCGAGTGCGATCCCTACCTGAATCTGGTTGGTCAGCGGCACCGGAAAATTGAAATTGCTGGCTGATATCGTGAACGTGCCTTTCGGGATGCTGATCTGTGCGGACACGGTGACGTTGCTTGAGAATCCCGAGATGATTCCGCGCGCCTTGCCGCTGTACACCCCTTTGCTCAATCGCGATTCGCCGTTGTTCGGCAGGATCTCCAGGGTCAGCGGACTACCGGGGTCGCCCAGCGTCAACTCCAACACATCGTTACTGCCAAACGTCTGGTCGGACCCGCCGTTGAAAGAGAATGTGCCCGATACACTGATGCGGTCGCCAAACGGCTTGCCGGAATCCTGCATCGATCCCTTGAGCGGCACAATCGTCATCGTCGGCGTCGCGCTCCACGGCAGGAACGTGAGCGTAAAGTTCTGCGTGTCATAGTTGTGAATGTCGTCGGTCACACCGACAATCATATCGACCACACCGGTGAGGGTCAGGTCGGGACTAAACGATATCAGCTTTGTCTTGGAGTTATACGTGACAATCATGTTCGTGGGATAGGCGCCCGTGTCGAGATCTTCAACCGCGGGGTGGGTCGGAAGGCCATCAATGTCCGTGCTCGTGACTACGAACGCCGCCGCCACGTTCTGCGTGACGGTGATGTTGCTGGGAATCGGCCCCAAAAACGCGGGTGAGGTGTTGGTATCCGTGATAACATTCACCTGCAGCGCCTGCGTGACGGACTCATTCTCGGCGTTGGTCGCGCTCACGGTCACCGTCACCGTGCCACGGAACTTCGGGGCCGCCGTCAATCGCAGCACCGTATCTTGCGAGTTGGTAATGATGCTCGCGGTGTTTATGACCACGTTCGACAGCGGCGCGCTAAGCTCACTCTGGTCATTCAGACCTACCGGCGTCGACATGATATCCGCCAACACGTCGAACCCGCTCGTCAACTGCCCGAAAATGGGTTGCTCGAAGTTCAATGACTTGGGGGACGTGTTCGTAGGATTGTCGATCGAAAGATCCACATCGGTAATGAAAAACTGCGATGAGTTGGAATCATGCGTGCTATTATTCCCCGAACTGGACGCCCCATTGGCCATGCCCAGTTGGCCGAAACCATCATAAATCAAGGACGCCACGTACTCATCATCGAAGGTCACCCCCGATTCGAAGTTGGGATCGTTTGTCGCACCACCCCCCTGTGCCACGAAACCCTTTATCACCCGTTGAAACAGGAGCCCATTGTAGAAATTGCTGTTGACGAGGTCGATGATGCGGGCGGTGGTCAGCGGTGTGAGGTCTTCGAACAGTTGCAGCACCATGGCACCCGTAAACGCTCGATTGGTCGCGTCCACGCCGCTCACATTAATCAGGAGGCTGCGGTTCGAGCTGGGCGCAAACACAGCGGTCACCTTTTTGTTGCTGACGGTCGCAGCAAAGTGCAGCGGTTGCCCGTCGGGATCAAAAGCGGTAATCGGCATCTGAAACGTCTGTCCCGATGGCATGGTCACGTTGGTCCTCACGAGCGTCAGTTCCACAGCGCCCGCCTCTGCTACAAACAGGACGAATACGCAAATGCAAAGAGCCGTACGTGCCAACATTCGTAACGGTCCGGAAAGAGTGGAGAATCTCATCCCGAAAGCAATACTCCCGGATTGCCCTCCCGTCAACGAGCAAACGGCGCGCTTACAACCGCGAAGTTTCTTCCGTTCCCGCTCAAAACGTCTCCCCGCTCCAACCCCAAAGATTCGGCGGAACGTCGGCGAAGCCGAGCGGCGGGGTGGAGCGAGGCGCCCGTTCCACGAGCGTACGGGCAGGCTGGAAGCCTGTCCTGGTGATTTTTCAAGCATGCTGTCAGGTCGGGCGCGGCGTGGAGATCGATCGCAAGGAAACTGACCGCACCGGGATCTGCGCCAGCGCTTTTCCGAAAAAACATTTGGGGTGCAACGATTGCTCGCTGCACCCCAAAGAAACTGCGCGTGGCTGCCCGCTATGAGCGACGGCGCAGCCGCCAAGCCACCGCGGCTAGCCCAAGGCCCACCAACAACACTGTCGAAGGCTCAGGAATGGTGGTGGCCCAGTACGTGATCGAGCCGGTAAGACTGGCGTGAGTTATTTGAGCGATATCAACGTTCCCGCCGGCGTACGATTCAAGCGTCTCAGCGTGAGCATTGGCCGGCAGGAGGATGTTTCCAGCTCCCGTGAACTCGCTCATCACCCCGGCGTCGGTATAAGTCTTGATGATCCCCGAAGCAGTCGAGGTATACGTGCCCAGATTCGTTATGGCTCCGGGGGCGAGGATCCACCCAAAACTGCTGCTCGGCAATATACTGTCAACCCACGGGTTGAGATTAGTAAACGCCAGCAACAGGCTGGGATCCTTAATGCTGATGGTTATCTCAGTTTTGACGAGTATGCCGGTTGAAATCGCCGGCGAACTGTTCGTGATGGAGAAGAACGTGTCCAGCGACGAGGACACGGTAAAGTCGATTTGCGTCAACGTCCCCCCACCCGACCACGCCGTCTGATACTTCGGGAACGAAAAACTCTGTGTCCAATCCGTCAAGGTCGATCCAATCGGAGTTGACGTCGTGATGTTCGTCGTCCATCCACTTGCTTGCGCGGTTCCAACACCACACAACGCGATAACCGCTACCATTGCTACCAAATACAAACCCTTATTACCCTTCATACGATACTCCTCTCGCCTAATGCGCTCTTTTTGTTTGCCCGAAACATACACCAAAGCGCCCGGCGATTGCAAGAACAAAATGCAAAAATCTTTGATCCATGATCCAGGGCGCATCTCAGGTTTTAGGGGGTAGCCGCAACTCCTTGATCCAGTTAGGGTTGCCGCTGCCGGGGCGCATCTCAGGTTTTAGGGGGGGTAGCCGCAACTGCCCGATTTTCCTGGCGTTCCCGTCAGCGGGTTTGGCCTGCGACGGTGACGCGAGCGCAATACGAGGCCGAATTCCGCTGATTTCCCCCCATAAAAATTGAAATGCGCCCTTTGATCCACGTGGCGGTCCCTATTTGCGCCGGCCCAGCCGCCAAACCACCACGCCGCATCCGAGGCCGATGAGCAGCGCACTCGACGGCTTCAGGTTCGAGAAACGATCCGCGACATCGAGGCGGGCGCGGAGAAATTCCTATCCAAGGAACTCCGCAACTCCGGCGCGATGAGCGAGGCCGCGAAGCGTGGCTGAAAATGGCGCCACTCGCGCCGCAGGAGGATTTGCAGGAGATGGCGGGCCTGGCCGATGGCAGCGGGATTCCGTTGCGGGTGATTCATCGGATGCACGCAATTCCTGATTTGGGCGAGACGAGCTGCAGCGGATTGGTCGCCAAGGAAACTGCCACGCGCGACGGGGACGTTTACCAACTCCGGATTCTCGATTACCGTGCGAACTTCAATCTGCAGAAGCACCCGCTGATTACGGTGTACCGGCCGCTCAACGGCGCCAACGCGTTCGTCAACATCAGTTGGATCAATCATTGGCGTCGTGTCGGCCATGCAGAGCGCGAGACGAGGCCGGATCGGAAAGGCAGATCGAACAGGCTGGCCGCCTGCGTGCCATGGCTTCGGCGGCGGCACGAAGCTCGTTCTACGAGGCAAGCCAGAGGCTTGCCCTACTGAGGCCGACTTGCACGCAGCACTTTCAAAACATGCTCTTTTGATTCTGCGCTTCGCGTGGGGCGGCGGCCTTGCTAAACTTGCGCCTCATGATTCCGCAATCGTACTACCGTTGCTGGGTGGAAGTGGATTTGGATGCGTTGCGTCAGAACGTTGCCGCAATCCGCCGCCGTCTCCAACCCGGAACGAAACTGATGGCCGTGGTGAAGGCCGATGCTTACGGACACGGGCTCGCGCAAGTCGCCGGCGTGTTGATGCAGTGCGGCGTGGACGCTTTTGCGGTCGCTAATTTGACAGAGGCTCTCCTGTTGCGACACATCGGCGGGATCGGCTGGCCGATCTTGTTGTTTGGCGCTTCCCTACCCTTCGAGGTTCGCAAGATCGTGGAGCAAAATATCACGCCGACGATCTCGACTCTCGAAGAGGCCCGGTTGTTTGAGGACGAGGCAGCACGACAAAACAAGAATCTGCCGGTCCAGGTCGAAGTCGACACGGGCATGGGACGCGTCGGGTTCTGGCATGAGGAAGCAGTCTGTCAGATCCAAGAGGTGGCAGCCCTTCCGCATTTGAAGATCGAGGCGCTGTACACGCATTTCCCATCGGCTGACGAGGATTTGAAGGAAACCAAACGGGAGCTTGATGCCTTCCTGTGCGTTGTGGGGCAGCTTCGCCAAGCCGGCGTCATGATCCCGCTGTTGCACACCGCCAACAGCGCAGCGCTGCTCAATGTGCCCGAGGCGATCCTGGACATGGTCAGACCAGGGTTGTTGATCTATGGCCTTTGTCCTACGGGCTGCCACGCGAACGATGTTCGCCCGGTGCTTTCCTTCAAGGCGCGCGTCGCCTTTGTCAAGAACGTGGGCGCGGGCCGCGCGATCAGCTACGGGCAGACGTTCGTCGCGCGACGGCCCATGAAGATCGCCACCGTGGCCGCGGGATATGGCGACGGATTCAGCAGGACTCTATCTAATGCCGCTGAGGTCCTGATCGGCGGCCAGCGTTGCCGAGTCGTCGGGCGCGTGACGATGGATCAGGTCATGGTGGATGTGACCGCACTGGCGGAGGTGAACAGCGGTGATGAGGTCGTGTTCATCGGTCGCCAGGCTTGCCCCGACCAAGTCGGGGGCGACACGGAGATCCGCGCGAGCGAAGTGGCCGCTTGGGCGGGCACAATCGCCTGGGAAATTCTCTGCGGCATCACCAAGACCGCTCGCGTGCCTCGTGTTTACCACGGCGTTTCAGCGGCGTAAAACTGTTTGCACATTCAGATTGTTTGCTTGCGCCCAATCTCCAGGTATATTCGTGATAGATAGGAGGAACCTGTATGACGAAGGCAGCCAAGGCCAAGAAACCCCACAGCCGTCCCACTCCCACCCGCAAGATTGGCGAGTCCCTCCCTGGACGACGGCGCATGAAATGCGCTTGCGCAAGCTGCACATGCACTGTGGACGTCGACCGCGCGGTGCGCCGGGGCAATCTGGTGTTCTGCGGCGAAGCGTGCGCTGCGACCGCCTGTACACTGGAACAGTGCGCCTGCGAGCACGATCACTGCGCAATGTGATCGGCGTCAGCGATCCCGTTTGTGGATGATGATCTCGTTGCCGTCCGGGTCGCTCACCACCGCCAAGCGACAAACCGGAGTGGTGTACGTATCCAGAACGAACGGCACGCTGAGCTGTTTCAGGCGGTTCACTGACTGATCCAAATCATCCATCTCGAATGCGACAACTGCGCCCTTCGCGCCAGCAACGTGCGTGATGTCCATGCTGGTGATTGCGAACGTCGTGTCTCCGACATCGTACTCCAGCCAATCATCCTGGAAGTTCTGCGTCAGCTTCAACCCGAGCGTGTCTTCATAAAACTTCCGGGCCCGCGCAATGTCCTTGACGGGATACACGATGAACGCCACTGACTTGATCATGTCTTGTGCCGTCTCCTCTTTTTGTGTTTGGCCGACTCCCATAACGCATCCAGTTCTTCGAGCGTGCAATCTTCGAGGCGGCGGCCGCTTTTGTAAACAGCGCGCTCGATTTGCTGGAAACGTTTTACGAACTTGTCGATGCAACGATTCAGCAACTCCTCGGCCTGCAGTCCCTCGAAGCGCGCCACGTTCACGGCGGCGAACAGCAGGTCGCCGAGTTCCTCCTCGAACTGCCGCTTGTCGCGCGAGGCGAGCGCGCCTTTGAGTTCGCGCACTTCCTCCTCGACCTTCGCAACCACGTCGTTGACGTGCTTCCAATCGAATCCGACGCGGGCCACTTTGCGTTGCACCTTGTCGGCTTTGAGCAGCGCGGGCAGGTGTCGTGGCAATTGGTCAAGAATGCTTGGGGAGTTTTTCTCGGCTTTCTTGTTGATTTCCCACTGCTGAAGCACGTCGGAGCTCGTTTTGAGTTTGCCGCGCCCGAACACGTGCGGGTGGCGGCGGACGAGTTTGTCAGCAATCGTCCTGGCGACATCGTCGAAATTGAACTGGCCTGAATCCTCGGCTATCTGGGCATGAAAAACGATCTGCAGCAGGATGTCGCCAAGTTCCTCCTTGAACTCGTCGGTTTTGCGCGCGTCGAGCGCGTCGAGAGCTTCGTAGCATTCTTCAATGAGATTGTGGCGGATGGATTGGTGGCTCTGCTCGCGGTCCCATGGGCAGCCGTTCGGGCCGCGCAGCCGCGCCATGATCTGCAGCAGCCGCGCGATGTTCTTGGTTTGAGATGCGCTCACGGGCTGTGTAAGATACGAGGCAGAGGTTCCTATGGCAAAGAAAAATGGGGTTGTGCTTTCAGGCTGTGGCGTCATGGACGGCAGCGAAATCCATGAGAAGGATCTGAGTGCTCCGTCAATCCAGACGTCGCGCGACTGGCGAGAGAGATGCACGCTGCGCGAAAACCAATCGGTGTCATCTGCATCGCACCTGTCATCGCCGCAAAAGTATTCGGCAGCGGGCATCCGCAGATCTCTTCTGATTTCCTGATGCGGGCGGGACTGGGCGGGTCACTTCACGATTGATTCACGAACCCCGCGAGCGGCTGCGGCCGGGAAATGCCAAAACCCTTTCTTCCTCGTCAGATAGCGCGGTCTGACGCAATGGTGCAGCCCGCTCATGGCGGCGTAACTCCCAGAGTCGCTCCAGTTCGGCTTCCAAGGCCGCGATTCGATGCGTGCCAACTGCAGGGAGATCATCACCCGCGTTCGCTAACTTGCTCCGCAGTAATTGTAGTTCGTCAGTCACCGACGAGATTCGCTCCAATAGCGTTGGCTCCTTTGGTTCGCGAGCAACGCGAGCGATGCGCCGTAGCGGAGAAGGCCGACGAATTCTTTTCAGCTTTTTCAGGCGAGTTTTCATTCGTTATAATTCAAGACACCTTTATGTCTAGCAGGTGCTCAAAAAAAAACAAGACTAATCTGCCAGTCCGTCTGCAAACCAGATTCGGAAGCACCTTATGCCAAGCGTGATACGACTAAAAACAAACAACCAGATGGCTTAACAAGTGTTCACCTTCAAATACGAAGTATCCACTGAATTTCTTCCTTGCCACGGCAAGCGGTAGCCAATGTGGGTCATCTTGCCACATCTCATCGTATGGAATTCTCGAGATTGCCGTCCACATCGGCGTCGCCTCGTCCGTCTCTATCAATTCGCCGCTGCAATCGTCAGCAGCGAAGACGGTTACATGAAGTTTGTAACCATCCACAAACTCAAAGAACAGTTCGCCCACCTGTTCCAAACCCACGGGCGTCACGCCAGTCTCCTCTCGTGTTTCCCGGATCGCTGCTTCGAGTGCTGTTTCGTTCTTCTCCAACCGGCCGCCCGGGCCGTTGATCTTGCCCGCCCCCAAACCTCGCTTCTTGCGTATCAACAAAACCTGCCCATCTCGCATGATGAAACAGAGGTTTGCATACTCAGTCGGCTGCCAGTTAGCCCAGTCGATTTCGTCCACGTGCAGATTCACGGCGCTCGTGCTTACAGCAAATAGGCCCTTATTGCGACATTCTTCCCATCTTCCTGACACAGATCAGCTTGACGCTGCCGCCCTGCTCCCACATTATGCCCAGAGAAGAATGAGTGAGATGATCTCCGTCTGCCCCAAGTGCGACGTCGGCTTGTTCATCGTCAATTTCAAATCCATTGAGGTTGATTACTGCGAACGCTGTCGCGGAGTCTGGCTGGACGCGGGGGAGTTGGAACAACTCATTCAAGTCACAGGAGCGCATCCGAGCGATCCCATGCGCCGATTCCACAATCATCTCGTCGCGAAGTCGCGCACGGGCAAGCATCTCTGCCCCCGCTGCGACCGTCCTATGCAGGAGCTGGTGATTGAGGAGTCCGTCGGTCGGACTCTTACCCTGGATCGCTGCCCGCGTGGTCACGGATTGTGGTTCGACGCGGACGAACTTCAGGAATTGTTGGCGCTGTGTCCTCCCGCCATCGGGGCCAGCAAGACCATCGAGTATCTGAACGAACTTTTCGGTAAGAAGTCGAGAACTTAACACAAGGAGAAGAACGGTATGCCTGTTGCAGCTTTGCTGTTGGTGTTCATCATCATCGTCGTGGTGGGTGTCGCGCTGTGGATCATGGGCGCTTACAATCGGTTGGTGCGTTTGCGCAATCAGATCGACAATGCCTGGGCGCAAATCGACGTGCAACTCAAACGCCGCCACGATCTCATCCCCAATCTTGTCGAGACGGTCAAAGGCTACGTCAAACACGAGCGCGGCACGCTCGAGGCCGTCATCCAGGCCCGCAACGTGGCGGTCAACGCCAAAACCGTTGCTGAACGTGCCCAGGCGGAAAATGTTCTCACGGGCGCGCTGAAATCGCTTTTCGCCGTGGCCGAGGCCTATCCTGACCTTAAGGCCAACCAGAATTTCATGTCGTTGCAGGAGGAACTGACCAGCACTGAAAACAGGGTCGCCTTCTCCCGCCAGTTCTACAACGACACCGCCATGACCTACAACACGCAGATCGAAATCTTCCCAATGAACTTCATCGCCAACATGTTCAGCTTCGGTCGTCGTGATTTCTTCGAGGTTAAAGCTGAGGCCGAGCGCGAAGCGCCGAAAGTGTCGTTCTGAAGAAATGGAGTAATGGAGTGATGGAGTAATGCGATGATGCATAACAACTGACTACCCAACACCCCGGCACTCCACAACTCCATCACCCAACCGTTTTCTGCCATGTGGGAACAAATCCGCGCCAATCGGCGGCGTTCCGCCGCGCTCATCACCCTCATGGCGGTCGTGCTCGTCCTTGTCGGTTACACAGCCGGCGAACTCATCGTCGGCCCCGGCGGCGGCGCGATCGGACTCCTGATCGGCCTGCTCATCTGGGGTATTCAGATGATGGTGTACCTGACAAACTCCGATTCCATCCTGCTCAATCAAGCCTATGCGCGCGAACTGAAACGGGATGATTCGCCGCGCCTGTTCAACATCGTTGACGAGATGCGGCTGGCCTCAGGTCTTGAGTTCATGCCGCGCATTTATCTCGTCGATGATGCCGCGCCCAACGCGTTCGCCGTCGGCAGAAACTCCGAGACCAGCGCCATCGCCGTCACCTCGGGCCTCATGTACCGGCTGAACCGGGACGAATTGCAGGGCGTGATCGCCCACGAAATGAGTCACCTGAAGAACCGCGACGTCCAATTCATGACCTTGGCCGCCGTGATGCTTGGCTCGATTGTGATCCTCGCCGAAATCGTCCGCCGCTGGACGTGGTACGGCGGGCGCGGCAGCCGCCGCAGCAACGAGCGCGGCGGCGGCCAGGCGCAAGTCATCATCCTGCTCCTCGGACTCGTGTTTGCCATTCTCGGCCCGCTGATGGCGCAACTTCTCTACTTCGCTTGTTCGCGCAAGCGCGAGTTCCTCGCCGACGCGTGCGCCGCGCAATACACACGTTACCCGGAAGGACTGGCGTCGGCACTGGAGAGAATCTCACAGGCCGCCGCCGCCTCCAGTCATGCCAGCAAGGCGACGGCGCCGATGTTCATCGTGAACCCCCTCTACGCTGGCGGCGACGAACCCGACAGCGTGTTTTCCTCGCACCCTTCCACCGCCGAACGCATCCGCGTCCTGCGGGGCATGGCCGGTGCGTCGTTGAAAGATTATGAGGAAGCTTATCGCCGGGCGAAAGGCGGCGGACTGATTGGAACAAGCTCGCTCGGAAGCGCACCGCAGGAGAGCATCCGCGCGCCATCGGATGAAGGCCCAATCGAAACGCGACACGACGCAATGAACATGATCCGCCGCGCCCACGGCTATCTGCCCATACAGTGCAGTTGCGGTTTGAAGTTTTCCGTGCCAGAAGGCTACGAACAAGACCACATCCGCTGCGTCCGCTGCGGCAATCTGCTGCCCGTCCCTACCGCCGTTGCGGCCACAGAGGCCCCCGCCGCCGCGCCACCGCTGATTGCCCAAGTACAGCCACCTTTACAGTACAAGCGTGATGGTCAGGGATGGGCATCATTCCGCTGCAGTTGCGGACGCACAATTCAGATCAGCCCCGGCTTCGCCGCGCCCTTCATCCGTTGCGCCAACTGCGGCAGGCAGATCAACGTAACGTCATGACGCGTGTAGTCAGCGTTGCTTCACCGCCCGTAACGCCGCTCATGGTCTTCGACAAAACCGTGGCCCAAAGCCAAGGCAGCGGAGACGAACTCCTCAAGTGCAACCTCATCGAAGCCGGCTATTCCAAGCTACCTCTACTGAGACGGAGCGCGACCGAAAAGAGGACAAGACGCATGGGCGCGGCAAACGCTACACAGTTGTTTCGCTCAATTCACGGAAGTTGGTCAGACGAATGCCGAGGTGATGAGTCAGTTCCCGTACTTGCGGGCTGCACAGCGCTGCAAGTTCGGCCGTGTTTTCATAGTCGCGCTGCATCCGATCACCCCCCCCGGTTGTCTGGAGGGCAGGATGAAGGAAGATCTCCGTCAGTCCGTCGGGCAACAGCGGGAGATACCCGGTTAAGAAAGATTCGGTCACGTGTCCCGGATCCAGCACGCCGACGGAGCGGTCTGCGGTGCGAAGCCCGAGTCGTCGCAACTCACGCTTGCTTCGTCCTCCGAACGGGGCAAAGACCATCCAGCGCGCCAGCTTTCTTGGCAAACGCTGTCGATCGCATCGAAGCGCGGGCCAGAGTGGCTCGACCGGCGCACGCACGCAGGAAATGCCATATTCGCGTGCAAGCTTGGCGACGATTTTCAACACAAGCGGATGAATGTGCGTGTGCAAATGGGTGTCGAGATGCGTGGGCCGCAATCCTGTCTTCAAGAACCGAGTGATTTGTGCCCGCAGTTCGGTCTCGATGGCCAACTCGATGCCGTTGCCCGACGCCAATCTGACACTCAATTGGAACGGACTGTCAGGCAGGTTGCCGTCTGCGTCGGTAAGTGCAGCGACTTCGGCGAGAGGCGCGATCGCGCGGCCTTTTACGAGACAGAGATGTATCCCGACGCCCAAGCTCGGATGCGTTTTGGCAAACTCAACGGCTTCTTGAGCGTGCGGTGCGCCCACCAACAAACTGGCGCTGGTCAGAATTCCCTCAGTGTGCGCCTGAGCAACGGCGGCGTTGACTGCGGGATCGAGTCCGAAATCGTCAGCGTTGACGACCAGGAACTTCACAGGCCGCGCCACAGCGCCAGCCGTAGGCGCGCCATATCGCGCATCGTGGCGGCGATCACATCGAGACGACGAATGTGGGATGTACCCAACTGCCGCTGGATAAACGGCACCGGAACCGATTTGACGACGCAGCCGAGCCGCTCGGCACGGATGAACAGTTCGGCGTCCACGAACGGGCTGCGCGAGCACAACATTAAACGCTCCCAAGCCGACTTGCGCAGCGCCTTAAAGCCGAAGTTGATGTCGCGCAGCCGCAGGCCGAACAGGGTGCGCACCATCAGATTGTAGCCGTGCGAAATCACCGCGTGCTTCCAATCCACATGCTTGCTCTCGTCGGCGGAGTAGCCCGTCAGCACGTCGGCGTTCGCGAATTCCCCCAGCAAGCGCGGCAGGGCGCCCAGAGCGATGGGCAAATCGAAATCTGTGTATATGAGAAACTCTTTGCGCGCCGTGCTCAGCCCCGCGCGAAGAGCGCCGCCAAAACACTCGTTGCTGGACAAGCGCACGAGCTTGATCCGTGCGTCCTTCTCCATCCACGCTTCGACGTGGCGCGCACTGCTGTCGGTGCTGGCGTCGTCGGCGACCACGATCTCAAAGTCGGCAAAATCCCGCTCCAGGTTTTCAACGGCGTGCTGGAGTGTGATGTCAACGATCGACAACTCGTTGAACATCGGCAGGACCAGCGAGATGGGGGCGGAGACTTTCGTCCCAAACCGCTGCGGCGCGCTGGCACGCGCGGAAACTCCTTCCGCTTGCGGAAGAACCGTCATGCCTGGTTTTGTGTCTGACATTTGGAGTTCCCCACTTCTTCTTGAGCGCCGTGCCGCTACGATCGCGGCCTGACCAAGGCGATGCCGTTGCCCTGATAAACTACTATTTGGCTGGCGTCCACAAAATTCGTGTCCGCCTGAGCGCGATAAACCGGCACAGGCTGCTGGCTGTCCGGACGCGCCTCCGCCTGTTCGCAAATCTCGACATACTGCGCCAGCGCATGCATACCGCGGCCTTGCTTGTATCGCGGCATACTGGGAAACGCGGAGGCATCGACCTCGATGCGTCGGCCTGGTCCCGCATCCGCTTGGAGCTTCTGGCGGGCCTGTTCCATTTTGCGAAAGCTCGGAATGAAATATTGCCCGCCGGCAATGAGACGTCCCTGGTAACGGTAGAAGCTCAGGTCCAGAATCACGTTGAATCCAACAGTTAACGCCACGCAGGCGAGACCGGCCTTTCGCCAACGGCTGACGGCCATCGCTTTCGTGATCCACAAGCCCGGCAGCAGGCAGAGCAACGGCAGCAGGAGGATGACGTAGCGACTTTGGAAGTTGCGCCCCGTCGGGAGAAACAGGATCAAAGGCAGAAACAGCAGCAGCGCCAGAAACACGCTGACGCGCGATTCCACGAACGCTCGCGCTGGTCGCAGCCATTTCCCTCGCATCGCGCGCGCAAACTGGACAACCAGATTGCCGACAAACACGACGCTCAGCCCAAGCGACAAGAGGTTAAAAAGTCCCAGCACCACAAATGAGCCAAAAACTGCGCGGCCAAACTCCCGGTAATCTGTGAGACCGTACCCGAGCGGGCTGTTGAACAAGTTTGACAGGCAGGCCACAGGCAAGGTCAGGCTCTTCAAGCACCCCAACGAGAAGAACTCCCTTCCATTGGCGAGTATCCGTCGCGTGTTGTCCCAATGATTCGCCATCTCTCCGACGATGTACGGAATGCAAAGGAGAAACGAAGCAAGCGCGCCCAACGCGGCCCACTTCCAGTTGATCTCCCTGAAACGAAAGCTGAGCAGGAGCAGGATCGATGGCACGAGGAACACGCCGAACGCGTGAAACTGGGGAATCATCGCCAGCAGCAAACAGACCCAGAAGATTTGCCGCGACCGAGGCTGACTCATCACGCCCCACAGCGCCAGGCCCAGCAGCCCGCTCAGCGGCGCCATGAACTGCGGATTCCAGCAGCCGATGCCGTAGTAAACGGGCCAGGGCGAAGTCGCATAAAAGAGCGCAGCCCACAGCGCAGCCGCGCCTCCCATCATTTTGTTCGCCAGAAGATACAGAAAGTAGATCACGGCCGTGTCCAACGCGATCAGCATCAGCATCACGGTTTCCGGCCCGCCGCCGAGGCGGAGAGGAATCGCCCAGAAAATCGCCATCAACGGGCCGGGCAAATGACCCGTCCCAGCCCGTGGAAAGTTCGGCTGCGCGATATACATGGCTTGCTTCTCACCATGCAGCAGGCCCAGACCCACGCGATAGGCGTCCAACTCGTCAAACGTGGCCGATTCACAGTAGCCCTGTCCCCAGTACAAGCCGTACAATCGCAAGCTCAGCCCCGCTGCGATGATCACCAACAGCAAAACAATCTCTGACCTTTTCGTCATGACCGCGCGTCGCGCCGTTCGTTCCAGGACGCAACAAGAGTGAGCAGACTATCGGCGGTCGTTTGGACTGTCAACGCGCAAGCCCGCGACGAGACGTTGGCTTTGGCTCCCAGGTGACAACGACGCTGTAAATGTTGGTCGAGGAACAAGCGATGGTGCAACCGCTCGTGCCCCCTTGCGCCGCCCCCTGCCAACTCAAGCTAAAATCGGCCGATCAGACCGCGCAGGATGGAGCGCCAGTCAATGACCGTTCGCAAAAGCCCCCAGAGCGGCCATAAGCACAGAACGATCGACACGACGAGAACAAGCGCGACATCGGCGAGCGAACGGACGCGCAGCAATTGCGTGAGGCTTTCGATCAGCCAACCCTTCAGCGGCACCACATGGCGATTAACAATCCCGTACATGTTCTCATGGGTAAGTCCTTTCCTGTTTACCTGTTTGACGCCTCAACCTCAGTTTCTGGATGTACAAATTGTTCCGGCTAGCCGCCCAGCATCGGCTCCCCCGCACGCGGGGCGAGGAGATTTCCCCTCTCCCTTTCCAAGGGAGAGGGACTGCCCGCCGAAGCCTCGGCGCAGGCGGGTCAGGGTGAGGGTTCGCGTGGTTAGGCACTGTTACGGATTTGAGCGTCTCGTGGATAATCCGGGCTACGATGCCCTGAAAACGCAGTACGTTTGCGACGCCGTCCTGAAGTCCGCCAAATCCCGTCGCCGGGAAAAGGTTAGTGTATATGGAGCTTGATGTCGAAGTCTGCGCTACTCGTTGAGCGCCTTCCCCGGCGACATCTGGAATTGACGGCAACGGCGGGCATCCGCCAGTCACCTCACGAGATCAAAACAGTCGGTGCTGGCCCGGTTTTGAACACGACCTTGCACGGTGGCTGGTCGCATCCCAGCCATCATTCCTCACCGCCGCGGCTGGCGGGCTGACCGGGTCGGCTGCTTCGTGGCCAGCAAACGCTGACGGAGCGCTTCGTGCTGTGCCCACAGTTGATCGGGCAAGCGCACGTCGAATCGGTCGAAGAACTCCTTGATGGAATCCAGCTCGGCCAGCCATGCCTTCCGGTCTACCGCCAGCAACTTGTTCATCGTCCCGCTGGACAGTTTCAGCCCGGTCATGTCGATGTCTTTGGGATCAGGCACATAGCCGATGGGAGTTGGCACGCCGGCAACCTCGTTCCGGCAACGGGCCACGATCCACTCGATGATGCGCAGGTTCTCACCGAAACCCGGCCAGAGAAACCTGCCATGTTCATCAACGCGGAACCAGTTGACGTGAAAGATCCTCGGCTGGTGCCGGATGCGGAGGCCCATGTCCAGCCAGTGGCCGAAGTAGTCGGCCATGTTGTAGCCGCAGAATGGCAGCATGGCCATCGGGTCACGGCGCACTTCGCCGACCGTGCCGACTTGAGCCGAGGTGCGTTCGCTGGCCAGCGTCGCCCCGACATAGACGCCATGGTTCCAGTCGAACGCTTCGTAAACCAGCGGGCAGAGCGTCGGGCGCCGGCCACCGAAAACGATCGCCGAGATCGGCACGCCGTGATGTTGGTCGTAGCGGAACGAGTGTGTGGGGCAGTTCGTGAATGGCGCGGTGAACCGGCTGTTGGGATGACTGGCGAGGATCGGCTTGCCGTCCTTGTCGGTCGAACCGGGCTTCCACGGATTACCCTGCCAGTCAATCGCCTTGCGGGGCGGCGGGTCATCATGGCTTTCCCACCAAACGGTGCCGTCGGGCCGCAGGGCGACGTTGGTGTAGATCGTGTCGTGGCCGATGGTGCGCATCGCGTTGGGGTTGGTGCGCGCGTTCGTGCCGGGCACCACGCCGAAGAAGCCCATCTCCGGGTTGATCGCCCAAAGATGGCCGTCGGTATCCACACGCATCCAGGCGATATCATCGCCGACAGTCCAGATCCGGTAGCCCTTCTGCTTGAGACCCTCGGGCGGCAAAAGCATCGCCAGATTGGTTTTGCCGCACGCGCTGGGGAACGCGGCAGCGATATACTGGATGTGGCCGTTGGGCTCCTCGATCCCCAGGATGAGCATGTGCTCGGCGAGCCATTTCTCGCGCTGGGCCAGCACGCTGGCAATACGCAGGGCCAGACACTTTTTGCCCAGCAGGACGTTGCCGCCGTAGCCACTGCCGACCGACCAGATGGCGTTGTCTTCTGGAAAATGCAGGATCAGCCGGCGGTTGACGTCGAGGTCGGCCTTGCTGTGCAAGCACTGCGTGAATTCGCCCTGCGGGCCGAGCGCGTTCAGCGCTGCCTCGCCCATGCGAGTCATGATCCGCATGTTCAGCACGACGTAAATGCTGTCGGTCAGTTCGATCCCGATCTTGGAAAAGGGCGAGCCGATCGGGCCCATCGAGAACGGCACGACGTACATCGTGCGGCCCCTCATCGACCCGGTGAAAAACTCACGAGCCTTGCGGTAGGCCACCCCCGGGCTCATCCAGTTGTTGGTCGCTCCGGCGTCCCCTTGGAAACTTGTGCAGATGTAGGTCAGGTGTTCGGTGCGCGCCACGTCGTGCGCGGCGGTGCGGTGCAGGAAGCAGCCGGGCATCTTGCGCTGGTTCAACTCGGTCAACTCACCCTGCGCGACGGCCTTGGCGGTCAGCCGCTGGCGTTCCTCCTCCGAACCATCACACCAACAGACCTCGTCCGGCTGGCACATGGCAGCCATCCGGTCGACCCATTCTTGGACGTGCGCATACTTGATCACAGGTGTTGACAGCGAGTTTACCAGCTTCACTTTTGAGGTTCAAGGATGCATTGCGTGCATTTGAGGTCACTCCCGAGACGCAGCCTGTCTGCACAGTTTACAGGCCGTGAAGAGTAAAGGACGTGTTGCTTAAGTGCGCCTGACAAAACCCGATCCGGCCTCGTGTACGTTCGTAGGAGCGACATTCCTGTCGCGACCGGTCGGGGCAAGAATGCCCCTCCTACGGGTTGATACGTCGACGGGGAGCGGTTTTGTTAGGCGTTCTAAATCCACTCCTGCCACTTCCCGGTGTAGCGGCGCTCCGAAAGCTTTCGGAGCGCCGAATTCGTTCGCAAAATGTCGGTATCGAGAGCGACCGGCAGTCACTTGTTTTGCTGAAGCCGTCTTTCGGCAATCTGTTTGACGACGGCATAGGTAATCAACGAGACCGGGGTCGCGATGATCACCGCTCCGACCAGCATTGCCGCAAATACATCCCATCCCATGTGCAGAATCTCGACCAGATGTACCCTGTCAAACTTCGCCGCATGTTCCACCAAAATGAACCGCTTGCCCAACCGATATTCAGCAAGCCAAATCAAAGGCACCGCCGGGCTGTAAAGAAGCGTGATGCTTTTCCCCGCAAGAGCTGCGATGACGTTCTGTCGTAATAGCCAGGCCAGCCCGAGAGCGACTATTGTACGTAATGGAATAATGGGGAGGAAACTGACGAATACGCCCAGGGAGAAGCCAGCCGCAATTTGATGGGGACTGGCATTCAAATGCAGCAGCTTCTGCCAAATCTCTCGGGCTCGTTGTTTCAGGGTAATGCGTTCCATAACTCGGGACTGCCGTTTTACGATTTGGGTTTTCTGCGGCTCCAAATTGTACCAGCGCCCTCACCAAGGCAAGAACCAATCGCACCGACACATTCTGTGTCTCAGCGTCCGGTCTGCCGCCCTGTCGGCAGACTTTGGCGATATGAAAAAGGTCGTTGAAACATTTGCGAGGTTTGGGATACTCCTTTCACTGGTGTCCGGCTGCGTGGCCATGGCCCGGCAACCGGCTCCAAGAGGTGAACGTATGGACATGATCCGATTGCCAGAACCCCGGCGTAAGAGCAACGTGTCGGTTGAATCCGCGCTGCAAAGCCGACGGTCTGTCCGTGAGTATCGGGACGAGCCGCTGACCCTGAGCGACGTCTCACAACTTCTCTGGGCGGCTCAAGGATTCACCGGACCGGAAGGCGCGCGCACCGCTCCGTCCGCCGGGGCCTTGTATCCGCTTGAGGTTTATCTGGTGGCCGGGCGCGTGAACGATCTGGCCAGCGGGATTTACCGGTATCGGCCCCAGCATCACGAACTCGTCAGGGTCGCCGAAGGCGACAAACGGGCCAGCCTCGCCTCCGCCGCGCTCGATCAGGACTGCGTCCGAAACGGCGCGGTCACGATCGTTCTGTCAGCCGTGTACGAGCGCGTCACGAAGAAATACGGACAACGGAGTGTCATGTACGTCCACATGGAAGCCGGTCATGCCGCTCAGAACGTTCATCTGCAAGCCGTCGCGCTCAACCTCGGCACCGTGGCCGTCGGCGCGTTCGAAGACGAACCGATGAAGAAGCTGCTCACCCTGCCCACCGAGGAACAACCTCTCTATCTCCTTCCCGTAGGACGACCAAGATGAACCCAGACCGGGCTGCCCCCTCAATTGTCAGGGGCTATCCGCAGAAGTCGAATTGGCACAATCCCCTCCTCGGAGGGGACGAAAGGGGTGGGTTTCCAGCCGCACCGCGAGTCCTGCGCCCTTGTGGTGCGGTTCGGAAGTCTCTTTGGCACTCATTGCTGGGCCTTTTGGACTTGCCGCGTCCACTTGGCCAGGGCTTCAACGAACTTCTTGATGTGATCCTTCGTGTCCTGGTCGGTGAGGTTGCCCTGCTCGTCGAAGCGCTCGGCGGCATTGGCGATCATCACTTCAGGCTTGTTGAGCGGATACATGTTCAGGAAGACGAAACACTGTCGCAGGTGATACTGGGCACGGGCCGTGCCGAGCGCGCCGATGGACGCGCCCATGACCGCCACCGGTTTGCCGTCCCACGCGCTGTCACCGTAGGGACGTGACGCCCAGTCGATCGCATTCTTCAGCACGCCCGGAAACGAGTAGTTGTATTCGGGCGTGACGAACAGGATTGCATCCGCGGCGCGAACCCGCGCCTTCAGTTCGACCACCTTCTGTGGCGGCCGATTGTCCTCGTCCTGATTGAAAATCGGGATGCCGCCCAGGTCGAAGATCTCGATTTTGACGTCCGGCGGCGCGAGTTGCTGCGCTGCGCGAAGTGCCCCGCGGTTGTACGAGGCTTTGCGGAGACTGCCTGCGATCCCAAGAATTGTAAGTGGGCTGCTCATACACGGACTCCTTTCGTGTTGGAGAAGAATGTCGGGCGCGATCCAACGCCAACGCGCGGACTATATCGCACTGTTGCGTTTGCCACAAGCTGCAAGTCGGCTTTGACAGGGTCAACGCCGGACTTGTGACAAATCCGGTGCTGGTACACCGTTGCATTACCCACCGGTCTTTTCTTGAAAACGAGCGGTTCTGTCACCATACTCTGACGCGGACAGTGATGGCGAGATCATGAATCGGTTAATTGAGGAGTAAACTGATGCCCTCCCTGAATTTCAAAGGTAAAGCACTGGTGCAGAATTTTCACCTGCTCGTGCCGTATCACGAGTTGAAGCCGGTGAAACCCAAAAGCCTCACCGACAAGGTGAGCCTACACGACAACCTCGTCGTCCACGGCGACAACCTCAAGGCGCTCAAGGCCCTGCTGCCCTACTACCACGGCAAGGTTGCCTTCATTTATCTCGATCCGCCATACAATACGGGAAGCGAGAATTGGAAATACAACGACAACGTAAGCTCCCCGATGATTCAGGAATGGATCGGTAAGGAAGTTGGCCGAGACGATCTCACAAGGCATGACAAATGGCTTTGCATGATGACTCCACGCCTCAAGCTGATGCGTGAACTCTTGAGCCACAACGGCATCATTGCCATCTCAATCGACCAAAACGAAGTCTTTTCCCTCGGCGTATTGATGGACGAAATCTTCGGCGAGGAAAGGTTTCTTGCGTGCGCACCTTGGCTTTCGGAAGTGAGTGGCGGGAAACAGAAGACGGGTCTCCGGGCTGGTCACGAGTACATTCTCATTTATCACAACGGCGATGCATCAAGCGTGACGCAGGAGGAAAAGTCCACAGGTGATCTTAATCTTGAGGACGAGTACGGCAAATACCGGAAGGGGCGCGAACTGAGAAAATGGGGCGACGGTTCGCTCCGTGAGGATAGAAAGGAAATGTGGTTCCCTCTGGCCGCTCCGGACGGCACGGAGGCGGTCCCGATCAGAAACGACGGCAAAGAAGGCCGTTGGCGCTGGGGCAAGGAAGGGAAGATGAAGGTCGTCATCGAGAATCCCAAGTTGGCTCACTGGGAAAAGGTGACATATGACGAAGGGGTTGTCGTGAACGGGCAGACTGAGAGATGGGTGCCTTTCGAGAAAGTTCGAGACAAGAAGCGTTCTTTCGGTTGGAACACTTGGCTCGATAGCTACGGCACAAACGCTGACGCGACCCGCGAGTTGAAGGAAATCTTTGGCGAAAAGGCGCTCGAAACGGCAAAGCCTGTCGCGTTGATTCAGTGGCTTGTTTCCTTGCACGAGAATGAAAACGCAGTTGTTCTAGATCCATTCGCTGGTTCGGGCACTCTAGGACAGGCCGTGCTTGCCCTGAACAAAGAGGATGGCGGTAACCGCCGTTTCGTATTGATCGAAAACGAGAGTTTCGCCGACCAACTGACTGCGGAGCGCGTTCGCCGGGTGATCAAAGGCGTGCCGAAGGCGAAAGACGAAGCATTGCAGAAGGGGTTGGGCGGGACGTTCACGTTCGTCGAGATCGGGCATCCGATGCAGTTGGAGACAATGCTTAAGGCCGACAAGCTGCCATCTTACTCGGACCTCGCCAGTTATGTCTTCTACACGGCGACGGGCGAGGATTTCGACGCGCGGCGCATCAATCGCAAGACGGGATTCATCGGCGATAGCGCGCAGTACGATGTATATCTGCTTTACGAAGCGGACCTCGATTACCTGAAAAACACGGCGCTGACGCTCGACATGGCGCGGAGTCTGCCCAAGGGCAGCGGCAAGAAGCGGCTGGTGTTCGCGCCGACGAAGTACTTGGACAGCATTCATCTGGAGGAGAACCGGGTCGAGTTCTGCCAGTTGCCGTTTGAGATTTACAAAGCGGTGAAGAAGAAATGAAGGCCGCCGGTGTAGCCGCGCTTCTGTGAAGCGCGGTCGCCCGTTTACGAGAAGGCTCGGCGCTTCGCAGAAGCGCCGCTACAACAGATGAAGTTAAAGGAATATCAAGAACGCGCGCTCAAGGAAGTGAAGGGTTTCCTGGAGCAGCTTGTTGTCTGGCGTCCGGAAGCTTTCAGACGCGACAAGTGGTTGTTCGACTTCGCAGAGAAAGCCTGGGAAGAGTCGCGCGTGGGCCGCACCTACCTGAAGAAGAAGGACGGGCTGGGGCGTCCGCTGCCGGTCTTTTGCCTGAAGATTCCCACCGGCGGCGGTAAGACGCTGTTGGCGGTGAAGACGATCGATCTGGTCCAGAGCATTTACCGTCAGCAACAAACGGGGCTGGTCGTGTGGATCGTGCCGACGTTGCAGATTTACCGCCAGACGTTGCTGCGCTTGAAAGACCGCGATGATCCCTACCGCCAACATCTCGACATGGTGTCGGCAGGCAAAACGTTGATTCTGGAGAAGACCGACGGGTTCACGCCACAGGACGTGAACGAACATCTGGCCGTGCTGCTGTTGATGCTGCCGTCGGCGTCACGGGCCAACAAGGAAGCGTTGCGGATGTTCCGCGACAGCGGCGCGTTTCAGGCGTTTTTCCCGTCGGAAGAGGACAAGCAAGGCCACGCCAAGCTGCTGGAGCACGCGCCGAATCTGGAGACGTTCGAGAAGGAAGACGCGTTCTGGGGCCGGCAGGTGAAAACATCGTTGGGAAACACGATCCGTCTGCTGGAGCCGCTGATCATCCTTGACGAAGGGCACAAGGCCTATAGCCCGCAGGCACAGGACACGTTGCGGAACCTGAATCCGTGCATGATCGTGGAGCTTTCCGCCACGCCGCTGAAAGAGTCGAACAAACTCGTTGTGATCAGCGGCACCGAACTCCACCGGGAAGACATGATCAAGCTCGACCTGCACGTGATCAACCGGGCGAGCACCAACTGGCGGGATACGACGCGCGCGGCGATGGAACGGCGGGATGATTTGGAGGAGAAAGCCCGTGTTTACGAGGCCAACACCAACGTCTATATCCGGCCGATCTGCCTTGTCCAGGTGGAACGCACCGGCAAGGAGCAACGCAGCGGCAAGTTGATTCACTCGGAAGACGTGCGCGAATATCTCATTGGCCAGGGCGTTCCGAAGGAGATGATCGCGGTCAAATCAGCGGAGATCGATGAATTGAAGGAATTCGATGATATCGGCGGATTGTTGTCTCGCGATTGCCCGATTCGCTACATCATTACCAAGCAGGCGCTCCAGGAAGGCTGGGATTGCGCATTTGCCTATGTGCTGACGATCCTAACCAACCCGCACTCGAAAACGGCGATGACGCAACTGGTCGGGCGCATCCTCCGTCAACCCTACGCCCGCAAGACGCACGTGCCGGCGCTTGACGAGAGCTACGTCTATTGTTTCCAGCGCACCGGTCTGATGGAGGAAATCCGGCAAGGCTTCAAACGCGAGGGCTTGGAGGAAATGGAAGGGCGAATCGTGAAGGATGCGCAGGACCTCGAAGCCGTACAGACACGCGACGTGGGGCCGCGAGCGAAATTCAAGACGATGGCGGCGAACATGGTGTTGCCGGCGTTCGTGATCCGCGACGGCAAAGATTGGCGGCTGGTGAGCTATGAAGGCGACATCCTCTCGCGGGTGCACTGGCAGAAAGCCGATGTGACACCGCTCTACAATTTGGAACTGAGCCTGGAGGAAAAACGCGACGTCGAGTTGCGCGCGGGATTGGGCGAAGACCTAAGGGGTATGGTGAAGGAAGCGCCGGGGAAATACAGTGGCGACGCCGGGTTGAAACTCGATTACGCCTACGCCGCCGGTCACTTGTTGGATGCCGTGCCGAATCCCTGGATCGGATACGAGTTTGTCGAGCGGGTCTTCACTAGGTTGCTGACAAAGTGGAAGGACAAGGAAAAGGTCGTTGCCAATAATCTGGTGTTCATCTTGGAGGAAATCCGCAAACGGCTGGAAGCCGAGCGGGACCGTCTCGCCGAAGACGCCTTCAACAAAATGCTGAATGACGACGTGATGCGGTTCATGGTCATTGCGCGCGACCTCGGTGTGAACCGTCTGCCCAAAAAGGTGGAAGTCCCCAAGTCGGTGGTGAAAGCCACCCGGCTCGATGGCAACCAATTCGAGATCAATCTGTTCGACCCTGTCGCAACCGACACCTTGAACACCTTGGAGCACGAAGTCGCGTCGTTTCTGGACGAGCAAGGCCAACTATACTTTTGGTATCGGAACATTCCGCATCACGGTTACTACGTGCAAGGCTGGCAGAAATCGCGCATTTACGCCGACTTCATCTTCACGACGCACGCCGGGGACAGAGCGGATTACCGCAAGGTGTTCGTGCTGGAGACCAAGGGACTGCACCTGAAGAACGAGAACACGAAGTACAAACAGTCGGTCTTTGCCCTCTGCAACAAACATGCAAAGCAAAGAAAATGGAGCCAGCTTGTCCCCGCCATGCGCACCAAGGACATCACCTACGAAGTCGTTTTCCAAGACGAATGGAAAAAACGCCTTAACGGCTTGTTGGCGGAATAGAATTGTTGGTCGTTGCGGTCAACTCCGTAGTGCGTAAATCTGATTCTTGAACCAGGTTGCCTCAAGGGGATCAGGTCTCACGTCTCACAAGTCACAAATTATCGCGCCCGTCGCGACTCTCGAGAGTTTGAGACGGAACCTGCATGCCGAAAGGGATGAGGGATGAAGAATGAGAGGTGAAGGCGCCCCCACCTGCGAAGCATTGACAAGCTGTGAACAAGCCGTGTTCCGTTCATCTTTCGGACGGGGCGACCGCGTCGATGGTGATCGAGTCGCCCCCGAGACCGGGCGCCGAGGCAGTGAGGACGATTCGGCTCCGGGTCGCGCTGGCTTTGACGATGGCCACGCATTGTCCGTGATAGGCGTGGCGTTCGGCCGCTTGAAACGGTTCGTGGCTGGCGTTGTCGGCGTTATCGACGGCGGCGATCACACCCGCGCCTCTGACCTTGAACGTGATCAGATCGCCGGCGTCGGGGACGGTCACGCCGTGCTTGTCGACGACCATGGCGGTGACGTACGACACGTCGTCCCAATCAGGCGCAAGTTTGTCGCGATCGGCAACAAGCTTGATCCTCGCTGGTTTGCCGGCGGTGCGGAGTTCGTGCGTGGCGACGGTCGTCCATCCATTGTCTCTGCCGACGGCCTTGAGAGTTCCCGGCTCGAACGCGACCTTCCACGTGCGCGGCGACGCATCGGCGTGGAGCGGCTGCGCGCCGAGCGAATTGCCGTTGAGGAATAGCTCCACCTGTTCGCAATTGCTGTAAACCTCGACGTTCTCTTCGTGCGGTTGTGTATTCTGCGGCGTCCAGTCCGAGAACTGCACCTGACGGCGGATGAGCGGCACGAAGCCGGGATCGGTCGGCGCCACCTGCGTGGGGGCTGTGCGGCGGACAATGTGCACCATGGATTGCGGGCCCCACCAACTCTGCCGTTCGTAGGCCATCGGTTTGATCGCGCCCGTGCGGTCGAGCAGCCCGGAGCCACCGACGAAAACGGGCCACCTTCGCGATTCGCCCAGATAATCAACGCCGCTCCAGAGGAACTGGCCGGCTTCGGGCGGATTATCGCGCAGATGGAGCCAGGTCTCGCGATCGTGTCGCTGCTCGGTGCCGATGATTTTGCGCGTGGGTTTGGCGCGCCACGCAGCGATCAATTCCGCGTCGCGATAGTTGGTGCCGATCACGTCGAGCAGATCGGCCAGGCCGTTGTCGTAATCGTGGCTGACGTTGGGCCGGAACAACGCCTGTGTCACCGGCCGCGTGGGATCGTTCTCGTGGAATACGGGCACCAGCCCGCTCAGAATGCTATTGGCGAGTTCCTCCTTCGGCGTGTCGTGGATTTCGTTGCCCGCGCTGTAGAGGATGATGCTCGGATGATTGCGGTCGCGGCGGACGGTGTCGCGGGTGTCTATCTTCGACCAGTCGTTGAAATACAGATGATAATCGTACGGATTCTTGGCAACGGTCCAGCAGTCGAACATTTCGTCCATCACTAGGAAGCCCATCCGGTCGCAGAGATCGAGAAACTCGGGCGCTGGCGGATTGTGCGCGGTCCGGATGGCGTTGACGCCCAGTTGGCGGAGTTGTCTCAGCCGGTGTTCCCACGCGCCGAGCGGCACCGCCGCGCCGAACGCGCCGCCATCGTGATGGAGACAAACGCCTTTGATCTTGAAATTCTTTCCGTTGAGCCAGAAACCGGTCGCAGGCTCGAAGCGAGCGTCGCGGATGCCGAATGAAGTAACGTCGTCATCGAGCGTGACGCCCGCCGCGCGGACCTGGCTGACGGCCCGGTAGAGCCGGGGACGGTCGAGGTCCCACAGTTCCGGATTCTTGACGACGATGTCCTGCTGAAAATCGGCGGATTGGCCGGGCGCGATGGTCTGCGGAACCGACTCGGTTGTCCGCACCGTGTTGCCTCGGGGACCGATCAGCGCGATCTGCACCGTCACGGCGCGGGCGGCGTCAGACTGGTTGGTCACGGTGTTTTGCACGTGCACGACGGCCTGATCCGTCGCGATCTTCGGCGTGGAAACGAACGTGCCCCATTGCCCGATGTGAACCGGATCGGTGATGACCAGTCGGACGTGCCGGTAGATGCCGGCGCCGCTGTACCAGCGCGACGCGGGTTGCTGCGCGGTGTCGGCGCGAACGGCGAGTATATTAGATTTCCCGGCGCCGAAGTTGAGATGGCCGGTGAGTTCGTAACCGAAACTGACGTAACCATAAGGCCGTTTGCCGAGATGAAATCCGTTGATCCAGACGTCGCTGTTGGCCATGACGCCGTCGAATTCGACAAACACGCGGCGGCGGGCGTCATCGGCGGGCAACGTGAAATGCTTCCGGTACCACGCGATGCCACTCGGCAGAAACCCGCCAGCGCCGCCGGTGGGATTCTTTTCATCGAACGGGCCTTCGATGCTCCAATCGTGTGGCGCGTTCACCATGTGCCAGGCGCGGTCATCGAAACCGGGTTGCTCGGCATCAGATGCATCGGCTTTGAGAAACCGCCAATCGCGATCAAATGCAGTGGTGGTCCGCGCGCGCGGCGCAGAGGCGCCAACGGCTGGGACACTCAGCGTGACAACGGCCAGCACAAGCAGTAACGCGGACAGTTTGCGGAGATTCGCAGCAGCTTTCATCAGGATTCCCTCGACGATGTTGTTATTGTTTGGCGACGGCCCGGTGCCTGTGGTTTGCCATTCCACAATGGCCGGCAAACAGAATAGTCGGGATGTTTGGCGCGTGTCAACCTCCCCTGCCCGGCGGTAGTGTCCTAATTTGAAATCGCTCGCTTAACTCAAAAGCACCCTAATGGGCTTGGCGATGCTTTCCGCTTCATGTGCTGTCAAGCAATTCCCTGCCCATGTAGAAGCCATAATCTGCCAAAGAGTATCGCCACCAAGCAGGAGGTCACGAGCGGCGCTATTAACCCATTCGTGATGATCTGGAATAGTCATGGCGCGGGTACACGCATCTTGAATTTCAGAATACGAACGTCCCGTTCGCATATCGAGGAGATTCCAACGTTGAGCTTTCAATGCTTCAAAAACTACTATTTCTGGGGCATCTCCGCCGGGAAGAATGATGCAGCCCTCCGCAGCCTGTTGTTCGCCGTCCAGAAACACAAGCGAGCGTCTTGGAAAACGTTTTTGTTTCGCCATTTGACCAAGAGAATGACCTACATTGGCCGAACCATAGGGAATAATCTGACAGCGAGCCACAATGTCAGGAGCATGAAAAACTAAGATTTCACGAAGCATCGTCTTTGCGTGGTCATCTTCAACGTACAGGTCACATTCAGGATAGGATTCATCATCCATTTTCGTCATTGCAAATTCTGGACTGACACCGAAAACGACTTGGCGTTGGCTTCCACCCTCGGACTGAAGAATGTAACAACGAGCGTCAGGGGGGAATTCTTCGAGCACATACGGTGAATGTGTGCTGATAATAATTTGCAATTCAAGTGCGCGGCATTTTTCTGCCAAGTCGCGCACTAAGCGCCGCTGTGCGCGTGGATGCAACGATGTTTCAATTTCGTCGATCAACAACAAACTGTTCTTCGTAAACGGGAAGTTGAGTAGCTCCGCGACCGTAGTTTCTCCGGCTCCTTGATGGAATGCTGAAAAGTCCGTTGAGCCTAGCGCAACAACCGGAACGGCTCGTTCTTCATCTGCGTCAGTAATTGCCATCTTGCCTTTATCGTAATTGCGCCCCATTATGCTAGACAGACGCAAAAGCATTTCCGAGTCGAATTCACTGGCGGATTTTTCTTTAACCGAAGGCTTCGCCAGCCGAGAATATCCAACGCGAGAGGAAATGGGTTGGATTCTGGCCAAATCAATGTATTGAACGTCCCGCTGCGGGCGCTTATTGTAGCCAGTCCACCGATCTGTAGCCCGTCGCAATGCCATAGTGAAAGAGCCTTCAATTCCCTGCCGAATCGAGTATCGTAATTCGGCATTTTCAAGTTTATCCCACGCTGTTTCAGGAAAAAAATCAGAGGCATACCAATCGTTTTGATCTCCCTTTTGCTTGTAAGCCGAAGCTGCCGTTTGCAGCACAGTGCTTTTGCCTGAGCCATTCTCGCCACACACCACGACCATCGGAAACTTGAATTCTACGCGCTGGCCCGTCCATCCTCGAACACCTTCAATTTCGAGCCATTCGATCCGCTTTGGCCAACCTGTTGTAGTCACCCATTTTGACTGCAAAAGACGCATTTCTTTGCTCAATTTCATTCGTATCCTTTCACGGTGATTCGTTCGCCGCTGCTTTTCACAAGCACAATGTATGACTCGCGCATAAACTTGTCAACACGAATCGTGGAGCGCGCATTTAATTGTTGACGCGCCCCGTGATTCGCGCTATATTTTTCAACGGACTTATGTACTTGACAAACCCACGCCTCTCTGCTAGATTGACAGCATGAAAACGATGGATAAGGATGAATTGAATCTGATGACGATGGCAAGCAAATACGCCGACGAAGATAAGGCGCGGGAGCTTTTGGAATCTCTCCGCTGGCCGAAGGGGCCGGTGTGTATTCATTGCGGACATGATCGCGTGTATCGGCTGACGCCACGGCCAACTTCCAAGAGTCCCGGCAGAAATGGGCTTCTCAAATGCGCCAAGTGCCGGCGTCAATTCACCGTTCTCAAGGGAACAATTTTCGAGAGCAGCCATATCACCTGCGCCCAGTGGGTCATGGCGATCTACCTAATGTGCGCCAGCAAAAAGGGAATCAGCGCGTGTCAATTGGAACGGATGTTGAATCTCAGCTACAAGAGCGCGTGGTTTCTGGCGCATCGCGTTCGCCACATGATGACGGAAGGTCCGTTCGCCAAAGTGTTGAGTGGCGATATTGAAGTTGATGAGACCTACGTAGGCGGGAAACCGCGCTATGGCACCGGCAAGCACAAGACGGGACGCGGCACAAAGAAAACTCCAGTCGTTGCACTTGTCCAACGCGACGGCGGTGTGAAAACCCGCGTCGTTGATCGCGTGAATGCAAAGACGCTTCATGCGGCGATTTTGGAAAACGTCGATAAAGATTCCCGCATTGTGACCGATGAATGGCCGGGATACCGGGGCATCGGAAAGCACTACGGCGGGCGGCATTTCTTCGTGAATCACAGTGCGAAGCAGTACGTGAATGGCCCGATTCACACCAACACCGTTGAGAGTTTTTTCGCGCTGCTCAAGCGTGGCGTGGTTGGCAGTTTCCATCACGTTTCCCGCAAGCATTTGCACCGCTACGCGAATGAGTTTGCTTTTCGCTGGACGAATCGTAAGGTGGACGACAGCCAGCGAACAAAAATTGCCATCGGAATGGCCGAGGGAAAGCGATTGATGTATCGGGACTCATCAATCGGGGAGAACTGAAAAGCAAAATCCCCGGAGTCGTTATGGCGAATCTGCGAATAAGAGTCGAACTCAACAAGGGTCGAGTTGGGATGCCGCTGGGTAAGATGGCCAACATTACCCATGAAACCATGAAGTTTTTGAAAATGGTTTGTGAGGATATTGGGGCTTTGGAAGTCGCCGATAAATGGATTGCGCTAAATTTTGAAAACGACTCTGTTGATTTTGACTGCGAAATTTCCTCGCTAGAATCTGTTACGGCCAAACGCGGACAGTCTGCCTTTCGTTCAATTATGGCTAACGAAGCGCCAGACGCCGGGGTATTTATTCGGCCAGCTACGCGACTTCAGTATTCACAGATTGCGGCTCCGATTGACATAGACGAAATTATTCGCTTCGGGCTTTACACCAATGGCTCCCAAAGGCCGGAAGCGTGGTATGAATTAGATCGAAGCCGAGCCGATGCAATCACGGAAGAAATTCCACAGGTCGTTTCTTACCACGGGGAGATTCAGGGAATTGTTCACGCACTTTTCAAGGAAACAGATCATCCCAAATTGGTTGTTCGTGAACTTTCAACCAAAAATCTTGTGGATTGCTTTTTCAAAATCGAGATGTATCACTCTGCCATTGAGGTTTTGGAGGAGCGGGATGCTGTTATTTTTGTTGAAGGACAGGTAACGGAAAATATGGCCCTGGGGATGGTGGAAAGTATTGATGTTACTGATTTTCGCCTTGCCCCAGAGTTCAACGTCGAAAAATTCAATGCGTTCATCGGAAGTGTCCCTGATTTGACCGGCAAGAAAAGCACGGAAGAAACTATTGAAGAATACAGGGCGAATGCAAACTGATTCATCGCGCATCTACATTGAGTCGTGCCCGTTTATTGACATGGCCAAACACCATGCTCAAATGCCGCTTGCTACCAACAAGACGGATCAAGCGAACCGGGAAAAGAACGTTTGGTATTGCACAAAAATTCTGGAGGCAGCGCGCGACAGAAAGGTATCGGTCTATACATCCATAATTACTGTGGCTGAATGCACCCATGTTGGAGATGGAAAGTCTATTCCAAGTGATAACGTTAAACGGTTTTACATGGGATTGCTTGCTTCTGGGAAAAGCGGCATCGAGTTAATATCCTCCACTCTGACGATTATTGAACAGGCCAGAAGCCTCCGCTGGAATAGCGGAATCGCATTAGGCGGATTGGATTCAATCCATCTTGCTTCCGCGCTTTTCACGAAGTGTGAAGAATTCATCACGACGGATGATAGGCTCCTGAGAAATGCCGCCAAAATTGCGGAGTTAAAAATTAAAGTCATTCAGGCGTCCGACACCAGATGTTTGCCTAGCGAATACACTCAATTCACCCTCGCTTCAATTTCTCCACATGGGAAAGCGAAAGGAAAGTAAAATCCAAAACAGGCGCGACAAGCCGATCAAGCTTCCCGCTGGCAGGTTCGAGGAGGTTTTGAAGGCTGCACTTTCGACACCGCCCATTCCCAAGAAAAAAACCAAGAGCCGGGGCAAGCGGCAGTGAGGAATCAAATGGTAAGACACCGGAACATTGTTAAAGCCTGCGCCATTATGTGGCCCCGCACCATATTTGACCTAATGGAGAACGGCAAGCTGATGGTCAACGCCGTGCCTGCCCTACAACAGACGGGAGTGTACATTTTGTACAGAGACGACCATCCGTACTACATTGGCAATAGCAAACGTCCTCTCATTTTTAGGCTTCATGACCATGCCAATAAATCCACTGATCGGTACTTCGCGCTGTGGAATTACTTTTCAGTCTTCCTCGTGGACAAAGCCCACATCGACGCTGTTGAGGGGTTCCTCATTGCAGCCTTTCCGACGGCGAACAGTGCGACTCCGAGAATAAAGCAAGTCACACTGCCTCCGAAAATCAGAGAGAGGCTACGCCGAGAACGCCAGAGCAGATTCGATTAGACATCGTATAATGCTTGGGTTTGTGAAGTATACAAGTCCGTTTTTCAATCATGAATAACTTAGCACTGCAAAGGAAGGCCGAAGTGATAGCGATGCTTTGCGAGGGAAGCAGCATCCGTAGCGTGGAGCGGATAACGGGAGTCCACCGAGACACGATCATGCGCCTTGGCGTTCGCATGGGCGAAGGATGCAGGCAAATCATGGATGAAAAATTTCGGAATCTTCCCTGCCGACTGATTCAGGTCGATGAGGTGTGGGGGTTCATCGGAATGAAGCAGAAAACGGCTGCGCGAAACAAGGCGGGCGGTTGTGTCGGTGATGTTTGGACGTGGGTTGCGATTGACGCTGACACAAAGTTGGTTCCCACGTTTGCTGTTGGTGATCGTTCTCAGTACATGGCGAATTGCTTCATTGAGGATTTGGCCGCGCGACTGTCTCACCGCATCCAACTCTCCAGCGATGCACTGAATGTTTACAACGGAGCCGTGGAGCGTGCATTTGGCGCAGATGTCGATTATGGCTCAATCGTAAAAACTTTCAGCCACACGGAGCTAATGGAGCACCGCCGCTATTCCCCACCGGAAGTAGTGAAGGTGGAAAGAATGTTGGTCCAAGGAAATCCCGATGTTGACCTGATCTCCACCAGCTACGTTGAAAAACAGAATCACACGTTGCGAATGCACTGCCGCAGGTTATCCCGGCTCACGAATGCGTTCTCCAAGAAGATCGAGAACTTCCGGGCCGCAGTCGCGTTGCACTACGCCTACTACAATTTTTGCAAACTACATAAAACAATTCGATGCACCCCCGCAATGGAAGCGGGAGTCACCAGTTCTCAGTGGACGGTTCGTCAGTTGGTGGATATGATCGAGGAATGAGCGAGCGAATTGACCAGTTGCGCGAAGCGGTGGAAGTGATGCATCACTGCAAAGCGCAGCACGAACGATCTGTGCCGGTCGTGGAAATGTTCGGTGCTCAGACCGTGTGGGAAGGCGTTGTCGAATCGTTTAAGATCACCGGCCACCCAAAGGCGAAGCGGTGTTACGCATGGAGTTTTCCAGACGGCAAGGAAAAGCGTTACGTCACGGTGCTGGAGATTCTACCTGTCGAATCTCCGCAGACAGCAGTGAGGGCCGCGATAGCCAGTAAAGCGCAGAAGTGAGTGTGATTATGTGCATCCAGAGCAACGAAATGCGAATAATTGCAAGAAAATGACAGATTTTTGCTATAAAAATGTCAATACACCCGTGGATGAATTTGTTACAATTTGTTGTTGACAACGTATCGCACTGCGCGTAAATATGTATGCAAGTCCGGGGAAGGGAGCAGGACTTATGGTTGCGGCGGGGCGGTTTGAAAGGATGATTTTTAGTAGGGCGACAGGTGTTGCCTTGTTCTCTTTTTTCCCCGGTGGCACATGAATCGCTTGAGTTGTGTGACAAGAGGTTCTGGAGAAAGGCAGAACTAAGGTGCGTCTGTTATGGCTGAAGAAACTAAATACATCGTTCCGTCGATTAATCAGAGGGCACCCTCTCAGCTTAGGATCGTCAAGAACCCACCTTCTGACGTGAATCCAAACGCCACTCAGGAAAAACTTTTTCAAGCCCTCATACTCCACTGTAAGACCTCCCACGAGCAGCTAGAGCAGCTCAAAGGTTAAACATCGCCCTCCTCTTTTGGTAATTTTGTGGGCCTACTAGCCCAAGCGAATGGTGCATCTGATTACGAGGCCGCTATCAATGTTGCCTCGCAGGTCGCAACTCTCTGGAATGAATATGGAGGCCAACAGCACGGGTTTCAGATTGAAGCTGGCAAAGCGGAAATCATCCGTTGTTGTGATAGAGGCACTGCTCTTTTAGACGCCTATTTTTATAGGCCGCCAAGCCCATTCAAGCGAGTGGCGGCATTTTGCGTTCTAGCGAGAATTCAGCCGTTTTTTCAGCTACGACCTAAGCCCCCAACTGCACCATCGAACGCAGAGTGGTTGGCGCGCATTTGTGCGCTGCTCATTCCGACAACTTTAGCTATTCTGCACGTAAACACCGCAAAAAGCGATGAGCCGCCACATTGGGTCAATTTAGACAAGTGGAAGGGCTTTCCGTCTCCGCATGTAAAAATGGATTTCGTGTCGTGGCTGCAATGGTTGGACAATTTCGATTACTTATCCAAACCTGAATCAACCACCCAAGAGGATTGGGAGATCATTTTGGATGAGCGAGCAGGGCGAATGATTCTTTCCACCGCCTTGATGATTGAAGCCTTTTATTACATTAACGAAGGATGTCCTTTCCCACCGAGTGTCAATCATCTCCGGGGAAAATGCCGAGCCTGCTTGGATAAAACCGATGACTTAACCACCTTGGTTTATGACGGGCTTCTTTTCAAACAGTACCATGATAAGCACCCTGGATGACGAGACGTAACGCTCTCGCCGTTCTTCAAATTAGGACACTACCTGCCCGGCGGCAGTGTCCTAATCTGGAGGGCCACGCTCTGTCGTGGCCGCATTTCGCGAACGGACGCGCCTGCGCGACGAAGCGCTATGGCGCGCGAAGGCGCGACGGAGCGCGTCCCTCCAAACTGCAAATCAGGACACTACCTGCCCGGCCATCAGAACCGCACAGGAAGATGTTCAAGAGCACTTACGTTAGTTTTTGCGTCACTGGCCCGGCTTAGCCTGCATATTGCACCAGTGCAAATGCGCTGGTGCGATATGCACCTCAAGACCAATGGAGTGGAAACTCCATTGGTCAGAGGCCGACAACGCAGAGCGCGTTGTCGGGGTACACCCCGACAATTGGGTTCAGATCCCAATTGTCGGCCCTGCGGGCGCATGTTGCACGAGGGCTCGTGCAACATGCGGGTTAGGATCGCCAACTGGCACAAATATGGCTGCTGCAAGGTGGCACGAAGATGGATTCGATGCTGATAGTGCTTGAACCGCCAGACGGCACAGAGGAGAACGCCGTGTTGCAATGGGATGCCTTGTTGCAGCGCCTGACAAACAGGGCCACGCAAATCGAAGGTATAGAAATGTTTGCCGAAAATGCGTGGCAGATACCTTTGAAAGATGGATTGCCGGTGCTGGCAGAATTAATTCTTGGAGCCGACGCGGCTCGCATACGCTATGGCGTGCTTTTCTTTGAGAAGCCTCCGGAGTGGATTCGCTCAGCCGCCATGCCCTAACCGGTCAATGCCCGGCAAAGTCTCCTGACTTCGTGAAACGACGCAGCCTCGGCCTTTTCTTCTAAACGCCTTCTCGCTCGCCTCCCGACGGCTCGAATCACGCGCGGTTTCCTCCCAACAACTTACTCCTTTGTGTACACTTCTGCATGACGTAACAGAGCATCGCACATCCGTACCAACCGGTCATCGCCGCGCCGATATCGAGGCTGACGCCGCCCATCAAAGCTCGCGACCCCAAGAAAAGCACCTCATTTGACATTTAGTTCATACGTATGTATGATTTAAGCCGTGAAAAAGAAATCAACTGCTCAACCCGCCGATGAGCGGGAGACGACGGAGCGGCTGCTGGACACGGCGGAACGGCTTTTTGGCGAGCGTGGCTACGATGGCGTGGGAATGCGGGCGTTGGCGGAAGAGGCGAAAGTCAACTTGGGAGCTGCGACATATCATTACGGCTCGAAGCAGGCGCTCTACATCGAAACCTTCATGCGCCGTTTTCGCCCCGCCAACGCCGAGCGGTTGCGGCTGTTGCGGGAAGCGGAAGCCGAAGCGAAAAGCAAGCCGTTGCCCGTCGAAAAGATCGTGGATTGCATGGTGCGGCCTCCTTACCTACTGGGGCTGAAACATCCGAATTTCAACGCTCTGCTGGCGCGAAACCTCCTGACACCGCCTCCTTTTTTGCACGCCGCCGTTCACGGGGAGATGGCGCCAAATATCGAAGCGTTCATTGCGGCACTCCACCGTTCCCTTCCCAACGTGCCGGAGGATCTGATCCACTTGCGAACGATGTTCTCGATGGGGTCGCTTCTGATGTTTTCGATGCAACCCGGCAAGAGGAAGACCGCGCGGAATCCCAAATTCGACGAGAGCATTCTCAAGGAGTTCGTCCGATTCATCTCGACGGGTTTGCAAAGCGAGCCCGCCGTTTCCGCCGCCGACCGTCCGCCGATTCCACGGCCGCCCAAACCACCACGTGGATGAACAGCGTCATCATGTCAAAAACCCAGCTATCCATTCTCGCTGCGGCCCTGGCGTTGTCCGGCTGCACGATGATTCCCAAATACGAACGTACGGTTGGGCCGGTGGCGGCGCGGTTTCCCGGGGCGACCGAATCCCAGAAGGAATCCGCAGCCTCCGACATCGCATGGCAGAACTTTTTCGCCGAGGAACGTCTCAAAAAGTTGATCGAACTGGCGCTGGCCAACAATCGTGACTTCCGGGTGGCCATCCTGAACGTCGAGCAAAGCCGCGCCCAGTATCGCATTACACGGTCGGCATCATTTCCCAGCGTTGAGGGTGGCGGCAGTTTCACCCGCTCTCATGCTTCGGGCGTCACGTCGGACCAGTGGAGCGCCAGCCTCGGCACGACCGCGTATGAATTGGATTTGTTTGGCCGGGTGCGCAGCCTGAACAAGCAGGCTTTGGAAAAATATTTCGCGACTGAGGAAGCGCGACGCAGCGCGCAGATTTCCCTCGTCGCCGAAGTCGCCAGTCAATACTTCACCCTGCGCCAGGCGGAGGAGCAACTCCAGCTTGCGCGGCAGACATTGACGGCGGTGCAGGAATCCTACGATCTTAACAAGGCCACCTTCGACGCCGGGGCAAGCAGCGAACTGGACCTACGCACGGCGGAAGGACAGGTGCAAACCGCGAAGATCAATGTGTTGACTTATGAACGCCAGCTTGCGCAAGCGGAGAACACCCTGGTGTTGCTCGTCGGCGAACCGCTTCCGACGGACCTGCCGGCATCACGGCCGTTCAACAGCACCAACCTGCTGGCCGAAATCCCGGTGGGATTGCCCTCCGAGCTCGTGCAACGTCGCCCGGACATCCTGGAAGCCGAGCATACCTTGAAGGCCGCGAACGCAAACATCGGCGCAGCCCGTGCCGCGTTCTTTCCCACAATCAGCTTGACCGCTTCGATCGGCACCACCAGTTCCCAGCTTTCCCAACTCTTCGGCTCAGGCACCGGCGTCTGGAGTTTTTCCCCACAGGTGACCGTGCCCATCTTCACCGGCGGCCAGAACCTCGCTGATCTTGATGCCGCGAAGGTGAGCACGCGCATCGAAGTGGCCAATTACGAGAAAGCCATCCAGACCGCGTTCCGCGAGGTGGCGGATGCGCTCGTTGCCAACAGCAGTTATGCGGCTCAGATTGACGCGGAAGCGGCGTTGATCAACGCCCAGCAAATTCGCTTCGATCTCGCCAACGCCCGCTATCGCCAAGGGGAAGACTCCTACCTGAACGTCCTCTCCGCCCAGCAAGACCTTTACAGTGCTCAACAGGGCCTTCTCCAGGCTCAATTCAACAAACTCGCCAGCCAGATTTCGCTCTACCAGGCGCTGGGTGGCGGCTGGAAATAATTCCCCACGATTAAAACGAGGAACTGAACATGAAACTTTCCCACGTGCTGCCAGCAACTCTCGCGGCATTCACCCTCACGATTTGCTCCGGTTGCAAACCATCGGGCGGCCGTTCGCTCAAATACGAAACCGCCCCCGTCACCCGTGGAAACATCGTGCAGCATGCCACCGCCAGCGGCTCGCTCAGCGCCGTGGTCAGCGTGGATGTCGGCTGTCAGGTTTCTGGAAAAATTATCGCCCTGTATGCCGATTACAACTCGCCGGTGAAAAAAGGCCAGCTCGTGGCGGAAATTGATCCCACCGTCTATAAAGCCTCGCTCCGCCAAGCCGAGGGCCAACTCGCGAGCGCCAAGGCGGATGTGATTCTCAAGCGCCAGAATCTGGAGCGAAAGAAAATTCTCGTCCCCTTGAAAGCCGCGGCGCAGTTGGATTTGGATCAGGCCGTCGCCGAACTGGCGCAGTCGGAAGCCTCCGTCATCATCAATCAGGCGGCGCTCGAAAGCGCCCAGGCCAATCTCGGCTACTGCAAAATCACCGCACCGGTGGACGGCATCGTCATCTCGCGCAAGGTGGACCTCGGACAGACGGTGATTGCTGCGATGAGCACGCCGGTGTTGTTCACCATCGCGCAGGACATCGCCAAGATGAACATCAGCACCTCCGTTTCCGAGGCGGACATCGGCCAGGTGAAAGACGGACAACCGGTGGACTTCACTGTGGACGCCTTTCCCGACGAGGTTTTCCACGGCACGGTCACGCAGGTCCGCAAATCGCCCACGACCACGCAGAATGTCGTCACCTACGAGACCATCATCACCGTGGACAATCCGGAGCAGAAATTATTTCCCGGCATGACTGCGGATGTCTCCATCCTCGTCGCCGAACGCAAAAACGTTTTGAAAACTCCCAACACCGCCCTGCGCTACACCCCGCCGGAAAACGCGGCTTTTGAACAGACCCCGCCGGCGAAATTGGAACGCAGCCAACGCCTCGTCTATACGCCGGGAACTGACGGAATAAAACTCAAACCCGTCATCGTCAAAACCGGAATCACCGACGGCGTGGACACGGAAATCCTCGAAGGCGTCACCGAGGGCACGCCCCTCGTCACTTCAACTCTGTCGTCCGGCGCAAAAGGCAGCGGCTTCGGCGGCCCGCCACCCCAGACACCATGAGCACGCCGACCGGCAATACGCCCGTCATCCAACTCCACGACCTCGCCAAGACGTATGAGACGGGCGAAGTCGAGGTGAAAGCCGTACGCGGCGTCACGCTGGAAATCCAGCGGGGCGAGTTCGTGGCCATCATGGGCGCGAGCGGTTCGGGAAAATCAACGCTCATGAACATCCTCGGCTGCCTCGACCAGCCCACGAGTGGAATCTATTTGCTCGACGGCGTCGGGGTCGCCGGACTCAACCGCAAACAACTGGCCATGCTTCGTAATGGGAAACTGGGCTTCGTGTTTCAAAGCTTCAACCTCCTGGCCCGCACGTCGGCTTTAGAAAATGTCGAACTGCCCATTTTTTACAGTCAGCCCCTCGTTTCGCTTCGCACCCGTCGTCAACGCGCCGTGCAGGCGCTGGAGAAAGTGGGCCTCGGCGACCGTCTCGCCCATCACCCCAGCCAGCTTTCCGGCGGACAGCAGCAGCGCATCGCCATCGCCCGCGCCCTGGTAAACCGGCCGGAACTGGTGTTGGCCGATGAGCCGACCGGCAATCTCGACACCCGCACCAGCATCGAAATCATGGGTCTATTCCAGGAACTCAACGACTCCGGAATTACCATCATCATGATCACGCACGAACTGGACATTGCTGCCTATTGCAAACGCATCGTCGTCATGCGCGACGGCCAGATCATCAGCGACAGCCGGAATGAAAATCGCCGGCACGCCCACCAGGAACGCGCCACGCTCGATCAAGCGGAGCAAAGCGCCAAACTTGCCTGACCCATGAACATCTTCAATTATATCCGAACATTCCTGCTCCGGTCTTTGCTGACGGCCATGATTGCCTTGCGCGCCTTGCGGCGAAACAAAATGCGCTCCACCCTCACCGCGCTCGGCATCATCATCGGTGTCGCTTCCGTCGTCGCCATGGTGGCCGTGGGCAACGGGGCACAGGCCCGGATCGAATCCCAGGTCTCCGCCCTCGGCCAGAACCTGCTCACCATCTTCGCGGGCAGCCGCCGTTCTGGCGGGGTGAACACCGGCCTCGGCAGTGCCAGCACCATCACCCTGGCCGACGCAGATGCCATCGGTCGTGAAGTGACCGACGTGGTTGCCATCAGTCCTGAAGCCTCCACCTCCGCGCAGGCCATCGCCAACGGACGCAACTGGTCCACCAGCATCGTCGGCGAATCGCCCGACTATCTGAAAATCCGCGATTGGAAACTGGCCGCCGGTTCGATGTTCACCGAACGCGAAGTTCGCAGCGCGGCGAAAGTGGCTGTCGTCGGTTCAAAAACCGCGAACGAACTCTTCGGCCCGCTTGATCCGGTCGGCCAGACCGTGCGGGTGAAAAACATCCCCTTCGTCATCATCGGCCTGCTCGAAAGCAAAGGTGCGGGCATGGGCGGACAGAACCAGGACGACCGCATCATCATTCCCTACACTACCGCCATGAAACGCGTCACCGGCGACAAATACCTGCGCTCAGTAAACGTTCAGATTGTCAGCGCGGATCGGATGGAAGTCGCCCAGCAACAAATCACCAGCCTGCTCCGCCAGCGTCATCGCCTGGCCGCGGGTCGTGACGATGATTTCAACATCTTCAATCAAAAGGAAATTGCCGACACGGTAAGTTCCATCTCGCGAATCATCACGCTGTTGCTCGGGGCGATCTCCGGCATTTCTCTGGTGGTGGGTGGCATCGGCATCATGAACATCATGCTGGTGAGCGTCACCGAACGCACCCGCGAGATCGGCATCCGCATTGCCGTCGGCGCCCAACCCGGCGATATCCGGCTCCAGTTCCTCATTGAAGCCATCACGTTGAGCCTGTTGGGAGGAATCATCGGCGTGCTCCTCGGAGTGGGCGCGTCAAGACTCGTGGCGGTCGTCGCCAATTTCAAAGCCATCGTGTCCGTCAGCTCGATCCTCCTTGCCTTCGGCGTGAGCTTTGTGATCGGCGTCTTCTTCGGTTTTTATCCCGCCCGCAAGGCCGCCGCCCTCGATCCCATTGATGCCCTGCGCTACGAGTGAGTGCGAGATTTCTGCAAAGACCGCAGTCTTGTCGGTCTTCGTGAAAGCCTGCAAGGACTGCTTTTTTTACGCCTTGGTGTGAACTTCGCTGCCTCTTTCGACGAACTCGCGCGACTTCGCCTCCATGCCCTTCTGCAATGCTTCGGTTTCGGAGACGCCTTGCTCTTCCGCGTACTTCCGCACGTCCTCGGTGATTTTCATCGAGCAGAACTGCGGGCCACACATCGAGCAAAAGTGCGCTAATTTTGATCCCTCTGCAGGAAGTGTTTCATCATGAAACTCCCGCGCGGTTTCGTGGTCGAGTGAGAGATTGAACTGGTCTTCCCAGCGGAACTCGAAGCGCGCCTTGCTTAACGCGTCGTCGCGCAGCTTGGCACCGGGATGACCCTTCGCCAGATCGGCAGCGTGCGCGGCGATCTTGTATGCGATGACGCCGTCCTTCACGTCCTTCTTGTTCGGCAGGCCGAGGTGTTCCTTCGGCGTGACGTAACAGAGCATCGCACATCCGTACCAACCGATCATCGCCGCGCCGATGGCGCTGGTGATGTGGTCGTAGCCGGGGGCAATATCGGTGGTGAGCGGGCCGAGCGTGTAGAACGGCGCTTCGGCGCACCACTCAAGCTGCTTGTCCATGTTCTCTTTGATCAGGTGCATCGGGACATGGCCGGGGCCTTCGTTCATCACCTGACAGCCGTGTTCCCACGCGATTTTGTTCAGTTCACCTTGCGTTTTCAATTCGGCGAACTGGGCTTCGTCGTTCGCGTCGGCAATCGAGCCGGGACGCAAACCGTCGCCCAGACTGAACGCGACGTCGTAGGCAGCCATGATCTCGCACAGTTCATCGAAATGGGCGTAGAGGAAGTTTTCCTGATGGTGAGCAAGACACCACTTGGCGAGGATCGAACCGCCACGGCTGACGATGCCCGTGACACGTTTCGCGGTGAGCGGGATGTAACGGAGCAGAACGCCGGCGTGGACAGTGAAGTAATCCACGCCCTGCTCGCATTGTTCAATGAGAGCGTCACGATAAATCTCCCACGTCAGCTCCTCGGCTTTCCCACCGACCTTTTCGAGAGCCTGATAGATCGGCACGGTCCCGATGGGCACAGGTGAATTGCGGATGATCCACTCGCGGGTCTCGTGGATATTCATGCCCGTGGACAAATCCATCACGGTATCCGCGCCCCACTTGGTCGCCCAACGCATCTTCTCGACTTCCTCATTGATCGAACTGGCGACGGCGCTGTTGCCAATGTTGGCGTTGATCTTCACAAGGAAGTTGCGCCCGATGATCATCGGCTCGGATTCGGGATGATTGATGTTGGCGGGAATGATCGCCCTGCCCCGCGCAACTTCGCTGCGGACGAATTCGGGAGTCAAATTCTCGCGGATGGCGATGAATTCCATCTCGGGCGTGATGATGCCCCGCCGCGCGTAGTGAAGTTGCGTGACGATCCTGCCGGGCTTGGCGCGGAGAGGTTTGCAGCGGGAAAAGGATGAGGGATCCGCCTTCGCCAAGGCTACGGTGGACAAGTGAGGGATGAGGGATGAAGTGCATTCCTCCACATCACCCCGCGCGAGAATCCACGGGCGCCGCAGCTTGGGCAGACCGGCGGTCTCGTTGCCTTTGAATTCGGGATCGCCCCACGGCCCGCTCGTGTCGTACACGCGGACAGGCTCGTTCATTTCGATGCGTCCCGTGTGGCTGACCGTTGGCGAGAGCGTAATCTCGCGCATCGGAACGCGAACGTCCTTGTGGAGTTTGCCGGCAACGTACACTTTCCGCGATTTCGGGAATTGTTCGCTGCTATGTGCTTCAGAAGATTTTGGCGCGATCATGTGTTTCCCTCCGCCAGTATTACCTGGATCAGGTTCAACGGGTTTGATCTCAGCTCCGAACTCCGAACGCTTTCGGAGCACCCCAAACTAAACTGCACTGCTTGCCCGCCATAGCCTCCGTGGCGAAGGCGGGTCAATGATAACGGTCTCTTGCGACCACCCTCAAAACTACCAACACAACGACTGACTGTCAAACTACTCAATCACCACCGCGCCGTACCCGACCACTGCCGAGTAATCGCCGTTGACGTCGCCACTCGTGCGATAATCCAGCACCTCGGCGCGTTTGGCGCCCAGCGCTTTCGCAGCGACCAGCACGATGTAGGTCGGCAGCACGCCGCACATCGAAATGCCGTGGGCTGCAATTTGCCTGAGCAACAGTTCTTCGTCGAGGCTCACCACGGCGTCGAGCGCCAGCTTGTCCTTGCGGTTCGACGTCTCCTGGTCTTCGTAGTGATTCAGGTCGCTCGAAGCCAGTAGCAGCACCCGCTCGCCGTGTTCCTTGACCGTTCGCGCAATCGCCACGCCGATCTCGCGCAGGTTGTGTCGGCCGCCGCTCTCAGGCCAGCCGCCGCCGATGAGCACGGGCACGATGCGCACGTTCGGGTTCGCACGCAACAGCATCGGCACTTGCACTTCGAGCGAATGCTCCGCACCGTGCGCGTGCGGGTCTTCAGCGAGAAGGCCGCAATGATCCAGCAGCTCGGCCGCGAGCGGCTCGTCAATCGGCACGTCGCCGAGGGGCGTTCGCCATGCGCCCGCGTCGTACAACGCGTACGGACTGCCGATGCCTCGATGGTTTGGCCCGAGCATGATGACGTGGTCGGGAATCCGCACTGTGGAGTACACGGTCCCCGCTGTCGCCCCCGAATACATCCAGCCCGCGTGCGGACAAACGACCGCGATCGCGTCCCGCTTCTCCTGCGCTGGACGAATCAGTTCGTTCAGCTCGGCATTGATCTGAGATGCGCTCGCCGGGTAAAACTGACCGGCCGCTGCTGGTTGACGAATCACGTTTTGCTCCTATGATTGTGGCATGGCGATTTCCACGCGAGAGTTTGAACGACTTGTTGCCGAGAGCCTGGAGATGATCCCCGATGAGTTTCGCGGCCACATCTCCAACGTGGAGATCATGATCGAAGACGAACCGAGTGACGAGATGCTCGACGAACTTGGCGTACCGCCCGATGACACGCTGTTTGGCCTGTACGAAGGCACGCCGCTCACCGAGCGCAGCGCCGAATACTCTGGCTTTCCCGATCGCATCATCATTTTCCGCCGGCCCCTGCTTGAAGAGTTCGACGACCCGATCGACCTTCGCCGCGAGATTGCGCGTACCGTCATTCACGAAGTCGCCCATCACTTCGGCATCCACGAGGAACGACTCGTCGAACTCGGCTGGGATTAGCCTACCACCGCTCGGATTGACTCTGCAAGAACGTTAAGCACGCGGTCCAACTGCTCGTCGGTAATGCAATACGGCGGCATGACGACAGTCGTGTTGCCCAGCGGGCGGGTCAGCACGCCGCGTTTACGCATCTCGTTACAGACCTTGATGCCTATCCGATCCGTCAACGGGAACGGCTGCTTGGTCGCGGCGTCCGTGAACAGCTCGACGGCGCCAATGAAACCGATACAGCGCACATCACCAACGTGCGGCAAATTGCGGCAGTGTTCCAATCCTGCGCGCAGGTGTTCGCACTTCGGCTTCAGCTTCTCCAGTGTCCGTTCTTCTTCGAAGATCTGGAGGTTGGCGAGCGCTGCTGCGCATCCAAGCTGATTGCCCGTGTAGCTGTGGCCGTGAAAGAATGTTTTGAACTCAGCGTAGTCGCCAAGAAACGCGTTGAAGATTTCTTCGGTGGTCAATGTCGCCGCGAGCGGCAGATAGCCGCCCGTCAATCCTTTGGCCAGCGCCATAAGATCGGGCACCACCTGTTCCTGTTCGCAGGCGAACATTGTTCCCGTGCGCCCGAATCCCGTCATCACTTCGTCCGCAATCAGCAGCACGCCGAAGGAATCGCAAAGCCGCCGCAACTCGGCGAGCAACCCGCGCTCCCACAACTTCATGCCGCCAGCGCCCTGGATCAGCGGCTCAATGCACACGGCAGCAATCTCATCGTGTTGCTCCTCCATCAGCTTTTGGAGCAACGACAGCCGCGTTGCGCGAATCACTTCAAACGTCAGCGGCTTGTACGCGGCGTGAAACAGGTCGATACCCCCGACACTCACCGCTCCGAGCGTGTCGCCGTGATACGCGTCGGAAAACGCGACGAACTTCGTGCGGTGCCGCTGCTTGCTGTGCTGCCAGTATTGCAGCGCCATTTTGATCGCGACTTCCATCGCCGTCGAGCCGTCGTCGGAGTAGAAGACGCGGGAGAGCGTCCGAGCGTTTGAGGGCGAAAGCGTGGTCTGAGCCAATGTGACCAGCTTCTCTGCCAGCACAATGGCCGGCACACTAGACAGTCCCAGAAACGAGGAATGCGCAATGCGATCGAGTTGGGCTTTGATCGCGGCGGTGATCTTCGGATGCCGATGGCCATGAAGGTTTGTCCAGATCGACGAGTTGGCGTCGATATACTCATTGCCGTGAACGTCGCGCAGAATCGCGCCTTCGCCCGATTCGATGATGAGAGGTTCCTCCTCAATCCACTCCTTCATCTGCGTAAACGGATGCCAAATGTAGTGGCGATCTTTGTCAGCAAGCGAGTTCATCATGCGGTTTCTGTGGGAGCGACATTCCTGTCGCGACTTTCTTCAATTCCCTCCAGCCACGCCCGGTCTATCTCGTTCTGGTAATCAGGGTGCGCGGTCGAGAACGGGTATTCCTCCGCAGACTTCACCAACCCTTTCCGCACTGGATTATCGTGCATGTAGGCGAGCCGGGACTCGAAATCGCGGCGGTCCCGCAACAAGTGATCGTGGTAACCATTCTGCCAGATTGAATCTGCAATGTTGAACCTTTTCTTGATCTCATGACTAGTGTAGCCCTTCAGCAGTTTCATCATCTTGGCCAGCGTCGCGACAGGAATGTCGCGACCACAAGAACTCGACTCGGCACTCTTAGTGTGGGAGCGGCATTCCTGCCGCGATTGGGTTCGGAGGGCAAATGCAACATGTAGATGATCCGGCATGATAACGAAACCTAGCAATCGGACTCGGCCTTGATCACGAAGCCAGCGTAACGCCCCGACTGCCATCGAGGCGGCTTCGTGACTCTGAAAGATCGGTCGTCGCCCCTTTGTGCAAGTCGTCACAAAATAACACTGCTCAGGAATCGAAACCCTCCCCCGGCGCAGGCCAGCTGAATGGGGACGTCGCGACAAGAATGTCGCTCCCACGCATTCTAGTATGGTCAGAAATTCGTGAATTTCATCCTCCGTGTGCGCGGCGGTCACCGTCACCCGGAGTCGCGCCTTGCCCTTCGGCACGGTCGGAAAGCGAATGGCGGGAACGAAAATCCCCCGCTCGAACAGCTTGCGGGAGAATTCCACCGCCGCATTCTCCTCTCCGACGATAATCGGAATGATCGGGGTGCGCGATTCGTTTTGGATGCCGAGCGCCGACAGTCCATTCTTCAAGTCGCTGACATTGCGCCAAAGTTGGTCACGGCGGTGCTGACCTTCGTCGCCCACGACGAAGTCCACCGCTGCAGCCGCTGCTGCAACAACTGCCGGTGGCAGTGCCGTCGAGTAAATCAGACTGCGAGCACGATTGCGGAGGTAATCAATCAGCGTTTGCGAGCCGACGACGAATCCGCCGGCGCAGCCGAGCGCCTTGCTGAGCGTGCCGAGCGTGATGTCGATTTTGTCTTCGACGCCTGCCGCTTCTGCAATGCCGCGCCGATTCTTCGCATAAAGCCCGGTCGCGTGCGCTTCGTCGATCATCAACCATGCGCCGTATCTCTCCTTGAGCGCGACGATTTCTGCAAGCGGGGCGAGATCACCGTCCATCGAAAACACCGTCTCGGTGACGATAAGGATACGCGGGGAGCGTGCCGGTCGCCCCGACTTATGAGTCGGGGCTCCCACAACCTGCTTGAGGATGTCTTCCAGTTTCTTCAGGTTCTTATGTGGATACACACGGATCGTGGCGCCGCTCTGGCGTGCGCCGTCAATGATGCTGGCGTGGTCGAGCTTGTCGAGGATGACGACATCGCCCTCGCCGACGAGCGCGGTGATCGTGCCAACGTTGGCGGCGTAGCCGCTGCCGAAGACGACGGCGGCTTCCCTTTGTTTGAACCACGCCAGGCGTTCTTCAAGAATCGCGTATGGTTCGAGGTTGCCGCAAACGAGGCGGGACGCGCCCGCGCCGACGCCGTATTTTTCGATGGCCGCAGCCGCTGCCTGTTTCAGAATCAGGTCGTTGGCGAGACCGAGATAATCGTTGCTGGAGAAATTAAGAAACTCACGCCCTTCAATGACGATCCGCGGTCCTTGCGCCGACGCGATGTTTCGCAACGCGCGGTACAGCCCGTCGGCGCGCAGTTGATCGAGGTCGCCGCGGAGTTGGTCACTGAGGTTTGACATTCGGTTCGGTTGGGCCGGACGGCGCGGGAGCCGTTGGATGCGTCGTCTCCGGAAGATGAATCACGACAGCATGCGGATCGACGCGGTAGCTCAGCCCCGCAAGAGAGGTCACGTAGCGAACCACGTCGAGCATCGGGACGTTCTTCAAATTGAGCGTGACCTTAGGCAGCTTCTGGTTGGGCGGCACCTGCCAGACGAAGTTGATCTCGCTCTTGTCCGTCGTGAGCTTCTTGCTCTCTGCGCGGAGAAACTCGATGACGTAGGCGGCGTCAACCTCACCCACGTTCAACTCGGGAACGATGAGTTCGCTGAGATTTCGCTTCAACTCGGCGGCCGCAAACTGGCTTTTGATCTGGCCGCGCTCCACTTGGATCTCGCGCAAAAGCTGTTTCACGGTCGGTTGATCGGGTCTCTGCGCCAAAATCTGTTTGCAGCGCGCTTCAGCTTCACCATACAGGCCAGCCCGCGCCAGCGTGATCGCCTGCTGGAGCAAATCGCCCAATTCCTCATCGCTGAGCTTTGCCTTCGTCGTGGCATTGGTATCGGTCGCTGCGGCCGACTTGGCCTCTACGGCCCAAGCGAGTCGTGCCGTCGCCAGCAACAAGGACATGATCGAAATGATTATCAGTTCATGCTTCCGCATCGTGCACCACCTTTCCGCCGATCATGGAAAAACAGACGGGGTTTTTCGCGTACACCACAGCTTCGTAAGGATCAACCCTTGCTCCATCAAACGGCACGGCGATCAGATCGGCCCAAGCGCCTGCGGCAATCTTGCCAAGTTTATCGCTCAGATTCAATGCCTTCGCCCCGCAAACCGTGGCCATCGACAAAACCTTCTCCGCCGGGATTCGCGGGAACTCGCGCGTCAGTGTCTGCATTTCGGCGAACATATCCAACGTGTCGTTGCTCACGAGACTATCCGTGCCCAAACACACATTGATGTCGTTCTGCCAAAACACGCTCAGAAGCGGCGTTGGCCGGTTGAAGAATCGATGGCTCCTCGGGCAATGCACGACGTGTGTGCCGCTTTGCTTCAGCAACGTTACATCGAGCGGCATCAGGTAATTCGCGTGTGCCGCCAGACAATTCGGCGCGAGCACGGCCAGTTCCGACAGCAACTGCACGGGCCCAACCCGCTTGCAATCGCTCATGTCGCGCCCCGCCCGCAGAAAGTAATCGTACATCGGCCCGGTGCCGTGCCGAAACATGTCGTCCTCCTGTTCCGACTCCGCCAGATGCGTCGTCAAGAGAATGTTTCTCGCCCGCGTATGCTGACCTGCAAGCCTGTACAGATCAGCGCTTGCCGTGTACGGAGCGTGCGGCGCGAGACCGAAACCGCCAAGAATATTCTGGCGAGCGGCAATCACCTCGAGCGCTTGCTGTGCGATGTCCTTTGCTGGATCGGGACGATTGAAATCGATCAGCTCCATGCACCACCAGATCCGCAACTGCGCCGGTGGCAATTGATCGATCAATGGCGGGAAGCACTCGATGTTGACCACGCTGGTTGTCCCGGACTTGAGCAACTGCGTCATGCCGGATTGGATCGCGGCCAGGTATTGTTTGTCAGACCGCAATTGCTTCAGCGCCACCAACTGCAAAATCCATTCGATGAAACTGCCGCGCCACTCCACCTCGTGCACCATGTCCGTGTAATCGAGATGGCAATGCGCGTTGATCAGTCCCGGCAACAAGACCACTTCACCCAAATCCCGCGCCTCACCGCCGTACCCCGTTTGGATGTCCTTCACCGGCCCGACGGCGAGAACAGTATCGCCCTCGACGACCACCGCGCCATCCTCAATCGGCGGCTGCACCATCGGCAACACGAATTTGGCCCGCAGAATCATGCGCCCTTGTTTGTTTACTCTCCGAAGCCACGCGTTTGCAATTGCAAACATTCTCCGCCGTCTCGCGCCCGCCGGCCGCGGCAAGATGTTTACAATTGTAAACACCAAGTCATGCGCCATCATGCGGAAGACGGAGGCGTTCAATCGAACATGCGCGGCCGGAGTCTTCGTTCACATCTACGATCACGCCGCACAGCGCGACGTTGCCGCTGGCGACTTCCATCTTTTGCGGCATCTGCGTCAAGAACCGCTTGAGCACCGCCTCGACATCGCGGCCGAGCACCGAATCGTGCGGACCACACATGCCGACATCGCTGATGTACGCCGTGCCTTTCGGCAAGATTTGCTCATCCGCGGTCGCGACGTGCGTGTGTGTGCCGAGTACGGCGCTGACTTGTCCGTCTAGGAACCGGCCCATCGCGATTTTCTCGCTGGTGGCCTCGGCGTGAAAATCCACGATGATCACGTTCGTCTGACGCTGCAATCGGGCGACCTCAGCTTGTGCGGCGCGAAACGGACAATCGTTGTTCGGCATAAACACGCGGCCGATGAGGTTCATGACGGCGACGGCGATCTTGTCGCCGACATGAACAATGGTCGAACCACGTCCCGGGGCGGCGGGCGGCAGGTTGAGCGGACGCAGCAGGCGCGGCTCGCGCTCGATCACCTGATAGATCTCCTTTTGATCCCAAATGTGATCGCCCGCGGTGATAACGTCCACACCGCCTTCGAGCAGTGCGCTGACGGTCGATGCGGTCAGACCTGCGCCGTGCGCGCTGTTTTCTCCGTTCGCAATGACCAAGTCGATCCCGCGCTCGCGCCGGAGGTTCGGAACGAGGGCGGCGACGGCGCTGCGGCCGGGTTTGCCAACGACGTCGCCGATGAAGAGAACTTTCATAAAATGACTAATGCCTAAGAACTAATGACTAGGGAAGCACGAAATCCCAATTCCTAATCCTTCCCACCTCGACAAATCGCCGCGAAGATGAGGTGCAATTCCTTTGCTTCTTGCCACAACTCTCGCGCTGTGTCTCGGTTCTCGGGCGTGGCCGTGGCGATCATCCGTAGCCAATGTTTCGTCTCGCGTGCTTCTTTTCGGCAGTAGCCGATCTTTTGAAGGAATTCCTTCTTCGATTGAGCGTCGTCCGCTTCGGCGTAGTTTGCACCAATGCTCGTAGCCGCCCGCACGACCTGACTGATCAGTGACGACGTGACCGGGCCGTTCGGAAGTCTCTTGGCGAAAGCAATGACCGTTACACCAAACCGCGCCGTCCGCTCCTCCAAGTCGTACTTTTTCACCGGCCTGCTCTTGTCATTTGGCATTTGGTCATTCCCTAGGTATTAGTCATTAGGCCTTCGTCATTTGTCTGATCACTTGGCGTACTCCACGACGCGCGTCTCCCGCACGACGGTGACTTTGATCTGCCCGGGGTATTGCAGTTCTCCCTCGATCTTTTTGCAGATGCTGCGCGCCAATTGCATGGCTTCGCCGTCGCTGATCTTCGCTGGCTCGACAAACACGCGAATCTCGCGGCCCGCTTGCAGCGCGTAGCTTTTTTCGACACCGGGGAAACCGTTGGTGATTGCTTCCAGTTTCTCCAGCCGCTGCAGGTACAATTCCATGCTTTCGCTGCGCGCGCCGGGGCGGGAGGCGCTGATCGCGTCGGCTGCGCCGGCGAGAATCCCGTAAACGGTCACGGGCTCGGCCTCGTGGTGATGTGAGGCGACGCCCTGGCAGACTTCCTCGGGCTCGCCGTATTTGCGCAGCAACTGAGCGCCGATGATGGCGTGCGAGCCCTCGACTTCGTGGTCAACCGCCTTGCCGATGTCGTGAAACAAGCCGACGCGTTTGGCAATCTGTTGGTTCAACCCCATCTCGGCGGCGATCATGCCTTCGATTTGCGCCACTTCGATGGAGTGGTCGAGAACATTCTGCGCGAAGCTGTGCCGAAACTTCAGGCGGCCCAGCAGTTTGACAACTTCAGGATGGACTTTGTGCAGGCCAACTCGAAGCACGGCGTCTTCGCCTGCCTGCCGAATCGTTTCTTCAAGTTCCTCATGGACCTTCGCGGCCTCTTCTTCGATGCGCGCGGGGTTGATTCGTCCGTCAGCGACCAAACGTTCCATCGTCACGCGCGCCAGTTCACGGCGCACGGGATCGAATCCGCTGAGCACGACGGCTTGTGGCGTGTCGTCGATCAACACGTTGATGCCCGTCGCGGCCTCGAAAGCGCGGATGTTGCGCCCTTCGCGGCCGATGATGCGGCCTTTCATCTCCTCGCTCGGAAGAGTCAGCGTGCAATTGGTGGCCGTTTGCACGTAATTGGACGCGCAACGCTCAACCGCAATCGTGATAAGGCGCCTGGCCTCACGCTCGGCGTTTTCTTTTGTCTCGTCCAAGATGCGCCGCGTCAATGCTCCTGCGTCCGCGCGAATCTCCTCTTCGAGTTGCGAAAGCAGCATGGCTTTCGCTTGTTCGGTCGTCAGACCGGCAATGCGCTGCAGTTCCAACTGCGCCAGCCGCTTCAGCTTGTCGAGTTCGTCTTGAAGCTTGTGCAGTTCATTCTCGCGTTCGCCGACGACTTGCTCTTTTTTGGCAATCTCTTCGGTCTTCCGATCCAGCAGATCGACCTTGCGGTCGAGATTGGTGTCGCGCTGCGCGATCCGTTTTTCCATTTCGGCGAGCTGCTGGCGGCGCTCCTTGGATTCTTCTTCAAACTCCTCGCGCGCTTTGAACATCTGGTCCTGCGCTGTCATGCGGGCTTCGCGGAGGATCGTTTGCGCTTCCTTTCGGGCCGACTCCAGCATTGAGGCCGCCTGCTTGGAGTCTCCTCTTGCTTTGAGACGGATAAGAACCCAGCAGATCGCCGCCCCCACGAGCAGTGATCCGAGGATGATAAGTACTTGGTTCATTGGTTTGTCCTTTTACATGGGACGACTTGTTTTTCAGTTACAATGAAGTCCACGCAGACATCGTGAGCGTCCGCGGGCACTTTGTTCAACACTTGGAAATCGTAAGCGAGCGCGATCTTGATTCCCGGCGCCTCCCGTAGCAGGCGGTCAAAGAATCCCATCCCGCGTCCGATTCGATTCCCCTTTCCATCGAATGCCAGTCCAGGCACAAGCATGGCATCGAGTTTGTCCGCACTCACGAGGCGAACGGCTCCCTGTCTGGGTTCCAAAATGCCAAATCTCCCCTGCTCCAATTCAGCGGCAAAATCTCTCAACTCTGAGGCGACGTAACATTGGGTTGCCTCGTCAAACTTCGGCACGCACGCATGTTTACCGATTGCAAGCAACTGCTGGATCAGCCCGTGCGTGTCAATCTCGTGTCCTTTGGAAACGTAAACGAGCAGCCAGTTCGCCGACACAAACTCAGGCAGTACGGACAGCCGCTCCCGAACCGCCGCGCTCCTGACCCGTACTTGCGACGAGGAAAGCGATGCGAGCCGCTCGCGCATCTCGCGGCGCAACGCCTCCTTTGTAGCCGCGAATCTCATTCGCGGCCTGCCCGCCTGCCGCGAAAAGGTTTCGCGGCTACAATTAGCGTCATTGTTTCAGCAATTCCTTCCATTTCTCCATTCGCTCCCGCACCTTCAATTCGAACCCTTGATCACTCGGCTCGTAGTAATGGCGGCGCTCAGGCAAGTGTTCTTGTGCGACGATGTGCCCCTCAAAATCGTGTGCGTACTTGTAGCCTTCGCCGTGGCCGAGACGTTTTGCTCCTTGATAATGCGTGTCCTTCAGTGCTTCCGGCACCTCCAACGTGCGCCCCGACTCGACGTCGGCCTTCGCGCTCCAGATGCCTTTCGCACTGGCGTTGGATTTCGGCGCAGTGGCGCAGTAGACCGTCGCCTCCGCCAGTGGCAACTCGCCTTCCGGCCAGCCGATGAACTCCACCGCGTGATGCGCTGCCACCGCGACGACCAACGCTTGTGGATCAGCCAATCCGACGTCCTCCGCTGCCAGAATCACAATGCGCCGCGCGATGAACCGCGGGTCTTCGCCCGCCACCACCATTTTTGCCAGCCAGTACAACGCCGCGTCGGGATCGCTGCCGCGCATGGATTTGATGAACGCCGAAATCGTATCGTAGTGTGCGTCCTCGTCTCCATCGTAGACGATCGCTTTCTTCTGAATGGATTCCTGCGCGATAGCGAGGTTCGTAACAATCCTTCCCCTTCCGCCGCGATCTGCCTCAGTGGTCAAGACGCCAATCTCCAGCGCATTCAGTGCTTTCCTCGCATCGCCATCGCACGCTGCTGCCAAGAAATCGAGCGCTTCCTGCGTGATTTCGACGTTGTAGTTCCCCAGCCCGCGTTCCTTGTCGGCCAGCGCTCGTTGCAGCAACGCTTTGATGTCGTCGGGCGTGAGCGGTTTGAGCTGGAAAACTTGCGAGCGCGAGACGAGCGGTGAATTGACGTAGAAAAACGGGTTGTGCGTCGTCGCGCCGATCAACCGTATCGTGCCGTTCTCGACATCGGGCAGCAACACGTCTTGCTGCGCTTTGTTGAAACGGTGAATCTCGTCGATGAACAGAATCGTTTTTTGATCCGTGTTGGCGAGGCGATTCGCGGCCGTCGAGATGACCCGGCGGATGTCGGCCACGTTGGACTCGGCGCCGCCGAGCCGTTCAAACTTGCTTTTCGTTGCGTTGGCGATGACTTGCGCGAGCGAAGTCTTCCCCGTCCCTGGCGGGCCGTAAAGAATGATCGAGCTGAGACGGTCGGATTTGATGGCGCGCCAAAGTAGTTTGCCTTCGGCGAGGATGTGACGCTGCCCGGCGAACTCTTCCAGCGTGCGCGGGCGCATCCTCGTCGCCAGCGGTGCGGTGGAGGGATGAGGTTTATCCGCCGCCTTGGGGGCGTCTGTCGGAGACTGCTGGCTAAATAAGTTCTCGGTCATGATCATCCGTTACGCGAGGCGGCTGACTGACCGAGCAGGGTGGAAAATGAAATACCCCACCGTAATGCCGTTTGAACGATATCTTTGAACCCCTCGATAATAGGGTGCTCTGTCGATTGCTTTCTACTTCCTAAAAAGGCATGCAGTCCACAACCGAACTCCGAGCTCCGTCAATGACGGTGTTGGCTCAAAGATTCGTCGTTCGTCACGAACATGGCAGGGTATTTCACAAATTTACTCTTTGGCAAAGAACCTGAGCGACCCTTGTCACTCAATGCATCTCTTATATAGCACATCCTCATATGCAATTTCAAGAATTTTCGATCTTAATTGCGTCTGCGATCATGATTACCCTGCTCGATTTGTCAGCCTTCACGAATCTCGCACTTTAACGCTTGCTGCAACTGACGTTTGATCCTCTCATGCGCCTCATTGACTTCGGCGTCCGTCAGCGTCCGATCCACCGCTCGAAACATCAACGAATACGCCATCGATTTCTTGCCCGTCGGAATCGAACCACCACGGAAGATATCAAACAACTCCACCCGTTCCAAGAACTTATTTTGACTTTTCTTGATTGCAGCCGTGATCGCCGCGTGTTCGATTGATTCATCGACCACCAACGCCACATCGCGCACCACGGCAGGGAATTTCGGCAACTCACGGAATTGTTTTTCCCCGCGCGCTGACGCCAACAACGGCTCGAGTTCCATCTCCGCCACAAACACCGCGTCGCGCAAATCCAGCTTCTTGGCCTGCGCCGCCGGTATCTGTTGAATCACGGCCTCAACTCCCAACTCTTCGAGCGCCCCCTTCAAATCGTAGTAATCCAATTTCGCTTCGCGCGCTCCCGTCTCCCACGACTGCGGACTGCGTCGTCCCGTCACGGCCAACGCCAGATGCAACGATTCCTTGCCGTCCGCCGCAAACACGCGTCCGATCTCGAATAACTTCACGTCGAATTGATGCCGCGACACGTTCGTCCGCAGATTCCCCAGCAACCCGGGCACAAGCGACGACCGCAAAGCCTGCTGGTCGGCGCTGAGCGGATTCTGCAATTTCAGATCACCTTCGCTCACCAACGTCTGATTCATCGCCTCATGGAAGCCGAGCGCCGTCAAAACCTGACGGACGCGCCCTATCGCATCCCATTTCCCATCGAACTCGGACACAGCAGCATTCGATGGCTGCATTCTTGCGGGAATCTTCTCCACGCCGTAGATGCGGCACACCTCCTCGATCAAATCCGCCTCGCGCTCCAAGTCCACGCGAAACGTCGGCACCTCGATGTGGCAGGACATTGGTTCATCCTTCACCACCGACAATCCCAACCCCACAAAAATCTTCTTCACCGTTTCCGGCGGCACTTCGATTCCGAGCAATCGGTCCACCTGCGCGTACCGGCATTTCACCCGTCGCTTCTCCACCGGCTTCGCCAGCGCGTCTACGATTCCTCGGGCGATTTGTCCGCCTGCGAGCTGGTGAATGAGTTGCGTGGCCCGATTGCTGGCCCAGACCACGCCGTCGATGTCCGCTCCGCGCTCGAAGCGATAACTCGCCTCGCTCGGCAACCCGAGTTTCTTGGAGGTCTTGCGCACGTTCGACGGCAGGAACCAGGCGCTCTCCAGCAACACGTCGGTGCTCGCGTAGTTGATCTCGCTGTTCTTGCCGCCCATTACACCCGCCAACGCCACCGCGCGTGCCGCGTCGGCAATCACCAGCATTTCGTTGGTGAGTTCGTGTTTGCTGTCGTCAATCGCAACGAATTGTTCACCGTTCACCGCTCGTCGCACAACGATCCTGTGTTCGCCCAACAAATTGTAATCAAACGCGTGCAGCGGCTGGCCGCACTCCATCATCACGTAGTTGGTCACGTCCACGACGTTGTTGATCGCGCGCATCCCGAGCTTTTCGAGCACCTGCTTCAGCCACGCCGGACTCGGCCCGATCTTCACCCCGCGAATCACCCGCGCTGTGTAGCGCGGACACAAATCCGGCGCCTCCAGTCTCACGCTCGTCAAACTCTCCGTGCTCTCTGCGCTTTCCGTGAGAGAAATCTGCGGCAGCTTCAACGGATTGCCCGTCAACGCCGACACCTCGCGCGCAATCCCGATGACGCTCAGCCAATCCGGCCGATTCGGCGTCACCTCGATGTCGAACACCGTGTCCGCGCCACCCATCGCCTCGCTGAGCTTGATGCCGACGGGCGTCTCGGCGGGAAGAATGAGCAAGCCGTCCTCGCCTTTCAGCAATCCGAGTTCCTCCGCTGCGCACATCATGCCTTGCGATTCGACGCCGCGCAGTTTCGCCAGCTTGATCGTAAAGTTGCCGGGCAACGTCACGCCGGGCAGCGCCAGCGGTACCTTGTCGCCGACCTTGTAGTTGTGCGCGCCGCACACGATCTGGCGTTCGCCCGTGCCGTCGTTGACGCGGCAAACGGTGAGCTTGTCCGCGTTCGGATGCTTCTCGCTGGAAAGAACCTGGCAGACGACAACCTGCTGCAACACCCCACCGCCGAGACTCACGATGTCCTCGACCTCGATCCCCACAAACGTCAGCTTCTCCGCCAACTCCTGCGGCGACCAGTCGAAATCCACGTACTGCTTCAACCAGTTGTAGGTGAATTTCATCAGAACTGCTCCAGAAACCTTACGTCATTTTCGGTGAACAGGCGGATGTCGTTGATGGACCACATTACCATGGCGATGCGTTCGATGCCGAACCCGAACGCCCAGCCGGTGTATTCGTCGTCGGGATAACCGACGGCTTTGAAGACGTTGGGATCAACCATGCCGCACCCGGCGATCTCGATCCATTCCTTACCACGAGCGCGGAAGTGCGGCGTGCTCAGATCAATCTCAAAACTCGGTTCGGTGTACGGGAAGAAATGCGGTCGGAACCGCACCTTCGTCTCGGGATCTAGCAGTTGTTTGAAGAAGAATTCGACTGTGCCTTTGAGGTCGGCAACGGTGACGTTCTTATCCACGTACAAGCCTTCGACCTGATGGAACGTCGGGCTATGGGTGGCATCGGGATTATCGCGGCGAAAGACCCGGCCCGGGGCGACGATGCGGATCGGCGGTTTGCGCTTGAGCATCGTGCGGATTTGCACGGGCGACGTGTGCGTCCGCATGACGGAACGCCCATACTTCGGGTACGGCGGCAGATCGACGTAGAGTGTGTCCTGAATGTCGCGCGCGGGATGGTCGGCGGGCGTGTTCAGCGCGTCGAAACAATGCCATTCGGTCTCGATCTCGGGGCCATCCTCGACGGCAAAGCCCATGCGGCGGAAAATCGCCACGGTGCGCTCAAAAATCTGCGTGAGGGGATGGAGCTGGCCGATGTTGTGGCGTCGGCCGGGTAACGTGGTGTCAATCGCGGGGCCGGAGCCGGCGGCTTTGGCTTCGAGTTCCTCTTGTCTGGCTGCCAACGCAGCGGTGAGCGCGTTCTTGACTTCATTGGCGAGTTTGCCGACGCGCGGTTTGTCTTCCTTGGGCAAAGTGCCGAGTTTCTCGAGCGCGGCGGTGACCGCGCCCTGGCGACCGATGTATTTCGCCTTGAGTTGCGTCAGCGCTTGAAGGTCAGCGCACGCAGCGATGGCCGCTTCGGCCTCGGCGCGGGTGGTCTGAAGTTGTTGTTCGAGCTCCGTCATGTGGCTTCTTTTCTACCACCAAGACACCAAGACTCCAAGAACATCCGTTCTCAGCTTTGTGCCTTTGTGTATTGGTGGTTAGATGAACGCGTTCACTGCCGCAAAAATGTTTCGCGGCTACAAAGATGTTTCGGAGCTACAAGAACGGCTGTACGGCTGCCAGCACCTGCTCGACGGTAACCAGCGACATGCATTCCATGCGGGGTGTGTGGGTGCAGTACGGTTTCAGGCAGGGCGAGCACGGGATTCCCGCGCGGAGGACGACGTGTTGCTTGCCGTACGGGCCGGTGAGTGCGGGATCGGTCGGGCCGAAGATGGCGACGACGGGGGTGCCGACCGCGGCGGCGATGTGCATCGGGCCGCTGTCGTTGGTAATCAGCAAGGCGCAGCGGCGGTAGAGTTCGGCCAGTTGGGCGAGATCGGTTTTGCCTGCGAGGTTGAGGCATCCCTGCGCCAGACGGCCAATCCAATTCGCCTCGGAGGATGACCCCGTGAAAACAACTCGCTCCCGGGGCAGCCGCTGAGCCAAAGCTCGATAGTTATCAACACCCCACAGCTTTGTCTCCCATCTCGCAGACGGATTGAGAGCAATCAGGGATCGCGGCGGGGACGCCGCTCCCACAAGGCGACTTACATGTTCAACATCTTCCGGCGATGAACCCAGCGGGAATTCGATGAGGCCGTCGCCGCAACCGAGATGACGCGCGGCGCGGAGATAGCGATCGACGGCGTGCGGGTGCCGGACTTCGACAACTTCGTTGTAGAACAGCCGCGCGCCTTCGCGGGCATCGCTCAATCCAATGCGGCGCGTCGCGAGCGTCGCCCAGCTCATCAGTCCGCTGCGGAACAAACCCTGAAGATCGACAACAATGTCGAAGCCTTTACCCTGAAGCACCGCGAGGAAATCGCCAAACGCGGGAAGTTCCTTCGCCGAACCGAAACGTTGGCGCGGAAATGTAATCAATTCGTCGATGATCGAGCAGTTTTTGAGCAGCGAGGCCAGCGTGTCGTTGATGAGCCAGGCGAGGTGCGCGTCGGGAAAACGTCGGCGGATGAGGTTGACGGTCGGCAGCGCGTGCACGACATCGCCGAGCGAACTGGGTTTGATGATGAGGATGCGCATCAGACAAAGGATGAGGGATCAGGGATGAAGGATGAAAGCAAAAAAGACGCTGACAGCCGAAGAGGATGATTCATCCCTCCGCCTTCATCATTCATCCTTTCGCTACCGACCTTGCGCGATCCGGTCGGCGAGCGATGCGGGCAGTCCCGCGTGACGGATTTTCTTCTGCGTCGTTGGAATGTCGTAATCGAGTCGGTGCAGCTCGATCATGTTGTCCATCAAATCGAAGATAACATAAGCGGCCTTTGGATTGCGGTCGCGAGGTTGGCCGGTCGAGCCGACGTTGATGAAGTATTTGCGGCCGACTTCGACTTTGATCTTGGTGTAGAGACCGCCCTGGATGCCTGTCGGGCCGCGGACGAAGGCGATTGGAACGTGCGTGTGACCGTTGAAGCAGACGGCGGTGTGCTGGTAGTTGAAGCTGGCCGCAGCGGCGAGTTTGTCGAAGACATAGGCCCATTTGTCGGGAAGGTCGAGCGTCGCGTGAACCATCGTAAAGGATTGAACGATGCGAACGTATTTGAGGGTGCGCAACCAGGTTTTTTCGTCCTCGCCCAGTTGCTCGCGCGTCCATTTGATCGCATCGGCGGCCATGGGATTGAACCCGGTGAGATCGTGGCTGGCCGCACAATACTCATCGTGATTGCCCATGATGGTGGGGCAGTTGAGTCCGCGGATGATTTGTAGGCATTCCTTCGGGTTCGGCCCGTAGCCGACGATGTCGCCCAGGCAGACGAAATGCGTGCACTTCTGCTGCTTGGCGTGCTCGATCACCACCTGCAGCGCTTCCCAGTTGCTGTGAACATCGCTGAGGATGGCGTATTTCATGAAGTTGCAGCGGGTTTGGATTGCTCTTTAGGGAACACCCGCTGTTGATCGGGAACGTTCAACAAGTCTTCCAGGCGCCTGATTTCGCGTTCCACCACGCTCCAGAGTTGGTCGACCTGATCATGGTCTACGTACCACATCTGTTTCCAACGCCGATAAGCTCCCATGATGTCACCGCAGTTTTCCATCGCGCGCGCTTCGAGACGGCCAACGGCGTCCATGCGGATATTCATATTGATCGGCGCACCCTTGGCGTTGACCGCCTTGTGAAAGTATTCCTGGGCCTTGCACGGGTCCTTGTATTTTTCCAGATACAACAATCCCATCGAAAAATACAGGTCGGGGCAATTGGGAGTATTTTCGATGCCCCGCTGCAGAAAGTCGCGTGCCTTGTCCCACCATTCGCGCTCGCGTTTGATCCCCTCGGCGATCGTGCGATTGGCCGGATCAACAGTCACCGCATACCCGACGTTCCATGCCATGTGCCACGCGCCGGTGTCCCAGAACAACGTTGACAACGGTTGAAGCGTCGTCACGAGCTCAATGCCCGTGTACAAGCGCAGCCATTCTTTTCTCATCCAGTAATCATTGTTTTGAATCCAGAGGAAATCCGCCACCACACCGCGGAATCCCGCCAACAACGCAATCGCCATCCCCTGCCCAATGCGCTCGCGCATCTCCCGTGTCACGTGTGTCGTACCGTACTTGAGTCGGACGTTCTCCGAGTGAATCCGGCTTGCCAACGGCATCATCAGCAAGGCAGGCACAATCAGCACCAACGCTGCGAGCAGTCTCGTTCGTCTCATTCGCTAGATTTCCCGATCCGAGAAAATGAAATGCGCAGCGGCAACAACACAGGTGAGGTAAACCAACCCATACAGCACCACTTTGCCGACATGCGCCCACGGAATTGCATTGCCGAGAATAATGTCATCGGCAATGTTGAACGATCCCAGGTCAGGAAGAATCGCCAAGAACCACCGCGCCAATGCGCTGCCACTCCACATTTCCCTGGCCGTGCCGACCAGATGTCCCGCGATCATGATCATGAGCGCGACAGTGACATTGAAAATCATCGAGGTCGAGAGCGTCGACACCAGCAGCGTGATAGCGGACAGCAACGCCAGTTTCACGAAAATCAAAAGCACAGCTTTCACCAGATCGGGATTGTACGCGTCGGCCCGAATGAACTGGATCTGCTGCTGCAGTTCGTGCTGCGCGTCGACTCCGGGCACGCTCCCCGCCTGCTGCACGGCGTCGGACACCAAGCGATGCTCCTTGAAGACCAGCGCCGCGCCGAACATCGCCGTCATCAGCACCAAGCTCACCAAAATCAGCAGCGCGCTGCCCATGTATTTGCCGAGCAGGAACTCAAACCGCCGCACCGGCTTGGCCAGAATCGTGTAGATCGTGCGCTTCTCAACTTCATTTGGCAACATCAGCGCCGTGCCGACGATCGCGATCAGCATGCCGAACACCGACAGCGCGCCCAAACAGAAATCCTTAATGAACTTCAATTGCTCGCCAAACGTGAATTGTGAAAAGAAACTCGCGCTTGCGATCACGACCAGCGCGAAGATGATCAGAATGTTGTACACCTTCTGCCGCACCGCTTCGATGAACGTGTTCTCGGCAATCGTCCCGACGCGCTGCAGCGAAAAGCCGACCCATTCCTTTTCCGGTTTCGCCACCGCCACGCTCTCCTGGGCCGCCTCAGTCATGTTCCCCTGCTCCGCGTTCATCCTTGCTCAAAGCCTCCAAAAACAGCGCTTCCAATGTGGTCTGCGGATGCTCCACAGAGACGAGTTTGCCGCCCGCAGCGCGTACCGCTTCCTCGACTTTGGCGCACCCGGCTTCGGGCAGGTCCTGCACCGTGATGCTCAATCGCCGCTGGTCGCTGATCAATTGTTCGACATGCCCCTCCAGAATCATCTTCCCCAGATTCAACACGCCGATGCGGTCGCAGACGTCCTGCACCTGCGCCAACAAATGCGAACTTAGGAGCACCGTCTTGCCCATCTTCTTCAACCGCAAAATCAAATTGCGAATGTCCTTGCTTCCAATCGGGTCAACGCCCGCCGTCGGCTCATCGAGCAGCAGGAGCTTCGGATCGTGAATCAGCGCCTGCGCCAGGCCGATGCGTTGCAGCATGCCCTTCGAGTAGCCCGCCAACCGTCGGTCGCGCGCCTGCGGCAGACCAACCAACTCCAGCAGTTCGTCGGTTCGTTTCTTCAGCGGCGCACCGCTCATCCCGCACAGTCGTCCGTAGAATTCCAACGTCTCCGCGCCCGTCAGATAGCGATAGAAGTCCGGATTCTCGGGCAGGAAACCGACATGCAGCCGCGACACGACTTTCTCGCATGGCACGTCGAAGATCCACGCCGCGCCGTCAGTTGGCGCCACGAGATCGAGGATCAGCTTCAACGTCGTGCTCTTGCCCGAGCCGTTCGGCCCGAGCAAGCCGTATACTTCGCCCTCGCGCACGCGCAGGTCGAGTTTATCCAGCGCCAGCAGCCTGCCCCGCCGCCAGCCCAGCTTGTATTTCTTCGTCAGATGTTCCGTTCGAATCGCATCCATAAACGCGCTAAAACCGAATTTCAAACCGCGTGAATTCGCCCGAGGCCTGACCCCAGTTCACATCCTCGCCGCGGATGTAATTGCCCAACTGGCTCTGGTGGATCGCCTCCAGGAACGCCTTCACTTCTTCTTCGTCGCCTTCGGCAACCAACTCGACTCGGCCATCGGGCAGGTTGCGCACAGACCCCGTCACTTCAAAGCCGCACGCTACTTCGCGCGCGCTGTATCGAAACCCGACGCCTTGGACTCGTCCCGAATAAAACACGTGCGTACGCTTCCGCATAACTCATTCCGCGAGACTACAAAGAAAACGGACACAGGTCAAGTAATGGCAACCGTACCCGTCTCGAAGGTCCGCTTAAGCCGCTTCAGCGTCGGCAGGATTAGGATGCAGACCAAGATGGCAACTGCTGGGATTTCCCGGCAAAAACAGGCTTGCCCCCCGACGTCATGTTGCAGTAGAGTGTTGTTCGTCACGCCGGTGGAGGTTGGCCATGTCTATGCTTGGTGGATTATTCTCAGGCGGTCGGGGGCAGCATCCTAACTTCGAGCTCGTTGCCCACGCGCTCCACAGCCATCTCGGACTCAACATCGTTTCGCCCCCCGCCGAGGTGCTCGCCATCATCGATCAGATGACCACGCGCGAGCTTCTGCATTTCGACAACATGCAGAGCACGCAGGGCATGCAGGAGCTGTTCAAGTCGAAATCGGTCCGCGTGTCGATAGACGCTGCAACCTCGACGGTGACACTTTCGCTTGCAGCCGCCGGGGAGATCACGGCTGAGGAGCAGACGGAGCACGCACACAAACCGGGGTTGCAGATCGGCGCGCATCACGCGGTATTTCACATCGAGAAACCGAAAGACCCTGTCAACGCGATCAAGGCGTCGTCCGCGGCGGCACGACCGGCGGAAGCGCTCGCGCCGTTGGCGCCAGCATTTGAGCATCTGGAGGCATTCGAGCGGCTTGTGCCGCAGGTGGTCGACTTGTTTGTGCGCCACGGCCGACTCAACACTGCGGACAAGGATGTATTGAGAAAGATTCGACCGTTGGAGTCCACGTTGGAGTCGCGCCTGACGGCGCTGGAACGTTGGCGGGCGGAAATGACCCGTCGGATACGGGGCATGAGCGTGCCGAAAGCCACAAAACATCTGACACTGGGCGGCGGCGGGGAAACGCAAGCAGCCGGATCCGAAGAGACGCTGGCACGGCGGTTCGACACCCTGCAAGTCTGGACGTCAAAACTGATCAAGGCGTTCGAGCACGAGGGCGTCAAATTCCACAATAAACCCATGTGGCTGCCGCATTAGGGGAAGACGGCGGAGAATGGTCGGGACGGCGGGATTTGAACCCGCGACCTCTTGGTCCCGAACCAAGCGCGCTAGCCAAACTGCGCTACGTCCCGAACCCGACTGCGCTACTTAATCACACTTTCTTGCGCGCACGCAAGAACTCAATCACCATGGGCAGCACGGAAAGAATGATAATCGCCAGTTCGACGATCGCAAAATGTTCTTTCACGAACTTCAGCCCGCCGAACCAGTAACCGCCGTACAACAGAATCGCCACCCACAGCGCGCCGCCGGCAACGTTGTACGCGGTGAACTTCAAATACCGCATGTGCCCGATCCCGGCCACGAACGGCGCAAACGTGCGCACGATCGGCACGAACCGCGTGATGATGATGGTTTCGCCGCCGTACTTCTCGTAGAACGCGTGCGTCTTCTCCAGGTACTTTGGCTTGATGATCCGCGGAAACTTCGCGGCCAGCTTGTCACCGAAGAGCCGGCCCACCGAATAATTCGTCGTGTTCCCGCCGATGGCGGCGGCGCTCAGTACTACAAACAACCATCCCACGCGCAACGGGCTGTCCGCCGTCGCCGCCAACGCGCCGGCTGCAAACAACAACGAATCTCCCGGCAGAAACGGCGTCACGACAAACCCGGTCTCGGAAAAAATAATGCCGAACAGGATTGCGTACGTCCACACGCCGTAGTCCTGCATTACCGCATTCAGATGCTTGTCCAGATGCAGGAACAAATCGATGATTTGGTGAATCCACTCCATAAAAGAGCCGCTACGTTTAGCACACCGCGCGCGCCTTGTCAGCCCAGAAGATTGCTCCCGTTGTAGCTGCGCTTCTGCGAAGCGCAGGAATCTCAATGACGAAGCCGACGGCGCTTCACAGAAGCGCCTCTACACCGCGCCGACCGGAAGCTCTCCAGAACTTTGCGGAAATCCGTTTGACACCCTAATCTCGCAAACTTAGGCTCGAAGCGTGAACAGGCCAAGGCAAACTTTGTCTTTCGCCAGATGAGTTTGTGCTAACAATACTGTTGGGCGAAACGAGGAACACGACTGTGCTAAAGTTCTTGATCTTGCTGATAGTCGGGCTGGTTGTTTACGGCATACTTGTCGGAGTGTTCTACGGGATTTCTATTCCAGTCTTGCAGATTTCCCTTTTCAAGTCGGCTCCGGAGGCCGTCAGAATCGTCTGGACTCTCATTTTCGGTGCGCCCGCTGTTGCGACCGCAGGAATACTGCGACTGGTCTATGAAATATTGTTCGGGCGCAGCGCTCGGCGACGGAGATGAGTATGACGACAGAGTCCAACAATTCGGTTCAGCCAACCGCTGCCCTCTTCGCGGTCAGCGGTGGTTGACCTCAGACGTTGCCTACCAGTACTTCGCCACGAGCTTGAAGAATCTCACGGTGTCGCGCAGGGGGCGGATGCGGCTGGCGCGGCCTTCCGCGTAAATGGTGCGAATGGGCACATTGGCAATCTTGTGGCCGGCGCGGCCCGCTTGAATCAGCATCTCGGTCTCGGTCTCGAAGCGTGCGGTTGAGAACTGCAAATCCTTCAGCACGCTGTGCCGCAGCAAGCGATAGCCGCACTGGCTGTCGGGAATCCGTTGCCGCGCAAGTTTCCCGGTCACCCACGACGTGAACCGGTTGGTGAGCAGCCGCACCAACGGCATGTCGCGCGTGTCGCTCATGCGCGTGCCAACGACGATTGCCGCGCCCGTTTGCCGCGCCGCCTCGACGAACCTCGAGATTTCGGCGGGATCGTGTTGACCGTCGGCGTCGAGTAACACCGCAAATTCGGCACCGGATTCTCCGAAGAAACTCAGCGCGGTGACAATCGCCGCACCTTTTCCCCGATTGATTTCGTGACGGAGCACGGTCGCGCCCGCTGCTTCAGCAACCTGCGCGGTTTGATCGGTCGAACCGTCATCGATCACGACCACTTTCTCGACGTGTGGACGCGCCCTGGTGACGACATCAGCGATAGAATTCGCTTCGTTGAAAGCGGGGACCAGCGCAATGATCTGCTCACTCATGCGCCGGACTTGTCTTGTAGCCGCGGAACGTTTTCGCGGTTCTCCTGCCCACCACGAACGGAGTTTGCCGCATCAGCGTCGGCTGGCGGAGCGCCGAACGCCGCCGTCGTCGCCAAGAGACGGTCTTCCTCAATGTCCCAAAGGTTGTGGAATAAGAACCACTGTTCGCTGTGCTGACTGATCACGTGTTCCATGGCGACGGCGATGCGCCGCATCACATCCGGCACCAACTCGCGCGATTTGTCGGCCCAGATCGGTTCTTCGACGATGTACTTGAACGTGTCGTTCGGCAACCGGATCATGAAAATCGGCAACAGCGGCGCGCCCGTCACCAGTGCCAGCTTCGCCGGCCCGTCGGGCAGTCGCGCCGGCTGGCCGAAAAACTCCACGGTGTTGCGCGAGCCGCTAAAATCGCGGTCGCCCACGACGGCAACAATTTCATTCCGTCGCAAGGCCGCCATGCATCCGCGTGCGGCTCGTCCCAACGGAATGGGACGGAGTTGGCGCGCCATGCGCTGACGCTGGTACAACTCATTCAGTTTCGGGTCCGGTTGCCACAATGTCACGACGTTGAACGTGTACCCCAATGAAGCGAGGGCTGAAGCGCCGAGTTCCCAGTTGCCCAGGTGCGCGCTGACGACAATCACGCCCTTGCCGTGCGCCAACAATTTGTCGAGAATCTCAGTCGCGTTGCCAAAATCGACTACCCGCTGCAAGCGTTCAGGCTGTGGTCGAAGGAACTGGAAAAAATCGACGAGGTACTTGGCGAAGTTCAGAAAGTTCTCGCGCGCCAGTGCCCGCAACGCACGCTGCGTAAGCGAGATGCCGCTGTACTGATGGATTCGTTGGAGATTGGCGATGACGCTTTCCCGCCCGCGACGGTCGAAAAGCACATACAGATCCGCAACGCGTCGCGCCAAGCCGTAGCAGATTTTCCGGGGCAGTAGCCGCGAGATAAACTCGGCCAACTTTAGCTGCAGATACTTCACACGCCTCCTGGAGTCGCTGCAAAAACTGACTCTCGTTTGGCCGCGAGCACCCGGAGAATCGCCTCAGCGGCACGATCGGCAGCTTGCGGACGACCCAACGTCCGTGCGGCCTCCCTCATGCGGCGCAACTTTTCGGGATTGCGGAAAAACTCATCCACGTACAGCATCACGTCGTTGGCGTTTCCCGCTTCCACGGCCACGTTTTGCGAAAGCAGGAACTCGGTGTTCTTGGCTTCCTGACCGGGGATTGGGTTGATGATGATCATCGGCAACTGCTTGACCAGCGCTTCCGCCGCGGTAATCCCTCCGGGTTTGGTGACGACCATCTCGGCGATACTCATCAACTCATGCACATTTTCCACGAATCCGAAAATGGTCGTGTGGTGGCGGAGTTTCCAACCTTTCCGCGAGAGGCGTTCCTTGAGTTCATCATTTTTGCCCGTGACAACGATGATGTCGAATGGCTGCGGAAGTTTGTTGAGTTTGCGGATCACCGACTTCATCGGTCCTAGCCCGAGGCTGCCACCCATGACGAGAACCTTGGGCAGGTCCGGCTTCAGGCCGAGAGTCTTCAGTACCGCCGCCTTATCCACCGGGCTGGTGAATTTTTCGCCCACCGGAAGGCCGTGTGCTTTGATGCGTTCGGGCGAGACGCCCTGGGAGATCAACGTCTGCTTGGTCTCTTCGCTGGGAGCGATATAGAGATCGACTTTTTCGTGAGCCCAATAGCGATGCGCCACGAAATCGGTGAGCACGCCGACCAGAGCGGGCGAGTCGTTGCCGGTGGCCTGTTTCCACGACGCGATGACGCCGCACGCGAACGCCTGGGTGCACACCGCCACATCGGGTTGAAAATCCGCCAACACCCTTTGCAGCTTCTTCGAGCTGCCGCGATTGAGCAGCTCGCGGATTTTCGCCGTGCGCTCCTTGAACTCCGGGTTGTCGTACATGAACTCCCAGATTTCTGGCGCTGCCTTGAGGACGGTCAAGTAAGCCTTGAGCGTGACCTTCGACAACACTGGATTGGCGTGACTGAACGAATCCAGCAACATCGTCTGGACACTGGGATCAAGTTGACGCGCCGCGTCGTCAATTGCCACAGCAGCCGCGTAATGCCCCGAATGCTTTGTCAGATACAGGAAAAGAATCCGTCGTGTCATCCCCACCATCTCTCGTCACGCAGCAGCATACAAGACGGCCAATCAGAAGGTCAAATAAACTTATTTCCTTGCCCGCCGTCGGCAGTTACCTTACACGCGGCGGCGTCGCATGCATGCTGAATTACTGGGTGATCGATGAAACAAGCGCTGTCTTTGGGGACTATTTCGGTCGCCAATATATTAGTTGCGATTCTGGTCCAGTGGTACATCGTTGTGACAATTGGGCCCGGGATGCAGACAGACGCATTGTATGCTTCGGTTGCGGTCCCACAATTCCTACTGGCGGTCATAAGCAGTTCTCTGATGCAGGTTCTGGTTCCGTTCTTGGCCGGAGAACGGGAAGAACGCATCCGGAGCGATGCTTGGGGAATACTCATACTTATTACCGGGCTGTTTAGCTTGTTGGCGATTCTGGGCGGCCTGTGCGCACCCCTCTGGGTGCCGCGATTGCTCCCCGGTTTTTCCGATGCGGGCAGAGCGCTTACAATCGCGCTGAGTCGAATTCAGTTAGCTGGAATGGTATTCATGGCGTTGTCGTCCGTGCTCGTGGCCGTGTGTCAAGCTCGCAGGCGCTTTATTTGGCCCATGGTAGCATCGTTGCTGGGAGATCTGGTTGGGCTGGGAATCCTATTAGTGACTTTAAAACAGTATGGGATTGCCGTCGCGGCGTGGCTAAGCGTCCTCAGCACGGCCCTCCAAACAGCTCTCTTGCTGCCGTTGCTGGGGCGTTTTCAGCACCCTATCTGGGAGAACTCTTCGCTTCAGGAAGTGTGGGGGAGAATCAAGCCGCTGTTGCTCGGGAGCACGTACTACAAGACCGATCCATTGGTCGACCGGTTCCTGTCGTCGATGGGGGCGCAAGGCGGGCTTTCGCTGTTGTATCTGGGTCAGCAGTGCTACGGGGTGTTCAACCAGGTCATCGGTAAGGCTCTCGCAGTCCCCCTTGCCTGCACTGGCCGCTCGGGCGAAGGCGGGCAACTGGCGCGACTTTGAGGTTTTGTACCGGAAACGATTGATCTGGGTCACTGGCTTGACGGGAACTGCTTATGCTGTTTTACTGCTATTCGGCAAGTCTGCGTTATCTCTCGTGATTGGACATGGCGCTGTGACGCGAGAAAACGTGACGTTGCTTTGGCAAGTGATGGTCGCGCTCGTAGGGCTGTTTGTGGGAGGGGGAATCGCTGCGATCACCACCACGGCATTTTACGCGATAGGTGACACACGCACCCTGACACGTGTGGGGATTTACACGTACACAATCTATATACCGTTGAAAGTGCTGGCCTTCATCAAGTTTGGTCTGACAGGATTGGCTGTTGCTGTGAGTTGCTTCTTTCTGACGAATCTGATCATGCAGTTCTATCTGCTACGGCGGTTCATAATTCGACGTCTGAAACATGAAACTGAATGAGGATTTCAGCACACGGTCCAAACTCAAGGACATCGGACGCTGGCACATCACACGGTTTGTCGAAGATGTGGCGCGAGGTCTGCCGCCGAGAAGTCGGTTGCTGGATGCCGGCGCAGGCGAATGCGTGTATGCGCGGTTCTTTTCGCAAGTCCGCTATGTGTCCATTGACCTGGCGATGGGAGAATCGGCTTGGAATTACCGCAACTTGGATTGCGTCGGCGCCCTGGATCGTCTCCCGTTCGGAGACGAGTCGTTCGACGCGGTCCTTTGTACTGAGACGCTGGAGCATGTGGAATGGCCGCGTGAATGCGTGGAGGAATTTTTCCGCGTGCTGAAACCGGGCGGCCGTTTGTTTCTGACGGTACCCATGGCGATCCCGGAACACCAGACTCCGTATGATTTCTTCCGATACACGTCGTACGGACTCAAATCAATCTGTGGCCAGGCGGGCTTTGCCAGAATCGAAGTCGCTCCGTTCGGCGGACTGTTTACAAGGCTGGCGTGCGAACTTCCGCAAATGCTGTCGGTTTTCCCCCCTTCCGGGGTGAAAGCTCGCCGACTGGAACCCAAAGGGCTGCTATTTCTCCCGATCAAACTGGCCCTGCTGATTGCGATTCGTCTGGCGCAGATGGTGTTGCTGGCCCTTGACCGATTCGACAGGGTGAAGAACTACCCGGTCGGCTGGCGCGTGACTGCTTGGAAATGACCATGACTCAAACGGCCCAGAGAATGCATATTCTCTCAATGATTTCTCCCGGCTGCCACGGGGGACGCAGGCCGAATGGTCGGCCCGACATCACCCCGGTGATGCCGCAGTCGGGACGAAAACGGCAAGGTCTGGAGCGTTTTGCCGAGTGCCTTGTACTTCTCAAGGTCGAGGGTCAAACGAACGGGCCGACTGCGCCAATGGGAAGAGGGTTATGAACCAGTCTCTCGTGATCGTCATCGTCAGTTATAAGTGTCGCGCGGTGCTGCGGGCCTGCCTGGCGAGCGCACGCGGCCACTCCGTGATAGTTGTGGACAACGCCAGCGCCGATGGCAGCGCCGAGATGGTGCGCACCGAGTTTCCCGAGGTCAGGTTGATCGAAAACCAGGAGAACCGCGGATTTGCGGCGGCCTGCAACCAAGGGGTTTCGGCGTCCCATCAGCCGTTGATTCTTCTGCTGAACCCCGATGTGCTGATCACCGGTGTCGTAGTCCAACAGATGCTCGAAGTGATGAGCGCCCGGCCAGATGTCGGCGCTTGTGGGCCGCGCATCCTCAATCCCGACGGTTCGCTGCAGCCTTCCTGCCGTCGTTTTCCGACCTTGCCACGTCTGTTGTTGGACGAACTCGGATTCGGAAAGCTTTTCCCGCACTCCAGATTTTTTGGCGGCTATCGCATGACATGGTGGGCGCATGACCAACAACGCGAAGTGGATCAACTGATGGGCGCGGCGCTGCTCCTGCGGCGCACCGCCCTCGAACAGGTCGGTCTGCTCGATGAGCGCTTCTTCGTATACTTCGAGGAGGTGGACTTGTGTCTGCGACTCCACCAAGCAGGCTGGAAGGTGTTCTTTGTGCCAACCGCCCAGGTTGTGCATCGCGGCGGGCAGAGCGCGCGTCAAGTGTTGCGGGAGGCGACCCTGTATCGCTATCGCAGCATGTGCGCTTTCTATCGGAAGCATTACCCTGCTTGGCACTTGGCGGTACTCAAGGCGGCGATTTGTGCCGCGGTCGTGATGCGCGTGATTCTCTACAGCTTCCGACCCGCCAAGCGGGCTGCTTTCGCCGCGGTTCTGCGCCACATCCGGTCGCTATGAAAGTCTTATTTCTCCCACAGACTTCGGAGTTGGGGCCATCGAGCCGTTATCGCGTGTACCAATTGTTACCCCTGTTGCGAGAATTGGGTATCGAGTGCGAGGTGTCTCCGGCCATCGACTCTGACCTGTACACGAGCGCTTATCTCAAACACGGAGGACGTCGCTCCATTGGCACCGCTCACACCATTTGGCGACGGAGACGGGCCGACCTCGAACGAATTTCGCAGTTCGACGCCGTATTCGTGCAAAAGGGTGTCTTTCCCGGCCTTTACTCGGGCTTCGAGCGCAAAATCGCGGCACGCAAACCGCTCGTGTTCGATTTCGACGACGCAGTGTGGCTGCCGCGCGAGGGTGGCAATCCGCTGCTTCGCGCACTGCACCGCGAACGCGCGGTGCAGGACATCCTGCGCTGCGCGGCGGCCGTGATCGCTGGCAATGAGTTTCTAGCGGAGTATGCCCGGCGCTTCAACCGCAGTGTCACGGTCGTGCCGAGTACGATCGACGTCGCTCGTTATCCGCACAACGGCGACAGCACCATCGTCGGCTGGATCGGCAGCAGCACGACGTTGCCATACTTGAAGCCGCTCGGTGCCGTGTTCGCTGAGCTTGGAGTTACGCCACGCGTCATCGCTTCGGGCGACCCGAGCACGCTCGGCTTCCGCGTCGACTTCAGGCATTGGCGGCTCGAAACGGAACTCAACGAGTTGGCGGAGATCGGCATCGGCATCGCACCGCTGCCCGACACGCCGTGGGAGCGTGGCAAGTGCGGGGTGAAGGTTTTGCAGTACATGGCCTGCGGCATTCCCGTCGTTGCGTCCGCCGTCGACGTCCAGAACCGAATCATCCAGCATGGCGAGAACGGGTTCCTCGTGAGAACCGAGGCGGAATGGGTCGAGCGGCTGCGGATGTTGCTGGCCGATGCCGCGCTGCGGGCGCGCCTTGGCGCGGCGGGCCGCCGGCGGGTCGAAGAGAAATTCGCAGTCGCCTGTGCCGCCACTCAGGTTGCCACCGTACTGAGGCGGTAGTGTCCTATTTTGATTTTGTCGGAGACACCAGGAGAAACTTCAATTCCGCCTCGGCACTCTCATATTCTTCAAAATCCTTCATACCCGTAGCCATGCATTTTTTGAAATAATCCGTCGCCGCGGTTTTATCGCCTTCGATAAGCCGTTTCGAGCCGGCATAGAAGTAAGCTTCGCAATGTTGCTCTTGGTAGGTCCGGGCGTTCGCGTCTTCGGCGTCTTTGAGAAAATCGGGTTCGGTTAATTGACCGACCAGAAAGCGCCCGACTTTTGACGGCCAATCATCCGGTTTTCCGGTTTTGCGATTGTCCAAGTATGTCCCTAGTTCCCTGGTCGCAGCTTCCTTTTCGCCCGAACGCGCCCGAATGAGCCAGACACGGTAATAGGAATAGTCTTGGACATCTGAACCCAATTCACAGGACTTGCGAAAATCAGCCATAGCATCGGTGAACTTTTGTGAATCGTAGTAAAGACAACCCCGGATGTGATACGCCTCTCCATCTTTGGGATTCAATGCAATGGCTTTGGTGCTGTCGGCCAATATGAGGGCGGTTTTATTATCGGCCCACCACCGCTCCCACTTGTCCGGTTGATCTTGAGGAATCTCCTGGCCGGCGAGCTGCCGCAACAACCTCCAAGCACGGCCTTGCACCGGCTTCTCAGGGTCGCGCAACAGCGGGATGATCAGCCCAATAGCCTCCTTGTTGTTCTCCAGCCGCTCCAGGAACGACAGTCCCGCCAGCCGTGCCAGCATCAAACGATTGTGCAGCACCGGTTCCAGCTCTTCATACGAAACGCCGTCCCGTCCCAAGCGATAGAGGGCAATGTTCACCACGTGCACGTTGGTGACACTGAGCAGGGGCAACACATCTTCCTGAGGAACCGGTACATTCGCCATTGAAATCACCTCAAGGGCGTTGGCGCGGGCCATCAGATTCTCATCTCTTAGCATCTTCAGCAAGACGGGCAGGTTTTCCGATCGGCGCTGATGATTTCTTTTCAAAGCAAAAACGGCGGCGTGCTGGACGCCTTCATTCTCGTCCTGCAACAGATTGATGACCGGTTCGGCAAACTTCGGATTCCAGTGACTGCCCGCCGCGTCCGCCGCGTCCATTCTGACTTCCGGCGCCGGGTCCTTGAACAACACCGGCAAGTAATCAAGCACCCGTTGATCACGCGCCACCGAACCCTCACTACTCCTCCAATCAAGCACCGACGCGGCATGAATGCGCACGATGGGATTGGTATTCTGCAGCGCCAGCAGCAGCGCGGGAACGGCATTCGACCCCAGCCGCGCGAGGTTTTGCGCAACGTAGTAACCCTCTTCGCCGGCCAGGTCTTCAGCAAAGGCGGGCGCGGCCGGCTGAAACAACAGGTCGCGCATCTCTTCCGGCTTGAACGTCCACGTCTGTTTCGTCAGCCACCACGTTTTTTCCTTGAGCCGCGGAATCTTTTTGGCGCACTCCGGGAATTCCTTCCCGGTGACCGTGCCGTACGGGAGCAACGCCTCGTAGGGCACCGACATTCTTAGGATCTGGTTCAGTGGAACGTTGGTTTCAAGCGGCGGCCCCCCGAAGACTTCGCCTTCCTCCGGGTGGGTATGCATGCGAACAGCTCTGCCAATCTCTCGAATACGTTGAAACGCCTGCATCCGCTGCGCGTTATGCTCCAGCGCCAGGCGGTGCACCTCCGGAAACTTTTTCTCAAACATCGTCCTCTCCACCAGCGGCTCCGGTGACAACACATAGACCTGCACTTCCGACGGCGTGCCGTTGACGGAGGAAATTTTCAGCGGGAACACGCATCGGTCGCTGGCAAAACCGATTTGCAGTGGATGTAGTTCGCCCGAGGTCAGTTTTAGCTGGCTCGAAATCAATCCCCAAATGCCCTGGGCAAGGTTGACTTTTACCGCGACGAAATACCATTGCTGTTTGACATAGGAATCAATCACCGCTGCCTTATCTTTGGGAAAAGAAAACTGGTTCGCGTCCAGCCAGTTTTCCAGGCTGCCCGTGTCGCTCGCGGATAGAACGGCGACCTCGTAAGCGCCAACGGTTTTGACCTCGATTACTTTCACCGGCTCGGGTTGGGAATCACCACCCGCGGCGCTTAAAGAGGCGAAACGTGTCTTCCAACCGGAAGGTGGCCGCGGTTCCCAATGTTCCTGCGTATAACGGCTCAATTCGTAAAAGCACTCCATCGAGCCTTTTTGTACCGTGGGCCGGCCGGGCACGGGAATCAGCCAGCCGAATTCCTCCACCGGCCCGGCGTATTTGACCTGCAGGATCAGATCTTCATGGCCGGCATCGTAAACCATGATGGCCTTCTGCGTCGGTTCGTTGATGTCCTTGTGTTTGTTCCAGACAAATGGGGGAGCAACGAAACAACCATCCGCCTGCGCGACTGCCGGTAGGAACAGACTGGCGATCAGACCCAAAGCCAGACCGGCATGCTTTGAAACGGGAGTTTGATTCTTCTTAATCATGACTCGGTTTCCATTTAGATAGTTTAATAAACACTGGCTGAAAAAGATAGTTCGATTTGCTGCCTTCAGGCTGCCCATACGAAATTGCGGTTTTGTGGAAATTTACACCTACACTCAGATTATGCCGGGTTGCAGCACAAAATAGATGATTGATACTTTGTCCTTTTAGGCACTGGTTCTTAGCGACTTTCATGACGTCGCCGCTAAATTAGGACACTACCACTGCGGCGTCTGGGTAGTGATTGACTTTCCGCCGGTGGCTTCGTAGGTTTCGCGCTGACGGAAGCGGGTGGCGCGCACTGGCGCATTGCAGATCGGGGCGCGAGGCGATCATCCGAGGTTCGACGGAGAGAGACCATGCCCTTCACTTTCCAACAACTTGCCATCGCTGACGTGGTGCTGGTGGAGACGGCGGCGTTTGGCGACGAACGGGGGCAGTTCTGGGAAGCCTACAAGCGTTCGGCGTTCGTCGCGTCCGGAATTGCCGAGACATTCGTGCAGGACAACTTCTGCCGCTCCGTCCATGGCGTGCTGCGCGGACTCCACTTCCAGAAGACCGCTGCTGCCCAAGGCAAGCTTGTCTTCACGCTGCGTGGCGACGTCTTCGATGTCGCCGTGGACATCCGCCGTGGTTCGCCCACCTTCGGCCGGTGCGTCAGCGTGAATCTCTCCGGGCAGAATCATCGGGCGCTCTACATTCCACCTGGATTCGCCCATGGTTACTGCGTGCTCAGTGACGAAGCCATCGTCGGATACAAAACCACCGCCGAGTACGCCCCCGAATCGGAGCGCGGGATCGTGTGGAACGATCCCACGCTGAATATCGCGTGGCCCATACGCAGCCCCATCCTCAGCGGAAAAGACCAGCGGCTGCCCCGACTCGCCGAAGCGGAAAACGATTTTGTTTATCCGGCCGGCCCCAAACCCTGACCTCCGGCCCCCGACTCAAATTCGTCACTGGCTCCGCATGAATCGGCGCACTCCAACGGCGGCAAACCCGCACACGAGCGGCATCACTGGCAGACTGAACCGCAAATCCGCGTAACTCAGCGCATGCACCAGCATCACGTAAAGAACTGGAACCACCATTAACGTTTGTGCGGTTCCCCACGGCCGGCACCGCCACAGCCCGATCACCGCCAGGGCCAGGTACGTTGCCTGGATCAAGATGCTCGCCGCCTGTTCCCGCCGCGCCGCGCTCAGAAACCAGAACCGCCCACACTTGCGCACTATCAGTTCCACGGCAACCAGTGGGTCAGCAGCCATCTGTTTCCACGTCTCGCGATAGAACGCGCGGTCAAGTGCCACCACCGACGCTTCCGTGTTCTGCCTTTGAATTCGTTCGACCTCGCCCTGCCATCTGATCTTGCCGGCTCCTTCCCAGAGCCCGGCTGTCGGCTGGTAATTGCCAACGAACGTCGTCAGCCCCCCCTGCTCGGTCGCGACAGGAAGGAATTCGCCGCCCGTCACGAGCCAGTTTCGTACCGTCCACGGCGCGACGACGGCCAGCATCGCCGCAAGCACCAGCAGACCGCGCCGTGGCCGCATCACCAGCACGACCGACGGCAACAGCAGAAATGTCGGCTTGCACAGGTTCACCACGCCGAGCAACGCGCCCGCCGCAAGCCAGCGCCACGGCTTATCGTCGCGCCAAGCCGTCAACTGGACGCATACGTAGGCCATCAGCAGGGATGTGACGACGATTTCCTTGTTGATGAACGCCACGCGCCAGATGGCCATGGGATACACCGCCCACAGCCAGGCGGCCAGAATCGAAGGCTGAAGGACCTGCCCCGAAGGCTTTCGGGGTGAAGCTGAAGGTTGACTCAGCCTCCCCGCCAGCCAGAACACCAGTGCACACGTCAGCGTGTCCAGAAATGCCTGCACAACCTTCACGGCCCGCGGCCGGCCGAGCACGGCGACGACCAGCGGATACACCGGCCCGCGCGTCACGTCGTCGTAATGCCCATCGCGGATGGTCTGCGCAATCGCGCCATAGCCATCGCCATCCTCGCGCAGATGCCAGCGTTCCTGGAGATGCGGGAAACCGATGAAGACAAATCCCAGCCGCAAGGCCAACGCGACCAGCAGACAAACAATCAGTTTGTGGTTCATTTTCGCAGGGGCGACTTATAATCCCGACCGGACGCGGATGCAACTCGCGCCTCCGGCTTGGTGGGAACAGAGGGAAATGGTGGGCGCGATAGGACTCGAACCTATGACCTCGCGGGTGTGATCCGCGCGTTCTAGCCAACTGAACTACGCGCCCAACCATCTGCTTTTCGAAGCTGCTTGCAGACTACCCGCCGGTCCGGGAATTTTCAAGCCTTGAGGATAACGGTGGCGGCAGGTTAAGCTCCGCATCCATGCAATCCGGCCGACACAATCCAGTAATTCAATTTTGTTGGCTGCACGCAGTGATTGCCATGGTGGCGGCGACACTGGGCGGCTTTTGGTTGCTACTTGGTTATCGCTACTCGCCCGAGAACTACAGCAGTTGCGCGATCACCTTGGATACCGTGGAATTCGTCTGGATCGGTCTGGCCCTCGCGGCAGCAGTCGTCACTCTTGTCATGTTGTTTCCCAAACGCGAGAAATGGCCGGTTTTCGTGCGCTCCACAATTCCCCTTGCCGTCGTATCGCTCGTGATTCTCGCCAAATCCTTCCTGCACGCTCCGTTACATTGCTACGACATGATCCTGTTCTGCACTGCCTTTGGTTGGGGGATTGTCTGGTTGATCGATGGGAATTCGCGGGCACGCAGCGCAAGCCCTGTAGATGAAACCAAGCATGTGAAGTTCGTCGGTCTGGCCGTATGGATGTCCGTACTGCTTCTCGGATCGTATTATGTCTGGCAGCAGATTCGTTATTTGGACAACATGGCGCTCGGCTACGCCGACTGCGGTGAAGCCGCGCGTTTGGTGTACAACACTCTCTCCAACCCACGGGAATTATTTCTGCGTGTAAATCCCGACAAACCGCTTTTTTACGATCACGTTCAAGTGGGGGTCCTGCCGCTTGCACCGCTGTGGGCTCTTTGGCCTGATTTGAAACTGACGATCCTGCTGCAGGTGCTTGCGGTGCTCGGTCCCAGCGTCCCGATTTACCTTCTCGGCAAACACCTGTTTAGTGACCGCATTGCTGCATTGCTTCTGGTTGCCGCGTGGCTGGTGTATCCGTCCACATCGCAATTCATTTACAGTGGCTCTTACGGCTTTTTCTGGGGAAACATGTGCTTGTTGCTGTATTTCATCGCGTTGTCCCTCTGGCAGCGTGGGCGAAACGGCTGGGCGCTGGCCGCTGCAATTTGGGCGCTACTGATCAAGGAGGAGGCCGCCAGCGTCATCACACTCTTCGGCGTTTATCTCACTCTGTTCACGCGTCAGCGGCGTGCGGGCATCGCACTCACCGTGGCGTCGCTCGGTTATTTTCTTTTGGTCACATCCGTGATCATACCGAAAATTGGCGGCCACAACTCGGCGATGCTGCGGTTCTTCGGCGATTTGGGTCGCGACAACCGGGAGATTTTTCTCTCGCCGCTGACCAAACCCCGCATCTTTTGGGGGAGATTATTCGAGGCGCGCTCGTTCTACTTCGCGGCGGCCTTGCTGGCGCCTCTCCTGTTTCTTCCATTGAAGAAGCCTTCCATTCTTCTCGTTGGTTTGTCGACGTTTGTTTTCGATTGCCTGCATCCCATACTGAAAAGCATCAGCTTCCGTTACCAAGCGGCGTTGTTGCCGGTGGTGTTTTGGGCGCTGGCGGGCGCGCTCCAGACGGAAGACCCACTGCGGCGCCGCGGGAGGTTGCTTGGGATCGTGGCTTCGGGAATCCTATTCTCCACTTTCCTCGGCAACACGTTCTGGAGCAAAGACACTGTTCCACCTCCCTTGTCTCCCGGCCGACTGCTACTCGTCCAGCAGATGGGGCGTCACATTGACAAGAGCGGCTCGCTGTTTGCCACGCAACGTGTTGCCGCTCATTTCATCACCCAGAAGTATCTGTACGTCGACCTTCCCCTGCCGTCGTCCATCGATTACGTGCTGCTGGATCTGCGCGATTCCTGGAGGGAAATTCCCGATGTGTCGTGGCTCCGGGGACTGTGCGCCCTCCAACGACAAGTCGCAGCGCGTCCCGATCTGCACCTCGTGGATGCCGAAGACGGGCTTTTGCTCTACGCACGGCGCGGCGTGCCGCTCGACCCTAGCACCTTGGTGGAAAGAGACGCCCTGCCATCGGACGCGATGCGCACAGAGTTGAATCCGGCGCCCGGCGTCAAGATCGTCGGCTTCAAAGTGGATCTGATGCCGCCGCCAGAAGGAGATACGCGGTTGGATCTCGTGCGCGTCACCATTTTCAGTGCCGTCACCACGCTTACGAATACCGATCTGGCTGTCCGCTGCACTCTGCAATCCCACACGATTGGTGCCGAGACCGACAGTTTCGTCTCGAAGCCGCAGCCGCTCGGTCAGGGGATTTGGCCCATCGCGCGCTGGCTGCCGGGCAAGGTCTACACCGATAATTTCTTCATCAGCGTGCCCGCCGGAATGCGCAAGAACCAGTTTTTCATCGACATTGCCGCTATCCCACTCACCGACTGAACCAACTTGCTCAACCACCGCTCTTGCGCAGAACTGTATCGTGACGCCAGTGCTCATCGTTGCGGTTGGGATAATCCAACGTGTAATGCAGACCGCGCGACTCTTTACGCAGGAGCGCCGACTCAATGATCAATTCGGCCACGAGCGCGAGGTTGCGCAACTCGATCAGGTCGGGCGTGACTTTGTAGTCCCAGTAGAACTGATTGATCTCGCGTTGCAGGTTCTGGATGCGCGCCCGGGCCCGCAGCAGGCGTTTATCGGTGCGCACGATGCCGACGTAGTCCCACATGAGCCGCCGAATCTCGTCCCAGTTGTGCGTCACGACGACCAGTTCGTCGGGGTCGGCGGCGTTGCCGCTCTCCCAGGGCGGCAGCGTGGAGCGTGGCTTGCCCGCCGTAGCTTTAGCGGAGGCGGGAGCGTGGAGCGTGGAGCGTTGTTTTACGGCAACGTCTGCCGCGCGGTGTGCGACTACCAACGCTTCAAGCAGAGAATTGCTGGCCAGGCGATTGGCGCCGTGCAGCCCCGTGCATGCAACCTCGCCTGCGGCGAACAATCCGTCGATCTCCGTTTCGCCGTCCGCGTTCGTTACCACTCCGCCGCATTGGTAATGCGCCGCCGGCACGACGGGCAGCGGTTCGCGTGTCATGTCGTAGCCGAGTTCGAGGCACTTGGCGCAAATGTTCGGGAAGCGTTTCCGGATGAAGTCGGCGTCCTTGTGCGTGATGTCGAGCAGCGCGTACTCTGCCCCCGTTTTCTTCATCTCAGCGTCGATCGCGCGCCCGACGACGTCGCGCGGCGCAAGGTCAGCCATTGGATGGTAGCGTTTCATAAACGGCTCTCCATCCTTGCCGCGCAGGATCGCGCCCTCGCCGCGCACCGCTTCGCTGATGAGAAACGATTTCGCCTTCGGGTGATACAGGCAGGTGGGATGAAATTGAATGAACTCCATGTTGGCAATGCTCGCGCCTGCGCGATACGCCATTGCCGCGCCGTCGCCGCTGGCGATGTCGGGATTGCTCGTGTAGAGATAAACCTTTCCCGATCCACCGGTCGCCAGCAGCGTGGTTTTCGCGGCAAACACTTCGACCGCATTGGTCTTTTCGTTCAGCGCGTAGCAACCGAGACAGCGGTTTGCGCCCGACTGCCCCGCCTTCTGCGTCGTGATCAAGTCGATCGCCAGCATCTCCTCGAACACGGCAATATTCTTCTCCGCCGCGACTGCTGCGAGCAGCGCGCGTTCGATCTCACGTCCCGTGATGTCGCCCGCGTGCAACACGCGGCGCTTGGTGTGGCCCCCTTCTCTACCGAGGTCGTATTGGCCGCGTGCGTTCTCTTTCTCGGTAAACTTGACGCCCAGTTCGACCAGTTCGTGCACCAACGCAGGTCCCTCGCTGACGATCGTGCGTACGACATCCTCCTTGCACAATCCTGCCCCAGCCTCCAACGTGTCCTTCACGTGAAGGTCGAACGAATCGTCCTTGGACATCACGGTCGCGATGCCGCCCTGCGCGTAGTTGGTGTTGCTTTCGGCGCGCTGCTTCTTCGTGATGAGCGCGACCGAGCCGACCTTCGCCACCTTCAGGGCAAATGTCAGTCCCGCGATCCCGCTGCCGATGACGAGGAAATCAAAGTTGTGTTGTCCGTTATTGCTCATGGTGGACAGGCTGAAGCTACCAGCTACCCGCCCTCTCCTTCAAGCTTTCGCCACTGGGCAGCGAAAAGCGTCCCCGTGTTGTACGACAGGGTCACGGTGACCTCCCGCGTGAGTGCGCCCGCCGCACGGCAGGCAACGGACGCCGATCAGCAGAATGTCGATCAGTTCGTGTCGTTTGGTGTGGTGGCGGCGCGGGTCGAGGAAGGGCGCTTGTGCCTGAAGGTCTTGCGCATGGACTGCTAAAGTGATTTCAAACTGAGCCAACTACCGCTTTTTTGCTTGTGTCGACAGTTCCGGCTATTACACTGACTCCGCAGCGTGGTGTAACGGCAGTGGCCCGAAAGGACTGAGAAATGCGGCTCTGGGAGTTGACGCTTGTAGGAAGTCGCCGGTGGCGGTCAAAGGCCGCGCTTCCCGTATTGGTGAATTATCCGCGAGTCTTGACGGCCGGATTCACTCTGGCTTTGGCGCTCCAGACAAATCATCAATCTCCGAGCGGGGAGTGAACAGGATGGACGTCTTCTTTGCCGTCAATGTGCTGTTGTTTATCTTAATGTGCGTGTTTGCGTATTACGCCCGCTGGACCAAGTACGCAGGGAACGGCCGCATCGCCATCGAGGAGTTTATGTTCTACGCCGTGGTGATCATCCTGGCGATCACGGCGCTATGGGTGTGGCTGCGCCGTTATCCATTCCCTGCTTGGTTGGTGATGGTCATCGAACTCGGGATTCTGCTCCACTTTGCCGGCGGCCTCGTGCACTTCGGCGGGGCACGACTTTACGATCACATCTACTGCGGCATCCGCTACGACAAGTACGTCCACTTTGCCAATGCGTTTTTTGCCACTCTCGTGGTGCAGGAGATATTCCGCATCAAAAACCTGCCGATCAATGCCTTTACGCGGCTCGTGATTTACTTGGTGGCGCTGGGCTTGGGGTCGGCCATCGAGATTTGCGAGTACGTGGTGACGCTGACAATTCCTCAGAATGGCGTCGGCGGCTACGACGACAACCTGCGCGATTTGATTGCCAACTCCTGCGGCGGTGCCTTGTTCCTCGCCATACCAGCCATGAAAACCGCCGCCACAAATCTGCAACGCTCACGGTGGCTGCCCGAGACCACTTGGGGGCGGTGGTTCCTCGGCATCGGCATCGGCCTTGGCATGCTGCTGTTCGCGGTGGTCATCGTCGTCTTCAGCGTGTGGATCGAGGACCGGCATCCGAGCGGCAATGCGAAGCGCGCGTTGCTGCCCGGCGCGCAACGAGTCGTGACCAAGCCGATCGTGGACACGCTCAGTCGGCAGATCGAACGTTACGTACCATGAAAACCGCCGCCACAAATCTGCAACGCTCACGGTGGCTGCCGAAGAGCCTCGGCGGACGATGCCTGCTCGGCGCGGGCGTCGTTCTGGGCGCGCTGTTGTTGGTGGCGAGCCTCGTGGTGAGCAGCGTGTGGATCGAGAACCGTTTCCCGAGTGATGATGTCCAGCGTTCGCTGCTGCCCGGCGCGCAACGCGTCGTGACCAAGCCGATCGTGGACGCGCTCAGTCGGCAGATCGAAGGTTACATACGAAGACGGGCCGAGAGGCTGTATATGAAGACCGGGCTGACCTTGGAGGAAACCATCGCACGGTTTCTTGACGAGCGTCTGAGTCTGGCTGACCGCCGGATTTATGCCTACCGGCTGGCGCGGGTCGGCTCGCCCGAGGCGGTCGCGGCGTTGCTGAAAGTTTTTCGCACCGCGCCGCCCGAACACAAGGCGTTCATGGCGCAGCTCATCGGCAGCACCGGCAATCCCGCGGTCAAAGACTGGTTGTTGCCGTTGCTGAACGACAGCGACGAGCAAGTGGTGATGGCGGCGATCCGTGGTCTGAGTGCGCTGGGCGCGGCTGATATTGTTCCGCGGTTGTCGGAGATCCTGGCGGACTCGCAACGTTCGGAACAGGTGCGCGTCGAAGCCGCACTCGGGCTGGGCGATATCGCCACGCCCGCCGCGCGCGATGCGCTGGCCACGGCGTTTGCGCAGGTCCCGGAAGATGACGTGGCGACGCAGATTTTGAACAGCCTGGGCAAGTTCCCATTTCCGCAGGTTGCGGACCTGTTTGGCCAGTACCTTACGGCGCCCGACACGCCCGCAGAAATGCGCGTGGTCGCGGTAGAATCGCTGGCCTATTCCACCAAGGAAGTTGTCCCGTTTCTGCTGCGACTCGCCGAAGGCGATGCTGACGCAGACGTCCGGGCGTCGTCGGCTTGGGCAATCAGCGCCCACCTCGACGACCAGTACCTCGGGCCAACGCTGGCGGGTCTGGCGGAGCAGGAGACAGAGGCCGATGTCCGTCGTCGCCTGTACGAAGCATTGTTGCCGCAGTCGAACATCCCGGCCGAGCGGTTGCTGCCGACAGTGCTGGCGGAGGACGACGTTGCTGCGCGCGTGGCTGGATTCAATGCCCTCGGCCGCGCCGCCGGTTTGCAGCCCGGGTCGGCCGCCGCTGCGGCCTTCGACCAGCAAGTCGTACCGGAGTTGTTGAATATCGCCACCGCGGAAAACAGTCTCAATATCCAAATGCGCGCCGTGTTTGCCTTGCGGCGGGCGCAGACCGCGGCAGCGCAGGACGCGCTGGCGGTCATTGCGAGTAGCGCGCAGCCCCAAGTCGCCATAGTCGCGCAGAATGGATTGCGGACGCAAAACTAACTCGACCAACCAAACCAACAGAAAGGACCGATCATGATTCAAAAACCATCTCAGTCGCGCCGAACGCTCGCGTGGGTTCTCGGCGTGTTGATGCTCGCGTCTTGTGCCACAAGCTTCGCGGGCACATTCACTATCACAATCACAGGCTCGGGTCAGGTGCAGTGGACAACGACCGATCCAAACAACAGCGGTACGATCACTGCACCGGGCGGCAAATTCACATACACAAAAAGCACCGCTACCGCGAGTGGCTCCAATGTCACGCTGACGTTCGTTCCGACCCCCGTGAGCCTGACCGACGACGACGGCGATACAGTGTCCACTCTGGATAGTCACAACTCGCTCTACTGGTACGGGCCCGGGGAGAATTCCAAGACGCTCACCGTGACGTTCTCGGGCGGCACTACGCCGCCAGTGAGCGATCCCACCGGAGCATTCGGGTTCTCATTCCCGACGAACCTTACGTCACTCACGGCCATCACCGATCTTTCCGGCACCTACACCGGCACGACGGTCTCGGCCACACACCCGCGCCAGTACAACGTCACCATCGCGCAGGACGAGAGCGGCAAACTGTCGATCGTGAGCGGCACCGTCGAAGGGATTGTTCCCGCAGGCGGCAGCCCCAGCAAAGCCGCTGTTTCCGGTCCCATCGCGATCGGGGCAATCACCACGGTCAACAACCAGCCGACCGCGCAAATAAAAGGGAAATTCGTTGGCACCATTGACGGCGCGGCTACCACCGCCAGCGGTTCCGGGCAAGGCCCGGTCGCCGTGAGCGACATCGGTAGCGGCACCAATGGCGTGACCGGCACCGCCAGCATCCAGGCCAAGGTCGGCGATGTGCCGTATTCGATCAAGAACGCGCCGCTCAAATTGCCCGTGTCGCCTGACGCGGCCAGCCATATTCACAAGAGCTGGAGTATCGATCTCAACATCACGAGCACAACTCCTGCGAAGGGCAAACCTTACATCGTGGCTTCGGCAATCCTCACGTTGCCCAATGGCGACCAGATCTCGTTCCCCGCAAAGAAGACCAAGTACTCGGCCAAGACCGGCTACGCGCTGTCGTTCAAAGGTGGCACTAATGTAACGGTCGTGCCCAACGCAATGGATAAGAAAAGTGCGGTCTCAATCAAAGGCATGACGCTCACCGAGACGGGCACGGTGTGGAACCCCACAGCCGGTACTATCAGCTACCAATTCCTCGGCCAAAAAGGCACGGCGAACCTGATGGACTTCCTCGGTCCCTAGGCAACGGGATCGGTTCTGTCGGAATGGAAACACGCAATGCGGCGGGTGCCTCGAAAGCGCGGGGCGCCCGCCGTGTCGGTTTTTGCGCCAGCCGATGAGAAACACGACAGGGGAACCGACTTGCCGGCGCATCCTGATGATGGCGCTGGTGGAGAGCGTCGGCCTGCGGTTGCCGGCAGGCGCGCAGGGCATCAAGCTCGGCGTGATGGGCGGCAGCCTCAGTGCAAACCGGCCGCGCAGATCGTAGCCAACCAAATCCGCTACGCGGTGCTGGCCATTGGCTCGAACGACTTCAACCAGTACAGCGAGGCGTATGCCGGCATCTATGAGGGAACATGGTCCGCCGCAAGAGTTCGCGATTACGAAGCCAGTGTGCTGGCCAACATCGAAACCGCCATCGCCACCAACCTCATCGCCGGGGCGCGCAGCATGCACTCGATCACCGCCAACTTGGTTACCTCGACGGGTTGATGAAGCTGACCGGTGGCCGCGGAGAAGGTCTGTTTGCATCGGGTCGGAAGAGCGTGTTCGAAGCCACAAATGGCACCAGCGCACCCCGGCGGCAAAGAGAATCGGGTGTGGGGACGGGAAAAAGCTTGCAGAACTGTGCAGGGTAGTGGTAATCGAAAAATAATGAGCCATGTTGGTCGTGGGCAAGAAGCCATATGGGAAATCTCGGACTGACATCTGCCTGGGTGAGGGGAAGTTGTTGTGCGACAGTTTTCGGAAGGGCGGAAGAGATGAGCAGTTGGCAATCCTCTCCCGCGAAACAACAGTTCCAATCCGGTGGGGCGCCTAAGTGAACACCAATTCCCCCAAGCTGAGTTGGCGGACTTACGCAACGATGAAGTTCGTGGCGCGCACGATACTTGTTGTGCAAGGGGGCATGCTGCTTTGTGAGTTGGTTTATTACATTACATTTCGATCTATTCCGCCCACGTCGGGATTGATTCAATCCGGCTTCCTGCACTATTTCCATATCCTCGGAGGATCTTCCCGTTTCACTTTCCCTATCCTCATTGCGGCGCTGGCAATTGAGCTCTCGTTGCCGTCGGAACAAGACCTTGCTCTCCACCGCACCATGATGGGACGCCTGATTGTTGCTCTGGTCGTATTTATTGGCTTGCAGCTTATCGGCTGGGTCACTTTTGTCGCACTGGTATTGCTACTGAGTTGGCACTAATGGGAACTGAACAAAATGAAAAAAGCTGAAAGGAATCCAAAGGTGAACGAGATGAGAATCAAGAAGCATAAGATAATGAGGATGGCGGTGCTACCGTGGTGGATGCTGCTGGCCGGATTGATATTCATCCACGTCGATAATGGGTTCGCCTTCAAACCATGGCGCAATGGCGTCTGGGCTGTGGCGGGCACGGCCCCGGCAGATTGTGAATCCCATCAGAGTATCACCGAAGACGCCATCACGGAGTTTCTATCCGATACTTTCAGCGTCGCCAAGCCTTCCCAGAGTATGTTGGATGCGATGAAGGAAATCGTGAACGCCAATGGGCGCACTGATTACCTGCATATTTCAGACGAGGAATATCATTTCGATGCCGAGAGTTTTCCGAAGGGCCAAGAACTGCTCATTTCAGAGTTCCAAAGTATCCAGGCCTCGATGCTGTCAAACGACGTCGAGGGCGCGCGGACAACTCTCGGGCGCGCGTTACATACCCTTCAGGACTTTTACTCACACAGCACTTGGGTTGAATTAGGAAATACGGCGCCCAATCCCGATCTGGGGCGCCCCGGTCATGTGATCAGCGATGTCGCAGGTCCGACGGAAGTAACGTGTTGGGGTTGCACGCAATGCGATGTTAATTGCAGCTCAAATTTGGCCTCTAGCCTGCTCACCAGCGGGTATTTTTCGGTGGATCCTTGGGCGACCAAGACGCCAGGTAAGTGCAGTCATGGTGGGCCTGGGGATTATACCGCCGACCTGCCAGCCACCGGCGGCGTCAACAAAGACACCACGGATTGTAATATATCGCCTCATGGAGCCATGTATCACCATACTGCCGCCACGGTGGCCAAACTCGCCACCAAACAATTCCTGGGCGATATCAATGCAGTCTTGGAAATCAGCCAGATGAAACAGTTGCTCGGTTTTGGACCGACCCTGACCATTTGCATTGACACCACGGGCAGCATGGGCGACATCATCGCGGACGTGCAGCAACAGTCCATCGCCATCGTGGAGGCGCGGCTGGGCACTGCGGATGAACCCTCTCAGTTTGTTTTGGCCCCCTTCAACGACCCAGACGTCGGTCCGGTTTTTGTGACGAGCAACCCTTCCGACTTCGAGAACGCCATCATGGCATTAGGTGCCGATGGCGGGGGCGACTGTCCCGAGCTGTCGATGTCTGGAGCGCTGCAGGGACTTGCGGCGTCCGGCACAGGCGGCGAATTGTTTCTTTTTACCGACGCCGACGCTAAGGACAGCGATCTCGCTGATGATGTGTCCAACTTGGCTGCATCCAAGCACATTAAGATCTATCCCTTTATATTCGGCTCATGCAGTGAGGGGGACGACTTCTCTGGTTCCTCCTCGCTCGGGGCAGTCACCGCTCATTCAAACGTGCAGAACAGTCCAAAGATCAAGAGCGATGCCCACCGCGCGGCGGCTGTGACTGTCGACTCGACCTATGCCCAAATCGCCAACGCTACGGGCGGGCAAATGTTTTCGCTCGACAGAACTGAAGATACAAATATCACCGCACTTGCCGATGTCATGGTCCAAGGCAACGCGGTGACGCTGCTATCCGTGCATGACACCCTTGCCGGCGCGGACATGATTTACACCATTCCTGTGGATTCCCTGCTTACGCAACTCACCTTCTCCCTGAGCGGTAACGACGCCTCGGTGATTGTCAAAAGGCCCGACGGAAGTGTGCTTCAACCGACCGATGGGGGAGTCAGCTACCAGTCGCTGAGCAGCGGAACCCTGATTACAATCACTCCCCCTGTGGCGGGCAATTGGATGGTGACTGTAAGTGGGACCGGTGACTTCTCTCTCGTTGTTTCCGGCGAAAGCTCATTGAATCTCTCCAGCTTTGCCTTTGTGGTAGCTGGCGGCCCCGCAGTGCATTCCGGTTTTTTCCCCATCGACGGTTTGCCTGTGGCCGGTCAAACCAATACGGTGAACGCGGCCTTGACGGTAGGTTTCGCCAGCGCTCAATTTCAATTGCGTTCGCCCGCCGGCGCAGTTCTCCAATCCATGGCTATGGTTCAAGGATCGGGTTTGGCTTCGAACGAGTTTCTAGGAACTGTTGTGCCGCCAGCGACACCGTTTTTGGCGTATGTCACCGGGCAAGATGTACACGGGTCATCATATCAACGAGTGCTGCCCGCCGCTATTACGCCTCAAGCCGTAACGGTTACTGCTCCCGCCGATCAGAAATTACAGCCAGGGCAGATCACCACATATATCTTCCAAGTTCAAAACACGGGCGGACCAGATACATTCCACTTCACTGTGTCCGACGACAAAGGCTACGTGCTGACGAACAGCATCACCCCATCCGACTTCGATCTTGGCACCAATGCAACCACGGCGGTAAGCGTATCATTACAGCCACCCGCTGACGCCTCCGCGGGCATTTCAGACACGCTCACTGCCACAGTCAAGGGCGACACCGGATCGCGGAATTTCGCCGTCCTATCCAGCATTGTCGCGCCCAGTTTCGCGGACGTGGGTATCACGCAGACCGTTTCTGCTCCTGTGATTATCCTCGGGGGGGATCTGACGTACACAGTCACCGTTACCAATCGCGGCCCCTCCGCCGCCACCGCCGTTACGCTAACCAATGTCCTGCCATCCACCGTGACGATCAGTTCCGTGATCCCTAGCCAAGGTACTTACGATATCTATGACAACAATATTGTCGTCTGCAATCTCGGTGACCTGCCCAGTGGTGCCAGTGCCTCCGAGACGATCACCGTCAATCCGACACAACTCGGCCAAACTTGCAACAGCAGCGCTGTCACTGCCAATACGGCCGATCCAAGTCCCGATGACAATGCCGTCACGACCTGCTCATATGTGAACCAGAGGTTCCATGACATGGCGGTAACCACAATCATAGTCCCGAAAACCATCAATTTGACGGCCGCCAAGTCATCGCAAACGAAAACCATCTCCGTTCAGATTCAAAATCGCAGCCCGCAAAGCGAGGTGATCTCTAATGCCACCGTGCTGGCTAACCTCGTCACACTGACCGTCCAGTCGCTTTCCGCAGGATGTTCGAACTTGACGCCCACCTTGGTGCCACCACGGGCTTTGCCCATCACTCTCAAATCGAACGCGAAGCTCACGGTCATGTTCAATGTCAGGTTTTCCACTGTGTGCGTGCCCGATCCCTTGCCAACCACCAAAGGGAATCCACACCCCGACTACCGCTACATCGCCACCATCCACCACGAAGCGATCGATGGAGACCTGGACATGCACTCTGCCGACGACACCTGTCCACGCGGTCCCTTGCCTGGCGGTTTCGACCCGAATCCCAACGGTAAAATCAAAGATCTCGGATGTGGCGGCAAGAATCCAAATGGTACCCTCGGCGCTGATCTGTTGACGGATGTTGTGGTGAAATGAGGCGAAGCGACGAGCATGACCGCCATCGCTAAGGCGACATCCTCGACGTCCTCCGCCACTGTGAGAAGGACGAATCGCTGGATCTCGTTGATCTCGATCCGCCGTTCAACTCCGCCCAGAACTGTAATGCCTTCTTCCAGGAAAACGACCGCTCGCCGGCGGCCAGCCAGACTCGCGCGTTCGAGGACACGTGGCACTGGAACGCCGAGAGCGAGCGCGTGTATCAAGAGCTTGTCAACCAACCAGGCAAGGTTTATCGGAAGAATCTGGGTTAAGAATACTTAATCGTGGAGTAAATGTGGGCTTGGCACCCGGCAGTCCCATCTCATCGCGCCAAATACGGCCAAGCTGAACGGCCCTCGCTTAAAGGCGAAGGGGTTCATGATGCGGTCGCCCAATAGGGCGACCACACCGCGGCCAGTTCCGCGAACGACCCATCGCATTCGCTCGCGCACCTTGCCACCAAGAGCCCGTACGAATTCGATGTGATTCATACAATGCGATATTCACCATCCGACCCTCTGGCTCGTGCGCTCATCATGTTCGCCATCCCGCTTGACAGACACGAAATAATTGGTGCCATCAAAAGCCCTTCCCCTTGATCTTGACGGTCGAGGGCGAAAAGTCACTGCCGTCTTTTGCCGTCACATCCTTGGTCGCCACCGTGCCCGTGACGGTCACCGTGTCGAAGGTCACGCTGGCATCCCCAAAATCGATGCTGCCGTTGGTTGTGTCGTTAATCGGACCGGGGTTGCTGCCATCGTAGCTGTCCGCCATGATCGGCGTCAGACCTGAAGTGTCAATGTCCGACGACTTCGCGGTGATCGAGACGGTCAGTTGATTCGCCGTCCACTTCAGGTGAGTGGTCTGGTAGATGTGTTCCTTGTCACTGTCGTCGGTGTAAGTATCGACGAAGGTGGCGCTGGTCTTGCCCGGCGTGTACTTCGGATCGTCGTTGAGGCTGTGACTGACGTCGAGCTCGCCCACGCTCAGGTCAAAGGACGTGTCCTGGTTGAAGTTGGTGATGTCAACACCCGCCAGCAAGATCGTGGCTGAGATGGTAAAACTATCCCCGGTGAACATGTCACAGGACCAGTCGCCTTCCTCCTTGACGCAAACGACCTTATCGCTCAACGACTCCGAAAACGTCAGCGTATTGGTGGGCGCGCTGCTGCGGGCCAGGGCGGCGCCCACGCTGGACAGCAACAGCATCAAGCTCAACAAACCAAAAGCACTTCTCCGGCTGTGAATCTGGGTACGCATTTGTGGATTCTCCTTCTTGGTGTTGTTCTCCTACCAATGTCACTGGCAAGTGCCGCGTTCGTTCCGGCGGTTGTGGCGGGAAGGAAATCCCCAGATGGCGACTTCCATCCAGCGGTCACTCCTGTTTACGAATTTCACCACCACTGTTGCTCAATTCAAACTCGGTCGGTCCCTCGCCCGCAGTGAGACACTGCTATAACAACCGCTACGCAGTATGGCCAAAGACTTTCACGTTTTGCAAGTGCCATTTCGTGCATCGAATCGCGGGGGCGCCCTTGAAGCGGTGTAGCCGCACCCTTTACGGGTGCGTCCAAAGAGCGCGTCTCGCGGACTCGGTTTACGGGTGCGCACGGACGCAGGCTGAAGGTTTACCCCGAATGCCTTCGGGGCTGCGGCTACAGAATCAGATTGTCAATGAGGCGCGTCGAGCCGACATACGACGCAATGAGAGCGGCGTTGCCGGGCTGCACGGCCGAAACCGGCTCCAGCGTTTCGCCGTCAACAACCTCCGCATAGTCCAAGCGTGCCGAGGGAACCGTGGCGACGACTTTGGCCATCGCTGTCTCCAATCGCTGTGGTCTGCGTTCACCACTGGTGAACAGTTCGCGGGCGCGGTTCAACGCATTCCATAGAACCAGCGATTGGGCGCGCTGGTCAGGGCTGAGGTAACGGTTGCGGCTGCTCATGGCCAGACCGTCGGGTTCTCGCACCGTGGGGGCGGCCACGATCTCGATCGGGTAGCAAAGATCGCGCACCATGCGCTGCACGATTTTGAACTGCTGGTAATCCTTCTGGCCGAACACCGCAACATCCGGCCGCACGATATTGAAAAGCTTGGCCACCACCGTGCAGACACCGCGAAAATGTCCGGGCCGTCGCTCCGCCTCAAGGCGTTTCGCGAGAGCCGTCTCCTCAACCCACGTCGAACTCTGGCGTGTTGAGTTATCGCCGTCCACGCCGCCGGGATACATCTCCGCGTCGGACGGCGCAAACACGACGTCCACCGACTCGCGCACACAGAGGCCGCAATCGGCATCAAGATCGCGCGGGTATTGTTTGAAATCCTCCTTTGGGCCGAACTGCGACGGGTTGACGTAAATGCTGACGGCGACCGCTGCGCCTTGGTCGCGCGCTTTGCGGATCAACGCCGCATGCCCTTCGTGCAACGCCCCCATCGTCGGCACCAAGGCGATCCGTCGTCCCGCCTGCTGCACCGCCATTGCTGCCTCCTGCATATCCTGCACGCCTCGGATCAGCTTCATGCGCTAAAATTAGACGGAGGGGATGGTCGCGTCACGTAAAAAGCGCAGTCACGAACGATCTCACGTCGAATTGACATTCAAAACCTTTTTGTGTCTATTCGACGCGACTTATGACCGACTCCTTCATTCAGGGACTGTTTGCCGAGCGCATCGGCGGCAAGAGCTTCGGCAAAAGCACGGCCATCTACAAGTTCGAGAAGATCAAACGCGCCAAACGCGCCGCGCTGGCCGCGCATCCGGATGCCGAATTGATCGATCTCGGCGTCGGCGAGCCGGACGAGATGGCCTTCCCGTTGAGCGTCCGCGCGCTGTGCGAGGAAACCGCCAAACCCGAGAACCGCGGCTACGCCGATAACGGCGGCATCGAGTTCAAGCGGGCTGCGGCGCATTGGATGGATAAGGTCTGCGGCGTGACCGGTATCGACCCGGAGACGGAGGTCATCCACAGCATCGGCACCAAGGCGGCTTTGTCCATTCTGCCCGCGACGCTGATCAATCCCGGCGACGTGGCGATTATGACGGTGCCGGGTTACCCGGTGTTCGGGACGCACACGAAATGGTACGGCGGCGAGGTTTACAACCTGAAGCTGACCGAGGAGAACAACTTTCTGCCGGATCTCGACGCGATTCCCAAGGACGTGCTCAAGCGCGCCAAGGTGATGGTCCTCAATTATCCGAACAACCCGACCGGCGCGAGCGCGACAACGGAGTTTTTCGTCCACGCGGTGGATTTCGCGCACAAGCACAGTCTGGTCATCGTCTCCGATGCCGCGTATGCGGCGCTGGTATTCGAAGGCAGACCGCTGTCGGTCCTCAGCGTGCGCGGCGCGAAAGAGGTGGCCGTCGAGCTGCATTCGATGAGCAAAGCCTTCAATATGACCGGCTGGCGGCTGGGCTTCGTCGTCGGCAATCCGTTGCTCGTGAAAGCGTACGGCGACTGCAAGGACAATACCGATAGCGGCCAGTTCCTCGCGATTCAGAAGGCGTGTGCGGCGTCGTTGGAGCACCCGGAAATCACGCAGAAGATTGCGGCCAAGTATTCGCGCCGCATGGAATCGCTCGTCGCCTGCCTGCGGAAACTCGGGTTCGATGCGCGCAAGCCGAACGGTTCGTTCTACCTGTATGTGCGCGCGCCGCGTGCGGCGATCGCGCCCAACGGCGCGCGCAGGCAATTCAAGACGGCAGAGGACGTATCCCAGTGGCTGATCACCGAGAAACTGATCTCCACCGTCCCTTGGGACGACGCGGGAGCGTACCTGCGGTTGTCAGTGACGTTCATCGCCAGGAACGAAGCCGATGAGCGGCGCGTCGTCAGTGAGATCGAAAAGCGGCTGGCGGGAATCAAGTTCGAGTTTTGACAGCAGAACGGGCGTCTCGCCCGTTTTCATCGTGACCGGAGTGGACGGGCGAGACGCCCGTTCTACTACGAAAAGCTTTGCTCCGGGCCGGGGAACTTGCCTGACTCGACATCGCTCTTGTACGCAGCAAACGCTTTGTGCATCTCGTCGGCGAGATTCACGTACCGTTTCACGTGTTTTGGCGTAAAGCGCGTGAACAACCCCAGCATGTCGTGGCCGACCAGAATCTGGCCGTCACACCCAGTGCCCGCGCCGATGCCGATAGTTGGAATTTCAAGCGCTTCCGCGATCTGTTTTGCCACCGATGCGACGACGCATTCGATGATGATCGCAAATACACCGGCTTCTTCGAGGAGCCGGGCGTCACGAAGCAGGCGTTCCGCCGCTTCAGGTTTTCGCCCCTGAACTTTGTAGCCGCCTGTGTCTTTGATGGATTGTGGCAACAGGCCGATGTGACCCAGTACCGGTATTCCCGCGTTGACCAGCGCGCGAACTTGATCGAGGACCGGTTCGCCACCTTCCAACTTCACCGCCTCCGCGCCGGCTTCCACAAACCGTCGCGCGTTGCGGAGAGCATCCTGAACCGTGGAGTACGTGCGGTACGGCATGTCGGCCACGATGAGTGCCCGCGGTTTGGCTCGGGCCACTGCGCGCACGTGGTGAAGCATCTCATCCATCGTCACGGGCAACGTATTCTCGTAGCCCAGCACCGCCATGCCGAGGGAGTCCCCGACCAAAATCAGCGGTACGCCAACTTCATCGACAAGTTTGGCCGTGAAAAAATCGTACACAGCGAGCGCCGCGATCTTTTCCCCGCGCGCCTTCATCGCGCGCAAAGCGTGGATTGTGATCTTGTGCTCGTCCATTTCTCTGTCACCATTCTTGCTGAACGAATCTAACCTCGCCTTCCTTTGCTGGCAACTCCCGCAACAGCATCCGCACCGTCCTGCCCGTGCCTTTCACAATCATCTCCGGCCGAATCGTGGATAATGGCAGCAATACAAATCGTCGTTCCGCCATCCGCGGATGCGGAATCACAAGATCCGTCTCCATGACTTCCTTCGCGCCGAAATACAGAATGTCGATGTCGATGGTGCGGGCTGAGTTCTTCCCTGCCGACCGGTCGCGCCCGTGCGCCCTCTCGTAAGCCAGAATTTTCTTCAGCAGTGTTTTGGGCGCGCCCTCGTACTCAATCTCCAACAACGCATTCAAAAATTTCGGAGAATCTGGCGGACATCCGACAGGCTCGGTCTCATAAAGCGGCGACGCCAAATGCCACTGCTCGGTGGACAAACTCAACAGATACGCCTTCGCCTGCTGCAAGTGCCGCAGGCGGTCGCCAAGATTCGAGCCCAGCGCGAGCCCGACTTTCACCGTCGATCATCCTTAATCATTCGATTGCGAGGCCATTCGCTTCGCTCAGGGTGACAGAGTTGGGCACATGCCGCCGAAGCTTTGTCATTCTGAGCGGAGCGAAACCGCCGCGGGACGTCTGTCGTCTGACGGCAAACCTCTGCATCGACCTCATGGCAATCACCGCATTACCGAACAACCCGGTTCGCTTACCGGAGCAGCCCGCGCCGATCTCACCTCAACCCCAGCACGTCCCGCATGTCGTAGAGGCCGGGTTGGTGCGTGACAGCCCACTTTGCTGCGCGGAGCGCGCCGCGCGCAAACGTCTCACGGCTGCTGGCGCGATGCGTGAGTTCGATACGGTCTCCAGACGTGCCGAACGTGATTGTGTGATCGCCCACGACGTCGCCAATGCGCAGCGCGTGCGCGGGCACGTCCTTGCCGTGCGCTTTCTTGAGGATTTCCTGCAAGGTCTTCGCTGTCCCACTCGGCGCATCCTTCTTCGCCGTGTGATGCGTTTCGGTAATCTCCGCTTCCCACTTCGGTCCGACGATCTCGGCAACTTTCGCCGTGATCCAAAACAGCGTGTTCACGCCTGTGCTGAAGTTCGACGTCCAGACGCACGGGATCGGTTTGGCGGCGTCTCGCACGGCCTGCTTCTCCGCTTCCGTGTGTCCCGTCGTGCCAATCACAAGCGCCTTCTTCTGTTGCGCAGCCAGCCGGGCGATTGAAGCAGTCACCTCGTGCACAGAAAAATCCACGACCGCGTCGCAACCGGCGATGATGTTCGACAAATCATCGCCCTGATCAACCTCGCCAACGAGCCGCAACTCAGGGTCGGATTTGGCACAAACGATGAGCGTCTGGCCCATCCGACCATTCGACCCGCAAATGATGATTTTGACAGGGTTCATGACCGTGATAGTAGGCCGACTCTGTGAGTCGGCGTTGCATCACGCCGTCCCGAAAGCTTTCGGGACGGCCTACAGCAATTTCAAATTCTCCAGCGTTCTCCTCAGTTGCGCCTTGTTTGTCTCGCTCATCGGCACGAGGGGCAGCCGGTACTTCTCCTCGATCTGTCCCATCAGGGCCAACGCCGCCTTCACCGGAATCGGATTCGTCTCGATAAACAAGTCCTTGAACAGCGGGAACAGTTTCGCGTGGATCCGACCGGCCCGTTCGAAATCGCCCTTGAGCGCGGCGTGCACCATGTCGGTCACTTCCTTCGGGATCGCGTTCGACGCGACGCTGATCACGCCGTTCGCCCCGACGCTCATCATCGGCAAGGTGAGCGAGTCGTCGCCCGACAAAATGCAAAACTCACGATCCACCAGCGCGCGCATCTGGCTGACCCGATCCACATTGCCCGTGGATTCTTTCAGTCCGACCACCTTGTCGGGCAAATCCCGGTGGAGCTTCGCCATGGTGTCGTTCGACACGTCCACGCCCGTGCGGCCGGGAATATTGTAAATGATCACCGGCAGTCCGCCCTCCTCCGCAATCGTGCGGAAGTGCTGGTAGAGGCCCGCCTGCGTTGGCTTGTTGTAGTACGGTGCGACCTGCAGCGTCGCATCCGCGCCGACTTTCTTTGCGTGCTGCGTCATGAAGATCGCTTCGTCGGTGGAATTCGAGCCTGTGCCAGCAATAACCTTGCAGCGGCGGGCCGCGAACTTCACGACCAACTCGATGACGTGGTTGTGCTCTTCATGCGTCAGAGTCGGGGATTCGCCCGTCGTTCCGCACGGCGCCAAGCCGTCGATGCCGCTGCGAATCTGGCTCTCGACCAACTCGCGCAGACGCGTCTCATCAAGCGCGCCGCTTTTGGTGAACGGCGTCACAAGCGCGGTGTAAGCCCCAGTAAACATGGTGTGGGTCATCATAGAATCGATGCGTGGTTTTGCAAGTATTCTGTGTGTGGGGGGACGCGCCGCGAAAATGTTTCGCGGCTACAATTCGCAAGCGGTGTTTGTAGCCGCGAATCCTATTCGCGGCCTCCCCAATCCACTACTGGTGTTGCAGCATCCGCTTCAGTTCCGTGGTGAATTCCTGCGTGTCCTTCTGCGTCGGCTTGGACGAGCCAAGTTCAGGCTCGATACCGAGCCGCCCCATTTCGTCGAGGAACCAATGCGCCTTCGCGCCCGATGAGAACCGCGCGTAACCGCTGAGCATCGACCCCGGTGCCGGCATCTGATCGACGCTGATGGAGAGTTTGCCTCCTGCTTCCCTCGTTGCGTCGCCCACTGTCGTGGCTGCGGCAACGGCCGATGGTGGCGGCTTCGGCAACTCCTTCTCCGGCAACTTCACATCGGGCATCTCCGAGAGCAACAGGCGCAATTCCATGTACGTGATCGAGTCGCCCTTCTCCTTGCGCAGGTAATCCTGGATTTCCGAAAGCGTGTGGCCTTCCTTCAGCAACTGCCGTACGACTTGTTTTCGTTCGTCATTGGTCATGGGGCGAAGACTACACGTAACTTTTTTGTGGCGCAAGCTGCTCGGCGGATCAATCGTGAACTCTAGGTCGGCTTTCGCGAAGCCGGCAAGACGGCCAGAAACGCCGAACCGGACTGTCCCCTTCCTGATTGGCCGTGATCCATCCGATACCGATGTATCTGCATCGCGCCGATATATCGCCAGGCGATATATCAGAACACGATTGCTTGCCGCATCAGCCTGATACTCTCCACTGGAGGGTATCGGTCGCTCCGAGACAGACCAATTCAAATGCAAGCGGACAAGATGCGACCGTTGGGCGCCTCGGTTTGATCGATATCGTGAGGTGTCCCGGCCAGTGCGGCCTTACCGCTCATCTGACGGCGGTAATCCTTGATCAAAACCCGTAAATCTGCTTTCATAACCCCAGCCTGATTAAACGACTTAGAAAAGTCACCTGTGCACGCAACCGTGTACGGAGTTTAGGCTAATAATACTGTTGGGCTAACATCTATGAATCTGATCTTTAGTCGACGTCTCGCGATAGCCATCGGGGTCACCCTCCCTTTGGCCGAAACTTTGCGGCTATGGGGCGGAGGGTCCATCGCTTGGGGACTGGATCACTATCTTATGGGTGCACTCTTGCTGTATGGTGCTTGGAGGAGCCGTCGATGCGACATTCTTGGCCCGCGCTACCTCGTGGCGGCATGGGCATTTACATGCGGCGTAGGATACATGAATCTCTGTAGGTATTTGGAGCGCATCCATAGTTCGGGTCCAGCACTGATTCCACATGCATGGGTCGCCGGTACTATTAGTTTCGGTTGGCTGATTTGCATTCTTGGGCTAGCGGCCAGCCTTAAAGCCCAACCAGACAGTGCAGCGAACAGGAGCCAGCCGTTCATCTCAGAGACAAATCGGACGTCACCGGCGGCTGGCTCCCGTCGCTGACCTTTGCGTTAGGCGGCGACGAGAAATGCAACTTATGAGGCGAGTACTGCCAACCATCGCTGTCGCTACGGTCTCGATCGCAACTACAAGTTGCATCGGGCTTGCGAGCCGAAAGCCCTCCGCCGAACGTCATCCGCCCAAAGAGGACACTTACACAATCACTGCGGTTATCCAGGTCCTTAAACCCGTCAATCCTGTCGACATGAACGATCATTTTCAGGACGCTCGGGTACTGGCACAGGACAAGGACTCCTGCACGGTCGAGGTGACGTATTATCCGTTCTGCCGACCGGCGATCAGTGAGAACCCCAATTGGCGCAAAGACTACGCGAAGATGACGTTGTATCTAAAGCCGACGCCGACCGAAAACTGGGACGAAGCCATGCAGCGTGATCTCCTTACGGAACTCCGCCAGGCCGGCATTGACCCGGATCATCTGACGGACAAACAACTCGTCGAACAGGTCTCACGGTGGGCAATGAGAAGGACGCATTCGACCGATGCCTTCGGCATTTGGGCTGTCTATTACCCGGACGGCAAGCCGGCAGTATATCCGCCATTGCGGGAAGCGTTCGATCGGCAGAAGCCCGACAAAACCTGGACAGATCAGCAAATGTTCGACCATGAAGCGCTTGGCCGGTCCATGTTCTACAATAAAGTGCACGGCTCCTGCACGTCGTCTTCAGTGTATCTGGCCACCATCTTCCGCGCCTTGGGCATCCCGGCCCGCATTGTTTTCTGCATTCCCCCGTTCGACCCGAACGACGATGCCCAAGCCCGGATGTTTTATGATAATGTTCATTACAACCAGGTGCGGGAGACGGTCCGGGCTGCGCTCGACGGCACGGGCGGCTTTGAGAACCATGTGTTCAACGAAGTCTATGTTGGTCATCACTGGGTGCGGCTTAATTACCACACCCTGGGGCAACCGGTTCTGGACGCCCATTATTTTGGACTCTTGACGCACATTTACACCTGCTCCGACCTGAGCCAGGCGCCGCTGGCGCAGACTTGGGGGATGCGTTACTTCAAGTACCCGGCAGACCAGCCGAAACTCTCCTCGGAGAATCCGTATCGTCTGATCTCCGTGCACGACCACTTTGGCGCCAACGCACACTTGGACAACCCGCCGGTTCCGCCGGCGGAATTGCGGACGGTGACGATCATCGGGCTTTACCCTCAGGGTTCTCCAGCGGTTCCGAAGTGGGTCACGGAGGACACGTGGAAGAAAACCGGCACGGATTTTCTTATCGCGTGTCAGGAATGGATTCCCGGTGGGGCCTACCACCAGATGCGCGCATTCGAGAAACGGGTTGAGCACGAGTTCCTGCTGACTGCACTGGAGCATCCAACCGTTAAGGCGCACTTGAATGGCCTCTGCCTGAGTACTGGCGACGGCAGTTTCCAGGCGTACGCCGCACAGTTCGCCACTGAAGACAAGGCCAAGCTGGTCCCCGGAGCCGCCTACAGTATTCAGCCGCTCAACGCCAGCGACACCTACCGCTGGGTGGTGGCACCGGATATGACCCCGCTAACTTTGAAAGAATGAGAAGGGGAGGGATGTGAATGAGATTCACGCCGCCTAACCCGATGCTGGACCGACTGCCGAGGAGCGCGGGGACATCCCGGTTTCAATTCGGGCGCCTTTGGCTGGCTCCTCGTCATCGGTCAGCTTTGCGTTAAACACTGACAGATCCCCTCTGCGCCCTCTCTGCCTTGAAGTCTATCAAGGTGAATGTCTCCGTGGTTGAATTCTGCACCGTTCTCCGTTTATAAACATTCTGCATGAGCGCTGTTGAGATTCCGAAAGCGTACGAGCCAAAGAATGTTGAGGAGAAGTGGTACGCGGAGTGGCTGGCAAAGGGCCACTTCACGGTCGACCCCGCGTCTTCCAAGCCCCCCTACTCCATCGTCATCCCGCCGCCGAACGTGACGGGTGTGTTGACGATGGGACACGTGCTCAACAACACGCTGCAGGACATTCTCGCCCGCCGTAAACGGATGCAAGGTTACGAAGTGCTCTGGCTGCCCGGCACCGACCACGCCGGCATCGCGACGCAGACGGTCGTCGAGAAGACGCTGCGCAAGCAGGGCGCGATCAAACACCGCGAAGACCTCGGCCGCGAAAAGTTCCTGGAAAAAGTCTGGGAATGGAAAGAAAAACACGGCGGCATCATCATCCAGCAACTCAAGAAGCTCGGTTGTTCGTGCGACTGGACGCGTGAACGGTTCACGATGGACGAGGCGTACTCGCGTTGCGTGCTGCAGGTCTTCGTTGATCTGTACAAGAAGGGACTTATCTACCGCGGCAAACGAATGGTCAACTGGTGCCCCGTCAGCCGCACCGCGCTCAGCGACGAGGAAGTCATCATGAAAGAGGTGGAGGGCCACCTCTGGCATATCAAGTATCCGATTGTGGAAGAGAATTCTGGTGGCACAGGCGTCCCTGCCTGTGATGGGTTCGTCGTGGTCGCCACTACGCGTCCCGAGACGATGCTCGGTGACGAAGCCGTCGCGGTGAATCCTGAAGACCCGCGCTACAAACAAATCGTTGGCAAAAAGCTTCTGCTGCCGCTGAGGAACAAACAGATTCCCGTCATTGCCGATGCCGTTGTCGATCCGAAGTTCGGCACCGGCTGCGTCAAGGTCACGCCCGCGCACGACGTGGCCGACTACGAGATGGCGTTGCGGCACAACCTGCCATTCACCGTCGTCATCGGTCCCGATGGCAAGATGACCGAGGAAGCGGGCGAACCGTTCGAGGGTCTCGACCGCATGGAAGCGCGCGACGCGGTCGTGAAGGAACTCGAAGAGGACGGCCTGCTGCTCAAGACCGAGCCGTACCACCACAACGTCGGCTACAGCGAACGCGCCGATGTGCCCATCGAGCCGTTCCTGAGCGAACAATGGTTCCTGAAATATCCGCAGGTCCCCCGCTCCACCGACGCCGTCGAACAGGGCAACGAGATCAAGTTTTACCCCGAACGCTGGACGAAGACCTACACGCATTGGATGAACGGCATCAAAGACTGGTGCATCTCGCGCCAACTCTGGTGGGGTCACCGGATTCCTGTGTGGTACCGGAAGAATGGTAGCGCGGGCGTCTCGCCCGTGTCGTCCGTCGCGTCCCAACAGAACGGGCGGGACGCTCGCGCTACTGACATCTATGTCGGCGTCACGCCGCCGCCTGATCCCGAGAACTGGCAACAAGACCCTGACGTGCTCGACACGTGGTTCAGCTCATGGCTCTGGCCGTTTGCGACGATGGGTTGGAGTATTGAAATGTCACAGGCAGGGACGCCTGTGCCACCAATTCTTAAGAAGTTTTATCCGACCACCGACCTTGTCACCGGTCCCGACATCATTTTCTTCTGGGTCGCGCGGATGATCATGGCGGGCTACGAGTTCATGGGCGAGAAACCGTTCGGGAACGTCTATTTCACCGGCATCATCCGCGACGCTATCGGACGCAAGATGTCGAAGTCGCTCGGCAACTCGCCCGACCCGCTGGATCTCATCGCCAGGTACGGCGCCGACGGCCTCCGGTTCGGCCTCATGCTCATCGCGCCGCAGGGACAGGACATTTTGTTCGACGAGAAACGTTGCGAGGTCGGTCGCAACTTCATGAATAAGCTTTGGAACGCTGCGCGGTTCATCCAGATGCAGCGGCAGAATCTAGTGGCGCAGGCGTCCCTGCCTGCGAACCCGACAGCCCCACAGGCACAGAGGCCTGTGCCACCAACAGAGTTCAACGCTCACGACCTCAAGATCCTCTTCGAGATGAACGATGCGATCATGAAAGTCAGCGCCGCACTCGACGGCTACAAATTCAACGAGGCGGCGAAGGAACTCTACGACTTCGTCTGGGGCGATTTCTGCGATTGGTACATCGAAGCCAGCAAGGTTTCACCGAACATCGCCGTGCTCGACGAAGTGTTCAACACGATCCTGCGCCTGCTCCACCCGTATGCGCCGTTCATCACCGAGGAATTGTGGGCGGGCACGGGCGGCAGCGGCACGATCCAGTTCGCACAGTGGCCGCAGCCGCATGAAGTAGCGGGCGCGACCGCCGAGCACGCCGCGAAGGTGGAAACACTCTACGAGCTAGTTACTGCTGGCCGATATCTACGCAACCAATACGGCATCGATCCAAAACAGAGGCTTGAGTTCGTCATCAAACCCAATGCCAACGAGGACTTATTCCGAGATGAGATTGCCTTCCTGAAGATGCTTCTGAACGCTGCAAACGTTACTCTTGATCGCAATTACTTGGGCGGTGGCACCGGGTGGGTCACGAACGCAGCGACCGTCTTCATGGTTGGCACCGCAGCTATAGAGGCGGAGAAGAAGCTGTTGATCAAGCAGCTTGCCGACATCGAAAGGCAACTCAAGGCAACCGACGCGAAGCTGGCGAACGAGAACTTTGTCAGCAAGGCAGCGCCGATTGCCGTGCAGCGTGAGAGGGACAAACAACAGCAGTTACACGAGCAGCGCGAGAAGATTCAAGCGCTGTTGCGCACGCTTCAGTGATCAAACTGATCGAGGTAATCGCTGATCGGATTGTGGCGGTTTTTCTCGAGCGTGTGAATCTGGTCCAGAGTTTGGAAATAACCGGTGAACAAATTCGTGAATTCATCTGGCGAATAGATACGCTCCTCCTGATCGAGATACGCTGTGATCCGTTTCGTCTTTTGGTCAGCGGCGGCGCGGCTGCGGTTGGCAATGGCAATGGCCCGCCTGTATTGGCTGAGCTTCTCGTTCATCAACAAGATCATCGCTTCGGCGTAGCCGTCAATCACCGATCGATACAACGGATGCGCCTGACTCCGCAATGTCTCCAGATTGTTGAATTTGCCTTTGAGCACTTCCTTCAGCCACGGCTTCTCGTAGTAGCGCCACAACTTCTCCATCGAGACTTGCGTCCTGACCTCGGTTTCGCCCTTCCCGCCACTTTGCACGAGCGCAGTCGGCAGGATCGCATCCAGCCGACGAGCCGTCTCCTCAAGCGACAGGTTTTGGGCGACGACAGTCGCGGTGCATTGCGCCTGTTGGATGCTCCACCATTTCTCCAGCGTCACCTCCTGGGGAAAGTCTGTCCCATACACCACTGAGAAGGCATTGCTGACGGATTTGGTTGCACCAAGCTCCATCAGAAAACGCTGCATCTTCTGGATGCCGTTCGGAAGCGAAAACAACCCCTCCGTCAGCATCCACGCGTTGGCGCGAAAGAGTTCCCGCTCGGCAGGATCGGACGGTAGCGCCATCGTCCTGATCAACTCGGAAGCCGTCTGAGGCCGTCCCGCGCTGACCGAGCGGCGCGCAACCTCCAGCAAGGAGTCCGCGCGCCCTTCGAGGGATTCGGCCAGTCCATGCGCCAGCCACGGAGGAATTGGCGCCCGGATGTAGCCAGTCGTTCGGGAAGTCGGCTGCTCGCGATTGGCGAATTCGTCGCACAAAGTTTCAACCACCGCGACCGCCATGAGTCGTCCGTCGAGCGGCGGCGGCATGACGCAGGTGATCTGGTACTTGAGGTGAATTTCATTCTGAAATGCGTCCACGCTGATTGGGGGCATCCCAGCGGTGGAGGAATCGCGTTCGCGGAGCACGACAATGATCGGGTCGCGCCAGTTGTCGGGCATGTTGAGTTCCGCGAGCCAGGCGCGCTTCACGCGTTCAGCGAACACGCAGATGGCCGATGAGAACAACGGGCTGGATGCGTACGCAGTGAATTGTATCGAGGCGCTGGTGGCACGCCACTGGACGGCGTTCGTCGCGTTGGCGTGTGCCGACGGCACAAGCACGCCCGCCACACTCACTGCAATCGTCATCACGAGCCAGGGACGAAGGCTTCGCGCATTCATGACGATCGCGGCTGCATCAACGCGTCGTGGACTTCGTCGCGGCGTCCTTCGGTTGATACTCGATCACGATGTGATTGTGATCGACCGAGATGGAGCTCAGTTGATCCAAGAGGCTCTTTTCGTGATCCAGCTTGCTCAGCAACCGCCCAAAATAGTTTTGCAGCAGACTTGTGCTCTGCAAAATCTTCGGGTGGATCGGCATCTGACCGATCGCGGCTGCTATCGGTTTGAACTCGAAGTGACCTTGTTCCGTCATGGGCACGCCGGTATAGCTGATGAAGATTTTCTTCGAGAGCGCATCTCCAAATTTTGCTGTGCCAAGAAAGTTCAATTTCAGCGTTCCGTCGCCGAGTTCGACCTGCAACGTGACGGGAACCACCGTAAAGCCGCTGCCCGCATGCTTCTCCAAGCCCAGGCCGCCGATAAACGCGTTCAGCTCGGTCGCCGTGATTTCCATCTTGAACAATCTCTTCTGGAGCAACTGTTGCTCCAGCGCCAATCGCTTGTTGTCCGCTGCCAACAATACGGCATTGGTTGGTTTCACGGGTTGGATGTCAGGCACTTGGCAGATCAAATAAATCCCCCAGATGATGAGCACCAGGATGACGATCGCGATGACCCGATTCACAATGCGCCCGACGGTCAACTGTTTCCTGTAATGGATAATCTTCCCGCCCCTGCTCGTAGGTTTGACCTTGTCCAGGTCAAGTTTGGCGCCGCATTGATGACAGAAAATCCGGCCCAGTTCGTTATCGTAATTGCATTTGGGACAAATCAGCATCTTGCACTCACCTCTTGGCAGTCTTGTTTGCCTGTGGCTTCGGCGAAGTCGATTCCTTCGCGCCCGACGAGGCGGCCGCCGTCGCGTCGCTCTCCTTCTTCGCCGCCTCGGCATAGCCCGGCTTGCGATAATCCGTGGCGTAAAAACCCGATCCCTTGAAAATAATCCCCGCGCCCGCGCCCAACAGCCGTCTCACGCGACCGCGACACTTCGGGCACGTCTTCTTCGGCTCGTCCTTGATGGACTGAAACAACTCAAAGCGATGGTGGCACTTTTGGCATTCGTATTCGTACGTTGGCATATCCGAAAAACCGCTTTCTTATCGAAGAATCTTACTGCCAAGTCAATCTGAATTCAAAAACGACTTCAACTTAGGCTTGAAAAACCGCCTCCACCGCGTACGATACCGCACGCTCGACCAGGAGAACGCTTGAAATCCCAAACCCAATTCAACCTGGACCAATATCTCGATCGTGTCGGTGCCCGCGTCAATGCTGCGCTCGACAAACTTCTACCACCCGAAACAGCCGACCCGCCTACGATCCACAAAGCGATGCGCTACTCCATTTTCGCGGGCGGCAAACGGATTCGTCCCGTGCTCTGCCTCGCCGCGTGCGAAGCCGTTGCCGCGACACGTTCGTGTCGGGGCGCCATGCCGCTGGCTTGCGCCGTTGAATGCATACACACCTACTCGCTGATCCACGACGACTTGCCGTGCATGGATGACGACGATCTGCGCCGCGGCAAGCCGACCAACCACAAAGTCTTCGGCGAAGGCATCGCCGTGCTCGCGGGCGACGCGCTGCTGACGGAAGCATTCGCCCTCGTTGCCAAAGCCAAACCGCCCAAACGTTATCCCGCGAGCATGCTCGTCAAGGAACTGGCGTATGCCGCCGGCAGTCTGCGGCTGATCGCGGGCCAGGTGCAAGACCTCGAAGGCGAGAACAAACGAGCCACGCTCGAAGAAGTCAGACGCACGCACCTCAACAAGACCGGCGCGCTCATCACCGCTTCGATTCGACTCGGCGCGATGAGCGGCAACGCCACGCCCGCGCAACTCAAACGTCTCACCCGCTACGGACAAGATCTTGGCCTCGCGTTCCAGGTAATCGACGACATCCTCGACGCGACAAGCACCAAGAAGATCATGGGCAAGAGCGTCCGCGCCGATCAGAAGAACCAGAAATCAACGTTCCCATCGGTGCTCGGCATCGACAAGTCGCGGCAATTCGCCGCCGACCTCATTGCCGACGCTCAAGCTCAACTTCGGACGTTCGGCAAGTCCGCCGACCCCCTCCGCGCCATCGCCAATTTCTTTTTGACGAGAGAACATTAGCCACAGACTCACACAGATGCTCACAGGTTAAATCGGTGCCTATCCGTGTGCATCTGTGGGTAGAATCAGCCGTGCAGCTCTTCCGCTGGCGCCCGGTCCACCCAGATTGCCGACAACCGCTGCCAGTTCTTTCTGCATCGTTTCTCTCTTCGCCGTGTTCTCCAAGAGTCCGCGCGCGGCGGCGGCTATGTGGTTGGGCTGGGCGTCGCCTTGGATGAATTCGGGTACGACTTCGCGGTCGGCGATGACGTTGGGCATGGCGAGCCAGTTCACCGTCACGACGATGCGCCCGATGAGATAGGTCAGCCAGTTCACCTTGTACACGACGATCATCGGGCAGCCGTAGAATGCACATTCCATCGTCGCCGTGCCGCTCGCGGTGATCGCAAGCGCCGCGCGCTGCATCAACTCCTGCGCCTTGCCAACCTGCACCTCGACACGAGGATGATTCATCATCATCGCTGCGGTCTGCTCGTTGACCGCTGCGGCGACGAATTCCAAATCGTCCGGCATCAAATCGACGACCTTCGCCATGATCGGCCATATCTTCGCCACCTCGCGCTCGCGGCTGCCGGGCAACAGGAGGACGAGCTTTTCCTCTCGTTTCATCCCTCCGCCATCATCCCTCATCCTTTCCGCAAGTGGGTGTCCCACAAACTCCACCCGGAGCTTTGGCGCGTGCGTCGCATACCAGTCCTTCTCAAACGGAAAGATCGTCAGCATCAAATCCACGTCGCGCTCGATCTGCCTTGCGCGGCTTGCGTGCCATGCCCACAATTGCGGTGAGATGTAGTAGATGATTTTGGTTTGCGGGAATCGCTGTTTCACTGCCTTGGCGAAGCGCAGGTTAAAGCCCGGAAAATCGACCAAGACGATGGCGTCAGGTTTGCGTCGCCCGACCTCGGCCAGCAAGTCGTTGAAGATGCGCCTGAACTTGCCGTAGTTCTTCAGCACCTCGACAAAACCAACAACGGCGTGTTCGGTGAGATCGACCGTTAGTTTCATTCCCGCCGCTTTCATCTGTGGCCCGCCGGCTCCGAAAAGCTGGATGTCGGGCGATTGCTTCCGCAACTCACGGATCAGAGCCGCCGCGTGCGCGTCCGCCGACGCCTCGCCGACGATGAACATAAGGGAGCGTGTCATCACCAGCGGAACTTTTCGTTTTCCAAATCCTTATACCGCGCCTGACGTGAAGCGTTAGTCAGTAGCGTTCGGGACACGGAGCCGTCCGGAGCTTGAAGAACCACGTCGTTTGTGGACACGACGGCATATCCAGTCGAATCGGGATGACATTCTACACTCCGTGATACCCACCAGCGCCGGTCATAATGGATTTCCTGAAAGACGATCCACTCGCCGTCGGCGGACCAGAGGGGCTGGCTCAGCCTTGGAGGTTGACTCGCTCGGTAACTTTTCCATTCAGTTTGCCATTCGGGAGGTTGTACGGAATGGAAGTCCGTCCCATCCAAATTCAACACCCAAATGCCACCCAGCGCGACGTTGTCAATCCCAATCGCGGCCTTCCTGGATCGCGAGCTAACATCTAAAGTGGGTATCATGGGCATTCCTGGATTTGCCAAATTCTCCGGGAAGCCAGCTGTGGACAGTCGCACGATTTCCTTTCGTCGCTTTCCATCAAGCGAAACACGGCAGAAGTATGTGCGATAGGTGTCGCCCAATGAATGTTCACGTCTCACCTGTTTCAGCAGGTAAACAACCTTCTTGCCTCGACTATCCGGCCCAAACACTGGCGAGAAGTACATCACATTAATCGTCACTGGGTCACTAAGCTTTGGGGTAGGACGGTAATAATCCATCTCCGCACAACCACCACCCCACACTGCAGCCAGCAGGCAAGCGATAACAGAACCAGTTCTCCCTACGACCCTCACCCGGAAGCCTCCGACGAAACGCGTCCAATCAAAGCGGTGATTTCCATCGCGACTTCGAGGGCCTGCTTCCCGGCTTCGCCGGTGACGAGAGGGTCGCGGTGGAGGCGGACGGATTCGATGAAGTGTTGCAGTTCGAGCTTGAGCGGTTCGTCGCGCTCGATGGGGACGGGTTCGCGGACGATCTTTTTGCCGGCGAATTCACTGACAATGCTGGCGTGTTTGCCCGCCAACAACTTCTTGAGCAGACCCGATTCCTGTGCGTCGTCGGAGGCGACACGGTAAATCTCGCCTTCCTGTTTCATGTAGTCGAGCGAGATGTACGCCGCGCCGTGCTCGGTCCGGCCAAAGATGCGAATCTTGCGCATCCGCTCGGCGGAGACGCGGCTGGCGGTGATGTTGGCGACGCAGCCGTTGGCGAATTTCAACCGGGCATTGGCGATGTCCTCGCTCGCGCTCAGCACGGGGATGCCGACGGCGTCGATGGCCGCCAGCGGAGATTTCACCAGCGAGAGCACGACATCGAGATCGTGGATCATCAGATCGAGCACGACACCGATATCGGTCGAGCGGCCGGGGTACGGCGAGAGGCGGTGCACCTCGATGAAGCGCGCTTCCTTCAACATGTCGTTGAGGTAGCGCATCACGGGATTGAATCGCTCGACGTGGCCGACCTGCAACACGCACTTGTTCTTGCGCGCCAGCAACACGAGTTCCTCCGCCTCTTGCAGGTTGTTGGTGATCGGTTTTTCGACCAGCACGTGCTTGCCGCGCTCAAGGAAGACGCGGGCCACCTTATAGTGCATCTCGGTGGGCGTGGCGATGCTGACGGCGTCCACAAAGCGCGTCATCTCCTCCGCGCTCGTAAACGTGCCGCTGCCAACCTTCTCCGCCAGTGCCCGCAGCTTGATGTTGTCGGTGTCAAAGATGCCGACGAACTGGCATTGGCCGTTGGAGCGTCGGGCAAGCTCCGAGTAGATCCGAGCGTGCTGCGAACCGAGATGGCCAACTCCGACGACGCCAAGTCTGATCGTTTCGTTCATGGCCAGGCAAATCCCCTGTGGGAGCGGCCTCCCGGCCGCGACCGGGTTGCATGGCCAGATCGCGTAGAAGCTGTCGCATGAATTCTTGGTGGCACAGGCGTCGCTGCCTGTGCACAAGGATTAGGACAGGCACGGAGGCCTGTCCCACTATCTCCAAGATAGGTTTTGGTCGTCACGCCACCTCCACCGCGACGATGCACAGCCCCTGTTTGTTCGCCGCGTCCAACACCTTCTCCTTGTCCAACAGCAAACTGCTTCCTGCCTCGATCGCCAGCGCGGCGATCTTCCCTGCTCCGCAAGACTCGATGGTGCGCACGCCGATGCACGGGATATCGAATCGGAAATCCTGGTTCGGTTTGCTCACCTTCACCACAACCGCGCCGCCGTTCTCGCCCGCCAACGGGCCGCCGCGCCGGATGCACTCGTCCGTTCCCTCAAGACCTTCCACGGCGAGCACAGTGCCCCGCTTCACCACCACGGTCTGCCCGATGTTGAGTCGGCCGACTTCCTTCGCGATGCACGAACCGAGCTCGATGTCTTCCTGTTCCTCCTTCGTCGGTTTGCGCCGGGTGAGACAACCGGCCTTCGGCACCGAATCGCCGAAAAACGGGCGCGGGTCGAGCAACTCGATGCCGTCCTTTTTCAATTCATCCGCAATCGCGCCGAAAATTGTTTCCGCGTTGCGTTTCTTGAGTCGCGCCGCGACGGCGATCATCCGCATGTCGAGGCTGAGGTTTTTGAACAGGTTCGATGGCGTTAGACCGCCCGCCATCACGGCGCGCGTCACGCCACGCGACGTGAACACGCGGATGAGCTTGTTGAGTTGGCCGATCCTGATCCACTCGACCTCGTCCACCAGCTTGTCGATCTCGCGATTCGTCTCGCCTTCAAACGCCGCCGCGACCAGGCGCGCGACGCCCTGTTGTCGGGCCGAGCGCGCGAAGATCAGGGGAAACTCACCGTTGCCTGCGATGATACCAAGAGAATCCATAAGATGCCGCAGATTTTTGCCGCTCCCATCCCCCTTGGCAAGCAATTAGAGTCGTGTAGTATCAGCACGAACAAATGAACGACATCTGGATTGGCATTGCTTTGATGCTGCTGCTCTCCTCTGGGGCGTTCCTGTGCGCTTTGCAGGTTGCGCGGCGCGTGTCGATGACTGTCGTGTTGTTGTTGGCTCTACTGGCAGTGACGGTTGTGTTCGTTCAGGCTTTTGTGTTGCAGGAGAATGTTTTGGTGGCGCGAGTACTGCCCATGTCGAACTTGATTATTCTGGGCAACTGGTTGCCCGTGGCTGCTGGTTGGCTGGCCGGTTTGGCTTGGGTGCGACCCCGTGGGGCGGCGTGGCGGAAATACATCACGGTTCTGCCGCTTGTAGGGGCTGGCTTGTACTCGATGGCACGCCCACTGTTGGGTCATCCACCCGAGTGCGGCGACAAATGGGAAGAAGGCGTCTGCATCCAGACATCCGATGCCTCGTGCAGTCCCGCTGGTGCAGTCACGCTGTTGCGATACCACGGCATTGATGCAACCGAGCGAGAGATGGCCCGTTTGTGTTTCACTCGCGATCGAGGCACTCCGAAATACGGCCTGTATCGCGGGCTGAAAAAGAAGACCGAGGGCACACCGTGGAAAGTGGCAGTCTTCTCGGACGGCATCGACGGCCTGCGCACTGGACAGACAGGTCCGGTCATCATCTCCGTCAAACTCAAGCGCGGCGCCAACATCGATCCGCGCTACGAGCGCGAATTGGGCTGGACACCCGGCATCGCCCACGCCGTGGTGCTCTTCCGTCTGCTTGAGGACGGCAGAGTCGAAGTCGGCGACCCCTCCACTGGCCGGGAACGATGGACCACCGACAATTTGGAAGTGCTTTGGAACGGGCAAGGGTATTATTTGGTAAGACGGTGACTGGTGAAGCGGGGTGAACTTTTCTTCCGCGACCGGCGGTCGCGCCCTACCTGCTTGTCCTCGAATAAGTCCCTGTTGTAAACTCCGCTCTGTGGGGATTCGGAAGATTTGCGGCTTGCTGGTGGGTGGCCTGTTATTGATTGGCTGCCAAAGTAAACCGTCTGACGGCAAAGTTCACATCACTTACTGGGAGAAATGGTCGGGGTTCGAGGCCGCGGCGATGCAGCGGACGGTGGACCAATTCAACCGGTCGCAGAGCAGGATCGTGGTCGAGTATCTCCCGCTTTCCAACGTGGACCGCAAGACGCTGGTGGCCACGGCGGGCGGTGATCCGCCCGATGTCGTCGGTTTGTGGGCGTACAACGTTTATTCGTTCGCCGACCGCGATGCCTTGCAGCCGCTCGACGATTTCATCCGCGCCGAAGCCACGCCTGGCGGCGGACAAGCCGTGCCTGGCGGCAGGCAGGGTTCGACACCCGAACAATGGCTGGCACGTTACGAGCCGGTCTATGCCGACGTTTGCACCTATCGCGGCCACGTTTGGGCGGGACTGAGCACGCCGTCGATGACCGCATTGCATTGGAACAAGGCGATGTTCCGCGCGGCGGGGCTGGATCCCGATCGTCCGCCCGGCACGTTGGCGGAACTCGACGTTTTTACAGAGAAACTGACCAAGCGCGACCCGAACACGGGCGAGATCGTGCAACTCGGGTTCTTGCCGCAGGAACCGAACTGGTTCGCGTGGGCGTATCCGTTGTGGTTCGGCGGCCAACTCCTCGACGGCGACAACATCAGCATCGGGACCGACCCGCGCAATCTGCAATGTTACCAATGGATCGAAAGCTACACGCGCAAGTACGGCCTCGACCAGGTGCGTGCGTTCTCCAGCGGCTTCGGCAACTTCGCTTCGCCGCAGAACGCGTTTCTGTCCGGCAAGGTCGCGATGGAATTTCAGGGCGTCTGGATGAACAATTTCATCCGCCAGTTCGCTCCCGGCTTGGAGTACGGGGTGGCGGCGTGGCCGACGGCGGCGCCGGGGGAGGATGAGTTCACCGTCGCCGACACCGATCTGTTGGCAATCCCGCGCGGGGCCAGGCATCCGCGCGAGGCGTGGGAATTCATCAAGTTCATCAGCACCGCCAACCTGAATGCGCAGAGTGAGGACGAATTGCGCGGAATGGAGCTGGTCTGTTACCTGCAAGGCAAGAACTCGCCGTTGCGGCGCTGGAGTCCGTTCTTCGAGCGCCATCATCCGCATCCGTACATCAGCGTGTTCCGTCAACTGGCCCGCAGCCCGCATGCGGTGCATCTGCCGAAGATGGGCATCTGGTTGGAGTACCGGCGGGAGACGGACACGATGTTCGACGCGGTGCGCTTGCTGGCGGAATCGCCCGAGCGGGCTCTCGCGTTCTGCCAGCGGCGCGTCAGCGAAAGCTGGTCGTGGCATCAGAAAAGTTTGGATAGACGAACCACAGAGGCGTCAATGCCACCCAATTCCGGTGTAGCGGCGCTTCTGCGAAGCGCCGAATCCGTCCAAACAATCGACGACCCGCGCTTCATAGAAACGCGGCTACAATACAACCCATGACCACGCGCGAAAAACATAATCTCCGGCGCGGTCTCGCGTTTTGCGGGCTGTGGTTCATCGGGTTCGGCGTGTTCACCGCGTATCCCGTGCTGGCGTCGTTGTATTACAGCTTCTGCGATTACTCCGTGCTGCAGCACCCGCTCTGGACCGGCCTCGACAACTATCGTCAAATGACCACCGACGTCGTCTTCTGGATTTCGCTGAAGAACACGCTGGTGTACGCGGCGTTGTCGTTGCCGCTGGGGATGATCGTTTCGCTCTCGCTGGCGCTGTTGCTGAACACGGAGGTGCGCGGGATGCCGGTCTTTCGCACCATCTTCTACTTGCCGTCGATTGTGCCGACCGTCGCCGCCGCGATGCTCTGGCTGTGGATTTTCAACGGGCAATTCGGCATCCTCAACTGGGCGTTGCGACCGATCCTCGGGCTTTTCGGCGTGGTGCCGCCGACGTGGCTGGCCGATCCTGCCTGGGCGAAGCCGGCGCTGGCGTTGATGAGCCTGTGGGGCGTCGGCAACTCGATGGTGATTTATCTGTCGGGCCTGCAGAACGTGCCGCAGGAGTTGTACGAGGCCGCCGAGATCGACGGCGCGAACTGGTGGCAACGGATTTGGCACATGACGCTGCCGATGATTTCGCCGGTGATCTACTTCAACCTCATCATGGGCATCATCGGCACGCTTCAAACGTTTACCACGGTATTCGTAATGACGGGAACCGCGGATGGGAATCCCGCGCGCTCGACGCTGTTGTACGCGCTGTATCTGTTCAGCACGGCGTTCTACGATTTGCGGATGGGGTACGCCAGTGCGATGGCGTGGATGCTGTTCATGCTGATCGTCGCGCTTACGCTGCTGGCAACCAGACTCACGGAGAAGAGGATCCATTATGCGGGATAATAGTGCTGTATCAAACGCCATTTCACAGGTACTGGTAGGGGCAGATCGCCGGGCTGCCCGATGCGGCGCGCCCGGCGGTCGCGCCCTACCATCATACAAATCAACTTTGACAGAGCCCTAGTTAGCCATGCGCCCACGCTCGACCATCACCCGTTTGATCGTGTACGTGCTGCTGCTCACCGGCGCGGCCGTGTTCCTGTTCCCTTTCCTCTGGCTGGTCTGCACGTCGCTCAAGCCCATCGAACAAACGATGTCGATGCCGCCGACGTGGCTTCCGCGGGCTTACTACGCCACCGTCAACGGCGAACGCGTGGAAGTCACACGCGATTACCCCGTTCCCGACCGGCCGGGCTACTGGCACGTTACCGAGCGTTTACCCGCCCCGTGGTCGTTGGCGGGCTTGGCGACCAGCACCGGCTCTGACGTACCCGCCAGCGCGATCGTGCCTGCCGCGGAGATCAAGACAAGGATTCAGCCGCGCTGGGACAATTACCGCGCGGCCCTGGCCACTATGGGCGGGAGAAGCGCCAACGAAGCGCAAGGGAGCGCGACGAGCATCGGCTTGGACGCGCAGGTTTCGTTTTTCACGTTCCTGGGGAACACGCTGCTGGTCTGCGTGCTCGGCGTCATTGGCGCGGTTTTGTCCAACGCAATCATCGCCTATGGCTTCGCCAAAATCCGCTGGCGGGGACGCGACACTCTATTTGCGCTGACGCTGGCGACGATGATGGTGCCCTTCCCCGTGCTGATGGTGCCGCTCTATGGCGTGTTCAAGGGGCTGGGCTGGATCGGGACGCTCAAACCGTTGTGGGTACCGGCGTTCTTCGGCAACGCGTTCAACATTTTCCTGATGCGCCAGTTCTTCCGCACCATTCCAGAGGAGTTGAGCGAGGCGGCACGAATCGACGGCTGCAGCGAGTGGAGCATCTTCTGGCGGATCATCCTGCCGCTAAGCAAGCCTGTGCTTGCCGTGGTGGCCCTGTTCCATTTCCTCTGGGCGTGGAACGATTTCATGGGCCCGTTGCTCTACCTCACCCGCAAACACACCTTCACTCTTGCGCTGGCGCTGCAAAATTACCAGAGCCAGGGCGGCGGCGTCCAATGGCATTACCTGATGGCGGCCACGGTCGTCGTCATCATCCCGATCATCGTCTTATTCTTCCTGACACAGAAAACGTTTATCAAAGGCATCGCGACGACGGGACTGAAGGGTTAGGCGACGGGCAGGTCGGTCACGCGCTGGCGGGTGTAAACCCCGGCTGCGAGCGAGGGAAAATACGGATTGAATTCTGCGTGAGCGACATCAGACCGACATAGAGGAAGCCGATCTGAAAAATCACCAGGAACGGAAGCATCGACCACTGACGGTTGTCAGCGGCTTGCAGCAAGAGAAAGCTGAAGTACACGCCGAAGGCCAATTCAATGCACGGCACCAAGCCGCGCAGCGCGTGGTATTTGCTGCCGCTCCGCGAATCCTTTCGGGTCCGCACGCCGAGCTTCGGCGTGCGCACAAACTCACTTTGATGATTGAAGATCGCTTCTAGCACGCCGCGCGCGTTGTTGACAGACAAGCCGATGCCCACAGCCATGATCAACGGGATGTACAACAGCCGTTTCCACCACTGCGCGTGGAGTTCTTTCTGGGCACAGAAATAAAATGCCGAGATCGAAACGGACGCCGCAAGGAACAGAGGTAGGTCCACCAGCACCAGTTTTGTCCACGGATTTCCGCCCGAGGCCTGCGCCGTGCTCGCCGACGCGGAGGCATGGAAGAACAGACACAACATGAGCAGCATGAGATGCCCGAAGTTGCTCGTCAAATGCACGGTCCCTTCGATTTTGATCTTCAGCGGCAGCTTCGTGCGCCACAGCGACGGCAACAGTTTCTTGCACGCCTGCACGGAACCTTTCACCCACCGATGCTGCTGTGATTTGAAGGCGTTCATTTCCACCGGCAGTTCCGCCGGCGTCACGATCTCGGGCAGGAACAAAAACTTCCAGCCCCTGATCTGGGCGCGGTAGCTCAGGTCCAAATCTTCCGCCAGCGTGTCGTGCTGCCAGCCGCCCGAGCCTTCGATGCAGGAGCGTCGCCAGATGCCAGCCGTACCGTTGAAGCTGAAGAACCGTCCCGAGCGGGATCGTGCGGTCTGTTCGATCAGAAAATGACCGTCCAAAATCACTGATTGCAGCCGCGTCAGCAGCGAATACCGCTCATTGAGATGTCCCCACCGAGTTTGAATCATGCCGACTGTCGGATCGGAGAAGAAGTGTATCGTCTTCTGGAGCAAATCTGATTGTGGCACAAAGTCGGCATCCAAGATCGCGATGAATTCGCCCGTGGCCGTTTTCAGTCCGTTCTCGAGCGCGCCCGCCTTGAAGCCGTGGCGGTTGGTGCGATGAATGTGGCAGACGTCGAAGCCCTGCTGGCGAAGCTCTGTGACCTTGCGGGCGACGATCTCGGTCGTCTCGTCGGTGGAATCGTCCAGTACCTGCACTTCCAGCTTGTTTCGGGGATAGTCCAGCGCAACGACGGCATCCAATAGGCGTTCCGCCACGTACATTTCGTCGTAGAGAGGCAACTGGACGGTTACCTTCGGCAGAACGGCCATAAACCCGTAGGGTCTCGGCGTCTGTTTCCCGTATTTGTAATACAGGAAAATCATCACGTACCGGTGCAGTCCGTAACAGGACAAGGCGACCAGCATCGTGAAATAGATGATCGTCCCCACCAAATGGATTATTTCCATGACCTCCTAGATTGTAGCTCGCGTTTGGCAAAAAGCCACTGCGCTTCACCGAACAGCGGCCACTTTGTCCTGAAAACTCCCTTGACCCCAAGAATAGCGTGGGTCATTCTCAACAGCAACATCATCTCAAAGCCCAAAGGAGAAGCAAGAGAAAAACCCAGATGCCTGAATCGCCTCCGTCCAAGCTGCTAAGTTTCGCTGCCGCCGCCCGCTGGACCTCTGCCGCGCGCCGTCGCGGTTTGCGCATCGTCGCGACGAATGGTTGTTTTGACCTGCTGCACTACGGTCACGTTAGTTACCTCGAACGCGCCAGGAAATTGGGCGACCTCCTGGTTGTCGGACTTAACTCCGACCGTTCCGTCCGCCAACTCAAGGGGCCGCATCGCCCATTGGCGCGTGCGAAACAACGCGCCGCCGTCCTCGCTGCGCTGGCATGCGTTGACGCAGTGGTGATCTTCCCCCAGAAACGCGCCCATCGTTTTCTCGCCGCCGTCCGACCCGACATCTACGTGAAAGGCGGCGACTATCGGCCGGAGTCGCTCGACGCCGAAGAACGCGCCGTGCTGACAGCGGTCGGCGCAAAGGTACGGATTCTCCCCTTCGTGCGCGGCTTCTCGACCACAGGCTTGATCAACAAAATCCGCAAGAGCGGCTTGTGATTGCAGGGCCAGCCTGTGTGATTAACAGTAGAGACAACGTGGGACAAACTTCCAGCTTGTCCGCATCGTAGAACGGGCTTCCAGCCCGTTTAGTATTCACGGAATGAACGTTCTGTAAGCCCGTTCTACTGGACAGGCGGGATGCCTGTCCAGTACTTTGAATCACGCGCCTAACGTGGGGTCATTGCAGCCGCCGGGGCTGATTCAAGGACATCCCATCCGCCTGGTAACAAAAGTGTAGCGGCACTTCCCTGCCCCGAAGACTTTCGGGGTGAACGAAGCGCCGATGCCGTTTGTGCCGATTCTACAGAAACCAACCCGTTGCGCTTCACAGAAGCGCAGCTACGACACCGGGCTTTGAATCAGCCTTGGGTCTCACGCCACAAGCCGAAAGCGCGCTTGTGTTTTGGGCGGGCTTCGTTTAGAAAACGCCCGTGAGCAACAGCGGTTTACGGATTGGCGTGCTCGGCTCGGGCAACGGGACGAATTGCGAAGCGATCATCGAAGCGGGCGGTCGCGGCGCGATTCGCGGGCAGGTTGTCATTGTCCTCAGCGATATTGCGGACGCGTTCATCCTCGAACGAGCGCGCAAGCACGGTATCCCGGCGAAGTTCATCGGACCGAGCCAGTTCAAGACGAAGCTTGAGCCGGAACTGGAACAGCAGTTCGTTCAGGCGTTGCAGGAAGCGGACGTACAGTTGGTGGCGCTGGCGGGTTACATGCGCGTGGTGAAGCCGCCGCTGCTGAATGCGTTCGCGGGGCGGATTCTGAACGTGCATCCGTCGTTGTTGCCCGCGTTTCCGGGATTGCGGGCGTGGGAACAGGCGTTGACGCACGGCGTCAGGATCACGGGATGCACGGTGCATTTCGTCGATGAAGGCGTGGATGCTGGCCCGATCATTCTGCAGGAGCCGGTGCCGGTGTTTCCGGACGACACGGCGGAGACGTTGCATCGGCGGATTCAGGTGACGGAACACAAGCTGTTTCCCGAGGCGATTCGTTTGTTTGCCGAAGGCAAGTTGCGCATGATCGGCCGCAGAGTGAAGATTTTGGGGTGAAGAGAGAAAGAGCAGGAGCAAGAGCAAGAGTACGAGTGAGGGTGAAGAAGAAGCCGACAGTGAAGATCCGCCGCACGTGGACGATCAAACCCGTGCAGCGAGTCGTCGAAAGCAGGAAGTCGTATTCGAGAAAACAACAGGAACAACAATTGCGAAAAGAGACTTTGGAGACATGACTGAACCAAAGAAACAAGTGCTGCGTCTGGGATTGCCCAAAGGCAGCTTGCAGGAATCGACGCTCGCGCTGATGGCGAAGGCGGGCTGGAAAGTGTTGACCGGCAGCCGCAGTTACGTGCCGCGCACCGAAGACCCGGAGTTGGAGTTGCGCTTGATTCGGGCACAGGAAATCAGCCGTTACGTCGAACATGGTTTTCTCGATGCGGGGATCACGGGCGCGGACTGGATTGCGGAGAACGACAGCGACGTGCATGAGGTCTGCGAGATCGCGTACAGCAAGCAGACGACCAATCCCGCCCGCTGGGTGTTGGCTGTGCCGAATGGTTCGCCTGTCAGGTCAGTGAAAGATTTGCAGGGAAAGCGCATTGCGACCGAGTTGGTCGGGCTGACAAAGCGCTGGCTGAAGGAAAACGGAGTGACGGCTGACGTGGAATTCTCCTGGGGCGCGACCGAAGTGAAAGCGCCGGAGCTGGTGGATGCGATTGTGGAGCTTACCGAGACGGGTTCGTCTTTGCGCGCGAACAACCTGCGCATCGTAGACACGTTGGTGAGCAGTTACCCGAAATTGATCGCCAACAAACAGGCGTGGAAGAACGCGTGGAAGCGCACGAAGATCGAAACACTGGCGCTCATGCTTCGTGGCGCGCTGGCGGCAGAAGAGAAAGTCGGACTGAAGATGAACGTCCGGCGATCCAAGCTGGACGGCCTGTTGAATAATCTGCCCGCGCTGCGGAATCCGACGGTTTCGCCGCTGGCCAAGTCCGAGTGGGTTGCGGTGGAAACGATCATCGACGAGAAGGTGGTGCACAAAATCATCCCACAGTTGAAAGCGGCGGGAGCAGAAGGTATTATCGAGTATCCATTGAACAAAGTGATTTACTGATTCTGGACGGCAGAATCTGACTACAACGAAGGAGACCTGAATGGGCTCAATCAAGAAGCGGCGGAAGAGAAAAATCAACAAGCACAAGCGGCGCAAACGTCTCAAGGCGATGCGCCACAAGAAGAGAAACCGCTAGTTCCCCGAGGTCGCACATGAAGGGGCGGAGTCAACAGCGGCGGGCCACAGTAGCCGCGCTCGGGGCGATGGTGTGTCTCAACTTTGGTTGTGCCTCCACCGTTTCGCGGAGCGCCGCCACGTCCAATGGGGAAACGCGTGCGCGAGCTCCATCGCAAGCGCCGCCCTACCTCACGCTGACTGCGGACCAGGAGCGACGCGCCGAAGCCTTGGCTCGCTACGCTTCGGGTGTTTCGCTGGAATGGTCAGGGGGATTGGACGCCGCGATGCCCGAGTACGCGAAGTCGTTCGAGCTCGATCCGCATCACATTGCGCTGGGGACGCACCTGGCTCAGGTTTACCTGGGCCGCAAGGACTACACCAACGCCGTTTCGTTGCTCGAAACAGCGATCAAAGCAAACCCGAACGCGCCCGAACTGTGGTTCTGGCTCGGGATCACGTATCAGGGCGGCGAGCAGTCTCAGAAGGCGCTCTCCGCTTTCCGCCAGACGTTGAAGTTGAATCCGAAGTACTTGGACGGCATGCGGGAGTTGCTGAAGATTTACCTTGAGCAGGGGCCGATTTCCGAAGCCATTGCGGTGTTGGATCACGCGTGGCGCCAGCAATCCAAAGATGCCAGCTACTGGATCTCTGTAGGCGACCTTTACACGCTTGCGTTGAAGCAGAAGCCGTCGTTGGCGAGTCAAGTTGACCGCGCCAGAGTTGTTCAATGTTACGAGAAAGCCTTGACGCTCTCGGCTCGCGATCCCGAAGTTTTGTGGCGGCTGGCCGGCGTCTATCTGGATGCGAACGACTTCAAGATGGCAGCGGATATGTTCTCGAAACTTCTCGCGTTGCGGCCCGACGCGCCCCAGGTTCGGGAGCGTCTCGCCCTCATTTACATCCAGGCGGGGGAAAAGGAGAAAGCCATCTCGGCACTGGAAGAGATCATCAAACGTGATCCGCTCCGCTTCGAGACGTACAATGCGCTCGGAGATCTCTACGACGATCTCAACAAGGAGGAACGCGCCATCTCCAATTACCAGCAGTCGCTCGTTCTCAACCCCAATCAGATCGAAGTGTACGTCCGCATCGCGTACGCACAGTTGAGACTGAACAAGTACGACGACGCATTGCAGACGCTGGGGACAGCCAAGGAAAAGTTTCCCAGGACGTACTGGATCCCCTATCTGTACGGGCTCACCTACAGCGATCAGAAGCAGTACAATCGCGCCGTTGAGTCGTTTGCCGATGCGGAGACTTTGGCGCGGGAGTCTTCCGAGGAAGACAAACCGAATAGCGAGTTTTATTTCAGCTTCGGCGCAGCCTGCGAACGCGCAGGCGATACGGACAAAGCGGCCACGCTCTTCAATAAATCAATCGAACTCGACCCCGACAATCACGCGGCCCTCAATTATCTCGGTTATATGTGGGCGGACAAAGGCATCCGCCTCGACGAGGCCCTGAAGCTGATCAACAAGGCCGTTGCTCTCGATTCCAACAGCGGCGCCTACATCGACAGTCTCGGCTGGGTGCTTTACAAGATGGGCCGTTACGAGGAAGCGCTGTCGCAATTGCGTCGGGCTGCTGAGTTGATCAAGGACGACTCAGTCGTTTACGATCACCTCGCCGAACTGTTGATAAAACTCGGCAAACAGGACGAGGCAATCGCGCAATGGCGTCGCGCCCACGAAATCGATCCCGACAACAAAGAGATCACCGAGAAACTCGATAAATACACTGGCAAGCACACCTCCGCGGAGTAGTGCTCTGTCAAAGCTGATTCCAGTGGTGATCGGGCACACCAACGACGGAACCCTCACCCTGACCCTCTCCCTTACACGGCAAGGGAGAGGGGGGTGGTTTCCTCTCCCCCGTCGTTTGGGGGAGAGGATCAAGGTGAGGGGGACGCCGTTGGATTGAAGTTCGAAGGAGCAGTAGTCAGCGGCCGGGTGTTACCACTTGGATCTCCAACACCGTGGTGGACAGCGGGGCGGCAGGTAACGGTTCCTCAGGCTCCAGCGGTTGCTTTGGCACGGCTTGGGGGGTGAGCGGACTGCCGCCAAGACTAATCTGCGGTCTGTTCGCCGCCGCGTTTTTTTCCTCATCAACAAATGGTGCTCCGACGGCGCCGCTCGACGCCGTCGCTGCCACCGTGGTCTGTCCACTGGGTTGATCTCCGAGTTGTGGCTTTCTTCCCTCTGTAAGTGCGCCCGCTGCGGCGGACACGCTGCTCGCAGGCGTCGAAAGTCGGTCCACCACTGCGCCCGTGCTGCTAATCAGCCTTGAAGGCGAAACGAATTGATTGGCAAACTGAGCTTTGAACGCCGTCACTTTCTCAGTAGGCAATTCGACGAAGAAACTCTGCACCGCGCCGCTGGCACGTTTGGAGGTCTCGACTCTCCCACCCAAACTGCTTGCCACCATCTCCGCATGAGCCAGCACTGTTAAAGAATCTTTGGCTTCGACCACGATCGTCTCGACAGGCTGCCGCTCACCGTACCTGACGATTCCTGAGACGGGCACCGCCAAACCGAATGCTGGCACGCCGAGACCGTGAGAGGCCACACCGCCCCCTGTATCTCCGGCGCCAGATATTCCTCCGCCCGCCGTCAACACCTCCCGACCGTTCGCCCGAGCTTCAGCACGTGCCGGCGCGGAAACCGGCGGAGCGAGGGCTCTGGCTCCACTTTCGCGTGCGCGTTCTTGCATTGCTTTCGCCGCTGCGGATTCCTCTCTCCCGAGAAGAGCGCCGCTCTGCACGGCCTCTTGCTTGGCCTTAACAGGCGCATTCAAGACGGTCGGAACAGGTTGGGCGGGCGATCTCGCCGGGGCATTTACCTGCGCTTCCGCACGTTCAGCGGGAGTGGACTCCTTGCGGTTCATGGCCAACGTCTGCTGGGCAGTGTTTCGTCTCGGAGGTGTGACCAGCACGGTCGCCACCACCATAATCGCGGCGAGCGCCACTGCCTCGATCGGCACTTTCACCCACACGGGCCGAAACAGCAGATCAATCCAATTCTTCTGCTCCGGGGTCTCCCCGTGCGCAATCTTTCGCCTCACTGCCGCCAGGAATTGCGGCGCGGGTTGCAGCTTGGGCAATGCAGCAACGCCCTCCGCGAGCTTTCTCAGTTCAGCCAGGCGCTCCTGACAATGTGCACAACCTTCGATGTGCGCCTCGACCTCCGCTCGTATCGAAGGCGGCAACTCGCCGTCAACGTATGCGGAGAGTTCTGTCTGTATTTGCGGACAGTTCATCACAGTTCACCTGCCATAGCTTGGCGCAACGCCTCGCGCGCTCGCGCGATCCGTGACTTGACCGCGCCGACCGAGCAGTCCAGTACGACCGCGATCTTTTCGTAACTCATATCTTCGACATTCCGCAACAAAAGTACTTCACGATAGCGGGTCGGCAAGTTGGCGATTCTCTCTTCCAGCGTCCTCACGAATTCAGCCCGCGCCACTTCAGCATCGGGAGGATCGGTCGCCGCGGCGACCTGCGCCGTCATCTCGCCGTCCGGCGTTTCCACCGGGCAATCCATCGAGACCGTTATTTTCCTCCCGCGACGCATCCACCAACGGCGTTTGTTGCGCGCGAGATTAACGACGATCTGGTACAGCCAGGTCGTGAACTCGCAGTCGCCGCGAAATCCACCGATGCTTCTGTAAACTTTCACAAACGCGTCCTGGGCAACCTCGGTGGCATCCTCGTAATTGAGCAGCAGCGGATAGGCGATGTTAAACGCTCGTTCGCGGTGTCGTAACACCAGCGCATCGAATGCCGCCTCATCGCCTGCCCGGCAGCGCGCTACCAACTCGCGGTCGGAAACCTCCGCCGCAGGCTCTGAGTTTGAGACACGCTTCACGCGAAAAAGTTCCCGTCAGGGTTAGACCGCCTGCACGACAAAACCGTTAAAAGATTAAAATCGTTAAGATGAAACGGCCAAACTGTTCTCGAATCCTGTAACGGTTTTAACGGTTCAGGAGTATGGACTTAAGGCAAACAGGGCGTCAAGCAGGCCGTGGCCGGAGTTGAAGTTTACCCCGCATGGCGGGGCGTCGGCGCTGACGCCCCTAGCACCACGTCCCCCTCTTGTGGTGGCTGAGCCGTGTTCGGCCATCTTGGGCGCACCCGTTGCCCGCTTCTGGAGCATTGCCAGCGCACCACGCCCGGCGGTAGGATGCCGGTGCCGTAACCGAAAGGAGAAACTGTAATGAACGCCTTGCGTGTTTGGATTCCGCTTGTCGCCTTCGTTGTTGCCGTCGCCCGTGCGGAGAACACCAACAACCTACCCACCGGCAGCGTTACAGGTAATACAATTCCCAGCAGCGCCTCGAACACGGCTGCCTCTACCAGCCTCACGATTGACGGCGTGACTTACCAGGATGTGCGGTGGGGCAGACTCACGCCCGCGACTGTAACGATTTACCACAAGACAGGCATTGCGGCGATCCCTTTGGAAAAGCTGCCGCCAGAGCTTCAGAAGCGGTTCGGATACGATCCGAAGAAGGCCAGTGAATATCGCGCTGCCGAGGTTGCCCGCGTTGAGGCACTCAGAGCAGAAGAAGAGGAGAAACGAGGAGGGTTTAGCGGCGATTTCGTTTTCTCGGCGACGAGCGTGGAGTCCACTGGAATAGAAGTCTTTTTCCGGGGAGGGAGTATCGTAAACAAAACCAATAGAGATTGGAACCGCGCAACATTTCAAGTGGTGGGCTTCGACAGCGCGGGAAGGAAATTGCCGTTTGCCAGCAGCGGCTTCACGATAAACCAGTTTAGAAAAGGAGAAGCCAGACTGACGGGTGAGTTTTCAGCGCTTTATTATAACCCGCGTGATACTGGGCAAATCGAGGTTGCAAGATGGGTGGTTGAATTTGTAGAAGGAGAGATTGAACCGCACTATAGCTTTCGCATGGTCAAGCCAAAGGAAAGCGGTGAGCTTGCGTTCTCTGACGACGCTGTCAGTGTGGCGTTCAGCATTCCGAGGCAGCAGTGTGCATTTACTATTCACAATAAGACACCGAATCCCGTAAAGGTCGACTGGAACCAAGTCTCGTATGTTGATGTATTGAACCAATCTCACAAGGTTATCCACGAGGGAACCAAATACACTGAGAAGGGTCAATCACAGCCCATCACTGTGGTGCCGCCGGGAGCTTCTGTGACTGATACGATCATACCAGTCGATAGCGTGCGTTTTGTTACCGGGAGCGGCAACGCGCCCGGCGAATGGGAGGTTGACCCTCTATTTCCGGCAGGCAAGGGAGCCAAGCTGTGGAAAGGGCGGACATTTGGCGTCTTTATGCCACTGGAGATGAACGGAGCAGTTACGAACTATTACTTCGCTTTCGAGATAACTGGCGTTGATTTCTAACTGGCGCGCATGAGGGCCGTTTGATCGACGCCGAAGGATGACAGCGCGCGGCAACGCAGGAAATGGAACGGCTCTGTCACTGACACTCCAAGTCTGCCAGCGGCCAGCTAGAATCGGCTGCGGCTTCATGTTGGTGGTTATAGCTACGCGATGTATGGCCTTTTACGATTAGCACTCATACCCAGCCCAACGATAGAGCTGAGTGAACGCTGGTCGCGCCAGCGGTCAGCGGTTCACTCCAACGAATGGTTCGGCCAAATCCTTAACTTTCGCGCTCGTCTCTGCCGTCGTCTGTGAGCCGGATGAAACCCAAGCGGTCGACGTCTGTGCAGAGGCCACAATCGACCCACCCGTCCTTCCTGAGCCTCTGAAACTCCCTCACCAAGTCGTCGATCGACATCCCAGCCTGCTTAGCAAGCTCGGCTTCAGCTAGGCCGGGCCCCGTGGGATTCCCCAGCCATGCATTGTACAAGGCGTTTACAATCTTCTGCTGCTCTACCGGCAAATCTGAAAAACTCCTCATGAGATTCTTAGCTCCTTCTGTGGTTGAATGTTTGCTACATCCCTTCTTTCGCAAAATGTCAAGCCGCGGTAAAAGCTTCAAGGGGAAAATGACCCTCATACGATCGCTTGATCCGGACTCGCTGGGAGCATTGTGAAGAGATGCAGCGAGATCGCCTGCGCCCGGCAGCCGCACTTCCGCGAGAGAGCGGTTTTGTCACAAATCAAGCGTTGAGCGATGTCCACGAAAGACTCAGTGCTTGCGCGCCAGCTACAGTGAAACGAGGTGGAGAGTGAAATATCGCGTAGTTAGACGCGCCCCTCCGTCGTTGTTTTTCCACGGTCATTTTGGTATGATGGAAATATGAAGCGAGAGCCTTCAACTGTCTGCTCGGAATGTGGACAATACGGTTTTGACAACTTTAACGAACCTTGCCGTCGCAAAATTGGCAACAAGTCCTGCAAAGGCATATTTAGGAGCGCTCTCAAACCCGATGATTGGACGAAGTGTCCGAGTTGCGATGGAACTGGTGGGAAATATGGTTTGGGTTGTTCGCAATGCAGAGGGGTGGGCTGGCTCTACGTGCGGCAAGCGAACTGCATCAATTCAGTGGTTGGGCGCCAGACAGTGAAACGAGGTGGAGAGCGAAATATCGAATAGTTAGACGACCCTCCGTCGTTCGAGGAATCTCTGTCGGACGTATTCTCCGCGCCGGAGGCCAAGGATATGCACATCTTCCATAAGAAAAGAACTCTGGCGCGATTGAAATTGCTCATCAACGAGAATGACGACCTTCGTGCCGGTGATGCCGGCTTGTCAGAGCATGAGCGTTGGGTCGAACTGGTGCGGTCGTTCCTGAGAGAGATGTTTGGTGAACAGGATAGCATTTACAGACAGTTCTGTGCGCTCGATTGGGGAATAGGCAGAGATTATAGCGTAGCATATGGAATCGACGACACGCCATCTGACGCACCCCTAGATGTACAGATGCAAGCTGCATACATGTCTGACTTAGAGCGTGCAAAGGGGTTACTCCAAGCTGCCGAGAGGCGCATCCAGGCGCGGAACTTCCCAATGTGGTACGTCCGAGAGATATGGCTTCAGTTCAATACCCTTCCAGCATTGCAACTGAAGATCATCATTGGAGCTATTCTTATTGTGGCCCTGCTGGCAGCGGGGTTCACAATTCGCGAGATTGTCGATCTGATTAAATCGCTTAAGAAGTCAGATTAGGGCGAAGGGCTTCAACTGCCAAACTCTCCGTCAGTGCGTGATAATCAGGCGCTCAGTTCCGCGCGGACACCGCTAAGCAAATCGCGGACGGCGCTCGGCTACCGGCCATTTGTGTCAAGTACATACTTCCGTAACGGTTTTAACCACTTTAACGACTTCACCGTCCGTCCCATTCCGGCTTTGCTTCCCGCGTCATCAAATCGCGCATCGCTTGCATCGGCGATTTGCCCTCGTAAATGATTGCGTACACCTCGCGCGTGATCGGCACGTCAACCCGATACCGCTGCGCGAGTTGCCACGCCGATTTCGCCGTCCTGACGCCTTCGGCTACCATCTGCGTGCTGGCGGCGATTTGCTCGGGAGTCTCACCCCTGCCCAATCGTTCGCCGAAACCGCGATTGCGGCTGTGCCGACTGAACGCCGTCACGATGAGATCGCCGACACCACTCAAACCAAAAAACGTTTCCGGTCTGGCTCCCAACACAACACCCACTCGTGCCATCTCGGCCAAACCTCGCGTGCACAGTGCCGCCTTGGTGTTGTCGCCGAAACCGATGCCATCACACGCGCCCGCTGCAATCGCGATGACGTTCTTCAGCGCGCCGCCCAACTCGACGCCGACGACATCGCCGTGCGTGTAGATGCGAAATCGCTCGTTCGCGAAAACCCGCTGGGCAAGCACAGCCAAGTCCGCTTGTTTCGATGCCACCACCACTGCGGTGGGGACGCCGCGGCCCACCTCTTCGGCGTGGCTCGGACCAGAGAGCACGACGAGACGATCCGTGTTCAGTACTTCGGTGATGACTTCGCTCATGCGCGAGCCGGTCTCATTTTCGATGCCCTTGGCCACGTGAACCAACGTCGCGTCATCCGGGATAGACTCGCGCAGTTGCTTGCAGATCGACCGCATCCCGTGTGACGGCACGGCGAGCACAATTAATTCGGCATCGCGCAGGGCCGTTTTGGAGTCGAGCGTGACGGTGATCGCCTCGGAGATTTTGACGCCAGGGAGAAAGGCCTTGTTCTCGCGTGCGGCGAGAATCGGACCGACTTCCTCCTTGAGCCGACCCCAAAGCGTGACTTTGTGCCCGTTGCCGTGCAACAACACCGCCAGCGCCGTACCCCAGCCTCCTGTCCCGATGACCGTGACGTTCATGCGCTCTTCTTGTGTTCCGTTGGCAGGGCGCGACCGCTGGCCGCGCCGTCTGCGCCTCCCGGCGGCGGCCTCGGCGAGGCCGCCCTACCGATGCGGCTCTCTGTTCCCGTCACCAGCCGCTGAATATTGGACTTGTGCTTGTAGATTGCCACCGCAGCGACGATTGCAGCGAACCAAAACAGCGTAGCATTCCTCTCAATCAACCATGTGGCCACTGGCAGCGCGATCGCCGCGCTGATCGACGCGAAAGAGACGTAGCGGCCGATCCCGAACATGATGAGCCACACGCCGAGCGCGCACAGCAGCGGATATGGCAGAAATGCGAGCAACGCTCCCCCGCTTGTCGCAATACCTTTTCCGCCTTTGAAGTTGAGCCAGCAAGTCCAGTTGTGGCCCGCGATAACAAACAAGCAACAGACAATCTGCAGCGCGTTGCGGTTGAGGTTCGGGAAAATCTGGGGCGCGAAGAAAACCGGCACGAAACCTTTCGCGGCATCGATCAGCAGCACGGCTATGCCCGGGCCGTTGCCAAGCGCGCGCATCACGTTTGTCGCGCCGATGTTGCCGCTGCCAACCGTACGGATGTCGATGCCGCGCGCCTTGCCCCACAGAAAGCCTGTGGGGATCGAGCCGAGAAGATACGAAAGAATTCCGCACCCGACGAAAATCGCCGCTGTCATGAGCCCGACTTTAACGGAAAGTGCCGTGCGACCGCAAACCACAAAATCACCGCGCTGCCGAGCAAGGCACAGACTCCAACAAAGACGTCTCCGTGTTGCGTGTAAAAAGTGATGGCGCGGGCTGCGGGCAACGCCAGTTCACAGTTCACGCTGCCATCGGTGAACGGTTGGAGGCGCATGCGAACGAAACCGAATTCGTCCACAACGCAGGTCACGCCGTTGTTGGTGCAGCGCACGAGAGGGCGACGTGTCTCGGCGGCGCGGAACACCGCGTTCGCAAGATGCATTTCGGCAGCAGGCGACGTTTTGAACCACGCGTCGTTGGTGACGTTGACCATGAAATCCACACCACGCTGAACGAAGTGCCGGTACAAATCAGGCATGGTGTCCTCGAAGCAAATTACTGGACCAAATCGCGCCCCACCTACCTCGAACACGGTTAACTCCTTGCCGTTCTCGAAACCATAGTCATCGCCCACCTCATACCCTTTCGGCCCGAGCAATTTGAGGAACGGAACAGCGAGGCGACGGAGCGGGACATATTCGCCAAACGGAACGAGATGAATCTTATGGTAAATTCCAGCGATCCTTCCATCGGGAGATACCAAGATTGCGCCGTTGAACAGTTCGGGCGGTGAAGAATGTGGCGTCGCGTCGATTGTGCCTGTGAGAAGGCACGCATCCGCTTTCGCGGCCAGGTTCGTCACCAGCGCAAACGAGTCCGCATCGTAACGCATTGGCTGCGGTGTGGCCGTCTCCGGCCAGATGATGAGGTCGGGTTTGCCCGCAATTGCCAACCGCGTCAGCCGTTCGTAGCGTTCGAGAATCATCGGCTTTTCCCTGGGGTCAAACTTCAGCGACTGGGGAATGTTGCCTTGTACCAGCGCCAACCGTAGCGTGTGTGGTGACTCCATGCGGTGGCGAATTTCGCGCAGGCCTTGCGCGAACGCACCGCAAATGAGAATCATCGCGATGTAGAACTCCCAGCTCGGCTGACGCAGGAGTTCTGGATGGTACAGCTTGAGCACGAATCGGCGGGCGGTGAAAAAGAGCGCGAAGTTGACGAAGCACACCAGGGCCGACACGCCGTACACGCCTGTCACGCTGGCAAATTGAATCAGCGGCACAACACTGTGCTGGCTAACGCCGAGACCATTCCATCCAAATCCACCGAAAAGAAACCACCCGCGCACCCACTCCAACGTCACCCAAGCCGCAGAGCACGCCGTCGCCACGAGCAGATTCCGCCACGCCGAGTCCGACACAATCCCTTTCCCTTGCTCCACGCCCGCTTCTGCGTCCGCCGCCTTCCTGTCGCCATCCACCGCTGCCGCCGCGCGCTTGTCCCCTTCCGCCCCTCCCAAGGTGTTTGCAATTGTAAACAACATGGCGGCGGCACCGAAGTACAGTGCCAGAAATGCAACCAGAGCGACCATGCCGGGCAAGGTCACATGAATTGTCCACCACACCGTCGCACCGAAGAAGACCAAGCCGGCAATGTAGCCGCGCCGAAATGCTTCGCCGCGGTCGCATCGCTGCGCCGCAAACAACAGCGGTACGAGCGCGAGCCACGCAAGTTGGCTGATGTTGAATGGCGGATAAGCCAGTGCCAGCAGCACGCCAGTGGCAATGGGCAGAAGCCAGCGGTGCAATAAGATCCCTATCTGTGCCTTATGATTTTGTGGGAGCGACATTCTTGTCGCGATTCCCCTTCCTGGTCGCGGCAGGCCGCCTGCGCGCCAAAGCTTCCGCGGCGGCCCGGGTGCCGCTCCCACGGGCAGGTGGACAGTAGAGATTCATTTACGCGTTGCGGCCACAGCAGTTCTTATACTTCTTGCCGCTACCGCAGGGACACGGCTGGTTGCGACCAACTTTCGGCGCATCGCGTCGAATCGGCGCGGTGGCTTGCTCGATCGCTTCCTCGACCATGTCTCCGCCTTGTTGCGGAGCGCCGCCGGCCATGGGTTGCTGCGCTCGCGCCGCCGCAGCTTGACCGAATGACATGCTTGCTGCAAGGTCTGGCGCGATGAGCTGTTGGGGCAAGGCGCGCATGAAATCCTCGAACGCAGCCAGTGAACTGGCAGAACGGAACACGTTGCCGGCGATCTCGCTCTTGACGTTGTCCATCATCTCCTCGAACATGGAAAACGCCTCGGCCTTGTATTCGACCAGCGGATCGCGCTGACCGTAGGCGCGCAGGCCGATGCCGTTGCGGAGCTGATCCATATTGTAGAGGTGCTCCTGCCAGAGTCGGTCAAGCGCATTGAGGACGATCAACCGCTCGATGGCCTTCAGCGCGTCGGGGTTTTCGTTGGCTGCCTTGGCCTGGTAAGCTTTCTGGACTTTGTCGAGAATGACCTGGCGGATCTCGTCGGCGGTCTTTTGTTCAATCTGGTTGCGCCGCAACCCGAGCGGAAACGAGTGGTTGACCCAGCGCAGCAGCGCGTCGATGTCCCACTCGTCCGCCAGCTTGTCCTTTGGCAGATACTCTGCGACGCGCGCCTCGACGACCTCTTCGATGATGTCGAAGATCGCTTCGCGCGGGTTGTCGCCCTGAATAATGTCGTTGCGGAATCCGTAGAGCACTTCCCGCTGCTTGTTCATCACGTCGTCGTACTCAAGCGTGCGTTTGCGGATGGAGAAGTTGTGCTCCTCGACGCGGCGCTGCGCGGTCTCGATGGAGCGGTTGAGGAGCGGATGCTGCAGTTCTTCGCCCTCCTTCATGCCGAGTTTTTCCATGATGTTGGCGATGCGGCCGCTGCCGAACAACCGCATCAGATCGTCTTCGAGCGAAACGTAGAACTGCGAACTGCCGGGGTCTCCCTGGCGTGCGCAGCGTCCGCGAAGCTGACGGTCGATACGCCGCGCTTCGTGCCGCTCGCTGCCGATGACATGCAAGCCGCCAAGATCGGTGACGCCGGAACCGAGTTTGATGTCCGTCCCACGACCCGCCATGTTGGTGGCGATTGTGACAGAGCCATGCTGGCCGGCGCGGGCAATGATTTCGGCTTCTTGCTGGTGGTATTTGGCGTTCAGAACGTTGTGCGGGATGCTCGTGCGTTTCAGCATGCGCGACAGAACCTCGCTGGCCTCGACGCTCACCGTGCCCACGAGCATCGGCTGACCCTTGCGATGGCGCTCCTCGATCTCCTTGATGATCGCGTTGTACTTCTCGCGCCGCGTCTTGTAGACGACATCGTGTTCGTCTTTGCGCACGCACGGCTGGTTGGTCGGGATGACGATGACGCCGAGCTTGTAGATGTTTTCAAACTCAGTCGCCTCCGTCTCGGCTGTGCCGGTCATGCCGGCCAGTTTTTCGTAGAGACGAAAATAGTTCTGAATCGTGATCGTCGCCAACGTCTGAGTCTCCCGTTCGATGGCGACATCTTCCTTGGCTTCGACCGCTTGATGAAGGCCGTCGCTCCAACGACGGCCGGGCATCAGGCGGCCCGTAAACTCGTCGACGATGATGACCTTGTTGTCCTGAACAACGTACTCGACGTCCTTCTCGAACAAGCAGTAAGCGCGCAGGAGCTGCGAGATGTTGTGAATTTTTTCGCTGCGCTCGTCGAAGGCCTGCTGGATCTGCTGTTTCTTCTTTTCCTTCTCACCGTCTTCGCCGGGCAGGCTGTCGATCTCCTGGAGCGCTGTCACCAAATCGGGAATGACGAACGCGTCGGGATCGTTCGGGTTGAGAAACTTGCGGCCCTTCTCGCTCAAGTCGGAGTCGTGCTGTTTCTCGTCGATCGTGAAGAACAGTTCCTCCTTCAACGCCATCAATTCCTTTTTGCTGGAGTCTGCCAGCACTGCCAGCTCCGCCTCGTCGAGGAGCTTGCGAACCTCGGGATCCTCCATCATCTTGAGCAACTGCTTGTTCTTGGGCATCCCCATCCTGACCTTGTGCAGCAGCCGCCCCGCCTGCTGCTCTTCCTGATCGAGTTCCTTGCTGGTGCTCTTCTCGCCGTTCCGGTTCTCGAGCAGTTGCTTCGCCTCGTTGACGAAGCGGTTGCACAACATCGTCTGGGCGCGAACCAATTCGGCCACCTGCGGTTTGTACTTGTCGTAGGCGTGCGTCGAGACGGTGGACGGGCCGCTGATAATCAAGGGCGTGCGCGCTTCGTCGATCAGGATCGAGTCCACTTCATCCACGATGGCGTAGAAATGGCCGCGCTGGACCTGCGTCTCGGCGCTGGTGGCCATGCCGTTGTCGCGCAGGTAATCAAAGCCGAATTCGGCGTTCGTGCCGTAGGAAATGTCGCACGCGTACTGCTGCCGGCGAATTTGGGGCGGCTGGTCGTGCTGGATGATGCCGACAGTCAGCCCGAGAAACGTGTAAATCCCCCCCATCCATTCGGCGTCGCGCGCAGCGAGGTAATCGTTCACCGTGACGAGGTGGACGTTGTTGCCCGAGAGCGTGTTGAGGTAAAGTGGCATCGTCGCGACGAGGGTTTTGCCTTCCCCCGTAGCCATTTCCGTGATTCTGCCCTTGTGCAGTGCGATCCCGCCGAGCACCTGCACGTCGAACGGAATCATGTCCCACTTGTAGGGACGCCCGCGCACAATCCATTCCCTGCCAATCAGCCGGCGACAGGTATTCTTTACCACGGCGAATGCCTCGGGCAGAATGTCGTCCAGCGATGCGCCGCCCGAAATGCGCTTGCGGAACTCGTCGGTCTTGGCGCGCAGTTGCTCGTCGCTCAACTTCTGATATTCCGCTTCGAATTCGTTGACGCGATGCACGGTCGGCCAGAGGCGCTTCACTTCGCGCTGGTTCTTCGAACCCAGAATTTTCTTCAGAATCCAGTTAATCATGATCGCTTCGCGATGGTGAATGAGTTAGAGAGTTAAGGGGTTAAAGGGGCAAGACTCCGCCACTGCATGCCGCAACGCGACGCCACCCCTTTAACCTTTTTAACCATTTCCACCTATTCGCTCTCCTCAGCTCCCCGGTTTGACCAACGGCACGCCCTGCCCGCACATCGGGCAGTCCGCCGACTCAAACGTTTCGATGCGTAGTTTTAGCAGACTTTCCAGCCGCACGCCAAAATCCACTTTCCCGCCCGAGCGATCCACCAATGCGCCGACTCCTGCCACCTCGCCACCGTGCCTCGTCACGATGTCGATTGTCTCCTGCACGCGCCCACCCTTCGTGATCACGTCCTCAACCACGAGAACCTTTTCGCGCGGCCCGATCTTGAAATTGCGGCGCAGTTCGAGCTTACCGCCCGCATTCTTTTCCACAAATATGTGACGTCGTCCCAACGCGCGCCCCACCTCGTGGCCGATGAACAGTCCACCCAGCGCGGGTGAAATCACCGTTTGCGCGCCTGCGTCCTTCAGCCTGACCGCCAACGCGCTGCACAATCGCTCCGCAATGTTCGGGTACTGAAGCACCAGTGCGCACTGGAAATACTGCCGGCTGTGCAGGCCCGACCGCAACAGAAAATGCCCGTCCAAGAGGGCGTTGGTCTCCCGGAAAATCTTCAACACATCTGCATCCGTCAGCATTGTGCAAACTCTTCGTGCGATCCCCTCTCCCTTGCGCGGCAAGGGAGAGGGTCAGGGTTCGACGTTTCACGGCAGAGTTCGGCAAGGATGACGTCCAACACTCCGTCCAGATTTTCTTGTACCTCGATATTCCAGAATCGCAGCACCTGAATCCCTTGGTCCGCCAGATATGCGTCACGCACCGTGTCATGATTTTTCTGCCCGGGAACATTGTGGACATCGCCATCCAACTCCACAGCCAATCTTCTCGACGCACAGTAAAAATCCAGCACGTATGCCCCGACCGGATGCTGTCGGCGAAACTTGAACTGAGCGAAACTCCGATTGCGAAGATTACGCCAGAGTACTCGCTCCGCCCATCTCGGAGTCTTGCGCAGACTTCTAGCCAGTGAATGGCGTGAGTTCATAGCTCGCCCCTCACCTTGATCCTCTCCCCGGAGGGGAGAGGAGATCGGCTGACAAAGTTCCGCTCTCCATTGCCGCGCAAGGAATAGGGGTCATGGTGAGGGTTCGCTTCACACGCTCACCACCCACTTCGGATTTGGTTTACTTGCCTCTTCAACCTCGCGGCGTTTGGCGTCGTAGCCTTTGCGGCCCATGAGACCGTACGTGAAATTCTTGCCGAGTTCCACGCCCGGTTGGTCGAACGCGTTGATGTTGTAAAGTTCGCCCGCGTACGCCGTCTGCATTTCCAGCAAGTACAGCAACGCGCCAACACCGCGTTCGTCCACCTTTTCCAGCCGAATCGCGCAGTTCGGCTTGCCGCTCTGCGTCAACGCCAATTCCGTCGCGCGCTGCTCGGCGTTGATCAACTCATTCAGCGTGTGGCCGCCGAGATATTTGACCGCGTCGTATTCGTCGAACGCGTGCGGAATCTCCACGCTCGTCTCAAACTCGTCCACGGTGAGGAACGTGATTACCTTGTCGAACGGCCCTTCGATGTAAAGCTGCATCACGGAATGCTGATCGGTCGCGCCAAGCGCCTTTTCGGGCGTTTGCCCCGTGTGAACGACCTTCCCCTTCCGATCCACGCGTTTGCCGAGGCTTTCCGCCCAGAGTTGACGGAACCAATCCGCCACGTCCCGCAACGCGTGCGAGTACGGCATCATCACCTGCACGTTCTTGCCCTTCGCCTTCTCCATCAGGTAATGCAGCGCCGCGCCCGTCAACGCCGGATTCTCCCACAACTTCTTCGATTTCGTGCAGATCTCGTCCATCTCCGCCGCGCCCTTCAACAACGCGTGAATGTCAATCCCCGTCACTGCGGCGCTGAGCAAGCCGACTGCGCTGAGCACGGAAAAACGCCCACCCACATCAGGCGGAATCGGCAACGAGCTGTAACCGAACTTCCTCACGATCTTGCGAAGCTCACCTTTCTCAGGATCGGTTGTGATGACGATGTGCTCGATGTGGCGTTCTTCACCCAGCTTCTTGATCAACGCCTCACGGAACACCAAAAACTCGCTCATCGTCTCAGCCGTGCCGCCCGATTTGGTGATGACGTTGAACATGGTGTCGTCGAGATCGACGGCGTCGAGCAATGCGTTGATCCGGTCGGGGTCAACGTTGTCAGGCACGAACAACCGCGGCCCGCGCCGTGCCGGCCTGACCAGATTATTGTATTCGGGATGATTCAGCGCCGAGTGCAATGCGATGTTGCCCAGCGCCGAGCCGCCGATGCCGACCACCACGAAATTGTCGCACCGCTCCTGTATTTCGCTGGCCATGACGGTGATCTCGTCGGCCAGTTTGGCATTGTACGGCAGCTTCCGAAAACCGAGTGGCATCTTCGCGACGGCGTCCGCCGCCGCCGCGATCTTCGGGGCGAGTAGTTTCAACTCCGCCTCGCCGATCCCGTGGACGCCCACGCATTCAGCGAGCAAATTGTTAAAGTCGTAGCGCAGATTCAGCACGGTCACACTCCTCGTTTGCAGCGGTTATATCGCAAATTCCGAGGCGAACGACAACACATTTAGGGGTGGAACCGCAGCCCAACAACCACAGTTGCCGCAAAGAGGCGCAAGGAACGCAAGAAACGGCTGGCGCATTTGTTTGCGACTTTTGTGCCTTCTTGCGGCCAATAAAATGTTCGCAGCCGAGCGGAATTCTGGGAGATAGTGACTACTCGGAGAAATGCGCCAGCTTGAAGATTGCCCGCTGCAAGCCGGGCTTCAGCGTCCGGTTGCCGTGCACGGGAACGGTGATGATGGCGCGCTCGCCCGGTTTCGCGTAGATGTGGTGGCTACCATTGATACGCTTAAGCTGCCAGTCATTCTGCTTCAGAAGAAAGCAGACCTCCTTGCCGCTGTAAGCCTTCAAAGGCCGATTTCCAGAACTTGAATGTCCTCAGGCTGGCGGCCTTCCTCACGCAACACTTCCAGATAGCCGGCCATTGCTTCGCGCACATTCACCTGCAGTTCGTCAAGCGTGTCTCCCTCCGACACGCAGCCCGGCAAGGCCGGCACCTCCGCCCAATAACCGCCCTTCGGCTCGCGATGCACCACCACTTTGTAGTTCATGGGAATAGAATAGTGGAATCAGCTTACGGGTTCAACTCCGACGACGCCCGCCCGTGACAGAGAATACCTCGTTGGCCGCAAAAAGGCACAAAAGCCGCAAAGGATTCCTGCGACCGTTTCTTGCGTTCCTTGCGCCTCTTTGCGGCGATTGGCCTATCGTGGTTGCGGCTCACTTCCCGAACAACCGCGGCAGGAACGTGGTCAACGGCGGGACATACGTGATGAGCAGCACGCCGATGAACTGCACACCGAGCATTGGCAATACGGCGCGCATGACCTCGACCATCGGTTTGTTGAACCGGTACGACGACAACAACAGGTTCAGCCCGGCCGGCGGCGCGAGAAAACCTAGCTCCATGTTCGCCAGGAAAATGATGCCGAGATGAATTGGATCGATGCCGAACGCCAGGCCTAGCGGCACGAGTAACGGCACCACCACGACGATAGCGGCGTAGATTTCGACCAGCCCGCCCACGAACAGCAACACCACGTTCAATCCCAACAGGAAAAGCCACTTGGATTTGATCGCGCCCGTCGCCCACGCCACCGCTTGGTCCGGCACCTGTGCGTCCACCAGATACTGTGTGAACCCCAGCGCCACGCCGAGAATCAGCAGCACGCCTCCCACCAGCAACCCGCAATCGGTCACCACGCGCGGCACATCCTTAAAGAGCCTCAAATCGCGATACACGACAGTCTCAACGACGAATGCATACAACGCGGTCACCGCTGCTGCTTCGACCGGCGTCGCAAATCCGCCGAACAACGCGACCAATGCCACCACCGGCAACAGCAGTTCCCACTTTGCCTCCCAGACCGCGACCCACGCTTCGCGGAAGGCAAACCGCTTGTGGTCTTTCTCCAGTTTCGGGCCGGCGGCGACGCCCCACCAAATCGCCAGCGCCACCATCAGGCATCCCGGCAACAACCCACCTAGGAACATCTGTTCGATCGTGATCGAGGTTTTCGCTTGCGACGCAATGATCGCGTACAGAATCAGCGGCAAACACGGCGGAAACAAAATCCCGAGCGAGCCGGCGCCCGTCAGCAACCCGAGCGCAGTCCGCTCCCGGTATTTCGCGCCGATCAACACCGGCATGAGCACGCCGCCGAGTGCGAGAATCGTCACGCCCGAACCGCCCGTGAAAGACGTAAAAAACGCGCACACCAACGCCGTCACGATGGCCGGGCCGCCGCGAATCTGGCCGAACAACGCATTGAACACGCGCACCAACCGGCGCGCCGCGCCGCCCTCCGCCAGAAAATACCCGGCCAGCGTGAATAGCGGCAGCGTAGGCAGCGACGGATTTACCACGAGGCTGTAGTGCGTGAGCGGTACCGCTGCGATGGGGACATCTTCCGCCCAAAACAGAATGAGCGCCGCGCCGCCGAGCGTGGTGAACACCGGCGCCCCGAGCACCGTGGCCAGAAGCAGAATGCCGAGCGCCGGCCACTTGATCCGGGCCGCCGGCACCGGCAACCAAACTGCCGCTGCGATAAACGCCGCAATCAGCGCCAGCGCCACGGCCCGACCGCGCCACGTTCGCGCCGCGTGCCACCAGAGACGAGCCGTGATCACTCCGAAGCCGACGGGCAAAAGCGATTGCACGTACCAGGTCTTGATTCCGTAAGCGATGACGTGGGCAGCCGGAATTTCGGACCGAACAAATTGCACGCTGGCCACGCAAAGGAAAGCTGACACCGCCGCCGCAAATGACTGGCTGAAGATTGTCACCACCGTTTTCACGCGGCCGTGGAGAACCGTGGTCAGCGCCGAGAGCGCCAGCAGACGCCCCTCTCGCGCCGCGATCGCACCGCCCAGCATACCGACAATCAAGGTCAGGTGTTGGACAATCACCGTGGCGCCCACGATGCCGACGCGTGTCGTTTTGCGCAGCACCGCTTCCGCCACCGGCAACAGCATCATCGCCAACAGCGCGGCTGTCACGCCAAGGTTCTCAGCGTCGCGGAACGCGCGCCGCCAGCCGGTGGGCTCGGTTTGTGGCTCTAATGAGATTTCGTTGGTCATGTATTGTAGCCGCGAAACACTTTCGCGGAGGGTCGAACCACAGCCGCGAACAAGGTTCGCGGCTACAATCTCACTTCTTCCCCGCGCGGTACTCAGCGAGCAGCGCCTGCACTTCGTCGAACATGTCGGCTGGCACCAACGTGCCGCGAATCTTCGGATAAACGCTCTCGGCAACACCGCGCCACGCAGTCTCGGCCTCGGGCGTCAACTCGTGCACGACAAGCCCGCGCTTCTTCATTGCTTTGACCGCCTCGGTCATTTCCTTGCGGGCTTGCGCGCGAACCTCGTCGCCAGCCTTCTCCGCCGCCTCACGCATGGCCTTCTGGGCGTCGGACGGAATCTTGTCCCAGGTTTTCTTCGTGATGACGCACGCGCCGACAAGTGGCGCCCAGTTCATGTCGAGCATGTGTGGCGCGGGACCGTAGAATTGTCCCGCCAACGCGAAGAACGGCGGCGCTGGCACCGCGTCGATCAAGCCCGTCTGTAGCCCGGGCAAAATGTCGGCGGTTTCGAGCGGGATCGGCTGGTAACCCGCCGCCTTCATGATTTCGAGCGCCTTGTTGTCGCCCGCCCACGCAAACAGCTTTTGCCTCTTAAGATCGTCGGGATACACGACAGGCTTGCGCGAAAAGAACTTCACCCAGCCAGCATCGGCCAGGAACAATACGACAAATCCCTTGTCAGCGAGCCGTTGCTCCAACTTCGGGCGCAACTTCTCGCGCACGTAGTCCACCTCGTCGAGCGAGCGATACACCATCGGCATCGTCTGCAACGCTGTGACCGAATCATCGATCTCCGCCATGCCCGTTCCCGTCAGCATCGCCGCCTGCAGTTGGCCGATGCGCATCCGTCGGACCATGTCGGCCTCGCCGCCCTGCGTGCCGTCGGTGAAAATGGTCAACTGCACACCACCGCCCGGTGCCTGCCTCCACTTCTCCGCCATCGCCTTGAGGCTCTGATGCGGTGACGAATCCTTCGGCGCCAAAGTGCCGAGCTTGATCTTGATGGGCGCATCGGCAGCGAATGCGCCGGTCGCCCACAAGACGCTCAGGACTGCAATCAAGTATCTCATATCATTTTCTCAATCGCGTGCCCCTCACCTTGCTCCTCTCCCCGCATGCGGGGAGAGGAGATAGCAATTGTTCCCCCTCTCCCTCGTCGTTCAAGGGAGAGGGTCAGGGTGAGGGTTTGCCTCATTCCGCAAACAATTCATCTTCCCGCGACAACAGCCACTGCGCGCGGCGCTGCATCACCAGATTCGTCAAGCGCCATTCAGGCTTCCGATCGACGTCGATGACGAGCGCCTGCTTCAACAACTGCTCGAATTCCGCGCGCTGCTGCTTCTGCACGCACACGGCTTCCGCATACGTCACGAGCGGTGACGCCAACTGTCGCCCGCTCAATTCCATCGCGCGCTCGAAGTGCTGCTTCGCTCGCGTCGCGGCTTCGTCCGCCTTCGCGCCGGGCCGCGCGAGTTCGTAATTGATTAGAAACGTGTGGATGGCGCCGTAGTCAAATTTCTCGTCCAGTTCCAGCGCACGATCGATCAATGCCTCCATCTTCGGCAGGTCGGCAACGATGTCGGGCTTGTCCTTCGACACCGTGATCGCCCCGCCCCACGCCGCCGCCGTCCAATACAAGAGCGGCACATCGCGCTTCGTTGCAACGCGCACGGCCTTCTTCGGATCGGTGCGCAGCGATTGACTGAACCCGCGATGGTTTACCTCCAGCCCACGCAAGCCGTAGTCGCGCGCGCGCAGGTAGAGCTTGCGGGCGCGCACGCGCAACGCCGTCGCCGCCGCGAGGTCTTTGCCTTCGAGTTCGTCGGCGTCCTGCTGCACGAACGCGTAGCCGTACTGCGTGAACCCACTGGCCGTGGCCAGCAACAATCCGCGATGTTGCGGACTTTCTGCGAGCAGACTCTCCATCAGCTTCAAGCTGAACGGCGCCGCGTCGCGGATCAAATCAGGATCGTCGTCGGACGAGATGGTTGCTCCACCGCCTGCCAATGCGTTGCCGACCTGGTTGACAGCGAATCGCTTGATTGCGCATCCGCTGTTGAGCGCCAACGCCGCGACCAGGATGAGAACTCTGGGCTTCAACTCGTCCGGCTTATCGCATGTCGCCGCGCGAATGACAAGTCACTTTACTTCAACGACATCGCCGATTTTCAGCCCCAACTCCTGCGCGGCATTGCCGTTGTTGACGGCGATTTCCAGGAAACCGCTTGAGCCGATGATGCCGAGGGGCTGACCTGGAGCCACTTCTTGGTAGAACTCTTTCAAATCACACTCGACCTTGCCTTGCACACGGATCTTGCTGACGCTCCCCGCCAGTGTGTTGATGTTGGTAATCGCGTTGCCGAAGCGGTCGATATAAATGATCTCGCCGCGCAACACACCGCCCACAGCCCCGCCGAGGCGGGGCTGCGGCCAGTCGAGCCGTACGTAGTCGTTCAATTTCTCGCCCAGCGAGTCGAACGGAACGTTTTGCGTCAGCCGCGCGGCAACGGGCGCGAATATGTCGCGCCCATGAAACGTGTTGCTTACGGGCTTATGAATCACGCTCGGAGCGTGATAAAAATAGGCGTCGTTGTCCAGGCGATGAACCTCAAGGACCTTCTCCTGCGCCAGCGCAAACGAGAGCACGCCGTTGTCAGGGCCGACGAAAAAGTAATCGGCCGTTCTCACGGCAATCGCCGCGCGTTGACTGCCGACGCCCGGATCAACAACCGCGCAGTGAACTGTCAGCCGCGGGAAACAGCGGTACGACGCCAACAATGCGAACGCGCCTGCTCGAATATCGCCCGCAGGAACCTCGTGCGTGATGTCTACGATGCTGACCTGCGGATTGATTCCCAGAATCACGCCTTTCATGCCGCCAACAAACCAGTCAGCCGTCCCGAAGTCCGTGGTCAGAGTGATGATTGCCATGAGCACGGTTATCCGCTACCGGCTTTCATATGTCCAGCGGGCTGCGCACGCTGAGGCCGGGCCTGTTAAGGACATGCGTGTAGATCTGAGTGGTCGAGACATCTTTGTGGCCGAGCAATTCCTGCACGGTGCGGATGTCGGAGCCGCTTTCGAGCAGGTGCGTGGCGAAGCTGTGGCGCAGGGCGTGAGGGGTGACTTTCTTGTTTAACTGGGCGCGCCGGGCCGCGTCGCGGACAGCGGCTTGCAGGCGTTCCTCCAACACATGATGCCGGCGGCGCAGTCCGCTGCGTGGATCGGTCATCAGTTCGCGCGACGGGAAGAACCATTGCCATTCCCAAGCCTCGCCGGCTTTGGGGTACTTGCGATCCAATCCCTCGGGGATCCACACGCCCGGCAGGTTGGCTTGCCGATCCTTATCGTACAACCGGCGCAGCCAGTTCCGATGTTCCCGTAGTCGGCTGCTCAACGACAAGGGCAAGACGGTGACTCGATCTTTGTCGCCCTTGCCGGCGCGGACGAGGATCTGCCCGCGCTCCAAGTCCACGTCTTTCACCCGCAGCCGCAGCAATTCCATCAAGCGCAGACCGCTGCCGTACATTAACTCGGCCATCAACTGCATGGTGCCGTCCAGCGCGGCAAACAACCGCTGACATTCTTCCCGTGACAGCACGACGGGCAACCGGACCGATTTCCGTGCGCGCACAAAATCGCCAAACTCGCCGGGGTCGCGCTCCAAGGCTTCCCGTAGCAGGAAGACCAAGGCGTTGAGCGCCTGCTTTTGGGTGGAGGCGGAAACGCGCTGGCACGTGGCGAGGTCGGAGAGGAAGTCGCGGATGTGATCGTTGGCGGCGGCTTCGACGCGGACGCCACGCGCTTGGAGCCACTTGGCAAACCGGTCAGCCCAACCCCGGTAGGTTTGTTCTGTCCGCCATTGGTAATGACGGCCCCGCAGTTCCCGGATGAGTCGTCGCTCCCAATCAGTCTTGCCCAAGTCTGCCGCCGCCAGTGGCGGGACGCCGATGATTTGGTTGTTGGTAGGGCTCGACCGCCGGGCGAGCCGCCCTGTCAGTTCGTTTCGGACGGCCCGGCGGTCCGTCCCTGCCGCAAGGCCGGAATCGCCCTGTTTCCTGGCCGCCTTGAAAAACCAGTTCAGCGCCTCTTTCCATGTCGCGAGCGTGGATACGCCGAGCAGGCGTTTGCCCTGGACAGATTCCATGAAGGCGCGGGCGGACTCAACCGTCGCCCGTTGCTGGGACTGCTTGCAGTATTGCAGATACCGGATCAACGCCAGTCGGTACTGCTGGCGGCGCAGCGGCGGCAACCGCAATTGCTGGAGTGCCGTTGACCATTGCGGGAACCAAACCGACGGCTGATCGGGCTGAGAATTCACCTGCATATCACTTTGCGAAAGCCCAACTGAGTAAGGGTTTTGCCGGAGCGATATTCGCAAGGCAACTGCGTAGTGTCAAGTCTTGTGCGGAGTCCCAATTTGCCGCGTAACACGTTGCGATTGCGATTGACAGAGCGTAGCGGCAGTTCTACGCTCTCCCTGTGAAGACGGCCTTTTCTCCGGCACGAGCACTGCGTGTGAGTAAGGCCGAATAATACTGTTCGGCGACATGCGGGCATCTATGGCATCACGTACCTGTTGAGCGTACTTTTCATCGTAGGTCGTGGCGCAGTAGAAGACCGCCTTTTGTGTCACCATGAGTTCGATTTCTTGCTTCTCGGTACGTTCGAGACTGGAGTGTTGTATCAGCCAGTTCAAGCGGTCAGTGTCCGTTATCGCCGAACAAGTCGGTCGAGCCAACGCTGACCGCGTTGGCGGCTTGGGGTGCTGGCGGAGCTTTTTCTTCGCGGTCATCGTGGCTCACCTTTTTCGTTAGGCCGTTGAGACACTTTCACCAACAACAGTCTAAACTAACAAAGGAGAACATTATGCCGCAGATCAAAACTGTCCACGGTATCGAAAACCGTAAGGTCGTGACACGAAAAGAATGGCTAGTCGCCCGCAAGAAATTTCTAGCGAAAGAAAAGAAATTCTCAAAACTGCGCGACGCAATGAACCTTCAGCGCCGCAAGTTGCCCTGGGTCAAAATCGAAAAGGACTACGTTTTCGACGGGCCGACTGGCAAAGTGACGCTCGCCGGTTTATTCTGCGGCAGGAGCCAGCTCATTATCTATCATTTGATGTTCGGACAGGGTTGGGGGGAAGCTTGCGCGCATTGCTCGTTTTGGGCCGACCATTTCGACAGCGTGAACTTTCACATTGGCCAGCGCGACACGGCATTCGCCGCCATTTCCCGCGCGCCGTGGAAGGAGATTGAACCGTTCAAGAAGCGCATGGGCTGGCAGTTCAAGTGGGTTTCCTCGTTCGACACGGATTTCAATTTTGATTTCAACGTCTCCTTCACGCCCGAGCAGCGCAAGAACGGCAAGGCCATTTACAATTATGCTCCTTTGGAAATGGACATGGACGAGCGCGAAGGCGTCAGTGCGTTTTACCGTGACAAGAACGGCGACATTTATCACACCTACTCGTCTTACGAGCGGGGGATTGACTTGATGAACACCACTTACAACTTCCTCGACCTGACCGCCAAAGGCCGTGACGAAAATCCAAACCACTCCCAAGATTGGGTGCGCTATCATGACAAATACAAAGGAGCCTCAAAAGGCTGCTGCTGCGCTTGAGCAGTCCGGCAGATATATTTTGCCTAACAAGTCGCCGGAGCCAACCGCCGTTGGCGCGGTCAGTTCCGCTGTCGCGAGCGTAAAGCCCCGTGGGGCCACGCACCTTTACGGGGTTCACGCCGCGAGTCGGCGGTGGCTCAGCTTTTTTCGTTAGGCCACTTATCACGCCATGAGCATTGAACAGCGCAGAGTGGTAGATTTTGTCAGCACCGACAAAGCAGACGGTCATGTTTCGCTGACCATTTCAGACCATTTACCTTGGCTGCCTGACAACGAGCACCTTTTGATTTTACAGGACAAGATAAACGATTACTTGGCATTTCTTGAGTCGGGAGAGATTTACGATTCTTACCCGAAGGCGCACGGTCGCGAGATTGAGATTCGGCTGATTTGCAAGTATCCGCCAGCCGGAGACGGAGTCAGATTTCTGGAGTTGGCGAGCGAGACTGTCCGCAAGGCAGGTTTTCGTTTTTCAGTTCATACACCATGAAACCGTGGCCTAACCAGTCGCCGGAGCCAACGCCGGTTGGCGCTGGCAGTTCCGCTTCGCGGTCCACGGTTTCTGGTCCGGCGTGGCTCAGCTTTTTTCGTTAGGTAACGGATGAATGCACAAGTCCATGTCGTACTGCTGACAGTCGGGATGATTGTCGCCGTCGTCTTTCCGATTCTGATCTTCGCTAGTCGGCGTTGTGTCTTTGCGGTATGGGCTAGGTTCTCATCCCTCTTGGTCTGCCTCGCCGGACTTGGTTGGGGCGTACTCGGTTTCGTCCTATTGCATCAACGTTCTTCCATGTCGCCTCACGCTTACTTTGCTTTGGGCCGCATCAAGGCCCTGCTTGCCGGCTTGTGTGTCGGTCTGGTGCTCAGTATTCTCATCGCTCGTCCATATCAGAAGGTGACACGTGAGAAGACGGAGAACGCCTAACCATTCAGTGCAGCGAACGCGGGCTAACGCCCGCGTCGCTGACTTCTATCGTTAGCCTGCTACCATGCGCTACACCCAAATAGACCCGGTTCTTGTCCCGTGGGCAAAGACTCACGGTTTATTTGTTGCGACGCAGTTTAAGGGCGAGGAAGTTCGTTCCATTCAGATTGTTGACGACGCCGGTGATTCTTATGGCTTGTGGATTGATCTCCCCCGAGAGGATGATTCAGTGACCGTTGCCATTGCGGAGCACAAGGCGCCGAGCCGCAAGGCTCGCAGGCAGACATTCACCACGAAGATTGCAGAGCTTGGCGAGACATTGGAGTCAGCCTACGCAGTCGCCGAGTCTTGGATACGCGAGAGAGGTCACACGAGGACACCGGTTTTATGATGTCACGATTGGCGCAGGCTAACAAATCGCTGCAGGCAACGCGGGATGGCCGTTCCAGTTCCGCTTCGCGGTTGACGCTGGTTGGTCCCGCGTGCCTGAGCTCTGGACGTTAGGCCGCTCACGCGTATGACAATTCCAACCGTCCAAGACCGGCGAGAGATTCTTCAGCGAGGAGCAGACATTTTAGCTCCGGCTCTCGTTCCACATGGTTTCCATTTCAGCATGGTTTCATCCGGCAGCAGCAGCGGCGGCGCATTCGCGCACGGTGAGTTTGTTCGTGGAGACCGGAAGCTGGAGTTGCATTTTCGTTGGTCGCTCGGACTGGTTACTTACCACATCGGCGCGCAGAAGCTTGCGCACGAGGATTATATGCGAGCATTGCTTGGTCGTTCCAGCGCGAGTCATTATCCAGGCTTTTCAGATGACGCGCTTGCCACGTTTGAGGCGTTGCGCCAAGATTTAGTCGAGCATTGTTCCGATTTCGTGAGCGGCACTGGCGAGCAGTTCAGCCAGTGCATTGAGCGGCACAAAAAGTATGAGTCATTATCAGGATTTCAGAAGATGGAAGCTGGCGCGGCCTAACAAGTCGCCGGAGCCAACCGCCGTTGGCGCTGTCCGTTCCGCTGTCGCGGTTCACGTCGCGAGTCGGCGGTGGCTCAGCTTTCTACGTTAGGCGCTTTACGTTCAGCAAACATAACACAAACACAGGATGAAAAAATACATCGCAATACTGGTTGCCGCATTAGCTTTTGCGGCGACATCATGCAGCACTACACGTTGCTGTCATTC
>Ga0187861_10000040_pt1 | contig 159676 bp, 131 predicted proteins | sample June2016WEW_10_1_3_FD_132986 | JGI IMG/M metagenome (GOLD analysis project Ga0187861, IMG submission 132986) | Peatland microbial communities from SPRUCE experiment site at the Marcell Experimental Forest, Minnesota, USA - June2016WEW_10_100 | ecosystem: Environmental > Terrestrial > Soil >...
TCTTTGCGTATTGCTCCAGGGACTCTCCCTCTTTTCCATCTGTGATCGCTCCGCACCCCTCGCCCAAGGGGCGAGGAACCGTGCCCGCGTCGCGCTCAATGTTTTCTCCGGGACATCCCCCCTGCGTCCGCTAATCTATCTAAGTAGGAACGATTCGGGAAGGTTAGATCTTATCGCCCGGTTCGACCCGGAGGTCCAGGCTGCCGATGCCGGCGTCGATCTCGATGTCGATCGTGACGTCACTCTTTCCGTAGGCGTCGTTCGTGTAGACGTGATGGTCCTTCGAAAGCCCGTGGGCGCTGACGGAGCCGATCCCGCCGTCCACCCTGACCCGGACGCCCACTTCGGCGGGAAGGTAGAGGGTCCCGCTCCCGACGCCGCCATCGATCTTGACCCTGAAGCCCTTCTGATGGGGGCCGCGAAGATCGAGCCTCATCTCGCCGACGCCCGTGTCGATGTCCAGGCTGGAGAGGTCGAGGCCCCGGAGGTCGAGACGGCTTTCTCCCGCGCCCAGATTGACCTTGAGGTCGAGGGGGATGGCCTTATTCAGGCGGAGGTCCCATTCATTGCGGGTGCGGCCGAAGTTGATGCCGCTCCGGCCGTGGCGGCCGATCCTGAGGATGCCCGTCGTGCCCGACACCCGGTAATCGACTTCGGGTTTCAGGCGGTCTCTGTTATAGCGGAAAGTCGCCTCGAGGAGGGCGTCCTGGTTCGCCCCGGCCAGCCGGAGCTCCCCGGCCCCCATCCGCAGCTCGATTTCGGCGGTTTTGGCCCCGCCGGCCGCCACCGTCTGGTTGTCCGTCTGCAGGTCCCTGGGCTCGTCGCAGGCGACGAACAGCCCGGCGAGGAGAAATATGCCCCCTACGATCTTAATACGGGATACGTTCATGGATGGCCTCCCTGGTCTTTCATTCCTGATTATATCCTTTTATACGAGAAAAGGCCGGGCCGGGTTCCGGAATTCAAAAGGTTTTTGCTGCATGATATATTTACATGCCCGGGCGAACTGTGATAAACGTGCCTTGATCTGGCCTGACCATGGAGGGCGCAATATGAACAGCAAAACCGCATTCCGGACAGGTATTTCTTTCCTGGCGATATTCCTGATGGCTGTTGCGTCCGGGCGTCTAGCCGCCCAGGACCTCGACTCGCTCATGAAGACCAGACCGGGGAAGTCCCGGGCGGTCACCTCGTCCGACCCCAACCTGAACAGCAACGCCGACCGGATCAAGTACGTTGCGCCCGGCGAGACCAAAGTCCTGGCCGACATCAAGGGCCCGGCCGTCGTCCGACACATCTGGCTGACGTTCAACGAGGCCCGGCCGAACTGGCTCGAAGCCGGGGGGTCGGCCGCGCCGAACGAGATCGTCCTCCGGATGTATTGGGACGATGCCAAGGAGCCGGCCGTCGAAGCCCCGCTCGGCGATTTCTTCGGGGCGGGATTCGGCCGGCGCCTCGAGCTCAAGTCCGTGCCCGTCCAGGTCGAGGGCGGCGACGGCTACAACTGCTACTGGCCGATGCCGTTCTTCAAACGGGGCCTGATCACGATCACGAACGAGAGCTCGAAGAACGTCCGCTCCTTCTACTACCACTTCGATTATGAGGAGGCGCCGTCCCTGGCGCCCGATTCCGCCTACTTCTGCGCCCAGTACAACCAGGCGTTCCCCGAGAAATTGGGGAAGGATTACCTCATCGCCGACCTCGAGGGGAAAGGGCATTACGTCGGCACGGTGATGTCCGTCCGGTCCCGCAGTCCTCTCTGGTTCGGCGAGGGCGACGCCCGGGTCTACGTCGACGGCGACACGAAGCCTTCCATCCAGGGCACGGGGACTGAGGACTACTTCCTCATGGCCTGGGGGCTCAACCAGGCCCAATTCCCTTACTTCGGATGCACCTACATGAGCACGGACTTCGAGGACCTGGGCACGCAGTACTGTCTCTACCGCTGGCACATCGCCGATGCCATCCGCTTCTCGAAATCCCTGCGCTTCGAAATGGAGCACACCGGCTGGATCTCCGCCGACGAGACCGAGAGCGGCAAGATCGAGGGACACGTCGAGCGCGAGGACGACATGGCCACCGTCGCGTTCTGGTATCAGGAAGGGCAGCCGAAACGGTTCACGAAGCTCCCGCCGCTCGCGGAGCGCCTCCTGCCGAACCTCGACATCGTCATTGAGGGCAAGACCCTGCTCCCGACGGCCAGGCATTCGCCCGGCGTCCTGGAGCTCCAGAAGGGTTACGACTGGACGGGGGCGGGGCAGGTCCTCTTCATGCCGGCCTCGGACCAGCCCGCGCTCGAGGTCGAGTTCGCCGTCGAGAAAGAGGACTACCGCGGGCTGATCCTGCGGATGACCTATGCCGAGGACTACGGGATTTACAGGATTTTCCTTGATGGGAAGAACGTCCGGCAGCCCGGGGATTACATGGCGGGCCAGAAAATCCAGGATTATGACCTCTATTCCAAGACGCTCGAGGTCAGGGACCATTACCTCGGCAGCTTCAAATTCGTGCCCGGCAAGCACACCTTGAGGTTCGAATGCCTCGGACGGAACCCCCTCTCGAAAGGCAACTATCTCGGCCTTGATTCAGTCCGGCTGCGCGAGCGATGGAACAGGAAAAGGAAGCTCCTGTCCTGACCATTTCGGCATTTCGGCGACACACAACTTATTAACGAAATAGGCACAGCTTCCTGATTAGTGTATTTAGTTATATGTCACCGCATTTCCTGTCGAGATCCATGTCGAGGAGGGAGAAATCATGAGGAAGAAATGGCTCTGGAGCTTGCTGGCCCTTTCCATCGTCTGGCCCGTTGGGGGGGGCCCTGGGGCCGCGGCCGCAGGCGCCCCGGGCACGCGCCCGCCGGCGGTCCCGCTCGTGACGCACGATCCTTATTTCAGCATCTGGGCCGTCAAGGACAAGCTGACAGACGACTGGCCCCGCCATTGGACGGGAACCGTTCACGGACTCTCGGCGCTGGCCCGCGTCGACGGGAGAGCCTTTCGGGTGATGGGGCCAAGCCCTTGGCAGGTTCCGGCCCTCAGCCAGGCCGGACTTGAGATCACTCCCACTCAGACCGTTTACACGTTCGCCGACGCCGGCGTCGAGCTGAGCCTGACCTTCACCTCGCCCCTCCTCATCGAGGACCTCGACGTCATGTCCCGGCCCGTGACCTACATCACGGCCGCGTTCCGCTCGACGGACGGAAGGTCCCATTCCGTCTCGTTCTACTTCGGCGCCCCGGCCGCTCTCTGCGTCAACACGCCGGATGAGAAGGTCGTCTGGGGCCGCCACCTGGTGCCCGGACTCGAGGTTATGGCCATCGGGTCCAAGGACCAGCCGGTGCTCGAAAAAAAAGGGGACGACCTCAGGATCGACTGGGGCCGGTTCTACCTGGCCGCCCCGAAGGCCGATGCCTCGGCCTCGGCCATGGCCTCCGCCGACGTCTGCCGCAATACGTTCGCTAAGAACGGCCGGCTGCCCGACGCGGACGACATGGAGATGCCCCGGCCGGCCGACGACGACCTCGCGGCGACCGTCGTTTTCGATTACGGGACGGTCGGGGGCACCGTGTCGTCTCGGCATCTCCTCCTGGCTTATGACGACGGATTTTCCATCGAATATTTCTACCGGAAGCTCCGGCCGTATTGGCGCCGGACGGGTTGGGAGGCCCGCGACCTTCTGGCGGCCGCCGAGAGGGATTATTTGTCCCTCCTCGAGCGCTGCCGGGACTTCGACGGCGAGCTCATGGCCGACATGAAGAGAGCCGGGGGAGAGAAGTATGCCTTCACGGCGTCGCTCGCCTACAGGCAGTCGATCTCCGCCTGCAAGCTCGTCGCTGATATCGACGGGACGCCGCTCTTTTTCCCGCGTGAGAATTTCAGCAACGGCTGCATCTCCACCGTGGACGTGATTTATCCCGCAGCGCCGCAGTACATTCTTCTCAGCCCGGCCCTCGTCCGCGGGATGCTCATCCCGGTGATGGATTACGCGAAGAGCCCGCAGTGGCCGTTCCCGTTCGCGCCGCACGACCTCGGCACCTATCCGCAAGCCAACGGCCAGGTCTACGGCGGCGGGAACAAGACCGAGGACGACCAGATGCCCGTCGAGGAGAGCGGCAACATGATCATCCTGGTCGCGGCCCTGGCCCAGGCCGAGGGGAAGCCGGATTTTGCCGTCCGCTACTGGGACCTCGTGGCGCGCTGGGCGGGCTACCTCAAGGACAAAGGGTTCGACCCGGAAAACCAGCTCTGCACGGACGATTTCGCGGGGCACCTGGCCCACAACGCCAATCTCTCCCTCAAGGCCATCCTGGCCCTCCGGTCCTACGCCTGGCTCTGCGAAAAAACGGGCCGCAGGGCGGAGGCCGGAGAATATCTTGGGATTTCGAAGAAATTCGCCCGGGACTGGGTGGCGAAGGCGGACGACGGCGACCACTTCCGCCTGGCCTTCGACCGGCCCGGGACCTGGAGCCAGAAATATAACCTTGTCTGGGACAAGATTTTGGGCTTCAACCTCTTCCCGGCTTCGGTCGCCCGCAAGGAGCTCGATCATTATCTCAAGTCACAGCTCAAGTACGGTCTTCCCCTCGACAATCGCAAGACCTACACCAAGCTCGACTGGATTTTCTGGACGGCGACCCTGGCCGACGACGCCGCGACGTTCGGCCGGCTGACCGACCCGGTGTTCGCGTTCCTGGGCGAGACCCCCGACCGGGTCCCGATGACGGACTGGTACTGGACCGACAGCGGCAAACAGGCCGGCTTCCAGGCGCGACCTGTGGTCGGCGGCGTGCTCATCAAGATGCTCGCCGACCCGGCCATTCGGGCGAAGTGGCAGGGAAAGGCCGGCGCAAAATAGCGGCGACATCAATTCTGGTAAATATCTGGAACGAGACCCGGGTCTTCCGGGCTGCCTCCGCTCCGCCCTGAACATGGCCTCCTCCGGGAACACCCCCTGCGCATTCTTCCTCTATCACTTCAGCCATTACCGAAGCCTCAATCTTTGAACAACGCTTCGGGAAGGCCAAGCCGCACATGGCGTTCCGGCCATATGCAGAGTCCCGAGGAGGGGGGCTTTCCGTCTCGTCCGCATCTCTTGCGCCGGGCTGGAGAATTTGTTTAAATGAGGGTTCCGGAAAGGCGGTTTTGGGCCTTTCTTGTGACCGATGATCTTTCGATAAGCAGGAGGTCCGATGAGCGAGAACGAAAAGAACCAAACCCGCAGGGATTTTCTCAAGATCGGGGCCGCGGCCGGCCTGGGCGCCGCCGTCGCAGGGCTCGAGCTCGGCGCCAGGGAGAAGAACCTCGGCTCGGGGGGGGCCCGGTCCCAGTTCAAGGCCGCTCCCATCCCGACGGTCCGGGTTGGCTTCGTCGGGGTCGGCGGCATGGGGTCGGCCCATGTCCAGAACTACCTCAACATCGAGGGCGTCCGGGTCAAGGCCATATGCGACGTCGTTCCAGGGAAGGTCGCCCGGGCCCAGAAGTGGGTCGTCGCGGCCGGGCAGCCCGAGCCGACGGGCTATTCCCGGGGACCGCACGATTTCGAGCGCATGTGCGCGACCGAAGAGCTCGACCTCGTCATGACCGCGACGCCCTGGGAATGGCACGTCCCGGTCTGCCTCTCGGCCATGAAGAACGGCAAGCACGCCGTGACCGAGGTCCCGGCGGCCATGTCCCTCGATGACTGCTGGGCGCTCGTCGAGACGGCCGAAAGATATGGCAAACACTGCCAAATGATGGAGAACTGCTGCTACGATCGGATCGAGCTCATGACCCTGAACCTCGTCCGGAAGGGCATCCTGGGCGAGGCCCTGCATGCCGAGGCCGGCTATCTCCATGACTTGCGCGGGGTCAAGTTCTCGAGCGAAGGCGAAGGGCTCTGGCGCCGGGCCTGGTCCCAGAGGCTCAACGGCAACCTCTACCCGACGCACGGGCTGGGCCCGGTCGCCCAATGCTTGAACATCAACCGCGGCGACGCTTTCGACTTCCTGGTGTCCGTGAGCAGCCCCACCCGCGGGCTCCACGAATACGCCGTCGAGCATTTCGGGCCGGAGTCGACCCAGGCCCGGGAGAAATATGTCCTTGGCGACGTCAATACCAGCCTGATCAAAACGAAGCTCGGAAAGACGATTATTCTCATCCACGAGACGAACCTGCCCCGGCCGTACACGAGGATCAACCTCGTCCAGGGGACCAAGGGCATCGCCCAGAAGTGGCCCGACCGGATCTACATTGAGGGCAGGGCCGACAAGCCCGATGAGTGGGATGATTTCGAGAAGTTCGCCGTCGAGTTCGAACACCCGCTCTGGAAGGCCGTCGCCTCGAAAGGGGAGGGGCGCGGCCACGGCGGCATGGATTACATCGAGGACTATCGGTTGATCCAGTCCCTGCGCAAGGGCGAGCCGCTCGACCAGGACGTCTATGACGCGGCGGCCTGGAGCGCCATCGTCGGGGCGAGCTGCCAGAGCGTCGCCGGCAAGGGCCGGCCCGTCGCCATCCCGGATTTCACCCGCGGCCTGTGGAAGACCAACCCACCCCTCGGGATCATCCAACCCTGAAAGTCATCTTTTATAAAAAATGGCGCAGGGTCGATGCCCGGAGGAGGCGTTGCAGGGTTGGGCGGGCAGGGACCCTCGCCCAAGGGGCGAGGGGGGCGAAGCCCGGGACCGAAGCGCCCCGGCTCGCTGGGACGGGGCGCGACCCGAGCCCAGAATTCAATTTGGTTTTTTCAGATTGGCGCCCGGGCGGTTTTTCCGCTAAAATGGTTCCTTCTGACTTTCTGAACGGAGGGCCGCATGCATCGAATTCCCTGCCGGCGCGTGGCCGCCGGCGTCATCGTTTTCATGGCCGCGGCTTTCGTCGCATCCGCGGCGGCCGGCCTCTCGCTGAAGGAGATCCTCGTCAGGAACGTCCAAGCCTCGGGCGGAAAAGCCAGGATCGGCCAGGTCAAGAACCTGTCCTTCAAGACGGGCGTCGCCCGCAACATCGTCTCTGCCGCGGGAGAGCTCAAAGTCCTCACCGGGAAAGACCCGGTCGTCACCGAGGTCGTCCTCGTGAATGGGGACAAGGTCCGGCGGAATTCGCTCAACGTGATCAGCGATGTCCCGGAGCCTGAGAGAACCGTTTACCGGACTCTGGCCAAACTCTACGCCGGCGTCTTTTCCCTGGCGAAGTTCGAGGGTCAGCTCAAGCTCGAGGGCCTGAAGAGCTTCGGGGCAGCGAAGCTCTATCACCTGAGGCCCAAGGTCGAAGGCGGGACCGTCGGAGTCCATTTTTACCTGGATGCCGACGACTTCCGCTTGAAGAGGCTCGTCTTCCAGGGGGCGACGCCGGAAGGAGACAAGTACGAGGTCAACTACGATTTCGCTCCGTTCGAGGAGGCCGAAGGGCTCAGCCTCCCGCTCTCCTGGTTTGTCTCCCAGGTCGGAACCCGGGGGAACGTGACCGGGGTCACTGAGCTCAAGGCAAATCTGCCTCTGGCCAGGGATTTCTTCACGAAGACCGAGATCAACGCGGGGAGAACCGAATCCGCACCGGGCGAGATGAAAGGGAACGTCCTTGAGTTCAATTCTTCCCCCTTCGGCTTGTCCATCGCGACCAACTGGACGAAAAAGGACGTCGATAACGCCGGGTTCCGGACGGGCGACAAGCTGATTCTGCTCCTCGAGGGGGACGAGTCCGAGATCGCGTTCTACGCCCTGGCCAACGAGGTCCCGCCCCCGGACGAGCTGGCCAAGGGCGCGCGGCTTCTGGCGCCCATGCCCCGGGGCGGCGAGGGCTTCGCCGTCCAGATCATCGGCGGAGGGCCCGCCTCGCTCCTGGGAAAGCTCAAACCCCTGGCCATCATTTCCGTCAAGAAAAAGGCGAGTTGAAGGAGAACTTCACATGTCAGGTTTGAAAAGAAGGCAGTTCATCACCTCGATCGCGTCCGGCGCCGTGGGCCTGGGTTTCGTCGGGAAGCTCAAGGCGGGGACGCCGGGCGGCGTTCCCGGCCAAAAGGAAGCCGCGTCCCCCCGGATCAAGAAGTATAACGACCTCGGGAAGACGGGCCTCAAGGTCCCGGACGTCAGTTGCGGCGCCATCTCCCTGTTCGAGCCCAACGTCCTCCGCTACGCCTATGAGTGCGGTGTGACGTATTTTGACACGGCTGAAAGCTACCTCAGGATGAAGGGCGAGGCCTATGTCGGCCAGGGGCTCAAGGGTGTGCGCGACAAGGTCATCATCACGACCAAGCACGGCATGAACCCCGGCCAGAAGATCGAGAAGGCGTCCATCATCAAGAGGATGGAGGAGAGCCTCAAGCGCCTCCAATCCGATTATGTCGACGTGGCCATGGTCCACAATATCGGGGATCTCACCCCTCTCCTCAACAACCAGGAGGTCCTCGGCGCCTATGACCAGCTGAAAAAAGACGGCAAGGTCAGGTTCACCGGTTTTTCGACCCACAACGCCAGGGTCACTTTGAAACAGGCCCTGCAGACCGATTTCCCCCAGGTCGTCCTGGTCATGTACAACCACATGGAGGGCAAGGAGATCGAGCCCCTGGTCAGGGCCGTCCGGGCCAAGGGCATCGGCACCGTGGCCATGAAGATCTTCGCCGGCGGCCAGCAGGGGAACCTGAAGGGCCTGGTCAACCCGGGGACGAGTTACCCCCAGGCCGCCATCCGCTGGGTCATGAGCAACCCCGATTTCGACACCTGCATCCCGACCATGAGCAGCTATTCCCACGTCGAGGAATATGTCGCCGCTTCCGGCCAGCCCCTCGACCGGGCGGCGCTGGGCCTGATCGCCCGTTACCAAAGACAGGTCCACGGCACGTACTGCCGCGTGAGTTGCACCGAGTGCCTGTCCGCCTGCCCGAGGAATGTCGCCGTGAACGATGTCCTCCGCTATGCGATGTACTACGAGAATTACGGGATGGAAAAGCAGGCCATGGATTATTACGCGGAACTCGCGTCCCCGAGTAAGCCTCTCGGGTGCGAGAGCTGCCCTGGGCCCTGCGAAAGCGCCTGCCCCTACGGTTTGAAGGTCAGGACCCGGCTCCTCCACTCGCACGAGATCCTGAGCGCCTAAGCCCGTTCATCGCTTCAGCGAACGTCTTCCTCGAAGCCGAGGCCTCTATCTAGCTCGCAGCGTCAGCCCGGGCCCTGAATCATAATCTTCTGGGGGACTTGACGTACGGCCTCGGCTGTCATTACGTCGTGCTTCTTATCTCAGGCGATGACCAGGGCCTCTTTGGCCTAATGTAATGGACGTGGAAAGGTAAGGGGTGCCCGCCATCGGCTTCGTTCCAAAGGGGCGCCAGATCCGTCAAGAAAATAGATGAACCCACGGACCTGTTTCTCGTATAATAAAGGGACACCCTGGGAGCTTTTATCCACCACGAGCCGAGAGCCTATATTTCGACGATACGAGGGAGGCCATGCTTAGAGACATCATCAAAAAAGAGATCCTGGACAACATCACCAGTCCGAAATTCGTGTTCACCTTCCTTCTCTGCGCCGTCCTCATCCTTCTCTCAGTCTATACCGGAGTCGCGAACTATGGGGCAGAGAAGAAGGAGTTCACGGCGGCGGTGGCCTTGGACAAAAAGAACATGGAGAACCAGCCGAACTACTCATCGCTCGCGGGAATCGGCATCAAGGTCAACAAGCCTCCCCAGGTCCTGGGGACTGTCGTCAACGGCATCGAAGAAGCCGTGGGCCGGGTTGCGCCGGTCAACATCGCCTCCGATCCCAACCTGGTCGACTCCAAGTACGGCAGCAATCCTGTCTTCGCCGTCTTCGGCGCCCTGGACCTGATGTTCATCGTCAAGATCGTCCTGAGTCTCTTCGCCATCCTCTTCACCTACGACACGATCGTGGGGGAGAAGGAGAAAGGAACGCTGAAGCTGGCCCTTTCGAATGACGTCCCCCGGGACCGGCTGATCCTGGGCAAGGCCATCGGCGGCTATATCAGCCTGCTCATTCCCCTGCTCATCCCCCTCGTCCTGAGCCTCATCATCCTGGTCGTCGCCCCCAACCTCGCCCTGAACGGCGGGGATTGGGCCCGGCTCTTTCTCATCTTCCTCATGTTCTTCCTCTACCTCTCGGTCTTCTTCAGCCTGGGCCTGTTCATCTCAGCCCGGACCAGCCGTTCCTCGACGAGCTTTCTCGTTCTGCTCTTCATCTGGGTCGTGTTTGTCATGGTGATCCCCAAAGTGGCGGTCATCACGGCCAGCCAGATCAAGCCCATCCCTTCGGTCCATGAGATCACGGCCAAGAAGGACGCGTTCCTGCAGCAAGTCCAGGTGGAAGGCCAGAAAGGCGTCCAGGACTGGGCCCGGAAGAACGCGGCCGACGCGGCCAAGGATGTCAAAGCGTACCAGGAAAAATTCCGCCAATTCATCCAGGACTACCAGCAGGAGCTGACCTCAAAGATCGACGAAAACAACGCGGCCCTGGAGCGGGATTACCAGCAGAGAATGAAGGCCCAACAGACGCTGGCCGTCAACCTGTCCCGGGTCTCGCCGGCCTCGGCCCTGACCTTCGGCTCGATGACGCTGGCCCGGACGGGGATCGACGCCTATGACCGGTTCCTGGCCTCGGTCCGGTCCTACAAACCGATCTACACGAAGTGGTTGAATTCGAAGCTGGGACAGAGCATCAATTTCCAGACGGGGGAACAGGCCAAGATCAAGCTCGATGACATGCCCCAGCACTCGCTCGCACCGGAAAGCCTGGGCAAATCGCTCGCCCGGACCCTGCCGGATTTCAGCCTGATGATCGTCATGATCATCGTCTTTTTCGTCGGCGCCTACGTGTCGTTCCTCCGTTACGACGTCCGCTGAGGAGTGTGACCATGCTCGAAGCCATCAACCTGACAAAACGCTACGAGGACGGGCAGCTCGCCCTGGACGCTTTGACCTTCAAGGTCGAGCCGGGCGAGATCTTCTGCATGTTCGGGGCCAACGGGGCGGGGAAGACGACGACGATCAACCTCTTCCTGAACTTCATCCCTCCGACCTCGGGAACGGCCCTGATCGAGGGGATCGATGTTGGCAAGGATCCGCTCAAAGCCAAACGGCACGTGTCGTTTGTCTCGGAAAACGTCATGCTGTACGGCAACTTCACGGCGATCCAGAACCTGGATTATTTCAGCCGTCTAGCCGGGAAGCGGACCCTGACGAAAAAGGATTACGGCGGCGTGCTGAGCCGCGTCGGGCTCCAGAAGGAAGCTTTCGACAAGCGAATCAAGAATTTCTCGAAGGGCATGCGCCAGAAGCTCGGCATCGCCATCGCCCTGGTCAAGGACGCTCCCAACGTCCTTCTCGACGAGCCGACGTCGGGCCTCGACCCGCAGTCGGGGCGGGAGTTCCTTGAGATCCTCGTTCAGATGCGCGACCAGGGGAAGTCGGTCTTCATGTCGACCCACGATATCTTCCGGGCCAAACTCATCGCCGACCGGATCGGATTCATGAGAAAAGGCCAGTTGGTCATGTTGAAGACGGCCAAAGAGCTGGCCAACGAGGACCTGACGGAGCTCTACATCCAGTACATGGAGGAGCAGCCCGGGCCGACCGCCCCGGCCGCCGTCTAAGCCGAGGCTCTCAGAGCTGGGCCTTCGGTTTTGCGATCCGGGCCGGTTGAATTTCAGAAGGACTTGACAAGGTCCGGTTCTCGCCTATAATAAAACTGTGAAAACTAAAAGAGTTCTTAAGGTTTCTAAGGCTGGGACCGTCGAAGGCCTGCCCCTGCAGGCGAGGATCATCAGCGCAAGCCGCGAGCTTTTCCTCAGCCGGGGCTTCGTCCGGGTCACCGCCGACGAGATCGCCGGCTGCCTCGGCATCAGCAAGGCCACCCTTTACAAGTCCTTCGCCAGCAAGGAAGAGATCCTCCAGGCCGTGGTGGAAGAAATCACTGGTGAGATCTCGGCCTGCATCGACGAGATCCTCGGCGACGGCCGCCTGGGATTCGTCGAGAAGCTGGTCGACCTTTTCACCTATGTCGTCGGCCGGATCTCCCAGTTCGGGCCGCTCTTTGCCCGTGACATCCAGAAGCGCGCCCCCTGGATATGGAAAGAAATCGAGGACTTCCGGCGGGACAAGATCGAGAAGAATTTGGGGGCGATCTTCAGGGCCGGGCGGGAGCAGGGTTTTTTCCGGGGCGATGTCCCTATGGAGCTCCTTCTGCGGATGTTCGCTTTCCTCCTCGAGGAGTTTGTCAACCCGACGGCTATCCTCCGTTCCGGCCGAACGCCTGCCGAGACTTTCGAATCGGTCATCAAGGTCTTTTTCCAGGGGATTCTGACGGATAACGGCCGGCGGGACTTTTCGGCCAGGACCCCCGCTCTTTTCGAGCCCCGAAAGGAGGGCGCGACATGAAAGCTCAGACAATTTTCCTATGCCTGGCCCTTAGCCCCATCGTCTCCTGTTCGGGGAACGGGGCCAAGGGCGTCATCTCCGCCCCGGGAACGATCGAAGCGATCGAAGTCAATGTCGCTTCTAAAGTGGCCGGGCAACTCGAGGAGCGCACCGTCGATGAGGGAGCGAGGGTCCGGCCGGGCGACAAGCTGGCCGTGATAGACCACGCGACCCTCGATATCCAGCTCCGCCAGGCCGAAGCCGGGATCGACCTGGCCCGGGCCGAGCTCGTCCTCCTCAGGAACGGCGCCCGCAAGGAGGATATTCGGCAAGCCGAGGAGGCCCTCAAGCAGGCCGAAGCGTCGCTCTCGGTCGCCGAGGACGATGCCCGGAGGATGCGGGAACTCGCGAAGTCCGGGAGCGTCACGTCGAAACAGAAAGATGATGCCGAGGCCCGCCTGACGGTTGCCCAGGCCCAGCGCAGCGCCGCCGCAGAAGTTTTGAAGAAGACCCGGACGCTGGCCCGCCCCGAAGAAATCCAGGCCGCGGAGGCGCGGCTCGGCCAGGCCCAGGCCGCCGCCGATCTCCTCAGGAAAATGATTGCCGACTGCACGATCACGGCCCCGGTCGGCGGGATCGTAACCCACAAGGCCGTCGAGGCCGGCGAGCTCGTGACCCAGGGCGCGACCATCGTGACCGTCTCCGAGCTGGATAGCGTTTACGTCATGATCTACGTCACGGAGAAGGATCTGGGCCGCGTCCGTTTGGGGGATGCGGCTGAGGTCACGATCGATGCCTTTCCGGCCAAGGTGTTTTCCGGGAAAGTCACCTACATCTCGCCCGAGGCCGAGTTCACGCCTAAGAACGTTCAGACCAAAGAGGACCGAGTCAAGCTCGTTTTCGGCATCAAGGTCGAGATCGAAAACAGGGAAGGGCTGCTCAAGCCCGGGCTTCCGGCCGACGCCACGATCAAGGTCAGCCTCCCGGCCAAATGACGGGGACGGAAGGCGTCATGACCGCATGGGCCGTCGAAACGCAAGGCCTCGGAAGGACCTTCGGGTCCATTGAGGCTGTCCGCTCGCTGGACCTGACCGTCCGCGAAGGCGAGATGTTCGGCCTCGTCGGGCCCGACGGCGCCGGCAAGACAACAACGATCCGCATGCTCTGCGGTCTCCTCAAGCCCTCCGCTGGCCGGGCGACCGTCTTGGGCTACGACCTCGAGAAAGAATCCGACCGGATCAAGAACCAGATCGGGTATTTCTCCCAGAAGTTCAGCCTTTACGGCGACCTCACTGTCGATGAGAACATCGAGTTCTTCGCGGCGATCCACCTGGTCGGGGATTTCCGCCGGCGCCGCGAGGAACTCCTCGAATTCACCCGGCTGACGCCCTTCCGGGAGCGTTTGGCCGACAAGCTCTCGGGAGGGATGAGGCAAAAGCTGGCCCTGGCCTGCACCCTCATCCACACGCCCCGCCTTATTTTTCTGGATGAGCCCACAACGGGCGTCGATCCCGTTTCGCGCCGCGACTTCTGGAAGATCCTGTCGAGCCTTCTCCGGTCCGGGATCACGATCGTCATGACGACCCCTTACATGGACGAAGCCGAGCGTTGCTCACGGGTAGGGCTGCTCAGCGGGGGGAGGCTGCTGGCCGCGGACACGCCCCAGGCCATCAAGTCCCTGATGCGGGGCACGGTCGTCGAGATCGTCTGCACGGAGATCCGCAGGGCCTTCGCCGTTCTGAAAAGCCTCCCCGAAGTCCTCGAGGTCCAGCTCTTCGGCGACAGGTTGAACGTCGTCGTCGAGGAGCCCGAAAAAGAAATGGCCCTCATCGAGTCCGCTCTTTTGTCAGAGGGCATCCCCGTCGTCCAGAAACGGGTCCTCCCGCCGTCCCTGGAGAACGTCTTCATCTCCATGACTCAATCCGTCCCAACGGAGGCCGGACATGCCTAAGAAACTGACCTTATTTCTAGCCGTATGTCTCATCCCGCTCGCGACCTGGGCGCAGAAAAAGCCCCTTTCGCTCGACGAGGCTGTGGCTGCGGGGCTCCAGGCGAGCCCCGGGCTTCATGCCTCTCAGGAGAGAGTCGAGGCCTCGGCCGCGAAGACCCGCGAAATTGCGGCCGGCCGGCTGCCTTCTCTCAAGTTCGGAGGCGGATACACACGGCTGAGCGAAGTCCCCCCCTTCGAGGTGACCCTCCCCATCTTTCCCAATCCGATCGTGGTTTCGCAGAACTATTTCAACAACTACGCGCTCCGTCTGGGCATCCAGCAGCCCCTTTTCACCGGCTTCCGTCTCGAGGCGAGCGCCGCGTCGGCCCGGTTCCTCGAAAAGTCGGCCGGATCGGACCTCGAGAAGGACCGCGCGGAGTTCATTTTCGCCGTCAAGAACGGCTACTGGGGCCTGACCAGGGCCAGAGAGATTGAGAAGGCCGTCAAGGAGAATGTCAACCAGGTCGCGGAGCACCTCAAGGACGTCCGCGCCTTTTTCGGCCAGGGCCTTCTCACAAAGAACGAGGTCCTCCGGACCGAGCTCCAGCTTTCGAACACCGAGCTGATGGAGATCGATGCCCGCAATGCCGTCGAGGTCGCCCAGACCTCGCTCAACAGCCTGATCGGCTGGCCTCTCACGACCGAGCTCGAATTGACCACATCGGCCGAAAGCCTGTCCGCGGCGTTCCCGGCCGAGGAAAAAGCGGCTGAGGACGCCTCCGCGGCCCAATCCCTGATCCAGACGGCCCTGTCCGGCCGGCCCGAGCTCAAATCGGCCGAGTTCAGGATCCGGGCCGCCGAGGCCGGCGTGAAGGCCGCCAAAGCCGGATGGTATCCCCAGATCTTCCTATCGGGGGGTTATGATTACCTCAATCCCAATCCCAGGATCATGCCGGCCAGGGACGAATTTTATGGGACCTGGGATATCGGGATATCGCTCTCGTTCGACATCTGGAACTGGGGCCAGACGAAGAGCCAAACCAGTCAAGCCGAGGCCCAGCTTGCCGAGGCCAGGGACGCTCGGAAACTGCTGAGCGACCAGGCCGTTCTCGAGGTCACCCAGAGCCGGCTGGACGTTGGCCAGGCCCGGCAAAAAACAGTGGTCGCCGGGCAGGCCGTCGTCCAGGCGGAGGAGAACCTCCGCGTCACCCGGGAGAGTTTCAAGCAGGGTGTCGCCCTGAACACGGACGTCCTGGATGCCGAGGTGGCCCTCCTCCAGGCAAGGATCAACCGGACCCAGGCCGCGATCGACGTGGTCCTGGCCCAGGCCAGGCTCCAGAAGGCCTTGGGCCATTGAGCGGGGATTGAAGGGGAGCGCGCGCCGTGTCCGAATATTCCATCGAAGTGAAGTCCTTGACCAAGAAGTTCGGGGCCTTCACCGCCGTCGATGCGGTCTCCTTTGAAGTCGGACGCGGCGCCATCTTCGGATTCCTGGGGGCCAACGGCGCCGGAAAATCCACGACCATCCGGATGCTGTGCGGCCTTCTCAACCCGATCTCCGGGACGGCCACGGTCGGCGGCTTCGACATCACCCGCCAGCCGGAGCGGGTCAAGAGGGTCATCGGCTACATGTCCCAGAAGTTCTCGCTCTACGAGGACCTGACCGTCATCGAAAATATCCGTTTTTTCGGCGGCGTCTACGGCCTCGAGCGAAAGGCCATCGAATCGAGGGCTTCCTGGGTCCTGGAGATGGCGGGGCTCAAGGGACGCGAGCGGAGCCTGACCCGGACGCTGTCGGTCGGTTGGAAGCAGCGGCTGGCCCTGGGCTGCGCGATCCTCCATGAGCCCCGGATCGTCTTCCTCGACGAGCCCACGGGCGGTGTCGACCCCGCCGCGCGGCGCCGCTTCTGGGAGCTCATCAACGAGCTCTCCGAGCGGAAGGTCACGGTCTTCGTCACGACCCACTACCTGGACGAGGCGGAATACTGCAATGACATCCGGCTCATTCACGCCGGCCGGATCGTGGCCGGCGGCAGCCCCCAGGAGCTCAAGACCAAGTACATCCAGAACCCGATCCTCGAGGTGGCGAGCGACAGGGTCGTGGACGCCCTTGAGATCCTCCAGAAGGAACCGTGGGTCCTTGAGACGTCCATCTTCGGCACGTCCCTCCACGTCAGCGTCGCCGACGAGGACGAGGGGCTCCGGCTCGTCCGGGACCGCCTCGGACGCGAGGGGATCGCCATCCACCGGGCCGAAAGGATCATGCCCTCGCTCGAAGACGTCTTTATCCACAAGATCGAGGAACAGACCGGAAAAAGCGGAGCGGAGGAGGCGCGGCCGTGAAAAGGCGTCCTCTCTGCTGCGTCCGGCCCGTTTTGAAAAAGGAGTTCCTCCAGATCAGCCGGGACGCCCGCTCGCTCCTGTTCATGATCTTCCTCCCGGCCTTCATGCTCCTCATGTTCGGTTACGCGCTGAACTTCGACGTCAAGCACATCCCCCTCGCCGTGGTCGACCAGGACGGCAGCCAGGCCAGCCGGGACCTCGTCGACAAATTCCGGACCACCGAATATTTCGACCTCAAAGCCGTCCTCCAAAAGCCCGGCCAGATCGATATCCTGATGGGCCGGGAGGACGTCCGCACCGCCCTCGTCATCCCGCCCAAGTTCTCCGACGATCTCCTAGCAGGTCGGAGCCCCTCGGTCCAGGTCATCGTGGACGGTTCGAACGCCACGAGCGGCACGACGGCCACGGGCTACGTCGGCGCCATCCTCCAGAGTTATTCCCAGAGGATCACCCTGGAAGCCCTCGAGCGCCAGGGCATCCTGGGGCTGACGGAACCGCTCCGGTCCGAGGTCCGGGTTTGGTACAACCCCGAGCTCCGGAGCGCCAAGTTCCTCGTGCCCGGCCTGATGGCCTTCATCCTTTCCGTGATCGTCACGGTCTCGACGGCCTTCTCGGTCGTCCGGGAAAAAGAGCGGGGGACAATGGATCAGATCAAGGTCTCGTCCCTCCGGCCGCTGGAGCTCATCCTCGGGAAGATGATCCCCTACGTCCTGATCTCGCTCGCCTCGGCCCACTTCGTCCTCCTCCTCGGCCAGGTCCTTTTCGGCGTCGGGATCAAGGGAAGCTATCCGCTTCTCCTCCTGGCCATAGCCCTGTTCCTCGTCGGGGCGTTGGGCCAGGGGCTCCTGATCTCGACCATCACCCGGACCCAGCAGGTGGCTTTCCTGATCGCGGCCCTGACGACAATGCTTCCGACCTTCATCCTCTCGGGCTTCGTCTTCCCCATCCGGAACATGCCCGCCTTCGTGCAGGGCATCACCTACCTCGTCCCCGCCAGGTATTTCCTGGCGGCCCTCCGGGTCATCATCATCAAGGGCGTGGGGTTGAGGGCCATCTGGCAACAGCTCCTGCTCCTGACGGCTTTTGCCGCGCTGTCGCTCGGGGCCAGCGCAGCCCGGCTGCGGAAGGGCGATGAGGAGCGGCCGCGCCGGAGGAGGGACGTCCGATGAAGGCCGTGCTGGCGATCATCTGGAAGGAGTTCCTCCAGCTGCGGCGTGACCCCCGGCTCTTCCCTGTGATCTTCATCTCCCCCATCCTCCAACTCCTTCTCATGGGTTATGCGGCCAACCTGGATGTCCGGAATATCCCTTCCGTCATTTGCGACATGGACCGGTCGTCCGCCAGCCGGGGATTTCTCGACGGCTTCATGAATTCCGGCTACTTCTCCGTCAGTGCGCGTGTCGGGCGGATAGAGGAGATCGACCGATATCTCGACCAGGGCGCCGCGGCCATGGCTTTCGTCATTCCCCGGGGATTCGGGGACAAGCTGGCCGGCGGGAAACAGGCATCGGTCATGATCATCGCCGACGGGTCGGAAAGCCAGTCGGCGACGATCGGGGTCAATTACGCGGCCATCATCACGGGGCGATACACCCAGCGTATCATCCTCGAGGCGTTCGAAAAGATGAGGGGATCGGGGGTCAGGCCGGTCACCGTCAATTCCGAGGTCAGGGTCTGGTACAACCCGGAGCTCAGCAGCCGGAATTTCATGTTGCCCGGTGTGCTGGGCCTCATCCTGATGATCATGACGACTTCGCTCGCCTCCCTGGGGATCGTCCGGGAGAAAGAGGCCGGGACCATGGAACAGCTGATCGTGACGCCGATCCGGCCCTATCAGCTCATCGTCGGCAAACTCCTGCCCTTCGTCCTCATCGGCCTCATCCAATCGGCCTTGGTCGTCTCGGCCGCGAAGTGGTGGTTCCTCGTGCCCGTCCGGGGCAGCGTGCCGCTCCTTTTTGCCCTGAGCCTGGCCTTCATGCTCAACACCCTCGGCGTCGGTCTTTTCATCTCGACGATCTCGCGGAGCCAACAGCAGGCGATGTTCACGACCATCTTCTTCATCATGCCGATGATGCTCCTCGGCGGCTTCGTGTTCCCTGTTGAAAACATGCCCCGGTTTTTCCAGTTCGTCTCCTTTGCCGTTCCGACGCGCTATTTCTTCGTCATCATCCGGGGCATCATGCTCAAGGGCGCGGGCTGGCCCGAGCTTTGGGACCAGGCCGCGGCGCTGCTGGCGTTGGGGTCGGCGCTCCTCGGCCTGAGCGTCCTCCGCTTCCACAAGAAGCTGGAGTAAAGGCCCGCGCACAAGTTCAATCGCAGCCTCCGGCTTCGGCGAAAAAGGGGTTGAATTGGTGCTGAATGCCGCTACAGGTGCGCCAGGTGGGCCTCGGCCGGCGGGGACGGTCTGAGGACATCAGGCGGCAGCGTCCCGCTCTTTTCAGCGTTCACGTAGATCCCGGCGACCGCCAGGTAGAGGACGATGGGAATGAACTGTGATCTCGGGATGGGGGCCACGAGCAGGAACGTAAAGGCCGCGGCCAGCATGGCCGAGAAGGGACGCAGCTTGGGGGCGGCCAGGACCGACAAGACGAGAAGAGCCAGGGCGATGACGGGATAGAGGCCGCTCGCGCCGATCCAGCCGAAGAATCCCGAGATGACATTGGGGAAAAACGTCGTCATGGTGTCCCGGCTCGTGAGAATGAGGTTGAAGAGGATCGTGCTCTTGAAGACGGCCACGACTCCATACGGCGCCATGATCAAAACCGCCGTGGCCACGGCAATGCCCGAGTCGACAGCGATATCGATGAGCGACCGGAGCCTCTTCGCCTCGAACTTGTTCCAGTAGTAGGCGGCCATGATGGGCGCGATCAGGAACTTGGTCATCAAGCCGATCCCGAAAAGAACGGCGATGAGGACCCGGTATTTCGTTCGAGGGCGGTCCATTCCTTTCCTGATCGCCCAGAGGATCAGGGCCAAGGCAAGGAACGTCATGGCCGAATTGATATGGATCGCGTCGAATAGGAAGAAGGGGATAAGGGGCCAGAGATACCTCCGCTTGATCTCGGGAAACGTCCGGATAAAAACCCAACAGGCGAGACCCCGGAGAAGAAGGAAGACGATCGTCATGATCCCGACATTCCAGCGCCCGGTGATGAGACGCGCAAGATAATAGGGGTAAAGCTCCATGGGGGGGTAGTTGAAATTCCCATAGACGGCCTGCAAAGACTCCCCCTGGTGGAAGATCGTTCCGCAGGCATAGGGATTTTGCCCCTGATGCATCGCGACGAAAGCCGAGTCGTAATGGCGGACGATTTCGACGTCGGGATGGATCGTCAATAATCCTACGACGCCGAGGGCGACGCCGACGAGCAGGACGGCCGCCAGGAATCCCTTTTGGAACACCCACTCCGGCTTGACGCGATAGAGGAGCCAAACCAGGAGCAAGTAAAACGTCAAACTGATCATGAGCTGGTATTGGTTCCCATGCGGAACGGGCTTGAGGACCGCCATCAACAGGGAAAACAAGAAACAGAGGACGAGAGCGGCAGGGACGAGACAGTTTTTCCCGAAGCGTATCGGCGGCTCCCGGAGCGCCGAATGCCGAGGTCCTCGATTCACGGGATTCCTGCCCCCCAATGCAAGGCCTGTTCGCGCGGGCTCTTTTTTCTTGGTCGCCGGCGGCCAGGCCGAAACGCGCTCATAACTCCCCCATTCGGGACCTTCATTTCGTCATTATCCCCTTAAACCCGGCACAAATCAAAAAGGAATCCGATATCATGCGACGAACTGTTCTCCCCATTTTCGCCCTCTGTCTGCTCATCATGGGTTGCCACCAAAGACAGGAACGAGGTCCTGCGGCCAAGCCGGCCCCCCCGGCGGTCACTTCGAACTCGCCGGCCGCGAAAAGAAACTTCCGATCGGCGCTCCGGAGAGCATCAACGGCATTCGGGCACGCGGTCGGGCCCTAGATGATGAGCATGCAGTCGCCGTAGGAGAAGAAGCGGTACCGCTCCTGGACGGCCTCCCGATAGACGCTCATGATCAAGTCATGCCCGGCGAAGGCGGCGACGAGCATCAGAAGCGTGGATTTCGGCAGATGGAAGTTCGTCAGAAGCCGGTCGACGACATGAAACTCAAAACCCGGAGAGATGAATAAGGATGTCGGGCCACGCCCGGGCCGGAGCTCTCCGTCGCGCCAGGCGCTTTCGAGGGTTCGGACGACCGTCGTCCCGACCGCGGCGACGGGGCGGCCTTCCGTCTTGGCGGCGTTGATGGCGCGCGCCGCGGCGGGGGATATCGAATACCATTCTTCGAGCATCCTGTGCTCGGTCACGACCTCGGCCCGGACCGGCTGGAAGGTCGCCAGGCCCACGTCGAGCGTCACCCGCCGTACTCCGATGTCCCTGGCTGCGAGCGTCCTGAGCAGCTCCTTCGTGAAATGGAGACCGGCCGTGGGAGCGGCGATGGCCCCTTCTCTCCGGGCGAAGACGGTCTGGTACCTGTCGAGGTCTTCGGTCCGAAGCCGGCGGTCCTCCTGGACCCGCTTGATGTAAGGGGGCAAGGGGGCGTAGCCGACCGTCTCGAGCTCGGCCCGGACATCCGGCCTTTCAAACCGGAGGACCCGTTTTCCTTCTGCCCCGACCTCCTCGACAAAGGCCTCGAATCCCGGGCCGAAACGGACCTTATCTCCTGTTTCGAGCTTCCGGGCCGGCCTGCACAGCACTTCCCAAAGGCCGGGCCCGCGCTCCTCGAGGAACAGGAACTCGATCTTTGCCCCGCCGCGCTCGCCCCAGGCCCTGGCGGGAATGACTTTCGTATCATTGAGGACAACGAGGTCCCCGGCCGCGAAGAAATCCGGGAATTCCTTGAAGAGGCCGTGGCGGACGCGGCCGGTCCCCCTCTCGACGATCATCATCCGCGAGTCGTCCCGATGGGGGAGAGGGTGCTGGGCGATGAGCTCGGGCGGCAGATCGTAGTCGAAATCCGAGACCCGCATCCTCAGTCTTTGAACAGCTTCTTCTGGCCGGAAGGGCGCGCCTTGCCGTGGCCCGTTCCGGCCGCGTGGGCCCGGGACCCCTCGAATTCATATCCCAGGTGGGCGTAGGCCCGGGGCGTGATCACCCGGCCGCGGGTCGTCCGGTCGAGGAAGCCGATACGCATGAGGAAAGGCTCATAGATCGATTCGATGGTGTCCTTCTCCTCATCGATGGCGGCGGCGATGGTGGCGATCCCGACCGGCCCGCCGCCGAAATTCTCGATGATGGTCGCGAGGATCTTCCGGTCCACATCGTCGAGGCCCAACGAATCGACCTCCATCATGTCCAGGGCCTTCCGGGCTTCCCCGGCCGTAATGACGCCGTCACCCTTGACATCGACGTAATCACGGACCCGCCGCAGGAGGCGGTTGGCCACGCGCGGCGTCCCCCTCGACCGGAGGGCGATCTCGCCGGCGCCGTCGTCGTCGATCCTGACCTTGAGGATCTTCGCCGACCGCTGGATGACCTGCTTCAAGTCTTCGTCCTTGTAGTAATCCAAGCGATGGATGATGCCGAACCGGCCCCTGAGCGGCGCCGTGATCCGGCCCGCCCGGGTCGTTGCCCCGATCAGGGTGAACTTCTTGATCTTGAGCTTGTGGCTCCTGGCGCCCGGGCCCTGGCCGATGACGATGTCCAGGCTGAAGTCCTCCATGGCCGAGTAGAGGATCTCCTCGACCGAGGGCTGGAGACGGTGGATCTCGTCGATGAACAGGACCTCTTTGGTCTGCATGTTGGTCAGGATGGCCGAGAGGTCGCCCGTCCGCTCGATGACCGGTCCAGCGGTCGGCTTGATGTTGACGGCCATCTCCTTGGCGATGAGGTAGGCCAGGCTCGTCTTGCCCAGTCCCGGCGGGCCGTAGAGGAGGACGTGGTCGAGATGCTCGCCGCGCTTTTTCGCCGCCTCGATGAAAACCTTGAGATTGGCCTTGATGGTCTCCTGTCCGACGAACTCATCGAAGGTCCGGGGCCTGAGGCTGTCCTCGAAAAGGATATCCTCTTTGGTCCGGATGGGGCTGAGGATCGCGGGCATCGTTGTTGGCTCTATGTTATTGTACTCAATAAGTCCTGGAAAACAATCAGGAAATTCCGAGGGACGGCCCCGCTTCCTGGACGGCCCCTAGATCCTCGCCAAGCGCTTCAAGCAGTCTCTGAGGAGCTTCTCGAAGCCCGCGCCGGACTTCCGGGCGCCGATGGCCTGGTCCACGACCCGTTCGACCTCCTTCCGCCGGAAGCCCATGTTGAGGAGGGCGGAGATGAGGTCCTCCCTTTCCGGGGACCCCTTGGCGGCCAGGAGCTTTTCCTTCTTTTCGAGCTTGTCCTGGAGTTCCATGGTGATCCGGAGGGCCGTCTTCTTCCCGATGCCGGGGACGAGCGCGATCCGGGCGACGTCGCTCTTGCGGATCGCCTCCTCGAGGTCCCCGGGCTCGATGCCCGAGAGGATATTCATGGCCAGCTTGGGGCCGATCCCGGAGATCCCGATGAGCTTGAGGAACATGTCCTTCTCTTCCTGGGCGGCGAAGCCGAAAAGGGAGAGAGAATCATCGGTCATGTGGGTGTAGATGAGGAGCTCCACCGGCTCCCGGACTTCGCCGAGCTTGAAATACGTGCTGAGGGGGATCGTGGCGCGGTAACCCACGCCGCCGGTGTCGATGATGACCTGGCCGGGGGACTTGTGGATGAGGATCCCTTTGAGGTAGGCGATCATGACGGGTCCGGTCCCTCCACTTTGATCTGGGAGAGCCGGCAGTTGAGGTGGCAGATCGCGGCGGCCAGGGCATCCGACGCGTCGAGCGGAAGGCGGTCGTCGTCGAGGCCGAGGAGCGCCTGGACCATGGTCTGGACCTGCTCCTTGTCGGCCTGGCCGTAGCCGGTCACGGCTTTCTTGATCTCCAGGGCCGAGTATTCATGGAAGCCGCAGTCCGTCCCGGCGATGGCGACGAGGACCGCCCCCCGGACCTGTCCGAGGAGCATGGCCGTCTTCACGTTCTTGGCGTAAAAGGGGTTCTCGATGGCCGCCTCGTCCGGCGCGTAGGCACGGATGAGCTTCCCGATCTCCTCTCGGATCTCATTCAGCTTCTTGAAGAAGGGGAGGCCGGGGCTCGGCTTGATGACGCCGTAGGCGACAGGCCTGGCCCGGTCGCCGTCGTTCTCGATGATCCCGAACCCGGAGGACTGGAGGCTTGGATCGATCCCGAGGACCCGCATGGACCTTGAACGGCCGTCAGCCGGCTTGGGAGAAGCTGGCGATCTCCTCTTCGGAAATGTCGAAATTGGACGAGACGTTCTGGACGTCGTCGTGGTCCTCAAGCTCCTCCATCAGCCGCAGGACCTGATGGGCTTCCTTCCCCTGGACTTTGATGTAGTTCTGGGGAAGGTAGCCGACGTCCGACGCCGAGATTTCGATATTGTTCTTCTTGAGGGCCTCGACGACCGCCTCATATTTTTCGGGCGAGGTCGTGATCTCGAAGATGGAACCGTCGTCCCGGAGGTCGTCGGCGCCGTTCGACAGGGCGATGTCCATGAGCTGGTCCTCATCGGCCTTGCCCTTTTCGACGTCGATGTAGCCCATGCGCTTGAACATCCAGGCGACGCATCCGGATTCTCCGATCCGTCCGCCGTTCTTGGCGAAGACGTGCCGGAGCTCGGAGACCGTCCGGTTCTTGTTGTCGGTCACGGCCTGGATGAAGATCGCGACCCCGCTCGGGCCGTAGCCCTCGTAGGTAACTTCCTCGTATTGGGCGCCCTCGAGCTGGCCGGTGCCCTTCTGAATGGCCCGCTTGATGTTGTCGGCGGGCATGTTCATGGCCCGGGCGTCGTTGATGCCCTTGCGGAGGCGGGGGTTTTTGTCGGGGTCCCCGCCGGCGGCCCGGGCGGCCAAGCTGATCTCCCGGATCAGCTTGGTAAAGACCTTGCCGCGCTTGGAGTCGGTCGCGGCTTTTTTATGCTTGATGGAAGCCCATTTGGAATGTCCGGACATCGTCCTCTCCTTAATCTGATGAGCTCCAGGATTTTAACACAAATAGAAGGCCGGTGCAAACGGCCGGGCGAGGGCGCTGCCGGGGATCTTGCCGCCGCTGTAAGGACATCGTCCAAGCCCGGCCATCCGGGAGCCCCCAGGCCCGCGCCCCCCGTCAGAAAGCCGGGGGGACGGCTAAATCCTATCATTATGATAGGGATTGTCTTGGCCGGGCCTCTGTGCTATAATTCTGTAAAGGAGTCACAGATGAAATGCAACATGAGTACTCTTGACCGGATCCTCCGCCTTATCGTCGTTGCGGCCATCGCGGTCTTCTTCTTTCTGGGGATGTTGACCGGCGTCGCCGGCATCGTCCTGGGGGTTCTGGCCGTGATTCTCTTCCTGACCAGCGTCGTGGGCGTTTGCCCGGTCTATTGGATTTTCTCGACAGGAACGAAGAAGGCCTGCGAGGTCGAACCGAAAGGTCCTGACACGGTTTAGTTCTTCAATCGCCCCTCTGGGTGCGTACCAACGCGGGCATCGCGCGGGTCAGGGGGGTCCATCCGGCTGATATCAGTTGGCCGCTCCGTTGCCCGGGGAGGGCTGGCTGAGGGCGGTTTCCAAAGGAGGGCGGATGGCTAGAGACCCCGTCTGCGGGATGGGGGTCGGGGAGGATCGGGCCGAACTTCCCATCCTGGGGATGAGTTGCGCCGGCTGCGCCGTCAACGTCGAGCGCGGACTCCGGGACGTCCCCGGCGTCCGAGAGGCGAACGTCAACTTCGCCACGGCCCGGGCGACCGTCCTTTTCGACCCAACGCTCGTCGACACGAAAACCCTTATCAACGTCGTCAGGGAAGCCGGGTACGACGTTGCTGCGAGCGTCGATGCGGTGAAGCTCCTCAAGGAAAAAGAGGACACAACCGTCCGGAGCAAGGTCATTGCGGGAAGTGTCCTGGCGGCTCTGATCTTTCTGGGCAGCATGAGGCACTGGTTCCCCTGGACGCCGGCCTTCCTCAAGAGTTTCTTCGTCCTCTGGGCCCTGGCGACGCCCGTCCAGTTCATCATGGGCGCTCAGTTCTACCGCGGCGCCTGGGTTGCCTTCCGTCACCGGGCCGCCGATATGAACACCCTCATCGCTGTCGGCACGTCCGCCGCTTATCTCACCAGCGCGGCGGCGACCCTTTTCCCGTCGCTTTTCCGCACGGCCGGACTCGCCCCGGATGTCTACTTCGACACGTCGGCGGTCATCATCGTCCTCATCCTCTTCGGCCGGATGCTCGAGGCCCGGGCCAAGGGCCGGACCTCGGAGGCCATCGGGAGGCTCATGCGGCTCCAGCCCAAGACGGCCCGCGTCCTGAGGGACGGCGCGGAGCAGGATGTCCCGATCGATGAGGTCCAGGTCGGCGACTCCGTCATCGTCCGCCCCGGAGAGAAGATCCCCGTGGACGGGACCGTCCTCGAAGGCCGGTCGGCCGTCGACGAATCGATGATCACCGGGGAGAGCCTGCCGGTGGACAAGGGGCCGGGAGCGGCGGTCATCGGGGCCACCATCAACAAGCTGGGAAGCTTCACCTTCCGGGCCGCGAAGGTCGGCAAGGACACGGCCCTGGCCCAGATCATCAGGCTCGTGGATGATGCCCAGGGGGCCAAGGCCCCGATCCAGCGGCTCGCGGACCGGATCGCCGGCTATTTCGTCCCGGTCGTCATCTCCATCTCCATCGTCACCTTCGTCATCTGGTACGATTTCGGGCCGCCGCCCCGCCTGACCTTTGCCCTCCTGAATTTCGTGGCCGTCATGATCATTGCCTGCCCTTGCGCCCTGGGTCTGGCAACCCCGACGGCCGTCATGGTCGGGACGGGGAAGGGCGCGGAGAGGGGAATCCTCATCAAGAGCGGCGAAAGCCTGGAAACGGCCCACAAGGTCGACACCGTCGTCTTCGACAAGACCGGGACCCTGACCAACGGCGAGCCGTTGGTCACCGACGTCATCCCCGCCGCTGGGTACGGTCCCGATGAGGTCCTAGCCCTGGCTGGGGGCGCCGAGAGAATGTCGGAGCATCCTCTGGGCCAAGCCATTTTTCTCAGGGCTCGGGAATCGGGCGTCTCCCTCGAAGCGCCGTCCGAATTCCGGGCGCTGGAAGGCCTGGGCGTCGAAGCCCAGGTTGCCGGGCGGAAGATCGTGGTCGGAAGCCTCAAGCTCGCCCGCCAGGCGGGGGCCGATCCCGATAGCCTCGTGTTGCGGGCGGAGGAACTGGCGCTCGAGGGAAAGACGAGCGCCTTCGTCATCGTTGACGGGAAGCCTGCCGGACTCCTGGCTGTCGCCGACACTCTCAAGAACAGCTCGGCGGCCGCCATTGGCAAGCTCAGGAACATGGGCCTTGACGTCGTCATGCTCACGGGAGACGGCTGCGGGGCGGCCCAGGCGATAGCCCGGAAAGCCGGCATCGACGTTGTCATCCCGGAGGTCCTCCCGGGCGAGAAGGCGAGCGTCATCAGGAAGCTCCAGTCCGAGGGCCGGAAGGTGGCCATGGTGGGCGACGGGATCAACGACGCGCCGGCCCTGGCCCAGGCCGATCTCGGGATCGCCATCGGCACGGGGACCGACGTGGCCATGGAATCCTCCGACATCACTTTGATCTCGGGCGATATCGCGGGCGTCCCCGCGGCCATCGAGCTCAGCCGCCGGACGATCCGGACCATCCGGCAGAACCTCTTCTGGGCCTTCTTCTACAACGTCGTCGGGATCCCTGTCGCGGCCGGGGCCCTGTACCCCGTCCTCGGTGTCCTCCTCGATCCCATGATCGCTTCGGCGGCCATGGCCTTCAGCTCGGTTTCGGTCGTTTCCAATTCACTGCGCCTCAGGCGCGCCAGGATCTGAGCGGGCGGAATGTCATGGCGCAGAGGATCATCGTCACCGCGGCCGGACTCCTCCTCCTCGTGGGAGTCAACTGGTATTTTCTTATCTCCGGCCGGAAGAAGGCGGGCCGCCGCTGATCAGAACTTGAACCGGAGCGACAGGCCCAGCCTGAGATAGGACGGGTCGACCCTGATCGTGCCCAGGCTGAGGGCGCTCTCGATCGGCTCGACGGGGTCGGTCAGGCCCTGGTTCGGTGAGACATGCATCCTGAAGTCCGTCCTGGAGCTCAGGAAATAGCGGACGTCCAGGCCGACGATGATGGTCCGCATCACGGTGTAGGCCAGCTCGCCCCCCAGGTTGATCCCGAAGGTCGTCTTGGGCCCGAAATCGTAAACCAGCTGGTAGGTCTTGATATAGAGGGTGTCAACATCGGCGTTCTGCTCGAGCCGGAAGCTCCAGAAGCCCATCGGCGTGGCCTCGCCCTTGAGATAGAAGACGGTCGCGCCGCCCGAGAGGTTGAAGGCCAGGTCCATGGACAGAGGAAAGCGGACGAGACCGTTCAGACTGTAGGTCGTCTCGATGAAGTCACCCTTCGAGTCGGGCCAGGCGTCCTGCCGGGCGTAGGTGCGGGCGCCTGTCGTCGTGTAGTTCAGATTCACGTCATAATCCGAATTGGTCCCTCCGAGGCTCGGCCGGAAATAGTCCACCAGGACCTGGACCCCGGCGGTCTCGCCGACGAAAACGTTGAGGAACCCCGACATGCCTGAGCCGATATTCCCCCTCAAGTGGACCGTCTGCGACGCCGAGCTGCTGACATAGTTGGCGACGGGAGTCATCGGCGGGGCGAACTGATTTACGTACGACGTGCTGAGTGCCGGGGCGACGAGCGACCAGCCGAAGCCCAGCTCGGCCTTGATATCGGCCCCCAGGGGTCCGGTCAAGGCCAGGGCCATCAAAAATATAGAAACCCCTAATGAGCGGAGATCTCGCATGTGCGCCGCCTCCTTCCTCGGGGAGAAGGTTAGCACGGCCGCGGGGACCCGTCAATCTATCCGAAGAAAACCTTGGCCGTGGCGTAGAGGTCTTCGTCGACGGTTTTGGTCTGGGCCAGGGCTTCGGCCAGGGGAACGGAGACGATCCTGTTCCCCTGGAGCGCGGCCATCCGTCCGAATTCCTCTTTCTTGACCATGTCGATCGCCGCGATGCCGAGCCGTGTCGCGAGGACGCGGTCGAAAGCCGTCGGCGTGCCGCCGCGCTGGATGTGGCCGAGGACCGTCACGCGAGTCTCGATCCCCGTCCGCTTCTCGATCTCCTTGGCGAGGACGTTGCCGATCCCGCCGAGACGGACATGGCCGAAGGCGTCCTTCTCTTCCGTCTGAGTGATCAGGGTGGCATCTTTGGGCTGGGCGCCCTCCGCGACGACGACAATGCTGAAGAGCTTGCCCCGTTCCCGGCGCTTGAGGATCTGGGAGCAGATCTCCGGCATGTCGAAGGGGAATTCGGGGATGAGGATGATGTCGGCCCCGCCGGCGAGGCCGCCCTCGACGGCGATCCAACCGGCGTGCCGGCCCATGACCTCGACAACCATGACCCGGTGATGGGCCTCGGCCGTCGTATGGAGCCGGTCCAGGGCCTCCGTGACCACGGTGATGGCGGTGTCGAAACCGAACGTGTAATCCGTGCCGGCAAGGTCGTTGTCGATCGTTTTCGGGACGCCGACCAAGCGGAGCCCCCGCTCGTGGAGTTTGAGCCCGACTCCGAGCGTGTCCTCGCCGCCGACGACGATGACAGCGTCCATTTCGAACTTCTCGACCTGGGAAAAGATCTTCCCCACCCCGTCCTCGACCTTGAAGGGGTTTGTCCGGGAGGTGCCGAGGATGGTCCCGCCGCGGGGCAGGATGCCCGAGATGGCCCCCAGGTCCAGGGGAATGATCCTGCCCTCGATGAGCCCCTGCCAGCCGTTCTTGATGCCGAGAACGTCGTAGCCGTGGACGGTGATGCCCTTGCGGACGACGGCGCGGATGACGGCGTTGAGGCCGGGACAATCTCCGCCGCCGGTCAGGATTCCTACTCTCATGCCTTTCTCCTCCCGTGGGATGTGGCCGTTCTCCAGGAGAAAAACCGCGGGAATTATACACTTCACGGGGGCCCGCATCAAGCGCCAATGGCAAGCCACGAAGCGGCTGCGAATGAACTGCACTTGTCCAGCCTTCCTCATCCCGGGGCTTGACCATCCCGGCGGAATACTTTATATCATAAGAGTTCAGCCGACCTCATGGGCCCGTGACCCGGCGGCGCTGGGCCAAGCCTCGAGTGGAGGGAAAGATGCCAGCCAAGATCATCAGCGGCAAGGATGTCTCCTGCCAGATCCGTGAAGAGCTCAAGGGCCGGGCGGCCAGGCTAAAAGAAAGAGGGGTCATCCCGGGATTGGCGGTCGTCCTCGTCGGGGAAGATCCGGCCTCGGTCTCGTATGTGACGGCCAAGGCCAAGGCCGCCGAAGAGATCGGCATCTTCGAGACGACGATCCGGATGCCCGCGACGACCTCCGAGGCGGAGATCCTGAAGGCAGTCGATGAGTTGAACCGCGACGGCCGATACAACGGGTTCCTCGTTCAGGTCCCGCTCCCGAAGCACGTCAGTGCGGAAAGAGTCGTCAACCTCATTTCCCCGGATAAGGACGTTGATGGGTGGCACCCCGTTAATGTTGGCAAGATGCTGCGCGGCGAGCCGTGCCCTCTTCCATGCACGCCCTACGGCGTCGTCCAGCTGCTCATGCGGAGCGGCTACAGCCCGGAGGGAAAGCACGTCGTCATCTGCGGCCGGAGCAACATCGTCGGCAAGCCGTTGGCCGCGATGCTTATCCAAAAGAAAAAGGGTGCCAACGCGACGGTAACGGTCTGCCACACGGGAACCCCGAATATGGCCAAATACACACTCCAGGCTGATATCCTTGTCGCGGCCATGGGCGTGCCGCGCGTCATTAAGGCGGACATGGTCCCCCGCGGGTGCGTTGTCATTGATGTGGGAAACACCAGGATCGAGGATCCGACAGCGGCCAAGGGTTTCCGGTTCGTCGGCGACTGCGATTTCGAGCCGATCAAAGAGAAGGCCGAGGCCATCACCCCCGTCCCCGGCGGCGTCGGCCCGATGACTGTGACCATGTTGATGATGAATACGATCGAGGCCGCGGAAAGGAAGGCCGGCCTTGTCCCCTAGGACTTTCGGAGCTTCATGAAAATCGGGAAGATCGATGACGCCACGTTCCGCGCCCTCATCCTGGGGCGGCTCGGCAAGAAGGACCCGACGGTCGTCGTCCCTCCGATGGCCGGCGTCGACGCGGGCGTCGTCGACCTGGGCGGGGGGAAGGTCCTGGTGGTCGCCGAGGACCCGATCTTCACCATGCCCCGGCTTCCCCTCGAAACGTTCGGCTGGTTCACGGTCCATATCGGGGCGAGCGACGTGGCCGTCATGGGGGTCAAGCCCAGGTACATGACATATTCGCTCTTGCTGCCGCCCGAGACGGGAGCCGGGGATCTCACGGCCATCGTCGATTCCATCCACCAAGCGGCCCTCGGCCTCGGGATCGCCATCGTCGGGGGCCACACCGGATTTTACCCAGGGTTTGCCGCGCCGACCATCGGAGGGATCACGGTCTTCGCCGTGGCCCGCAAGGGCGAATACGTCACGCCCGCCGGAGCGAAACCCGGGGACGAAGTCATCCTGACGAAGGGGCCGGCCATCGAGACGGCCGGACTCCTGGCCGCCCTGCGGGAGGAGGAGCTCCTGGCGGCGCACCCGGCGGCATCGGTTGAGAAGGCCAAGGCGCTCTGTTTTGAAATGAGTGTCGTCTCGGACGCCCTGACGGCCAAGGCCGCGGGCGGGGTGACCGCCATGCACGACGCCACCGAAGGCGGAGTCATCGGCGGGCTCTTCGAGATCGCCGCGGCCAGCGGCGTCGGCATGGAGGTCGATGAATCGCTGTTCGTCTACCCCGACGAGGTCCGGATGGTGTGCGAAACGTTCGGGATCGACCCCGTGCGGGCCATCGCCGAGGGCAGCCTTCTCATCACCGCCCGGCCCGGGGCTTCCGGCAGGATCATCGCCAGCTTGAAAAGAAAAAAGATCGCCGCATCGGTCATCGGGAGGGTCGACGCCGACCCCCGCCGGCGGAGGCTGAAACGGCGGGACGGCCGGGTCGTCCCCCTGGCCATCCCGGACCAGGACCCCTTCTGGCCCGCGTTTTTCAAGGGACTGGAAAACGCCTGAGCCCGGAAACGGTGGGCTCTGATAAAGAGGCCGTTTCCAAAAAATTCCCTTTCAGGGTTGGAGCGGAAGGAAGGGGGAGGCCCGGCCGGGAGGGTCAGCGGGTCCTGGCCTTGGCCTTATCCCGGGGCTTTTTCTTCTTTTTCTCGGCCATCTCGACAACGTCGCGGAGCGTGATGCCGTCAAAATAGTTCTTCAGCATCTCCGAGGCCCCCTTCCAGATATCGTAAGTCGCGCATGTCTCGATCCGGTCGCAGAAATCCGGATCCTCCATGCACTCGACCAGGCAGCAGCTTCCCTCGAGGGCGTAGAGGATCTCGCTGAGTTTGATCTCCCCGGGGTCACGGGCGAGCTTATAGCCGCCGCCGGCGCCCCGAGTGCTCTTGACCAAGCGGCTGATCTTAAGCGGGATAATGATCTGCTCGAGGTAGCGAATGGAGATCTCCTCGTCGGCCGAGACGTCCCTGAGGATGACCGGCCTGTTGCCGTTCCCGTAGTGCTGGGCCAGGTTGAGCATCAGGCGGGTCCCGTAACGTCCCTTTGTCGAGAGCCTGATCATGGTGGACTCCTTGGGGCAAGATTGAAAATACCGTCCCCCGCCAATCCTATCTTAGTCCTCGGCACCGGCGATTTCAACACAAATGTATAGGAATTATCTATTTACTAGTCTCAGCGAGGCCGGGGACACGCCGTCCCCTTCATCTGAGGCCCGGGCCCCTTGCAGCCTCCGGACGGGGGGATGGGTTCCCTCGTCTTGACACTCCGCGTGGCGGATTGTATCCTAGTGCTTCAACCCATGTTCGATGCGCCCGCTCTCTCTCCACCGTCCGCGCCGTCCGGAATAATCTAGAAACGGGGGATCTCCATGGCACGACAAGTTTTGCTCGGTGATGAAGCAGTGGCCCTGGGGGCAGTCCACGCCGGCCTGTCCGCCGGATACTCATATCCCGGGACGCCGGCCTCGGAGATCATGGAATACCTGATCGCTCTTGCCGAGAAGGATGGGGGGTTCAAGGCCGCCTGGTCCGTGAACGAGAAAGTGGCCTACGAGGAAGCTCTGGGAGTTTCCTACGCCGGCAAGCGGGCCCTGGTCTCCTTCAAGCACGTGGGACTCAACGTGGCCGCGGACCCGTTCATGAACTCGGCGATGACAGGGGCCAACGGCGGCTTGATCGTCGTCAGCGCCGACGACCCCGGAATGCACAGCTCCCAGAACGAACAGGACAGCCGCTTCTATGCCCAGTTCGCCCAGATTTTCTGCTACGAACCCTCGGACCACCAGGAGTGCTACGATATGGCCCGGGAAGCCCTCGATGTCTCGGAAAAGCTGGGGCTTCCCGTTCTCCTCAGGCTCGTGACGCGGCTCTCGCACAGCCGGTCGTCGGTCGAGACCCGCGAACCGAAGTCCCAGAACAAGCTCAGCGTCGGGGGCTGGAAGGACTGGACGCTCCTCCCGGCCAACGCCAGGCGGAGGTTCGACCTCCTCCTCGACCGGCAGGCCGAGATGGCCCGGCTCGCCGAAGGATCGCCGGCGAACGCCCTGACCTTGAACGACAAGGACCGTTCCCTGGGCGTCATCGCCTCGGGCATCGCCGCGAACTATTTCCGAGAGGCCGTCGCGAAAGCCGGGAACTCGCCTTCGTTCCTCAAGATCTCGACGTATCCGCTCCCGGAAACTCTCGTCCGCAAACTCGTGGCGCATGTCGATACGGTCCTGGTCCTCGAAGATGGATATCCCCTGATCGAAAAGGCGATCCTGGGGTTTTTCGGCATCCCCGGGAAGAGGGTCCTGGGCCGGACGAGCGGAGCTGTCCCGGCCGCGGGCGAGCTCTCGCCCGACATCGTCCGCCAGGCCCTCGGCTTCGCGCCGCTCGCGGCCCAGGGCCTGAGCGACGTCACCCTGGCCGGACGGCCGCCGCAGCTCTGCGTCGGGTGCCCCCACGCCGACACCTTCAAGGCCCTGAACAAAGCCCGGGAGGGCTACGACCAGTCCAATGTTTTCAGCGATATCGGCTGCTACACGCTCGGCGCCTTGCCGCCCTATAACGCCGTCCAGAGCTGCGTCTGCATGGGCGCGAGCATCGGCATGGCCCGGGGGGCCTCCGATGTCGGCCTCCATCCCGCCGTGGCCGTCATCGGCGATTCGACCTTCGCCCACTCCGGGATCACCTCTCTTCTGGACGCGGCCGCGGCCGACGCGGACATGACCGTCATCGTCCTCGACAACGGGACCGTGGCCATGACCGGCTGCCAGCCGAGCTACGGCTCGGGCGAGCGGCTCCTCAGGGTCATCGAGGGCGTCGGGGTCCCGAAGGAGCACATCCGGACGATCGAACCCCTGCCCAAGAACCACGCGAAAAATGTCCAGGTCATCAAGGAAGAGATGGCCCATCGCGGCCTGTCCGTCATCGTGGCCGTCCGGGAATGCATCCAGGAATCGAGGAAGAAAAGGAGCTAGGCCATGAAGCAGGACATCATTCTCGCGGGAGTGGGCGGCCAGGGGATCCTGTCCATCGCCTTCATCATCGACAACGCGGCCCTGGCCGACGGCCTCCAGTTCAAGCAGGCCGAGGTCCATGGCATGGCCCAGCGGGGTGGGGCCGTCCAGTCCCATCTCCGGCTCTCGAGCGAGAGGATCTGGAGCGATCTCATCCCCAAGGGAGAGGCCGACATGATCCTGAGCGTCGAGCCCCTCGAGGCCCTCCGGTATTTCGATTACCTCAAACCTGACGGGATCGTGGTCACGAGCTCGACACCCTACAAGAATATCCCCGACTATCCCGACCTGGACAAGGTCCTCGGGGCGGTGCGGAAGGCCCGGAGGAGCGTTGTCGTCGATTCGGAAAAGGTCGCCAAGGAGGCCGGGACGTCCAAGGCCCAGAACATCGTTATGCTCGGCGCCGCCTCGCCATTCCTCGCCCTCAAGGAGTCGAGTCTCCGCGCCCTGATCGAAGCCCTTTTCAAGCCGCGCGGACCGGCCCTTGTCGAGGCCAACCTCAAGGCTTTCGAGCTCGGCCGGGCCGCGGCCGGGCCGTCCTGAGCCGGGAGCCGCCCATGAAGCTCAATATCCGCAGGATCGACAGAATTTTCGAGGCCGCGGAGAGAGACGGCCGGAGCTTCCTCCTGGAGCCCGAAGTCTATGAGCTCCTCAGTCTTGCCGGGATCGCCGTTCCCAGACACGTCTTCATCCCCCCGGGAACGAAGGCCTCCCGTAAAGACCTGGCCGCCCTCGAGTCGGATTCCGTCGTCGTCAAGATCGTCTCTGCCCTCATCATCCACAAATCGGACGTGGGCGGGGTGGAGTTCGTCACGGCGGACGCGGCCGCGGTCAACCGGGCCGGCGCCCGGATGCTCCGGACCGTCCCGTCGCGCTACCTCGAGTGGGAGAAAAAGGCCCTCGAGGCCGACCCCGGCAACTCCTCAAACCTCAGATCGGTCAGGGCCTCTGTCCGCGGCTTCCTGGTCATGGAAAAGGTCGAGTTCGAGAATGTCGGCTTCGGCTCCGAGATCCTCCTCGGGGCCAGGAACACGCGCGACTTCGGACCGATCCTCACGATGGGCGGCGGCGGCCTTGACGTCGAGTACATGAACGAGCGCCTCCGCGAGGGGCGGGCGGCGGCCATGAGCTCCGTCCATCTCGCGCCGGACGGCGCGGTCCCGGGCCTTCTCGAGCCCCTGACCTTCTTCGGCAAGCTGGCCTCTGAATTCCGCGGCCGCAAGCCCCTCGTCTCGCCCAGGATCCTGGCCGAAACGTTCCTCCGTTTCAGGGACTTGGCCGCGGCTTTCTCTCCCTCTACGGACCTTTCATCTTTCGTCATCGAGGAAGCCGAGGTCAATCCCTTCGTCGTCCGGGCGGGGAAACTCGTCCCGCTCGATGGTGTCTGCCGGTTTTCGCGTGAGAAAAGGGATGTGACGGACCGCCCCGGGGCGGACATCCGCGCGCTGTTGCGCCCGGCATCCGTCGGCATCATCGGCGTCTCGGAAAAGATGAACATCGGCCACATCATCCTCAACAACATCCTGAAGAACGGCTTCCCCCGGGAGAGCGTGGTCGTCGTCAAGCCCGGCCTTCTTGAGATCGAGGGCTGCCGCTGCGTCCCCTCGGTCAAGGACATGCCCCAGACGGTCGACCTCTTTGTCCTGACCCTAGGCGCCGAGCAGTGCTTCGAGGTCATGAAAGAGCTCGTCGAGAACGACCGGGCCCGCTCGGTCATCCTCATCGCCGGAGGGATGGGGGAGAAGGAGGGCGGGGGGTCGATCGAAGAGGCGATCCGGGCGCTCCTGGCCAGGGGCCGCGCCGAGGGCAGGATCACGCCCATCGTCAACGGCGGAAACTGCCTGGGCGTCTATTCGAAGCCGGGGCGGTACGACACGACGTTCATCCCCGATCACAAGCTTCCCCGGCCGAAAAGCCCGGGCTCGGGCCTGGCCGTGGTCAGCCAGAGCGGCGCTTTCATGATCTGCCGGATGAGCAAGCTGCCCATGATTGAGCCGGTCTACGCGGTTTCTTTGGGCAACCAGCTCGACCTGACGGTTTCGGATTACATGAGGTATCTCAAAGACGACGCGGAGGTCAGGAACTTCGCCGTCTACATGGAAGGCTTCAAGCCGGGGGATGGCCTCGCCTTCGCCCGGGCCGTCCGTGAGATCACTGCCGGCGGTCTCCGGTCGGTCCTTGTCTACAAGGCGGGCCGGAGCCCCGAAGGGCGGGCCGCGACCTCGAGCCACACGGCCTCGGTCGCGGGCGATTACGCCGTCTTCCGCTCGGTCCTCGAACAGTCGGGCGCGATCGTCGCCGCCGACCTCTTCGAGTTCGAGAGCTTCATGAAGGCCCTCGTCCTTCTCGAGGGGAAAAAGGTCCGGGGTCGCCGGGCGGGCCTCATCAGCAACGCCGGTTTCGAGTGCGTCGTCCTGGCCGATAACCTGAAGGACGGGACGGGCCTGGAGCTGGCCGCGTTCTCGCCCGAAACACAGCGAAGGATCATCGCGGCCCTGCACCCCCTCGGCATCGACCGGCTCCAGGACGTCCACAACCCCCTTGACGTCACGCCCGTCGCCGACGACGCCGTCTTCTCCGAGTGCGCTCGGGCTGTCCTCGAGGACCCTGGGGTGGACTGCGCCGTCGTTTCCAACGTCCCTATGACGCCGGCTGAGCAGACTCTCCCGGCGGGCGAGGGCTACCGCGAAGACTTCATGAGGCCCGAAAGCTTTGCCCGCCGGATCGTCGAGATCTTCCGTGCTACGGACAAGCCCTTCGTCGTGTGCATCGACGCCGGCGAGCTCTACAACCCCTTGGTCGCCTTCTTGGAAAACTCGGGGATTCCGGTGTTCCGCCGGGCCGACGAGGCCGTCCGTTTCCTGAGGGCTTACGTGGGGCACAAGGTCGGGCCGGGGAGGTAGATTCAGGCCGTCCCGGCGGCCGCGACGGACGGCCGGAATAGGATTTTGGAGGAGGTCGGCATGGACATGCGGTTCAAGACAACGTTCCTCGCCCTCTGGGAAAGATATTTCCCTCAGGCGGAGCTCCCGGTGGCGTTTTACTACACGGAGGAAAAGACGGCGGGCCGGCGCCTATCCGCCGATTCATCCAACCGATGCCTGGTCGCGAACCTGGTCAGGGTCCGGAAAGGGGAAACGCTCCTCTTCGACGCGGATTCCGTCGGCTGCCCGGGCGGAAGGAGGTACCTCGGTTTTTCGGACACCATCCAGCCGGGGTTCGAATATTTCCTTTCCTGCGGAATCCCCGGCAAGATGGAGGGCGAGCGCTACAAGAAAACCCCCGAGCTCGTCCGCGAGGTCATGGCCAGGGCGCCCGCCTTCAAAGCGCCGGCAAGGTTCATCGTCTTCAAGCGCTGGGACCTCCTCGAGGAACCCGACGTCCCGGACGCGGTCATATTCTTCGCCCAAGCCGATGTCCTCTCCGGCCTGTTCACCCTGGCGAGCTTCGATGAGGCGGAGACGAGCGGGGTCATCGCCCCGTTCTCGGCCGGTTGCGGCTCGGTCGTCGAATACCCCTACCTCGAGAAAACCTCGAAGGCGCCCCGCGGCATCATCGGGCTGTTCGACCCCTCCGCCCGGCCGTACGTCGAACCGGACCGCCTGTCTTTCGCCGCCCCGATGGAGAAGTTCGTCCGCATGGTCGGGAACATGGAGGAGAGTTTCCTGACGACCCCGACCTGGAGCAAGATCCGGGACCGGATCGCCCGGGGGAAATAGCCCCCCGAAGCCCTGCCGCCGGAGCCGTCTTGCCTCCCGGCCGGACGCGTGATAGAATCGCTCTAATGAAACGGGCGTCCGTCCTCGTTGCGCTCGCGATCGTTCTCGCTGGAGGTGCCGGCTTGATGACCGCGCAGAACCGCCCGGCGGCCGGGCGCATGGCCGCGTTCATCCCGAGAACGATCGGCCCCTGGCTGTCGGAGGCGGACCACGTCTATGACGCCGAGACGATCTTCCAATACATCGACGGCGCGGGCGAAGTCTACCGTTCGTACAACATGAAGGTCCTCGTTTCCCGCCGCTTCCACAAGGACGGCCGGCCCGACATCGTCGTCGACCTCTTCGACATGGGATCCTCCCTGGACGCGTTCGGCGTCTTCACTCACGACCTTGACGGGGAGGACGCCGACGTCGGCCAGGGATCGAATTACAAGGCGGGGCAACTATCGTTCTGGAAGGACCGCTATTTTGGTTCCCTGTCAACCGAGGAAGAGAACAAGGACACCAAAGCCGCCGTTTTCGAACTGGGGCGGCTGATCGCCGCGGCCATCCCGAAAGAAGGGCCGAAGCCGAAGCTCCTGTCCTATCTTCCGGCCGAGGGACTCGACGCGGGCCACGTCTGCTATTTCCACAATCATTCCATCCTCAACTACCATTTCTTCGTCGCCGAGGGCGACATCCTCCTCCTCGAACAGACGGCCTCGGCGGTCTTGGCTCCGTACAAGTCGGCCCGGGGCAAGAGCTTTCTCCTCGTCGTCGTTTACCCGGACGAGGCGAAGGCCGCCCGGGCCTACGACTCTTTCGCCAAGAGCTACATGCCGGACGCCCAGAAAACGGGAATCGTCCGGACCGAGGACAAGAAATGGACCGCTTCCGCCCGGTCCGGCGATATCCTCATCGTCGTGTTCAACGCGGATTCTGACGAGTTCGCCATGAACCAGCTGGCTCTGGTTCAGGAGCTGATCGAGGCCGCGAACAAAAAATAGGGCGGCCGGGACCGGTCACTGGCCGGGGGGCCCGCCGAGCATCCAGCGAAAGGAGGCCTTTGAACCATGAGCGGGAACATGATCACCCGCAGGGATTTTCTGAAGGTCGCTTCGGCCGCCCCCCTGGCGGGGGCTCTCCTCCCGGCCCTCAGGGGCGGGTCGACGGGTGCTGAAGAGAAGGCCAAGGTCGTCCTCGTCCGCGACCCGAAAGCACTCGACGCTTCGGGAGCCCCCGACGCCGAGGTCATCCAGCGGATGCTGGACGAGGCGGTCCGCGCGCTTTTCGACGAGAAAGACGTCGTTAAAGCCTGGAAAAAGATCGTGGAGCCGTGGGACGTTGTCGGGATCAAGACCAACGTCTGGAACCAGCTGCCCACCACGTCCCAGGTGGAGCAGGCCATCAAGGGCCGGGTGATGGACGCCGGGGTCCCGGAAGACAAGCTCTCCGTCGACGACAGGGGCGTGCTCAGGAACCCGATCTTCCAAAACGCGACGGCCCTGATCAATGCCCGCCCCGCCAGGGTACACCAATGGGCGGGCATGGGGAGCTGCATCAAGAATTACATCATGTTCGTGCCCAAACCCTCCGACTACCACGCCGATTCGTGCGCGGACCTGGCCAAGATCTGGAACCTGCCGCATGTCAGGGGAAAGACCCGGCTCAATATCCTGGTCATGCTCACCCCTCTTTTCTATGTGCCCGGCAGCAAGACCCAATACGATAAACAGTATGTCTGGGCCTACAAGGGGCTGATCGTCAGCCGGGACCCCGTGGCCGCGGACGCCACCGGGCTCCAGGTGATCATGGCCAAGGGGCGCGAGTTTTTCGGCCAGGACCAACCCCCGCGGATGTCGCCTCACCACATCTTCCTGGCCGACACGCGGCACCACCTGGGCGTGAGCGACCCGGCCCGGATCGAACTCGTCAGGCTCGGCTGGAAAGAGGGGATCCTGATCTAGATGCCGATCTACGAATACCGCTGTTCCGACTGCGGCAAGAAGATGCAGGTCCTGACCCTGTCCGTCAAGTCGGCCGTGGAGCCGAAGTGCCGGCACTGCGGCGGCGTGAACCTCCAGAAGCTCGTTTCCCGGATCGCCGTCCTCCGCTCGGAGGAAAGCCGCCTGGAAAGCATGGCGGACCCGTCTGCGCTCTCCGGGCTGGATGAGAGCGACCCCAAGAGCGTGGCCCGCTGGATGAAGAAAATGGGGAAGGAGATGGGTGAGGAGACGGGCGAGGATTTCGACCAAGAGGTCGAACAGGCCATGGAAGAGGCCGAGGGGGGCGGGGGAGAAGGCGCCGCCGGTGGGGAAATGGGAGAAGATGACGATGGGTATTGAGCGGTTCGCCGCGGGTGAAGGAGGTGGAAGATGACAGGTCTCACGGGTGTCTATTTATTCATCGGCGGGGGCGTCTTCGGCGCCGCGGTCGTCCTCGTCCTCCAGCTCGTGAAGAAGAGGGAGGCGAAAGAGATCGCCCGCGAGCTCGTCAGCGAGGCCGAGGTCGAAAAGGTCAAGGACTTGGAGGTTTTCCTCGGCCGGGTCAAGGATTCGCTGGGCTCCATGTCCTTCGACGCCCTGAAAAAAACCTCGGAGGAGTTCCTGAAGCTCGCCGAGTCGGTCCTCAGCAAGCAGACCCAGTCGGGAGAAAAAGAGCTGGAGGGGAAGAAGAAGCTGATCGACCAGAACCTCGAATCCATGCGCGGTGACCTTCAGAAGATGCAAGACCTCGTGTCCGGCTTCGAGAAGGACCGCGTCCAGAAATACGGCGAGCTGTCCGCCCACCTAAAAACCGCCGCGGAACAGACCTCGAAACTCCAGGAAACGGCGAACCACCTGAGGCAGGCCCTGGTCAGCACCAAGGCCCGCGGCCTGTGGGGGGAGCGGATGGCCGAGGACGTCCTCCAGCTGGCCGGGTTCGTCGAGGGCGTCAACTACCTCAAGCAGAAAGCCCTCGAAGGGACTGGGTCCCGCCCCGACTACACCTTCCAGCTGCCTCAGGGCCGGAAGGTCAACATGGACGTCAAGTTCCCCATGAACAGCTACCTGCGCTACCTCGAGACGGAGAACGACATGGAGCGGGATGTCCAGAAGGGCCAGTTCTTAAAGGACGTCCGGGCCCGGATAAAAGAGGTCACGACCCGCGATTACATCAACCCCGAGGACGAGACCTTGGACTATGTCCTCGTCTTCATCCCCAACGAGCAGGTTTATGCCTTCATCAACCAGAACGACCCGTCCATCATCGACGACGCCCTCCGGAGCAAGGTCATCCTCTGCTCGCCGTTCACCCTGTTCGCCATCCTGGCTATCATCCGCCAAGCCATAGACAACTTCAGCACGGCCAAGGCGGCCAACGACATGCTCCGCCTCATGGGTGGATTCAACAAGGAGTGGGAGAAATTCGTGGAGTCCATGGACAAGATGGGCCGCAAGCTCGAGGACGCCAGGGACGAATTCCAGAGGCTCTCCACGACCCGCCGGAACAAGCTCGAGCGGCTGCTCCAGAGGCTCGAGGACCTGCGGCGGCTGAAGGGGATCGAGCGCGAGTTCGTCCTCGGGGAGGCCGAGGTCCTGGCCCTCGATGAGGCCGAGGAGAAAGAGGCGACGAAGTAGAGCCCCTTTCCGGGTTTCAGGTCCGCGGGCCGAAGATGGCGGTCCCGATCCGGACCATGGTTGCGCCTTCCTCGATCGCGATGCGCCAGGAATTTGTCATGCCCATGGACAGGTGCCGCATGGCGACGCCGGGGATGGCCGCGGCCTTGAGCTTTTCCCAGACCCGGCGCGTTTCCTTGAAGTAGGGGCGCGAATCCTCAGGGTCTCCCTCGAAAGGTCCCATGGTCATGAGGCCCAGGACGCGCAGGCGGGGGAGCGCCGCGAGCGACCGGACGAGGGGCTCGACCTCTTCGGGACCGACTCCCGCCTTCTGCGGCTCCCGGCCGCTGTTGACCTCGACGAGGATGTCCATCGTCTTTCCGGCCGCCGCGGCCCGCTTGTCGATCTCTTGCCCCAGCCCGATCGAATCCACGGTTTCAACGAGGTCGAAGAGCTCGACCGCCTTCCGGACCTTGTTCGTCTGGAGGTGGCCGATGAAGTGCCAGCGGGCCCTGTGCCCGACGGCCGGGAACGCGTCGGCGGCTTCCTGGGCATAATTTTCGCCGATGATCTTGACGCCGGCGTCCACGGCCTCCAGGATCTCAGCGGGCGAGCGGGTCTTGGCCGCGGCGACGAGTTCGACGCCGGGCGGAAGCTCGGCCAGGATGGAACGGACGTTGTCGGCGATCATCAGCCGTAATTCTATCATACCCGAACGGGCCCATGAAATATCCTGAGTTGCCTCATCCTTGCCATCCTCTGCTGGTTTTTTGTTATAATGGGGGCATCCAAGGAGGGCCGCGTTGACGATCCGCGAGGAACTCGAAAAGACCGAGCAGAAGATCCTCTCGCCCAGGGCCTGCCTGAGCTCGAGGACCAAGGGCCGTGTCCGCCCGGAGGTCCAGCACGTCCTCCGGACGGATTTCCAGCGGGACCGCGACCGGATCATCCACTCCAAATCCTTCCGGCGCCTCAAGCACAAAACCCAGGTCTTCCTCTCGCCGTTCGGGGACCACTACCGGACGCGGCTGACCCACTGCCTCGAGGTCTCCCAGATCGCGCGGACCATTGCCCGGGCGCTCCGGCTCAACGAGGACCTGACCGAGGCCATCTCCCTGGGGCATGACCTCGGCCATACGCCGTTCGGCCACGCCGGCGAGGACACCCTCCGGAAGCTCCTGCCGGACGGCTTTCACCACGCTGACCAGAGCCTCCGGGTCGTCGAGAAGCTCGAGTATGAGGGCAAGGGCCTGAACCTGACCTTCGAGGTCCGGGACGGCATCGTCAAGCACTCCAAGGGCAGAGGCGAGATCTTCGACGCCGACCCCGAAGACATGCCCTCGACCCTGGAGGGCCAGATCGTCCGGGTCTCGGACGTCATCGCCTACGTCAACCACGACATCGACGACGCCCTCCGGGCCGGGATCATCCGGGAAGAAGACATCCCGCCGAACCTCATCCGAGTCCTGGGCAAGTGGCCGGCGACGCGGATCGATCGGATGGTGATGGACGTCGTCGGGGCCAGCCTGGGGACGGGGCTCGACCGGATCGCCATGAGCGAACGGATCATGAAGGCCGTCCTCGAGCTCCGCGAGTTCCTCTACCAGCGGGTCTACTACAACTCGACGGCCCGGGAGGAGCTCCGGAAGACCGAGAAGATCATCCGCGACATTTTCGATTACGTGACCGGGCACCCGGAAGGGTACGTCAAGGATTATCCGGCGGGCGACCCGCTCATCGTCCGGGCCGGGGATTTCGTCGCCGGCATGACGGACCGCTACGCCATGGCCCTCTACGAACAGCTCTTCCTGCCGAGGTCGTGGCCGATTCTGTGATGCGCATCTGCCGTCGGCTCTTCGCAATCTTCTTTTCTTGCGTATTTTTCGCTCTGGCCTCTGGCGCAGGGCTCGCCGCGGTCCGGACCGTCGGCGGCGCTCAAGCCACGGGGCGCCCGTTCCTCGATGCCGCGAAGAAGGCCGCGGCCTGGGTCCGATCTTCGGCGATCCGGACTCCGGAGGGCATGACCTGGCCCGCCGACCCGAAAGACCCGAAATCCGTGAACACCACCCTTTATGCCGGGACTCCCGGGATCGTCATCTTTTTTCTGGAAACCTATTATGCCACTGGTGACAAGGGCTTCCTTGGCGACGCCGCGGGAGGAGCGGACGCGCTGCTGAGTGACGTTGTGACCGAGCAGGGGACGGGCCTTTACGAAGGGCTGTCCGGGGTCCTTTTCGCCCTCGAAGAAACCTTCAAGGCGACGGGAAACCAAAAATACAGGCAGGGCTTCCTGGCCGGGCTGGAGAGGATTCGGGCAGGTGCTGTCCGGAAGGGGGCCGGCGTCGAATGGAGCTCCGTCACGGACATCATTAGCGGAAGCGCCGGGACGGGCCTCTTCCTGATCTACGCCTCTCATGAAACGAAAGACCGGACTTGGCTCGACTTGGCCTCCCGGGCGGCGGCGAGGCTCATCGAGCTCGGCAAGCCTGAGCGCGGGGGGCTCAAGTGGGCCATGGATCCGCAATTCCCACGGCTGATGCCGAACTTCTCGCACGGGACGGCCGGCATCGCTTATTTCCTTGCCCGGCTCTATCAAGAAACGAAAAGAAAAGAGTTCCTCGACGCGGCCTCGGCAGGGGCAAAATACCTCCTCTCGGTAGCCAGCACCGAGGGCGAGACCTGCCGGATCTTCCATGATGAGCCCGACGGGAAGGACCTTTATTATCTCGGCTGGTGTCACGGCCCGGCCGGAACGGCCCGGCTCTTTTATGCCTTGAGCGAGGCGACAGGCGATGCGTCCTGGCTCAACTGGGTCCGGAGATCCGCCAACGCCCTGCTCAAAAGCGGGATCCCGGAGAAGCAAACCCCCGGCTTCTGGAATAACGATGGGATCTGCTGCGGCTTGGCCGGAGTCGGGGAGTTCTTCCTTGACCTTGGCCGGGTGCTGAAGGATAAATCGTATCTGGAGTTCTGCGACCGGGTCACGGCTAGGCTGCTGGCCAGGGCCACTTTGGCCGGGAACCAGATTTCCTGGGTCCAGGCCGAGCACCGCGTTAGGCCCGATTTCCTGGTTGCCCAGACAGGCTACATGCAGGGCGCGGCGGGGATCGGCACGTTTCTCCTTCACCTCGACGCGGCGGCCCGCGGCGCAAGGGGCAAGATCATTTTCCCCGATACGCCGTTCGACAATTAATGTCCTCTTTTTGTCCCCGTCTTCCCGAACATCTTCCTGCGATGAATTGATAGTGGTATGATTGGCCCTTCAAGTCTTGCCGGCATGGCCGGAACAGCGTGCTCCGGGAAAAAAGAACCCCTGGACACGACATGAGACCTGAGCCCCAAGGAGCGTGAGCCGATGGCGAAAAAAGACGACCTCAAGAAAATCGCGACCCGCCTTCGTATCCATTCGCTGAGCATGACGACGGCGGCCGGTTCCGGCCACCCGACGACCTGCCTTTCCGCAGCCGACCTAGCCGCGTGCCTCTTTTTCAACGAGATGCGTTTCAACCCGGATGACCCGGACGACCCCGCCAACGACGAGTTCGTCCTTTCCAAAGGCCACGCCGCGCCTCTCCTCTGGGCGGTCTATGCCGAGGCCGGCATCATCCCGATGAAGAGCCTGATGGAGCTGCGGAAGATCACGAGCAACCTCGAAGGCCATCCCACGCCGCGCATGCCCTGGGTCAAGGCGGCCACGGGTTCTCTGGGCCAGGGCCTTTCGGTCGGCGCCGGCATCGCCCTCGCCCAACGGCTCGACGGCGCCCCGGCCCGGACCTTTGTCCTAATGGGGGACGGGGAGTGCGCCGAGGGCCAGGTCTGGGAGGCGGCCGGCTTCGCCGCCCACGCCGAGCTCAAGGGCTTATGCGCTATCGTGGACATCAACCGGCTGGGCCAGTCAGAGCCGACCATGCACCAGCACGACATCGGGGCTTACGCCCGGAAATTCCGGGCCTTCGGCTGGGACGTCCTGACGGTTGACGGCCACAAGATTGACAGGATTCTCGAGGCTTTCAAGAAGATCGGCAAACAAGGCAAGCCCACGGCGATCCTGGCCAAAACGATCAAGGGCAAGGGCGTTTCCTTCATCGAGGACAGGAATGGCTGGCACGGCAAGCCCCTCAAGAGCGACGAGCTGACCAGAGCGCTCGAGGAGATCGGTGGCCTGCCTGATGTCGATTCCCGAGAATTCATCCGCCGGCCGAAACCCTTCCGGAAACCGAAGGGCTCCCCCGTTTTCGATTTCCCCCGGACAGTCTACAAAGACAAGACGGCCACCCGGCTGGCTTATGGGAACGCGCTCCTCGCCTTGGGGAGGGTCAACCGGTCCGTCGTGGCCGTGGACGGGGACGTCAAGAACTCGACCTACGCGGACAAGTTCTTCGAGGCCTATCCCGAGAGGGCTTTTCAAGGCTATATCGCCGAGCAGAACATGGTCGGCATGGGCATCGGGCTGTCGGCCAAGGGCTACACTCCGTTCATCGCCACCTTCGCGGCCTTCCTGACCCGGGCCCACGACCAGGTCCGGATGGCCGCCTACTCGCTCTCCAATATCAAGCTCTGCGGGTCGCACGTCGGCGTGAGCATCGGCGAGGACGGACCGTCGCAGATGGGGCTCGAGGACCTGGCGATGTTCAGGTCAGTCCCGGGCTGCGCCGTCCTCTATCCGAGCGACGCCGTTTCCGCCGAGGCGTGCGTGGCGGCCATGGCCGCCCACAGGGGCCTGGCCTATATCCGGACGACCCGGCCGGCCACTCCGTTGCTTTACGCGGCAACCGAGCCCTTTCCCCTGGGGGGTTCGAAGGTCCTGAAAAAAGGGGAGAACGATGCCGCGACGGTCATCGCCGCCGGCATCACGGTCCATGAGGCGCTGAAAGCCCACGCGGAGCTCCTAAAAGAGGGCCTCGGGGTCCGGGTCATCGATGCCTACTCTGTCGAACCGCTGGACTCTGTCACGATCGGGCGGGAGGTCGCCGAAACGAACGGCCGGGCCGTCGTCGTCGAGGACCATTACGCGGGGGGAGGGTTGGGCGAAGCAGTGGCCGCGGCCCTGGCCGGGAAGGCCGTCCTCAGGCACCTTTGCGTCCGCGAGCTCCCCCGGTCGGGAAAGCCGGAAGAGCTCCTGGAGAAGTACGGTATCAGCGCCGGGCACATCGTCCAGGCCGTCAAGGAGCTCGTCGGCCGATAAAGCCATCGCCATGAGGAAGGCTCTTCCGGCTCTCATCATTTTTTCCGAACTACTTTTCGTTCCCTGCCTCCAGCGGGCGGCCGCCGGAGGTCAGGCGCCGCAGTTTTCCGAAACCCTGACGGGGACCGTCATTTATGTCTACGACGGGGACACCATCAAGGTGCGATTGGATTCCGGGGGGGAGAAGAGGGTCCGCCTCATCGGCGTCGACGCCCCCGAGTTCGATGATCCACGGGAGGACCTCAGATTCTCCGCTTTTCTCGCCCATCGTTTCGCCGCCTGGAAGCTCAGCCAGAAGCCTGTCCGGCTCGTCCGGGACAGGGAGAAAGAGGACGTCTACGGGAGGCTCCTGGCCTACGTCTGGACGGATGAGCGGACGATGTTCAACGAGATCCTTGTCCAGGAAGGCTACGCCTCCGCCTACCTCAAGTTCCCCTTTGACGAGGCGATCAAAAATAGGCTCCGCGAGGCCGAGGCGGAAGCCCGGCAGGCGGAAAAGGGCATCTGGCGCGTGAAGCCCTGGCCCGTCGTCGGCCCCGCTGAGGCCCGCGTGCGGCTGGGCCAGGTCGTGACGGTGCGCTTCCGCTGCGTCCGCTCTTTCAAGCGCGGCCGGTTCAGGGTCCTGGTGCCCGACGAAGGGGAGTTCGAGGCGGTCATCCCGACGGACGTCCTGGCCGCCCTCCCCGGATCCCTCGATTTCGAGAGACGGGCGCTGGAGGTCACGGGCCTCATCGAAGAGTTCAAGGCCCGTCCCCAGATCATGATCGGCCTCCCGGTCCAAGTCAAGATCGTGGACTCCGGACGCTAGCTCTTTGGGATCCCGTTTGACAGGGATCGCGCCTTGTTTGATATAATGGGATCTGACCATGGATGAAAAAATAACCCCCGAAGTACGGGAGGCCATCGAGGCCATCGTCGGCAAGGAGAATGTCCTTTCCGGCGCCGAAAAAACCGCCGATTACAGCCACGACGAGTTCTCCCTCCGGGAGATCGCCCGCGAACCCGAACTCGTCGCCAAGCCGGCGACGGAATACCAGGTCTCCGAAATCCTCAAGCTGGCCTCGGAGCGGATGGTCCCGGTGACCCCCCGCGGCGGGGCGACAGGGCTCTGCGGCGGCTGCGTCCCCGCACCCGGTGGGATCGTCTTGTCTCTCGAACGGATGAACAGGGTCCTCGAGATCGACACCGAGAACCAGGTGGCCGTCGTCGAAGCGGGACTCCGGCTCTCGGACCTGGCGACGGCCGTCGAGTACGCCGGCCTCTATTTCCCGCCGCACCCGGGCGACGAGAGCGCCATGGTGGGCGGGCTCATCGCGACCAATGCGGGCGGCAGCCGGGCCGTCAAGTACGGCACGATCCGGAGCTACGTCCGGGGCCTCGAGGTCGTCTCCCCGACGGGCGATGTCCTCAACCTCGGCGGGAAGTTCATCAAGTCGAGCACGGGTTACAGCCTCTTGCACCTGTTCGTCGGCTCGGAGGGCACGCTCGGCGTCATCACCAAGGCCGTGATCCAGCTCATCGCCAAGCCGGCCCTGACCCGGTCGCTCGTGGTCCCCTTCGCCGAACTCGAACCGGCGATCGACACCGTGCCGCTCCTCCTGAAGAAGGGCATCGTTCCCATGGCGGTCGAGTTCCTGGAGGTCGAGCCCATCGCCCTGGCCGAGGAATATCTCCGGCTGAAATGGCCGACGAAGATGGGGAAGACCCATCTCCTGATCATCCTCGACGCCAACTCCGAAGAGGAGATGGACCGGCTTTCCCAGGTCGTGGCGGACGTCTGCCTCGAGAAGGAGGCCATGAACATCTTCATCGCCGAGACACCCAGCCGGCAGGAGGAAGTTCTGTCCATCCGCTCGAAGATCTACGAGGCCATCAAGGCCGGGACCGTCGAGATCCTGGACATCTCGGTCCCCCGGGGAGAGATCGCCGGCCACGTCCGGAAGGTGGGTGAGATCGCTCGGAAGTACGACATCTGGCTGCCAACCTTCGGGCACGCCGCCGACGGCAACATCCATACGCATATCATGAAGGCCAGGTACATGAACGGACAGATGGTCCCCGTGCCCGTGAGCGAATGGCGGGACAAGGTCGATAAGGTCCGGGAGGAGCTCTTCCGGGACTGCCGGGAGCGGGGGGGCATCATCTCGGGCGAGCACGGCATCGGCCTGGTCAAGAAAGCCTATCTCTCCCTGGCCCTGGGCGAGAAGCAGATCGACCTCATGAGGGGCATCAAGAAGGTCTTCGACCCGTCCGGGATCATGAACCCCGGGAAGATCTTCGATTGAGCCGGGTTGTTCCGCGGGCGGCTTCCCTTGCGGGGCAGGGCCGTTCGTGATATAAAACGGAACGGGGGAATGAGCGACTTGACAACTGGTGAATCATCGCCGCCGGCGATAAAGGTCAATCTTCGGAAGGGGGTCAAGACATGATCGAAAGGGTCACCGAGCTTTACGTCATCCTGGAAAATAAGCCGTCCGTCCTGGGCGACCTCTGCAGCTTCCTGGCCGAGAACGAGATCAATATCGACGCCATCGGCGTTTTCCATGACACCGCGAAGATTTATGTCCAGAACCTGAATAAGGCGGTCAAGCTCCTGGGCAAGCTCAACTACATCGTCGAGCTCCGGGACGTGCTCCGGGTCGACCTCGAGAACCGGCCGGGGGCCCTGGCCGACGTGACGACCAAGCTCGGCGACGAGGGGATCAATATCGAATATTGCTACGGCACGCTCTCCCGCAAGGGCAACACCGTCTCGGTCATCATGGACGTCTCCAACATCGACAGGGCGACCCAGGTCCTGGGCGCTTGAGCTCCCGGACAAGAGTCGCGCCTTCCGGCTTTCTTACGGCCCTCTTTTCCTTCCCATGGTTCTGTCCGCCGGGGAGCGCTCCCGGCCCGGGTCCGGCCGCGCCCTCCGCACGGTGAGAATTCCGGTGACTTTTGCCTGGCCTTCATTTAAAATAGGCAGCAGATCAACCCGGCAACAATGGACGGAGGGCAAGCCCATGGAAAAAAACGCTAAAGGCCGGGCCCGGCAAGTTCCGGGACTCGTCCGGATCTTGCCCGTTCTCTGCTTGTGGATCTCGACCGTTGGCGGGGCGGCGGCCCTGCCCCCGGACCAGCATGACCTCGCCTTCAAGGCCCTGGCCCGGAGCTGGGACGAGGGGATCCCGCTCGGCAACGGGCTCCTCGGGGCCTTGGTCTGGCAGAAAGACGGCTCGCTTCGCATGTCGCTCGACCGGGCCGACCTCTGGGACCTGAGGCCGGTCAAGGAGTTCGAGGCGGGGAGATTCCGCTTCTCCTGGGTCTTAGGGCAGGTCCTGAAGAACGATTACGAGCCCGTCCACGAGCTGGGCGACGTCCCTTATGACCGCGACCCGGCGCCGACGAAGATCCCGGCCGGGGCCCTGGAGTTCGACATCGCGGCCCTCGGCGAGGTGGAATCGGTCCGGCTCACCCTGAAAGACGCCGTGTGCGAGGTCAGGTGGAAAAACGGGGCCAGGCTGACGACCTACGTCCACGCGGTCGAACCCGTCGGGTGGTTCAGGTTCGAGGGAGTGCCCGAGTCCCTGGCGCCGCGACTCGTCCCGCCGGCTTATGCGCCGGCTGTCCCCGAAGGCGCCCCGAAAGACGCCGCCCCCGGCAAGACGCTGGCCAGCCTGGGCTATCCGGGGCCGGAGCTGGCTCAGGAGAGCACCGCGATCCGCTACCATCAGAAGGGCTGGGGCGGGATGAGCTACGATGTCGCGGTCGAATGGAAGAAGCCGGACCCCAATTTTCTTATCGGGGTCTGGAGCGTGAGCGCGCGCGTTCCCGGAAGGGAAGGGGGCGGGGACGCCTCCGAATCCGTGGCCGCGGCCTGGAAGCGGCTGGCCGCCATCGACCTCGATTCCCACAAGGCCTGGTGGAAAAGGTTCTGGGCCAAGTCGGCGGTCGAGCTGCCCGACCCGGTGATCGAGAGGCAGTGGTATCTCGAGACCTACAAGTTCGGCGCTGCATCCCGGCGGGGGGCGCCGCCCATCACCCTCCAGGCCGTTTGGACAGCCGATGACGGCAACCTGCCGCCCTGGAGGGGGGATTTCCACAACGACCTCAACACCCAGCTGAGCTACTGGCCATGTTACAGCGGCAACCATCTCGAGGAGGGGCTGGCCTTCCTGGACTGGCTCTGGGCGATCAGGCCGGAGGCCAAGCGATATACCAAGCGCTATTTCATTGCCGACGGCTTGAACGTGCCGGGCGTCTGCACCCTGACCGGCCAACCCATGGGCGGCTGGATCCAGTATTCCCTCGGGCTGACGGTTTCTGCCTGGCTAGCCCAGCACTTCTACCTGCACTGGCAGTTCAGCCGGGACCGCGCCTTCCTCGAGGAACGAGCCTACCCATGGATCAAGGACGTCGCGACCTTCCTCGACGCCATCGCCGTCCGCCGGGCCGACGGAAAGAGGCAGCTGCCCCTCAGCTCGAGCCCTGAGATCAACGACAACCGGGTCGACGCTTGGTTCACGCAGACGACCAACTTCGACCTGGCCCTCATCCGCTGGCTCTACGGCGCGGCCGCCGAGCTTGCGGGGGAGCTAGATCTCAAAAAGGACCGGGACCGCTGGCTCAAAACGCTCTCCGAATGGCCCGAGCTCGCCCGCTCGCAGGACGACGGCCGGCTCCTCGTCGCTCCCGGTTACCCGCTCAAGGAATCCCATCGGCATTTCTCGCACCTCATGGCCATCCACCCGCTGGGTCTCGTGGATTGGGCGAACGGGGAGGCCGACCGCCAGACGATTAAGAGCTCTCTGGCGGAGCTCGACCGTCTCGGGCCTGACGCGTGGTGCGGCTATTCTTACAGCTGGCTGGGAAGCCTGTCCGCGCGCGCCTCGGACGGAGTTAAGGCCGCGGGGGCCTTGAGGACCTTTGCCGATTGCTTCTGCCTCCCCAACAGCTTCCACGTGAACGGCGACCAGACAAAAAGCGGTAAATCAAAGTTCACGTACAGGCCGTTCACCCTCGAGGGAAATTTCGCCTTCGAGGCCGCGGTCCAGGAGATGCTCCTCCAGAGCCACACGGGTGTCGTCCGCCTTTTCCCGGCCATTCCGGGCGCTTGGAAGGACGTTGCCTTCGACCTCCTGAGAACCTACGGGGCCTTCCTCGTCTCGGCCAGGAAAAAGGACGGGGCGGTCGGGGAAGTCCGGGTCGTCGCCGAAAGAGGCGGCAAGCTCAGGCTCCAGAACCCGTTCAGCGTCGGAGTGACCCCTGCCGTCAGCGGGATCCCCGCCGGCCGGGTCCAAAAAGCCGGGGACATCTTCGAGATAGAAATGAAGCCTGGCGAATCCGTCGTCCTCAGGGTCAAATAAAAGAGCTCCCCATCCTGGCCGCTCCGAGGCCCCGCCGGGGCGCGCGCTCCTCCGGATTGCTTCGATTCCCTGCCGGCCCGTCCTTCGACTGTCCCCCTTATTGCCCAGGGTAAAGGAGCGCGTTCAACAGGAACTTGTAGGTGCCGTGGGACTGAGCCCTGTTCTGGCACCTGATCCCGATCAGGATGATCCTCCCGTCTTTGTATTTCGTGTCGACGACGGCCGCCTTCCGGGCCAGGTACTCCTCGCCGAGCAGCCAGCCGCTCATGAGGACGTTGTCGTCGGGATAGGCCGCCACGACCTTGCGGTCCCAATCGAACGGCGGCGAGAACGTGTCCAGGGCCAGGCTGTTGACGAACATCGCCGCGGCCTCCTTGGGCATGCCGTAGCCGATCGGCGTCTCGTTGTCGACGAGGATCTTGAGGATCGAGGTCGGGCAGAAGAACTTGGCCTGGTCCAGTCCCTGGAGGACGTTGCGGGCCGGCGCGCTGAGCTCGCCGATCGCGAAATCGACGGCCCGGTTGAGGGCCACGACGGTGCCGCCCTTCTCGACGAAGGCCTTGAGGGCGTCGACCCCCTCCTGGCCGATGCCCCCCTCGTATTCGGGCGGGACGTTCTGCATGAACATGCGGGCCATGAAGAAGTCGGCGCCCGGACCGCCCGGACCGCCGCCGGGCCCACCGGGCCCGCCGGCACCGGGGCGCACGCCCTTGATGGTGTTGGTGTTCTCGTCAGTGAAGACGATGACGTCGAAGTCCGCCCGAAGGTCCGCCTTCTTCTCTTTCGTCCCCTTGATATCGTCGTTGTGGAGGGTCTTGAAGGGGATGCCCATGTCATCGAGGACGTAGCGGGTCCAGCCCTCGTCCATGTTGGCGCGCCAGGACTGAAAGAGGCCGATTCGCGGGTTCTTGACCGGGGCCTTGTCGAGGCCGCCGATTTCGTCGAGATCGAGGACGGCCACGTGGTACTTCTCGGCGAGGGCGGGGAGCGCCTTTTTCACAGCGGCCGAGTTTTTAACAATGAAGCTCCCCGCCGGGACCTCGGTCCCCTTAATGGAAGTCCTTGTTTTCGTCCTCCAGATTTCCGCCTGGTCCTTCAGAAGGGCGAACGCCATGGCGTAGGACGCATTGGCCCGGGAATCGAGGACGAAATAGGCCCGTCCGCCCTGCGCCGGGACCTTGGGGTAGGGAACGTTATCGATCTTTTCGAGCTTGGCCTCGAAGGCTTCGTCGACCTGGTCGCAGGCGACGCCCATCTGGAGGGGAAGCGTCCAGGCCGCATTGTCGTAAGGCGGGACAGGGGGGCCGCCCGGGAATTGGCGGATGTCGGGGTATTTCTGTTTTTCGAGGAGCGCCCAAGCATAGGTCTTATATGGCTGGGCCATCTTGACGACGAACGATCCGGCGCCGTAAAGCCGGCCGCCGGCCACGAAGTCGGCCTTGGCTTGGTGGATCTCGACGCCGCCCAACATCAGGATCTTGACCATCTTCCACATCGTCTGGTAGTCACGCTGCTTCGCCGGGATGACGAAGGCGTAGGGCTGGCCCCGGTCCACCTTTTCGATGGAATCCTTATACATCTGATAGAAATTGAACAGCAGGTCTTCCTTGTTGAGTGCCGCCGCCTTGACCAGGCTCTGGGACAGGACGAGCTCGTAGTCGACGATGTCGCGGAGCCGCCACCAGCCGCCCGGCCAGGGGTCGATGAAGTCCGTCCGTTTTTCGTAGAAGGAACCCGGGATCTCGCTCGGCTCGATGGAAATCGGACTTGCGACCCGACAAGAGGCGGCCTCGCTCAGAATGCCGACTATGTTATGGAGCCACGGCGTGTCATCGCAGGCCCCGATCCACCAGGCCGTGTAGGACCGGCCGTTGACGACCCCGCTCATGTCGTGCTTCTGGAGGTCGTAAGCCATGGCCGTGCCCATGAGGTTGACGGTCCTCCAGACCATCGGCTGGATGTTGGGAAGGGGAGGGTCCATGAAGGGCGGGATGAAGAGCCGGGCCCCGTTCGATCCCTGCTGGTGTTCGTCGATATGGATCTGAGGCAGCCAATCCTGGTAGTCGACCCTGCTCACCGCCCGGGTCTCCGGAAGGTTGAACATGAACCAATCGCGGTTGTCGTCGTGGCCTGCGTAATAATGATAGAGCCAGGGCATGCTGCCGCCCTCGTACTTCGTGCCCACGTATTTTTTGTACCAGTCGACGACCATCTGGTTGCCGTCGGGATTGCTGGTGGGAACGAGGAGGAGGATGACGTCGCCGAGGATCTTGTTGGCGTCATAGAACGTTTTGCCCGCGACGAGGTCATAGGCAAGCTCCATGGACATTTGGGAGGCGCCGATTTCCGTGGAGTGGATAGAACATGTGATGAGGACGATGGCCTTGCCCTCGCGGGCGAGCTTGCGGGCCTCTTCGGCGGTCGTCAGGCGAGGGTCGCGGAGCTTGTGGGTGATCTCTTTCCATCGGTCGAGCCTGGCCAGGTTCTCGGGCGTGGAGATCGCGGCCATGATTATCGGCCGTTTCTGGACCGACTCGCCGATCGTGAAGAGCTTGATCTTCGGGGACTCCTGGGCCAGCTTCTGGAAATAGGCCGTGATCTGGACGTAATCGGCCAGCTTCCTGTCGGCGCCGACTTTGAAGCCGAGGAATTTCTCGGGCGGCGTTTGGGCCAAAAGGACGGGGCCGGCCAAGGCGACAATGGTCAGGAAGAGGACGAAGCGTCCCGCGCGGGGGTGATTCATGAGGGCCTCCTTCTCGAGATCAAGAAGTCCTATTTATCACTCGGGGTGGGGGCTGTCAAGCGCGTCTGAAGACGGATTTTGGCCGGGTGACGTGTGGGAGAGTCAAAATGATCATGAAGGCCGGCGGGGATCAGAATCGCGCTCCGGCCCGGCCGGCGGAGCCGGGCCGGAGAGACCGATAAGCACTTTAGGACGTTACTTGAGCGTGACCTCGACCTCGCTGCTGAGGGCAGGATTGTTCTTGGCGGTGACGCGGATGATGAGCTTATCGCCCTTCTGGAAGCCCGGGTTCTTGAAATAGCACTTGGTCCGGAAGCCGAGCTGACCGGCCATCGACCCCTCGTCCGTCACGACCTGTGAGCGCATGGAAACGGGGGGGAAGAAATCGCCCTGCTCAGGGAATCTGTAGAACCTCACCCAAGTTGCGATCAGGCCCTCCTTCCCCAGGTGCCGATAAAAGTTGAGATCATGGATCTCGCCCCTGTACTGTTTCTGGAGAACGTTGATGGACGGCATTTTGTATTCCAGGCCATTGTAGACCAGGACCACGCCGTCCCTGTTCACGGCGATGTTCTGGTTGGGATCCTTCGCCGCCATGTAGACAACGAACATCACGTAAGGTTCCTTCATCTCCAAGGAAACGAGGCTGGAGTCGACGGCCAGCATGATGGGGCCCTTTTCGTTCGAGTAGGCCCCCATCCCCAGGTCCTGCGTCTGGGGAAGAGCGGCCGCACAGAGAAAAAGGACCGCTAAGGACGTGGTTAAGACTTTCATTGTGACCTCCTCATTTCATTATTATGATATGCAAGAGGCGTGCCAAATGCCGTAAAAGAGGAGAGGAGCCTTTTGCCCGGGCCTGACGCCATTCATCAGGGGAAATGATGGTCGCGCCGGCCGGGAGGTCCACCCCGGCAGGACTCGGAGGGTCGGGGCCATGAATAACATAATCCGATAGTATATATAGAGATACAGATGTCCTGATTTTTGGACGGCGGAAGCCCCCTGTGGGCCAGGAAGAAGCGGTCTTGCCCGCGCGCGGCCCGATTCCGGGCTCAGGCAAGGCTCAGCGTGTCGTGGGCGGCGATGAGCATGCCCTGGATGGGGACGCCGTAGGGACAGCCCGATTCGCAGTGGCCCGCGCAGGTCTGGCAGGCATCCGCCCTGGCCCCGGGGATCCGGCCGTAGAGCCCCATGGCTTCCTTCTCCCGGCCCTGGGCCGCGAAATAGTGCTGGTAGCGCATGATGGTGTTGACCGGGACACCGTGGGGGCAGCGCGGCTCGCAGACTCCGCAGGCATGGCGGCAATAGAGCCCGCCGCAGCCCTCCCTGTAAGCCTCGAGCCGGGCCTTGTCCGCCCCGCCCAGCCGTGTCCCGGAGAGACGGAGGAACCCATCGAGCTCCTGATAGGTCTTCACCAGGCAACAGACCGTGCCGACGTTCGGGTTGCCGAGGACGAACCGGACCGCTCCGTCCCGGATCTCGCCGGCGTCACGGAGGTTGTGCTTCTCGACGAACTCCCGGGCGGCTTCGAACTTCTCCTTATAGCGCTTCAGGCCGTCGGCGTAGAGGGGGTCGACCGCCTGCTTCTTTTTTTCCAGGTCCTCGATCCGGGACCTCAAGGTTTCATAAATGGCGATCGGGGTCGTTTTCATCAGGGCCACCCCGATCCTCTTCCGGCCGCACAGCTCCAGGACCTTGTCCGACTGGTCCCGGCGGAGGAAGTTGTGGGCCATGAGGAAGACGTCAAAGCGGCCGTCCTCGGCGGCCGCCCCGAGGACCGTCTCCATGGTCTCCTCGGGGTCGCGGAACCAGAACGACCCGTGGTTGGAAACCCCGCCGAAGCGGACTCGGCCCTCGGCCTTGAGCTCGGCCATCGCCGCGTGGAACCCCTCCGTCTTGAGCGTCGCGACCTTCTCCGGCATGTGCATCATCAGGCAGTCGACGGATTCGAGCTGGAGCTCCTCCAAGGCCTTGCGTGCCCGTTTCAAGAAGCCCGCCTTCGACCTGTCGTCCTGGACCTCGAGCTTTGTCGCGATGAATACGGACTTCCTGTCACGCCCCTTCATGGCTTTGGCCACGATCCGGTGGTGGCCGGGATACTCTTCCGCGGTGTCGACATAATTCATGCCGGCCTCGAAGGCGGCCCGGAGAACTCCGTCGTCCATGATGGAGCCGCAGCCGAGGTCGGACACCTTGAAGCCGGTCCGGCCCAGGAGGCGGTATTCCCGGATCCTGAGGGGAGCTTCGGCCTGGTCTTGTCCCGTCGCTCCGCCACTCCGAGCGGCCAGCCCGGCCCCGAAGATCCCGAGGGCGGAGTCCTTGAAAAACTGCCTGCGCCTGAGTGAGATTGTCCGGCCCATCGATCCTCTTTTCAGCCGCGGACCTGTCCGCCGCGGCGGCGGTATGGCATGAGACAGGCAGAATAGCAGGGTGGACGTGGGGGAGTCAACCGGGACGCGAAGCCGGCCGCGATCCTAGTCGCGGGACTGGCGGAGGATGAGCATCCTCAGGAGCTGCATCGCGGCCATGGCCGTCGAAGCGACGTAAGTCAGGGCGGCGGCCTTGAGGACTTGGCGGGCGCCGGCCATCTCCTGCGTCGTGAGGAACCGGCGCTCCTCAAGCAGGACCAGGGCCCGTTTCGAGGCGTTGAATTCGACGGGCAGCGTGATCACGGAGAAAACGACCGCGCCGGCGAAGAGGAGGATCCCGATGTCCATCAGGACGCTCGGGCCGCGGCGGCTGAAAATGAAGCCGATGAAGAACAGCGGGAAGGCCAGCGTCGAGCCGAGGCTGGCCACCGGATAGATCACGTTCCTCAGGTGGAGGGGCTTGTAGTGGGTCTGGTGCTGGATGGCATGGCCTGTTTCATGGGCGGCGATCCCGAGGGCGGCGATGGACGAGCTCTCGTAGACGCCCGCGGAGAGACGGAGGACGCGGGTCCGGGGGTCGTAATTGTCGGTGAGTTCTCCCGGGAGCTTCTCGATCTTGACGTCGCCGGCCCCGCTCGTTTGGAGAAGCTCATGGGCGGCCTGGGCTCCCGTGATCCTCGACGAAGCGTATATTTGGCTATATTTCCTGTAGGCCCCTTTAACCCTGGCTTGGGCGTAAAAAGCCAGGATCAGGGGAGGGATGAGAAGGAAGAACGTGTAATCCGCGAAAAACATGGCTTATCCTCTGGAGATGACACCCATGTTATTTTACTCCAGGCGGAGGGAAAAGGGAATATCGATTTGAGCCCTTCCGGTGTATAATAGGAACTCGACCGTGCTAGACGGGGAGCTAGCGGTGCCCTGTGACCCACAATCCGCTCCAGTGGGGTTGAACCCCCTGCCGAGGCTTCTCTCTTTCTGGCCGGTGCCTTCGCACGTGGCGTTGAGGGCCGGGGCCCTGCGCAAAGCGCCGCCCGTGAACCCCGTCAGGACCGGAAGGTAGCAGCGGCAGCGGGAGGGTGTCTTGTGCGGCAGTCAGCCTCGCCTGAGCCGGCGGCGGGGGACACGCAGGGAGGGCGCTGTCGGAGCAGGGTGCACGGTCGTTTTTTTTGTCCCGGCGTCAGGCAGGAGACAGGCCGAGCTTCCCGAGGAGCGACTCGATCTCCCGCTTCCCTTTATCGTCGACCGGCAGAAGGGGTGGCCGGGCGGGCCCGCCGTAATAACCCCGGAGGTCCTGAGCGTATTTCAGCCCGGCGATCCCGTGGACTTCCACGAGCGCCTTGTTGAGGGGGATGAGGTCGAACTGGAGCTTCCGGGCCTCGTCCTTTTTCCCCGCCTTGAACAGCTTATAGATCTCGGCGCTCATTTCGGGCGCGGCGTTGGCCACGGCCAGGATGGCGCCGCACGCCCCCATCTCGAGGCCCGGGTAGACGACGTGGCCGGAACCGAGGAAATAGTGGAAGTCCGCGGGGACCTCGCGGACGACCTCGCCGAGGAAGGCCAGGCTGCCCGAGCTTTCCTTGAGGCCGGCGATATTCGGGTGCGGGGCGAGGTCGATGATGAGCCGAGGCTCGAGCGAAATGCCCGTGTTCTGGGGCATGTTGTAAATGAGGACCGGGATTCTGCTCGACTCGGCCACGGCGAGATAATGAGCCTTGAGGGCCTCCCGCGTCATCTTCGATTTGAAATAGGATGGCGGCCGGACAAGCGCGGCGGCGACCCCGCGGCCGGCGAACCTGTTCGTGAAGTCGATCGTCCCCTTGGTCGATTCGCGGGCCGTCCCGACGAGGACCTTTTTCCCCGGACCGGCGGCGGCGAGGACGGCCTCGACCAGCTTCTCCGACTCTGCGTCCGTCAGGGAGACGCTCTCCCCGGTCGAACCCAGGACCAGGTAACCCGCGACGTCCGTCCGGTTGTATTTCCGGACGTTGTCCCGGGTCTTTTCCGTCGAAACTTCGTCATGAATAAAGGGGGTGGTCAGGGCGACGTAGACGCCTTCAAGGGGCTGGCTCATTTCTTCCCTCCCTGCCGCGATCTCCTGACGGCCTGTTCGATCTCCCGGAGCTCGGCTTCACCCATCCCGAAATAGTGGCCGACCTCGTGCAGGACGGTATCGCGGACGTTGTCCTTGATCTCCTCGGGGCCGCGGGAGATCCTCTCGATCGGCCCCTGGTAAATGACGATGACGTCGGGCGGGATGTTCCCGTAATATCCGGGGCTGCGGTGCGTGTAAGGCACCCCGTGGTAGAGTCCCAGAAGGGGCCTGCCGGGCGGCGGCTCGTCCTCGACCATGACGGTCAGGTTCTCGATGAGCTTCTTGAAGCCCGACGGGATGCCAGCCAGGGCCTCCTCCACGAGGCGCTCGAAGTCCGCCTTCTCCATCAACGGAAGGAACGGGCTCTTGCCGAAAGGCTTCGGGATCCTCCTCATTTTTCGATGCCTTCCCTGGCCTTAACGCCCCGGTCGCCGTAGTGCTTGAGTTCCCGCATCTCGGTCACCAAGTCGGCCCTCTCGATGACCAACGGCGTCGCGTAACGGCCCGTCAGGACGACCTCGACGTCCGCGGGTTTCCGGGCCAGGAAATCCAGGACGTCCTGCTCGGAGAGGATCTTGAAAGAGACGGCCGTGTTGACCTCGTCGAGGACGATGATCCGGAATTCTCCCGAGAGCATGGCCTCAAGGGACCTCCTGAGACCCCGGCGGGCCCGATCGACATCCGCGTCGTCGACGCTGTCGGTGACGTGGATGAACCCTTTTCGGCCGAACTGCTCGATCCGGATGAGCGGGGCGATCTTTTCGGAGGCCTGGATCTCGCCGGTCGGCTGCCCCTTGAGGAACTGGCCGATGAACGTCTTCATCCCATGCCCGGCGGCCCGAAGGGCCAGGCCGAGGGCGGCCGTCGTCTTTCCTTTTCCGTTTCCCGTGTAGATTTGGACAAGCCCTTTGAAGGGCCCCGGGCCTGGCTTCGCTTCCATCGGGTCTATTGTTGACCAATCAGGTCCCCGAAGTCAAAAATCCGCAGAATTCCTTTTTTCGACGACGGCGACCTGTGTTATAATCGGGGGCATGCTAGACCCGAAGTATGTCCTGGAACATCTTGATTTCGTTCAAAATAGGCTCGGGACGAGGGGCCAGCGGATCGACCTCGGGGACTTCGTCCGGGCCTCCCGGGAGAAGAAGGACGTCCTCCTCGCGGTCGAGGAGCTCCGGGCGGAGAAGAACAAGGCCTCCGAGGAGATCTCCCGGATGAAAAAGGAAGGCGCGGACGCCTCTTCCCGGATCCTGGAGATGAGGAAGGTCGGCGACGAGATCTCCGGCCTCGACGAGCGCCTCAAGGCCGTCGAAGAGGAGATCCGGCAGACCCTGCTCAATATCCCGAACGTCCCTCATGAATCCGTTCCCGTCGGACGCGGCTCCGAAGACAATAGGGAAATCCGGAGCTGGGGGACGCCGCCGGACTTCGATTTCGACCCCCAGGCCCACTGGGACGTCGGCGAGCGCCTGGGCATCTTGGACTTCGAGCGGGCGGCCAAGATCGCGGGCTCGCGCTTCGCCGTCTACATGGACGAGGGCGCCCGGCTGGAGCGGGCCCTCATCAGCTTCATGCTGGACCTCCACACGCGTGACCGAGGTTTCACCGAGGTCCTGCCGCCGTTCATGGCCAACGCCGAGACGCTGACCGGGACCGGGCACCTTCCCAGGTTCAAGCAGGACCTGTTCAAGCTCGAGGGCTTTGACTGGTACCTCATCCCGACGGCCGAGGTGCCACTGACGGGCCTCTACAGGAACGAGATCCTCGACGGCGGCGTCCTGCCCAAGCGGTTCGTCGCCTACACGCCCTGCTTCCGGAGCGAGGCCGGCTCCTACGGCAAGGACGTCCGGGGGCTCGTCCGGCAGCATCAGTTCAACAAGGTCGAGATGATGATCTTCAGTCTCCCGGAGAAGTCTTTCGACGAGCTCGAGTTGATGACCGCGTCGGCCGAGGAGGTCCTGAAGCGGCTGGGCCTCCACCACCGGGTCGTCCTCCTTTGTACAGGGGACATGGGCTTCGCCAGCGCCAAGACGTACGACCTCGAGGTCTGGATGCCGAGCCGGAACGGCTTCATGGAGATCTCCTCGTGCTCGAATTGCGCCGATTTCCAGGCGCGCCGCTCCAACATCCGCTTCAAACGGGAGCCCAAGGCCAAGACCGAGTTCGTCCATACCCTCAACGGGTCCGGCCTGGCGGTCGGCCGCACGGTGAGCGCAATCCTCGAGAACTTCCAGCAGAAGGACGGTTCGGTCGCTATCCCCGAGGCCCTGCGGCCATACATGAACGGACTCGAACGGATCTTAAAATGAACGCGCGGAGGGATGGCCGAGTGGTTGAAGGCGGCGGTCTTGAAAACCGCTTTCCGGTCTCCGGAACGGGGGTTCGAATCCCTCTCCCTCCGCCATCCGATGTTGCATCAGCCCGAAAAGCGTAACTGCGAGGAGGTCCCATGATGAGGCCCGCGAAGAAGGCGGACAAGCTGACGGACCTGCCGAATATCGGCGCGACGACGGCGGGGAAGCTCGAAAAAATCGGGATCAAGGGGAAAAAGGACTTCCTCCGGCGGGATCCCTACAAGGTCTATCAGAGGCTCCTCAAGGAAGTGGACCCGACCCTTTGCCGGTGCGCCCTGGCCTCCATCGTCGGGGCAAAAACAGGAGAGCCCTGGCACAAGATCACGAAGAGAACCGCCGCGGAATACAAGAAGCGCCACCCCCGCCACACGTGGGGTCCCTGCTGACAGCCGGACGATCCTCTTTTTTTCGTCAGCTCACCCGGAGGTTTTCATCTCCTCCGAAACATGCTAGAATAGCCCCACGTTCCGAAGGACCGCGGAGAGGTGCTGGAGTGGTCGATCAGGAACGCCTGCTAAGCGTTTGTCTTGGTGAAAGCCGGGACCGCGGGTTCGAATCCCGCCCTCTCCGCCACGCCACCCCATTCTCTTGACTTTGCGGTTCCGTTCCCTTAAATTTGGGCCGCATGCTTTCGCTCACGAACAGTTCGCGTCCCGGCGGCGCATTCCCATTCGAGCGTGAAAGGGACCTCCCATGAAAAAAGACCGGTGGATCCCGTTCCTTTGCTTTCTGGCCATGGCCGCGGGCCTCGCGGGCTGCGCCGCAAAATCGCCGGGCGATACCTATGACAACGTGCTCAAGTCCTTCCGGAACCCGCCGGCCGAGTTCCGGACGACACCCCTCTGGGTCTGGAACGACCGGATGACGAAGGACGAGATCAGCCGCGAGCTGGCCGATTTCAAGGACCGGGGCATCGGCGGCGTCTTCATCCATCCCCGGCCAGGCCTGATCACGCCGTATCTCTCGGAGGAGTGGTTCTCTCTCTGCCGCTACGCCGTGGAGACCGGAAAGTCCCTCGGCCTGAAGGTCTGGATCTACGACGAGAATTCCTATCCCTCAGGGTTCGCCGGCGGCCACGTCCCGGCCCAGATGCCGGACGCGGCCCGGAGCGGGCTGCGGATGACGCGTGTCCAAGGCGCGCCCAAGGCGTTCGGCGGCCCGCCCCTCGTCGTCCTCAGGCAGACCCTGGCCGGATTCGAGGACGTGACCGGGAAGATGAAACCGGGCGCCGCCGACAGGGCGTCCTATTATGTTTTCGACATCGTCAGGCAGGAGCCCTCACCCTGGTTCGGCGGATTCACCTACGTGGACCTTATGCGCAAGAACGTGACGGACAAGTTCCTGGACGTGACCCTCAACGCCTACAAGCGAGCCGTCGGGCCTGATTTCGGACAGACCGTGCCCGGCGTTTTCCAGGACGAGGCCGAGATCGCCCCGCCCGGCGGGGCCGACGTCATCAATTATACGCCGGCTCTTTTCCAGGCCTTCCAAACGAAGTGGGGCTACGACCTCAAGCCCAACCTTGTTTCGCTCTTCGACGAGGTCGGCGAGTGGAAGCGGGTCCGCCATAACTATTATTCGACCCTGCTCGACCTCTTCATCGAGAACTGGGCCAAGCCCTATTATGCCTACTGCACCGACAATAACCTCGTCTTCACCGGCCATTATTGGGACCACGAATGGCCCACTCCCCGGGAATCCCCCGACAACCTGGCCATCGCCGCCTATGCCCACATGCCCGGGATCGATATCCTCATGAACGACTGGGAGGCCGGGCCCCACGCCCAGTTCGGCAACGACCGGTCTGTCCGCGAGATCAGGAGCTCCGCCAACCAGCTCGGCCGGCGCCGGACGATGTCCGAGACCTACGGGGCCGGGGGCTGGGACATGACCTTCTTCGACCAGAAGAGGATCGGCGACTGGGAGTTCGCCCTCGGCGTGAACTTCCTCACCCAGCACCTGTCCTACGCGACGATCAAGGGCGCCCGCAAGCGCGACCATCCGCTCTCCTTTTCCTACCACGAGCCGTGGTGGAAATCCTACAACATCCTGGCCGATTATTTCGGCCGGTTGTCCGTCGTGATGAGCTCGGGCGAGCAGGTCAACCGGATCCTGGTCATCGAGCCGACGACCACGGCCTGGATGCACTATTCGCCCGTGGCCGAATCGGCCCGGCTGAAAGCGGTCGGCGAGGACTTCCAGAGCTTCGTCCATCTCCTCGAGGCCCAGCATGTCGAATACGACCTCGCGAGCGAGAAGACCCTCGAGGAATTCGGCTCGATCCGGAACCTCAAGCTGGCCGTCGGAGGCCGGTCCTACGACCTCGTCCTCCTGCCGCCGGGATTCGAGAACATCGATGATTCGACCCTCGTCCTCATCCGGGACTACCTCATGCGCGGCGGGAAGATCATCTCCTGGCCGGCGCCCCCGGATTACGTGGACGGGAAGGTCACGAACGACATCAGGACCCTGGCCGCCTCCTTCGGCGACAGGTGGCTCGACCCCGGCCCGGGAGGGGGATTCGACAAGGTCCGCGCGCTGGGCCCGCCCAGGATCGTCTTCAGCGAACCTTCGACCCATTCCGGGCTCTATCACCAGCGCCGCGAATTCGACGGAGGACAATTCGTCTTCCTGGCCAACACCGACCCCGTCCGGTCGGCGGAGGGAAAGATGAGCCTTGAGGGCGGGTCCGTCGAGCAGTGGGACCTTTTCACGGGCGCCGTGAAGGCTTATCCGTTCACGAGGCAAAAAGGATTTGTGGAGACACGCTTTTCCCTGCCGCCGGGCGGGAGCCTTCTCCTTTGCGTCCTCTCGAAGCGGGCCCGGCCGGCCCAAGCTCCCTCCCTTGTCACCGAGGAGGTCCCGGCCCGCGGCGAGCCCGTTGTCGAACGTGAATCCCCGAACGTCCTGACGCTCGATTACTGCGACCTCGTTCTCGGGGGGAAGACGGAAAAGGACCTTTATTTCTATGACGCCCAGAAGAAGACCTTCCAATTCCACGGCCTCCCCCGGAACCCTTGGGACAGCGCGGTCCAATATCGAACGAACATCCTGGACCTCAACAACTTTCGCCCCGACTCGGGCTATGAGGCCGTCTTCTGGTTCACGGCCGTCAAGGGGGATGCCCTGGATTTCTCGAAGCTGAAAGCGGTCGTCGAAAGGCCCGAGCTCTTCGCCGTCTCGGTCAACGGGCGCGCGGTCAAGCCCCTGGCCGGCGAATGGTGGCTCGACAGGGCCTTCGGCCTGTACCCCATCGGTCCGTACGTCGTCGCCGGAAAGAACAGGATCTCGGTCAAGGCCCGGCCGTTCACTATCCATTCCGAGCTCGAGCCGGTCTACATCCTGGGCGATTTCAGGCTGACGGCCGCGCCCAGGGGCTTTGAGCTCAGGCCGCCGGCCCCGATGAAGGTCGGTTCCTGGGCGGGGCAGGGGCTGCCCCTCTACGGAGCGTCGGTCCGCTACCAGAAGACCTTCGACATCCCGGCCTCCGCTGGACCGAAGGCCAGGTTCATCGTCCGGCTCGGCGCCTGGCGCGGCGCCGTTGCCGAAGTGTTCGTCGGCGGCAAGGCCGCCGGGGCCATCGCCTTCGCGCCTTTCGAGCTCGATGTCACGGATGCGCTTGTCCCCGGCCCGAACGATGTTTCCGTCGTCGTCTGCGGAACGCTCAAGAACACCCTCGGACCTTTCCACAACAGCCCGCCGCTCGGCAGGGCCTGGCCGGGGTCTTTCCAGCAGGGGGCCAGGGGCGGCTTTCCGCCCGGCTCCGAATATTCCGTGGTCGACTACGGCCTTTTCGAGGATTTCAAGATCATGAGGATCATGACCCGATGACCAAGAGCCTGTTCGTGTGCTGAAAGGAATCCTCCGTCATGTCGAATTTCGTTTCCTACGTCGTCGTAACGGCCGCTTCTCCCGCCAAGAGCATGAAGCGTATCCTCAAGGAGCCGCGCCCGACCCTGCGGGCGGCCCAGGCCGTCGTCTTCGTCGGCGCCCTCTATGCCGCGGTCTCGCTCGCCTTGACCGTCGCCGGGGCAGTCCCTCTGACGACAGCCTTCCTGAAGATCGCGCCCGAGAACTATTATTTTTGGCAGACGATTTTCGCAGTCCCTTACGCGCTCCTGGCCTGGGCCTTGGTCGCGGGTTTGATGCGCCTTCTCATGAAGCGCGAACAGGGCGGGCCGGCATTCGAGAAGACGACCGCACTCAGCGGGATCGCCCTGGCGGGGTCGCTTTTCCTGGCCTGGATCCCCCTGGGCGTGGCGGCTCTGTTCATGGCCCTCGGGATGGGCCAGGAGGAGCTCGTCGACATCCTGGCCCGGCCCGGGTTGTGGCAGGTCCTCTATTTCGCTTTTTATATCCTGGCCGGGATGGCAGCGGCCTGGCTGCTGACCCTGGCCGCGGGCCTGGGTCATATCAAGAGAGGCGGGCGCGCGAGGGCGGTCATCATTGGCATCCTCGCTGCCGCTGTCCTTGCGGGCACGTTCGTGCTGTTCGTCCGCTGACCGGCCGGGGCCGCCGAAGGTCCCGGAGAGCTTCAAGAAAGGGGGTGCCCGATGCCGCACGTTCGTCGGGAGGGCCGGGTTATCGTCAGAGATTTCTCGATGACGGAATACGACCGGGTCATGGCGCTCTGGGCGGAGGGCGGGCTTCCCCTCAAGCCGCTGGGCCGGGACAGCCGGGCCAATATCGAGAAACAGCTCGGCCGACCCAACATCTTTTTCCTCGTGGCCGAAGGTGAGGGCCGCGTCATCGGGACCGTCCTGGCGACCCACGACGGCCGCAAGGGCTGGATCAACCGGCTGGCCGTGGACGCGTCGTGGAGAAAGAAGGGGATCGGTCGGCGGCTCATCCTTGAAGCCGAAAGACGCCTGGCCGCCGCGGGAATGGAGATCTTTGCCTGCCTCATCGAAGAAGAGAACACGGTTTCGATGGAGGTCTTCGGGCGGCTGGGTTACGAGAAGCACCCGGAGATCATCTATTTCGCCAAACGCCGGTACCCGGACGTCTAGCGGACCGCCCGCCAGCGCACCGCCTTCATCATAAGGGGTCTTGGCCCGTGTCGCGCCCCAGAGAGGGGCTTGAATCCGGCAATTAAATACTATAAAATAAGTAGGGATTAATGTGCGAAGGAGTCATCACTTCATGAAACCGAGAGAGATCGCGCCGGGCGTCTTATGGGTCGGGGCTGAAGACTGGGACCGGAGGCTTTTCGATTCACTGATCCCCCTCCCGGACGGAACGAGCTACAACGCCTATCTTATCACGGGCCGGGATAAGACGGCCCTTCTGGACACGGTCGATCCGGCCAAGCTCCCCTTGCTCGAGAGCCACCTCCGGGGGGTCGATAGGATCGATTATCTCGTCGCCCACCATGCCGAGCAGGACCATTCCGGGTCCATCCCGTGGGTCCTCGGGCGCCACCCCGAAGCCGTGCTCCTATGTTCGAGCCTGGCCAAGGGAATGCTCATCGACCACCTCCATGTCGCCGAGGAGCGCATCCGGGCCGTCCGGGACGGGGAAACCCTTTCCCTGGGCGGAAAGACCCTCCGGTTCATCTACACGCCGTGGGTCCATTGGCCGGAGACCATGTCCACGTATCTCGAGGAGGACAAAGTCCTCTTCAGCTGCGACTGGTTCGGCTCCCACTTGGCGTCGTCGGACCTTTTCATCGAGGGCGTTGAATGCGTGGCCGAGCCGGCCAAGAGATACTACGCCGAGATCATGATGCCGTTCCGGAAGATCATCCGGCAGGACATGGAGAAGATTGGCGGCCTGGACATCCGGATGATCGCCCCGAGCCACGGTCCGATCTATCGTAACCCGGCGTCCATCATCCAGGCCTACCGCGACTGGACCGACGACGAGCCTCACAACGTCGTCGTCCTCCCCTGGGTGAGCATGCACGGGTCGACCGCCCTCATGGTCGACCGGCTGATCGCCGGGCTGGCGGAGCGGGACGTTACTGTCCAACCCTTCAACATGGCCACGGCCGACATCGGGAAGCTGGCCATGAGCCTGGTGGACGCGGCGACGATCATCTTCGGGGCGCCGACCGTCCACGTCGGCCCTCATCCCGCCCTTCTCTATGCCGTCGTCCTGGCCAACGCCTTGCGACCCAAGGCCCGCTTCGCCTCGATCATCGGCTCTTTCGGCTGGGCCGGCAAGATGCCCGAGATGATCAAGGCGTCCATGCCCAACCTCAAGGTTGAGTTCCTGGACCAGGTTGTTTGCAAGGGGATGCCGAAGGAAGGGGATTTCCAAGCCCTCGACCGGCTGGCCGATTCCGTGGCCCGGAAGCACAAAGAGCTCGGCTTGAAGTAACTGTCATCGGCCGGCCGAGAAGCGGAAGGATTTCGAGAAGGCGTCCCCCTCAGTCCGAGGCGTCGGAGCCGCGTTCCGCCAGAAAATCAACGATCTTGGCGCTTCCCGACGGCAGGGGGTAACGCCTGACGGAGCGGAGGGAGACCCAGCGGCGGTCCTTGCCGGGAAGCGGGGCAGGGGCCCTCAATTCGCACCGGAAAACATGAAGCGTCACCTGGAACTGTGTGTATGCGTGTTTGACGGTGGTCAGGAAGCGGATGTTCTTGATCCGCGCGTCCGTTTCCTCGAGGACCTCTCGGCGCAGGGCGCGTTCGCGGCTCTCTCCCCGTTCCCTCTTGCCTCCCGGGAATTCCCAGAGGCCGGGGAAGAGCCCGCCCGGAGGACGTCTTTGGATGAGGAACCGGCCGCTGTCTTCAATGACGGCGACGACGGCTTCGATCCTCTTCGTCGTTCGTTTCCTCGGCCGGGGAATGATCTCCTGCCGGTCCTCGCGGGCGGCGCGGCAGGAGCCGATGAACGGACAGCGCAGGCACAGGGGATCGCGGCTCCGGCATACGAGCGCCCCGAGCTCCATCATGGCCTGGTTGAAGAGGCCGGGGTCGCGGGTTGGAAACAGCCCGCCGAGGAACTCCATGATCGTCCTGTCGTTCCGGGCCGAGGCCTCGCCCCGGAGGCCGAGGACCCTCATGAGGACGCGGCGGACGTTGGCGTCGATGACCGGGAGCGGCCGGCCGTATGCGAGGCTCAGGACCGCAGCCGTCGTGTAGGGCCCGAAGCCCGGCAGCCTCCGGACGGTTTTTTCATCGTCGGGGATCCGGCCGTTGTAGTCGCGGACGAGGATGCCGGCTGTCCGGTGGAGGTTCCTCGCCCTTTGATAGTAGCCGAGCCCCTGCCAGGCCCGAAGGACCTTATGGAGAGACGCCCGGGCCAGCGCCCGCATGTCCGGGAAAAGGCGCATCCACCTCTTGAAGTAGGGGATGACGGCCCGGACGGTCGTCTGCTGGAGCATGATCTCGGAGATCCAGATCCGGTAGGGGTCCGAGGTTTCCCGCCACGGGAGCCTGCGGTGATGGGCCCTGTACCAAGTGACGAGTTTTCGAACGAAATTCCCGTCCCCAATCCCCGCGTCCAGCTTTTTGGAGGGAGAGGCCGGATGTGGCTTCGGCATGGGGTCCGGCGCCGCTATTTTTTCTTGTCTCCCGCGTCGGGCGGGTTGGCCGGCTCCGCTTTCCAGTCCTTCGTTCCCTTCGGGAGGTCCTGGAGGAAGGAGGCATCGACGCGGAAGAGATAATCCAGCCTGACGTTCTTGACGACGACCTGTTTTTTGTTCTTGTCCTCTTTGCCTATGAGGAGGCGGGTTTCCCCGACCTTGCCGTCGTGCGCCTTGGTCCAGACCGTGACCTCGGCGGTCGGCTTGTCGAGCCCGAATTCCGACAGGCTTTTCGGATTGTCGATGAACGCCGTGGCCTCCAGCCCTCCGATCTTGCGGATGAGCTCTTCGATCTTGGCCCCGTCGGCGACATCCTTGGCCTTCGTCCCCAGGAGCCATTTCTCTTCGTCTTTGACCTTCTCCTTAAGCGCGGACAGCTCGAACAAGCCTTCCTTCACAGAGATCCTGTTCGCCTCCCAGCTCGCGAACTGGGCAACCTTTTTTTCACGGAGCTCGTCGGTTTTTTTCTCGAGGTCGGCGAGAAGAGAGCCGTCGAAGGCGATGATCTTGTTGGACTGAGAGGTCATGACAGAGGATTTGTCGCCGTCTTTGTGGAGAGAAAAAACAATGTCCTTCTTGGCCGTGGGCATCGTGAGGGTCACTTCATATTCAGGCTTTCCCAGGCCGAGCTTCCTGACGTCTTCAGGATCTTTCGTTTCGGACAGGAACTCCTTGGCCTTGAGGGCGGAGAGGGATTCGAGCAAGGTGTCCACCTTGCTCTTGTTCGCCAGGGCCCGGACCGGGGACTTGAGGAGCCAGCCGTCGGCCTCGCGGACGGCCTCCCAAGATACGTCCTTGGCCCTGACGCGGACGGTCTTGACGTCGGCCGTTTCGAACTTGAAGATGTCCTTTTCCCGGAAATCGAAGACCTTCTTGTCGAGCGTTGTCTTCAGGGAACTCGAGAGCAGAACGAGGCGCGGGTCGTCCTCGCGCTTGGCGTAGAGCGATTTGTCGAGAGGATTTTCCATGCCGACGAGGATCCTCACGGGCACGGCCCTTCCCTTGACCCAGAGGGCGATTTCTCGCCCCGGGATTTCATAGGCCTTGAGGTCCTTGGCCTCCTTCTCGACCACTCGCTCGATGCGGAGGCTGGAAAAGCCCGACAGGAGCCCGTCGACCTCGGCCCCATCGGCATTGGCTTCCAGGGGCGCCGTGATCCGCCAGGCGCCCTTGCCGTCCTTCCGGAAAGAGATCGTCCCGTCCTCCTTCTTGAATTCGATCCTCTCGACGTCTGCCGCCGCCACGTCGACGAGCTTCTGCTTCTTCTCCTTGACGGCCTCCTCCCGTTTCCCCTTGGATTCGAAGAGGAGGACAACGACGAGAAGGCCGGCGAAAACGGCCAGCAGGATGAGGGTCGTCTTGAATCTCACAGCGACCTCCGCCTGAACCAAACGAGGAGGCCCAGGGCCAGGACTCCGAGCGGCAGCAGATAGAGGACGACGAGCTTCATGAAGGACATTTCCACGGACGTGAGTTGGATCGTCCGCGGTGTCTGGGTCTTCGGTTGGATGGAGATGAGGTCGGACTCCTCGGTCAGCCAGTTGGCGATATTGAGGAAGAAGTTGCCGTTGCCGGACAGGTTGTAATAGTTGTTCTTGACGAAGTCCGAATCGCCGACGACGGCGATCCGGGCCTCCTTTTCGCTTGCCGTCTTTTCCCCGGCCGCCTTCCCGGCGGGCGTGGCTTCGGCGGGCGGCGCCTCTTGGGGTTTGACCTTGAGCGAGGCCACGGCCGCCAGGGTGATCGGGCCCTGACGGTCCTTGTCCTTATTGAACTTGACCTGCTTCGCCGCGAGCTCGCGCTCGGCCCAGGAGTTCGGGCTCGTCTTGGCCAGGGCGGTGAGCGTCGCCCCCTCCGGTTTCGTGTCGCTGATCTCGACGGACCTGGCATAGGGGTAGAAGGTCGCGTAGTTGAACTTCCGCGTGATCGGGTGCTCCTCGTACTCACTCACGACCGGCATGAAGTAGTCTCCGCCGAGGAGGCGGGAGACCGTGTCGACGACGACATCGTCGTCGAGCTTGAAACCGTACCGGGCCAGGAACGGCTTCATCCCCGGCGCCGTTTCCGGGTCGATCATGAAGAAGACCCGGCCTCCGTCCTGGATATACTTGTTCACGGTGTCGAGCTCGTTCGGCAGGAGGTCCTTCTTGGGCCCCGGAACGACGAGGAGGGCGCAGTCCTTCGGGAAGCCGTCCGCCAGGGCCAGGGTCTGCTTCTTGACCTCGTAGCCGAGCTTCTCGAGCTCGGTCTTGGCGGTCGAATATCCGGTGTCTCCGGTCTCGGCCAGGGTCCCCTCGCCGTGTCCCTCCAGGAAATAGATGACTTTCTTCTGGGCCCGGGTGACTTTGATAAGGGCGTTGGTGATGTCCTCCTCGGAGGAGGACGTGATCCGGCTCTCTTTGCCCCCGGCTTCGAAGACCGTCGTCCCGTCCTGGGTGACGTCGTAGCGCTTGACCAGGCCCGGGTTCTTATCGGGGTCGATGAACTCGGCCTTGATCCTCGCGGAATGGTAAGCGTAGATCTTCAGCAGGTTCTCCGTGGCCGCCCGGCTCTCGTTGCCCAGGCGGAAAAAGCCCTTGATCGAGACGTCCGTCTTCAGGCTCTTAAGGACCGTGAGGGACTGGTCGGACAGGCTGTGGATCTTGGCCGCCGTGAGATCGAGGCGGACAGTGTGCCTGGAAAGGAAAAAGTTGGCCAGCACGAGGATGGCGAGGACGAGGACGATGACAAGGAGCATATTGCCCGAGTAGATGAACGATCTCCTGCGAAATCCCCGCCTAAGGGACGGGAGATGGAGGATGACGTAGGCGAGGAGGGCCAGGAGGCCGGCTGCGCCGAGGGCCAGGATGAGGGCCTTCTTATAGGGCCAGACCATCGCTGCCGCCAGAGCCGAGAGGATCAGGACGATCGCGACAATGTTCAGGTTTTTCTTAAGAATTTCCATGACTCACCTCCACCGCCTGGACTGGATCACGGAATGGGTCAGGAAGAGCCAGAAGAAGCAAAAACTCAGGAAATACACGATGTCCTTGGTGTCGAGAACGCCGCGGACCATGCCGTCGAAGTGCTGCAGGAAGGAGAGATAGTCGAGCACCTCCTTCCTGAGCCCGGAGGCCGAATAAGCGGCCCAACTCAGGATATAGAGCATGAGATTGAGGCCCATCGGCACGATGACCGCCACGACCTGGCTCTCCGTCAGGGCAGAGAAGAAAAGGCCGACGGCCATGAAGGCGGCGCCCATCAAGAAGAGGCCCAGGTAGCCGACGAGGAGCGGAGCGATCTCGGGATTGCCGTAGATGAACGTGAAGAGGCACGAGACGACGGACAGGGCCAGCATGACCGCGAGCATGATCAGCGAGGCCAGGTATTTCCCCCCGACGATCTGGCCCACCGAGAGGGGAGATGTATAAAGCAGTTCGTCGGTCCCGAGTTTTTTTTCCTCGGCGAAGAGCCTCATCGTCAAGGCCGGGAGCAGGAGGAGGAAGAAGATCGTGATGTTCTGAAATGTCGGGGCCAAGACCATCAAGTTGATGTTGAGCTGCTGGGCATAGTAGGGATTCTGGGCCGCCTGGAGGCTATAGTCGTTGAACCAACGGATGGCGCTGACGAAAAAGAAGCCCCAGATGAGCAGAAAGATGAAGAAGACCACATAGCCCACGGGCGAACGGAAGTAAAGCCCGAGCTCTTTTTTGGCGATGGACCAAAGGTTTCTCATTGTCCGAGCCCTCCCGAGACGATCTTCATGTAGAGCTCCTCCATGCTCAGGGCCGTCGGCCTCATCTCCAGGAGGCCGAGCCTCCTGCCGACGGCCAGCGCCGCGACCTCTTCCCTGAGATCGCGGCCCCTGCTCCACTCGAGGCGGATCTCGCCGGCCTCGGCGACGGCCGATTCGACGCCGGGGATCTCCAGGAAAGCCCTCGCGGCTTCCGCGGCGTCCCGCCGGATCTTGAGCACGGCCCCGCCTTTCTTGTCCCTCTCCTGGAGAGTGGCTGTCAGTTCCGCGAGGGACCCGGAGGCCATGAGACGTCCCTCGTTGATGATGACCGCGCCGTCGCAGACCTGGGTGACCTCGGGGAGGATGTGGGTCGAGAGCATGATCGTATGCTCGCCCCGGAGGCTTTTGATGAGCTCCCGGATCTCCTTGATCTGGGCGGGGTCCAGGCCGATCGTCGGCTCGTCCAGGATGAGCACCCGGGGATCGTGGATCATGGCCTGGGCGATGCCGACGCGCTGCTTGAAGCCGCGCGAGATGTTCTTGATGAGGCGGCCTTTCACGTCTCCGAGCGCGGCCAACTTCAGGACGCGGTCCACCGCGGCCTTCCGCTTGGCGGCCGGGACCTGTTTGATCTCGGCCACGAACTCGAGGTAGCCGGCGACGGTCATTTCGGGGTAGAGGGGGACGACCTCGGGCAGATAGCCGATGACCTTCTTGACCTCGTTCGGCTGCTCGAAGACGTCGAAGCCCGCCACGGTGGCCTTGCCGTCAGTTGCCGGCAGATATCCTGTCAGGACGCGCATGGTCGTCGTCTTGCCGGCCGCATTCGGGCCCAGCAGGCCCCAGATCTTGCCCTTATCGACCTTGAAACTGAGGCCCCGGACGGCCGTGAGCTCCCCGTACTTCTTGGTGAGGTCTTGGACTTCGATCATGAAAACCTCCCTTCCTTGTTCGAAAACTCGAGGCTGGCTCCGAGGGTTGCGTCACATCCGCTCGGGCAATGGAATGCCCATGAGCCCGAGCGCGCTCTTGAGCTGCTCCTTGATGTATCGGATGGTCAGGAGCCGGACGGCCCTGATCCCTGGGTTCTCTTCAGAGAGGACGGGATATTGGTGGTAGTAGGTGTTGAGCTCTTGGCAAAGATTGAAGGCGAACTTGGCCAGGTGGGAGAACTCGAGGGATTTGACCGAGCGAACGACCGCCTCCTCGAGCTGGGAGCCGTAGAGGACGAGGTCCCAGAAATCGGCCGTCTCCCTGTCGGAGAGCGCGGTGAGGTCGAACGGCGCAGCGACGGACCGGAGGACGTCCTCCTCGGTCGTTCCCTCGCGCTCCTTGAGCTTGCGGAAAATGCTGCTCAGCCGGACGAAGGTGTACTGGAGATAGGGGCCGGTTTCGCCCTCGAAGCTCAGGGCCTCCTCGAAGTCGAAGACGATGAGGGAGTTCCGGGCGAACTTGAGCATGAAGTAGCGGAGGGCCCCGGCGGCGATCTCCCGGGAGATCCTGGCCTTGTCCTCCGCGGAGAAGCCGGCGCCCCTTTTTTCGATCTCGGCCAGGGCTTTCTCCTCGAGCCGGTCGAGAAGGTCGTCGGCCTTGACGCCCAGACCCTTGCGCCCCGATACCTCGAGGAAGGATCTGTCCTTCTCGTCCTCCGAGGCGGCGTAGCCGAGCTCTTTCAGGCTGTTGGGGGAGAGGGCGACCATTTCGTAGGAGAAATGGACCGACTTCGCGGCCTGGGCCGCAAACTTGAGCGACCGCAGCCCCTGGACGACGACCTTCTGGAGGTAGGACTGCCGGGTGTCGATGACATTGTAGACCTTGCTGGCCTTCCCAAAGCCGGGAGAGGCCGGGCCGGGGACGTCCGTCGATATCCAGAGCGTCCGGCCGCCGTCGTCAGCGAATGGCTCATAATAGAAATCCCGGCCGAGGAGGCCGAATTTCCAGAGCTGGTAGGCGATGTCCTTCCCGACATAGGTGACCGTTCCGTCGGACCGGACGATGATCTTCTCCCGGTCCGATTCGTCCTCGAGCTTCATCACCCAGCAGCCCTTGTTCTCGCCCTCTGTGACATATTCGATGGCCTGCTTGTCCTTGAGGAGCCCAAAAGCCTTCTGCCAGAACTTGAGATGGAGGATCGTGCTTTCGCACGGGAGGACGTCGTAGGTGATCCCAAGCCTGGCCATGGTCGCCAGATGGGCCCGGACGATCCGGCGGGAAATATAGCGGGACATCGCGTATTCGGAGTCCTCGCCGTGCTCGATCTTTCTCAGGACCTCGGCCTTCCGCTTCTCGGACCCGGGATGTTCGGCCAGATAGCCGGAGACGCGGGCGTAGAGGTCCCAACAATAGTAATCGAATTTCCCGGGGAGCCCGTCGAGGTCGGCGAGGGTCTTGCCTGCGATCTCCATGAAGCCGAAGACGACGTCCACGACCTGGACGCCCGTGTCGTCGATATAGTTCTGGACCTCGACCTTCTCGCCCTTGTAACGAAGGCAGCGGGCGAGCGTGTCGCCCAGGCACGCGTTCCGGAGGTGGCCGATGTGGGCCGCCTTGTTCGGGTTGATGTTCGTGTGCTCGATGATGATCTTCTCTTCCTCGGGGACGAGCTCCGTCCGGCCGATGTCCCGGAGGAGGCCGCGGAAATATTTTTCTCTGTCGAGGAAGAGGTTGATGAAGCCGGCCCCGGCGACCTCGACCTTGAGAACGCCGTCGAGCCCGGCGAGAAGTCCGGCCGCTTCCTGGGCGATCGCCCGGGGCGCCTTCTTGAGCTTTTTAGCGAGCTGAAGGGGAAACGCAAGGGCCAGGTCCCCCATGCTCTGGTCCGGGGTCGACGCGACCTCGAGCTCTTCGAGGGACAGGGGATAGGTCCCCGCGAGCCTTTTATAAATCGTTTCTTTCAAACGAGTTTTGAAGTCCGGCATAACAGTTTAATATTATAGCAAAATCCTGGCCCGCGACAAGCGCCGCCGCCCGGGCTGGGGCTCCCCGTCGGGCAGACGTCTCCAGGCCGGCGCGTCTCCTTGGACTTGAACGAGGCCGCGGAATATGATAATTTTGATGTTCTTTCGAGAAAGGATGACTCCATGAAAAAGACCCGCTTCAATGAGCTCCACAAGAAACTCGGCGCCAAGATGGTCGAGTTCGTCGGCTGGGAGATGCCGATCGAATACAAGGGCATCATCGACGAGCACATGGCTGTCCGGACGCGGGCCGGGCTCTTCGACGTCAGCCACATGGGCGAGGTCTTCGTCACGGGCAAGGACGCCCTGGCCTATGTCCAGTGGCTGACGCCCAACGACGCGGCCCGGCTTCTCCCGGGCCAGGTCCAATACACGGCGCTCATGACCCCGGAATCGACGTTCGTCGACGACATGCTCGTCTACTGCATCAATCCCCGAACTTATTTCCTCGTCGTCAACGCGGCCAACGTGGACAAGGATTTCGCCTGGATCGCCGGCCACACCAAGGGGTTCGAGGTCAGAGTCGAAAACCAGAGCGACGCCTATTCCCAGGTCGCCCTCCAGGGGCCGCTGGCGGAAAAGATCCTCCAGCCCCTGACCGACATCGCCCTGGGCGCCATGAAGTCGTTCTGGTGGTCCAAGGGAAAGGTGGCGGGCATCGAATGTCTCGTCTCGCGGACAGGCTACACGGGCGAGGATGGCTTCGAGGTCTACTCGACCGACCCGGATCCCGGCGCCGTCTGGACGTCGATCATCGAGAAGGGAACCCCTCTCGGCCTGCTTCCGATCGGGCTCGGCGCCCGTGACACCCTGCGGCTAGAGTCCAAGCTCATGCTCTACGGGAACGACATTTCGGATAAGACGACGGTCCTCGAGGCCGACCTCAAATGGATCGTCAAGCTCCAGAAGGGCGATTTCCTGGGCAAGCCCGTCATCGAGAAACAGCTGGCCGAGGGCCTCCAACGGAAGCTCGTCGGTTTCGAGCTCATCGACAAGGGCATTGCCCGCCCTCATTACCCGGTTTATGTGGGCGCTCAGAAAGTTTCGGAGGTCTGCTCGGGGACGTTTTCGCCCTTCCTGAAAAAGCCCATCGGCCTGGCCTATCTTCCGATCGGGGCCACGGCCATCGGCACGGAATTCGAAGTCGGCATCAGGGATAAAATGACGAGAGCGAAAGTCATCCCCACGCCTTTTTACAAAAGGGCCGACAAGAAATAAACGGACAGTGCCCGCGGGCCGCGGGCCCGCCGCCTGAGATCAAGGAGGAGGTTCCGATGTATCCTAGCGATTTCTATTACACGAAAGACCACGAATGGATCAAAGTCGAAGGCAATGAAGGCCTGGTCGGCATCACGGATTTCGCCCAGCACCAGCTCGGCGACATCATCTTCGTCGAGCTTCCCCAGGTGGGGGCCGAGCTCGCCGCCCATCAATCGATCGGCGTCGTGGAATCGGTGAAGTCGGTGTCGGACGTCTATTCCCCGGTCGCCGGCAAAATCGTCGCCGTCAACGACGGCCTGTCCCAGACGGCCGACCTTCTCAACAAGGACCCGCACGGCCGGGGTTGGATCGTTCGGCTGAAGATCAAGGACAGGAAAGAGCTCGAAGGCCTGATGAAGGTCTCCGATTACGAGAAATTCCTGGAGGGGCTGGAATCCTGACCGTCCCTTCCGGAAAATGACCAGAGGTTGAGTCCATGAGCTATCTTTCTCTCAGCGACAAAGACAAAAAAGAGATGCTGGCCGCCGTCGGCATCCGCTCCACGGAGGAGCTGTTCGGCTGCATCCCCAAGGACGTCCGGCTCAAGAGGGACCTGGACCTGCCCGCGCCCCTCGCGGAAATGGACCTCGTCCGGGCCGTCGAAGAGGTCGGGCGCCGGAATTCCTATTCGCGCTTCCTGTCCTTCCTGGGCGGCGGGGCGTACGAGCATTTTATCCCGACGGTCGTCGACTACCTGAGCTCGCGGGGCGAATTTGTCAGCCCATACACGCCCTACCAGCCCGAGGTCAGCCAGGGGACCCTCCAAATCATCTTCGAGTTCCAGACGCTCATCTGCCAGCTCACCGGGCTCGACATCGCCAACGCCTCCCTTTATGAGGGGGCCACCGGCGCCGCCGAGGCCGTCCTGATGGCCCACCGCCTGACCGGAAGGTCCAAGGTCCTAGTCGCCCGGACGCTCCATCCTCAGTACCGGGAGGTCATCCGGACCTACATCAAGAACCTGGGGGTCGAGGCCATCGAGATCCCCAGCGGCAGGGACGGACGGGTCGACCCCGCGGCGCTCTCGGAGCGCATGGACGACCGGGTCTGCGGCGTCGTTTATCAGTCGCCGAATTTCTTCGGTGTCGTCGAGGACATCAAGGCCCTGTCCGAGATCGCGCACTCCCGCAAGGCCATGTCAGTAGCCGTTGTGGCCGAGGCCCTGTCCATGGGGCTGCTGGAGTCTCCGGGGGCTCTTGGGGCCGACATCGTGACCGGCGAGGGCCAGTCCTTCGGGATTCCGCTAAGCTTCGGCGGACCCTACCTCGGCTTCATGGCCTGCCGGAAAGAGTATGTCCGGCAGCTCCCGGGCCGGATCGCGGGCCAGACCACGGACGTCGACGGCCTCCGGGGTTTCGTCCTGACCCTGGCCACCCGGGAGCAGCACATCCGTCGGGAGCGGGCCACCTCCAATATCTGCACGAACCAGGCTCTCTGTGCCCTGCGGGCCACGATCTTCCTCGAAACATTGGGCAAGGACGGCCTGAGAGAGATGGCCTGGCAGAACGCCCAGAAGGCCGCCTATGCCCTGGACGCGCTCACGGCCGTGCCCGGAGTCCGGAGGAGGTTCAGCGGCCCCGTCTTCAACGAGTTCGTCCTCGAGTTCCCCAAGCCCTGGGCCAAAGTCGACGCCGCCCTTCGGGAAAAGGGGATCCTCGGCGGCCTCGGTCTCGAAGGGGCCTATGGCGAGCTCAAGGATTGCGCCCTGGTCAGCGTCACGGAGCTCAAGCGAAAGGACGACATCGACCGGCTCGGCCGGGCTGTCAAGGAGGCACTGTCATGATCAAGGAGATCCGCGAGCCCCTCATCTTCGAGATCAGCGCCCCCGGCAAGAAGTCCGACCTCCTGCCGTCCCTCGACGTCCCGGAGACGAAGGACCTTCTCCGCGTCGTTCCGCTCCGCCGGACGATCGACGGCTTTCCCGAGGTTTCGGAGCCGGAGGTCACGCGGCATTTCACCCGTCTTTCCCAGAAGAACTACTGCGTGGACCTGGGCCTCTATCCACTCGGGTCCTGCACGATGAAATACAACCCCAAGATCAACGAGAGGCTCTCGGGCTTGCCTCCCCTAGCGGCTTCCCATCCCAACGCCCCGGTTGACCTCGTCCAGGGGAACCTGGAGGTCCTCAAGAGGGTCGAGGGCTTCCTCTGCGAGATCGCCGGCATGGACGCCTTCACGCTCCAGCCCGCGGCGGGGGCGCACGGCGAACTCACGGGGATGATGATCATCCGGGCCGCCCTCGAAGACCGGGGCGACCCTCGGAAATACGTCCTCATCCCGGATTCGGCCCACGGCACGAATCCCTCTTCGGCCCATATCTGCGGGTACACGGTCAAGGAGATCAAGTCGAACGAGGACGGGATGATCGACATCGCCGGCCTCGAGAAAGAGATGACCGAGGACGTGGCCGCGCTCATGGTGACCAACCCCAACACCCTCGGCGTCTTCGAAAGCGACATCTGCCGGATCGCCGGGATCGTCCACGCCAAAGGCGGCCTCATCTACATGGACGGGGCCAACATGAACGCCCTGACCGGGATCGTCCGGCCCGGCGACATGGGTGTCGACGTCATCCACATCAACCTCCACAAGACATTCTCCACCCCCCACGGCGGCGGCGGACCCGGGTCCGGCCCCGTCGGCGTCAAGAGGGAGCTCGCGGCGTATCTCCCCGTGCCCGTCATCGAGGAGAAGGTCGGCCGATATTCTCTCGACTTCGACCGGCCCAAAACGATCGGGCGCGTCCGGAGCTTCTACGGCAATTTCTCGGTCATCGTCAGGGCCCTTTGCTACATCCTGAGCCTCGGCCCAAAAGGGATCCGGGAGATCGCCGAATACGCCGTCCTCAACGCCAACTACGTCCGGAAAAGCCTGGAGGGCGAATATCACTTGAAATACACGGCGTCCTCCATGCACGAGTGCGTCTTCTCGGACAAGTTCCAGAAGGAATTCGGCATCACGAACCTGGATATCGCCAAGCGGCTGATCGACCACGGCCTCCACCCGCCGACGATGTCCTTCCCGCTCATCGTCCACGGCGCCCTGATGATCGAGCCGACGGAGACCGAGAGCAAGCGCGACCTGGACCTCTTCATCGCGGCCATGAAGTCGATCGCCCTGGAGGCCAAAGAGAATCCGGAGATCCTGAAATCTGCTCCGCACGTCACCTATGTCCGGAGGCTGGACGAGGTGGCCGCGGCCAAGACCCCCGTCCTCAGGTGGGAAGAGAAGCCTTAGATGTCCGTCCAAGACCTGATCCTCAACCTGCACAAGTTCTGGGCCGCCCAGGGCTGTTACCTCGCCCAGACTTATGACCTCGAGGTGGGCGCCGGGACCATGACCCCGGACACCTTCTTCCGGGTCTTGGACCGCCGGCCCTGGAAGGTTGGCTACGTCCAGCCATCGCGGCGCCCGACGGACGGCCGGTACGGGGAGAACCCGAACCGGGTCCAGAAGCATTTCCAATATCAGGTCATCATGAAGCCCTCGCCGGACGACATCCAGGACATTTATGTCCGGAGCCTCGCGTCGCTAGGGATCGCCCTCGAGGACCACGACCTCCGGTTCGACGAGGACAACTGGGAGTCGCCGACCATCGGCGCCTGGGGTGTCGGCTGGCAGGTCCTCCTCGACGGACTGGAGATCACCCAGTTCACCTACTTCCAGCAGTGCGGCGGGATCGAGCTTTCCCCGGTCCCGGTCGAGATCACCTACGGCCTCGAGCGGCTCGAGATGTTCCTCGAGCAGAAGGACGATATTTATGACCTCGACTGGTCGTCCGACGTCACCTACCGCGACCTCCGCCACCGCGAGGAGCGGGAGTTCTCCGAGTACAATTTCACGGCCGCCGATGTCGACACCCTCCGGCGCGCCTTCCAGGCCTCGGCGAAGGAAGCGGCCCGCCTCATCGCAAGAGGCCTGCTCCTTCCGGCCTATGACATGTGCCTGAAGTGCTCGCACAATTTCAACCTCCTCGACTCGAGGCGGGCGATCAGCGTCACCGAGCGGGTCAAGATGATTGCCGAGATCCGTGCCCTCGTGAACGCGATCGCCCGGAAGTTCACCGCGGGGAAGGAGGAGGCCTGATGGAATTCCTCCTGGAGTTGCTGACCGAAGAGCTGCCCGCCTCCCATATCCGGTCGGCCCTGGAACATCTCGACGGAAGATTCCGGCAGGAGCTCGAAGCGGCCCGGGTCGGGGTCTCCGACCTCAAGACCATTGCCACTCCCCGGCGCCTCGTCGTTGTCGGCGATTTCGCCCCCGGCCAGGAAGACAGAGAGGCCGTCGTGACCGGCCCGCCCAAGTCCGTTGGTATCGGGCCCGACGGCGCCTTCACCCAGGCGGCCAAGGGGTTCGCCAGGTCCCAGGGGATCTCGGAGAGCGCCCTTGAGGTGGTCAGGACCCCTAAGGGTGAATACCTCGGTTTCAAGAAGAAGTCGACGGGGTCGCCGACGAGGGAGATCCTGGCCGAGTCCGTGCCCCGGATCCTCGGCTCCCTCGCCTTTCCCAAGATGATGCGCTGGGGGACGAGCCCGTTCCGTTTCTCACGCCCCATCCATAACCTCCTCTGCCTCTTTGATGGGAAGCCCCTGGACCTTGCCTTCGAGGGCCTCAAGGCCGTCGATTCCACGGTCGGACACAGGATCCTCTCGCCGAAGAAGTTCAGGGTCGGCAGCTTCGCCGAATACAAAACTTTGCTCGCCGAGAACTACGTCATCGTTGACCCCGCGGAGCGGAGAGCGATCATCCTGGCCCAGATCGCGGAAAAACTGGCGCCCCTCAAGGCCAGGGTCTACCCTGACCCGGACCTGCTCGAGGAGCTGATCGACAACGTCGAGCATCCGCTGGTTATCCTCGGCGCTTTCCCCGAAAGCTTCCTGAGCCTGCCCATGGAAGTCCTGTCCACGGCCATGAGGAAGCACCAGAAGTTCTTTTCCGTCCTCAGGGACAATAAGCAGCTCCCGCATTTCCTGGGCGTTGCCGACGCCAGGGAGGACGCCAAGGGCCTCATCCGGAGCGGGAACGAGCGCGTCCTCAAGGCCAGGCTCGAGGACGCCCGGTTCTTCTGGGGAGAGGACCGCAAGGTCTCCTTGGCCGATCGGGCCGAAGGACTCCGGAGCGTCGTCTTCCAGGAAAAACTCGGCAGCTACGAGGACAAGGCCCAGAGGCTCAAGAAAATCGGCTCCTACCTCTGTGACAAGCTCGAGGCGGCCAAGGTCAAAAAGGACGTCGCGGAGGCGGCCGGGCTCTGCAAGGCCGACCTCCTGACGGAAATGGTCAAGGAGTTCCCGAGCCTGCAGGGAAAAATGGGCGGCCTCTACGCCCGCGAGGAGGGCTATCCCGCCGCGGTCCACGAAGCGATCTACGAGCATTACCTGCCGGCGGGCCTGGAAGACGATTCGCCGTCATCCGTTCCGGGGGCCGTCCTCTCCCTCGCCGACAAGCTGGACTCCATCGTCGGGGTCGTCGGCGTGGGGGTCGAGGTCAGCGGGTCGAGCGACCCGTTCGGCCTCCGCCGGAACGCCCTCGGCGTCTGCAAGGTCATCCTCGATAGGGAATTCCGTTTCTCCTTCCCTCTCCTCGTCGACAATGTCCTGGCGGCTTATGGCGACAGGCTCACGGTGAAACGGGATTCCGTCAAGCGATACATACTCGAATTCTTCGCCGGCCGGCTCCGATTCATCCTGGAAAAGCAGGGCTTCCGCTACGATCTCATCGGCGCGGCCCTGGGGCCGGGGATTCAGCAGGTGCATGACGTTCTCCTGAGGGTCCGGGCGCTCGATTCTCTCAAGGCCAGCCCGCAGTTCGAACCCTTCATCCTCATGGCCAAGAGGACGAACAATATCCTCCGGGACCAGCCCGCCGCAAAGCTCAATCCCGACCTGTTCGTAGAGAAAGAGGAACGGGACCTCTTTTCGGCCTTTTCCATCATCGAGCATAACGCCTCGCCGATGATCGCCCGCGGGGACTTCGTCCGGGCCCAGACCATCATTTTCAAGCTCCAGCCCGTCCTCAACGCGTTCTTCGACGGCGTCCTCGTCATGGCGGGAGAGAAGAAGCTGAGGCAGAACCGCCTGGGCCTGCTCCAGGCCATCAACCGGATGTTCTCCGGGATGGCCGACTATTCGCAGGTGGTGGTGGAAGGGGAGCGGCCGGCGAAGCAGGGCGCCCCGCGCTAGATGCTGAACTCGCTGGCCTTATCGGTGCCCTCGCCGTTCGTCGGTTCGCTGAACTTCTGTTCGAGGGCGATGATCTTCACCAGGTTGCCGGGATAGTTCTGACCTTTCTCTTCACCGTAGGGATTGAACTGGACGCCGGCCTGGTACTTGTAGCTCTTGCCCGGATTGAAGGACGACCACCGGACACGCCCCTTCAGGTTCAGGGGGATCCTTTCTCCTGGGATGGAGATCTGGAGGACGACCCTGGACTTGAACTTCAGGGGCTTCTGCGTCAGGAAGCGGACGCCGCCTCGGCTGATGTCGAGGACGGGGCAGAATTCCTCGTCGAAGCCGACCTGGGTCGAGAAGAGCCTTTCCTTCCGGTAGGAGATGGTGGCCCCGGGGATTTTGAAACGCTGGCACAACCGCCTTTCGACCCCCTTGTCTCCCATGATCAGCCTCCCTTCATTGGCCTCGTCGCCTGTCCGTAAGCAGGGCCTCAGGGCCGGAACCACATAAATCCCTACGCTGTAGGATATATCAACAAAGCTGGAAAAGTCAAAGATTTTTCTATTTGAGCCGGGCGGACAGGATCCTCACCGGCGGAGGATCGTGCCCCGGACCGGCTCCAATAGGACGTCCGCCCGGGCGCCGGACGCCGCGCCGTCGCCCGCTGCCCGGTCAAAAGAGAAAGACAGGCTGGTGACCTTTTGGTAGCTCGGGGCCCAAGGCGCCGGAGGTTTCTTGGAGAGGAGGTCCTTCAGCGTCTTGTAGGTCAGGGCGAGGGCGTCCAGGATGGAGACGCTGTTTGCCATCGGGTCCGTCCTGGGGGGCGGAAGGTAGGGCTTGGTGCCGGGCATGGAGGGCCCTGGGATCGGAATATTGATGGGAGGCATCCTGACGGCGAGCTTCCGGCTGGTCATGATGAGCTTGCCGCCGACGTAGAGAGAGAGGTCGCCCTCGAGATCCGACTGAATGGGCGGGGCCTTCCGGGCCTTGGAACCGTCGACGACAGGGGGCATCGCGGGTGGCAGCGACCCGAGGCGGGCGACGGAGGAGACGCTGACTTCGATCCTGATGGGCTTCCTCAAGACAAAATCTCCGGACTTGAGGTCCAGCATGAACTCGTACGCCCCGGATCGATCGAACAGGCCCTCGACCGGAACGGTCACGATGTGAAAACCCCTCGGCCAGAAACCGCCCTCGAGGACATAGGGTCCCAGGGAGATCTTGTAGTAGGCGTTATTCAGGAGGTCGAGCCCGATTTCGATCCCGGTCGGCAGGGTCGCGCCCGCGCTCCCGGGGCGGAGGATGAAGTTCACGCCCGAGACGAGCGGGTAGGTCGACTTCCAGCGCATCCAGAAGACCAGGAAGTCCCGGTGAGTGGGATCATCCAGGAACCCGAACTCGGGGTCGTTGTCCCTATATTTCTCATAATAATCCGAGATCAGGTCCTGCTCCTCCGCCGTCCTCCCGAGTTTGCTGGCGAGGTAGGGAAGGAGCGCTTCAGCGGTCTGCCGGTCTCCGGCCTCCATGCCCTTGGCCTGGCCGGCGAGGAAGTTCATGGCCTTCAGGTAGTCGGGGTGGGGACCGAGACAGGAAAGGAGCTCGGCCTTCCAGTCGGCGGCCCAAGCCAGACCGAAGGCCAGGAAAAAAAGGCCGGCGACGGAGATTCTTCTAATCATGATAGCTGAATTCGACGTGGGCCTCGAGAAAATCCCCCGGGAAATCGGCCGGCAGGGCCGGGAACGGCAGGCTCGCCCGGATGGCTTTCACGGCCGCCCGGTCCAGGACGTCGAGGGCGGTGCCCTCGACCATTTCCAGGGAGGAGAGGTCGCCGCTTTTACTAATAATAAGGATGATCCTCACCTCGGACCGGTCCGGAAGATTCCCGACGGATGGCAGGTCCCAGTTCCGCACGATGAGCTCGAGGACCTTTTGGGCCCAGGGCGTGAGATCGTAACCTTTAAGTGGGATGGATATGCTCGCCCTTTGACCGGAGCCCGTCCCCCTTCCTCCCCTTCCCGTCCTACCGGTCCCGTACCGGCCGCCTCCCGTTTCCCCGACAGGACCCGGGAGGTAACTGAAGAAGTCGGTGACGGCGCCCTTGGCGGCGGGGCCGGCGGGACCGGGCTTCGAGCCGGGCGGGGCGAGAACGATCTTGAACTCCGCTCCCTGGTCGGTCTTAAGATGCGACGCCAGGGCCTTCTGAAATTTGGAAGACAGCGCTGGAATGTCTGAGCTGGGTGTTCCCGAAGCCTCACGGCCGGGCTGGGCCGGGGCCGCCGGCGTGCTTTCCACGCTTGGGGCCCGGCGGCGGGGCGGCCCGCTTGCACCTTCCGGCCCGGGGCCACCTCCGGGAGGAGGTCCCTTGGCCGGGACCCCCGGCCCGATGGAGCCGACGATCTTGGGCAGGGAAGATGTCAAGGCGGGCCCGATGACGACGTTATGGACGCTGGGCCCGAGTTTGAGGATCTTGATCGAAATCTGGGCATGATAGAGCCCGTAGATGAGAAAAATATGAAAGATGAGGGAGAGGGCGAGCGGGAGAATCTTTTTGGAACGGTTACTCCCGTTCCCTTTCCGGATCTGAACGCAGTCCTCAAACACAGCAAAACTTCCTAACGAACTATTATATTATAATCCCGTCCGGCGGGGGATAGTTTCGCGGTGGATGGCGATGGCCACGACGAACAGGAAGCCCAGCAGATTCAGAACGGCCAGACGGCCGAGGAGCCGGGGGATGCCCAGGAGGGGGATTACGAACGAAGACGCCAGGACGACGCTGAGAAAAGACCCGAGGAGGTCCACGCCGTAGCCGGTTCCCGGGTGGGGGCTCTCCCTGAGGTAGAGCCGGTTGGCCGCGACGAACAGGTAACCGGCCAGGACGCCGAAGGCGAACAGGAATAAAAAGGGAAGGATCTCGGGCCCCCGTCGTTCGATCATTTTCAGGCCCAGGATGAGGAGCCCGGCGGATCCCGCCTGGACAGCGGCCAAGTCCATCGCGGAGGGTCGTTCCCTCTGCCGTCCCGCGAGGGAGCCGGCGAAGAGCCCGGCCATGAAGGCCGAAAGGAGCAGGGAGATCTTTCCGTAGACGTACCCGTAAAAGGCCTGGAAAACGATGAGAACGGCCATTTCGACGAGGATCGACGAAAACCCCGCGAGGGCCACGGGAACGAGGAAACGGACCGGCGAGCGCCTCCTCTTCTAGGCCATCAGGGCCAGGGCCAGCCCCGCGAGGACAAGAGGAAAGTCCAGGAGCCAGAACGCGGGGACCCTGGCGAAGATCCTGAGCGCGGCAGACTCGACGCCTTTGAACTGGGCGGCCCAGAGGACGGAATGGAAGTAGTAGCTCACCGGAATGAGGTCCCGGTTGACGAGCCCGGGCCGGGCCCGGATCTTCTGGCTGAGATAGTCGACCCGGAGCGGCGCCAGCCTGGCCGGAAGCATCTCCGGGCTGACGAAGCGGTTGCGGATGCCGAGGCGTTTCAGAGCCGCGACGAGCCTTCCCGGGTCGATCGAGAGGGGGGAGGCGGAGGCCAGGAAAACATTATTCTCCCCGGGCACGGCCAGGACTTCGGGAAAGACGGCGCTCAGGGTGGTCTCGAGGGTCTGCAGGAACCGTTCGAGGTCCCCGCTGATATAGTTCTCGGAAGAGGGGACGACGAAGCTCAGAACGCCGTCCGGGCTGAGCTTTCTCCTGACCTCGGCGAAGAACTCCCGGGTATAAAAGCGGTTGATCTGGGCCGTGGCCGGCTCCGGCAGGCTGAGGATGACGGCATCGTACGTCTTTGACGTCCGCCCCAGGAAGGCCCGCCCGTCCTCGAAGAACACCCTGACCCGGGAGTCCCTCAGGGCCGCTAGCCCTGGAAGGGGCAGGTATCGTTCGGCCAGCCGGATGATGGCCGGGTCGATCTCGACGTATTCCAGCGTCGTTCCTGGATACTTGAGACACTCGGCGCAGCCCCCGCTGACGCCGCCTCCGATGAGAAGGATGTCCTTCGGGCCTTCTCTCTGGAGGAGGGCGAAATGGACCGACTCTTCGGCGGCCTCCGTGTTCGGGTAAGAAAAGACCGGCAGCCCGTTGCTGTAAAAAGAGTATTGTTCCCCCGTCTTCAGGACCTGGAGCTTCCCGTAGGGCGTGTCCTCCGCGTGCACGAGGTTGAACGGCTTCCAGGCGGAGCGGAGCGCGGGAAAGTCGGCCGCGGCGAACAACGCGGCGGCGGCCGCGGTGGCGAGGAAGAGCAGCCAGGCCTTGGCCGGCCGAAGCACGAGAAAGATCGCGAATCCCACCGCGGCCGATACGAGCGCGGCCCCCTGCCAATTCGAGAAATGGGGGATGAGGAGAAGATAGACGGACAGGCCGGCGGCCGCCGCCCCCAGGGACTCGAGGAGATAGACCCGCGGTGCATCGCCGTGAAGAAGGGCCGCGTTGAGGACGAAGGCGACCCCGAGGGGAAAGCTGACAAACATGGACAGTCCCAAGGAAAAGAGGAGGGCGGGGACGAGGCCGGTGAGCTCGCCGGGCAGGGTGCCCAGCAGACGATGGGAGAAACGCAGGAGGACGAGGCACGAAAAATATAGGCCGATCGTCGCCGTGTAGAAGCCGGGAAGATGGTCCGGCCGGAGGCGGAGTCTCGGCCCCACCAGGCTGCCGATCCCGCCCCAGAGCAGCCAGGCCCCGAGGACAAAACCGAAGGTCATCTCGTTGCCGTAGAAATGGACGGCGAACTCCCGCAACAGGAAGATCTGGAAGGAGGTGGCCAGAAAGCCGAGAAGAAAGGCGGGCAGCCGGGCCCTCAGGCCCAGATCCCCGGCACGGGCGTCCCGCAAAACTGGCACTTTCCCCCCTTGAGCCGGATCTCATCGACCATAAAGCCCGTCCTTTGGATGACCGTCTTTTTGCAGTTCGTGCAATACGTGTTTTCGCCAGGATGACCTGGTATGTTCCCGATGTAGACGAACCCCAGCCCTTCTGCAAGGGCCGTGTCCCGGGCCATTTCCAGGGTCGAAACTGGCGTCGGGGGGAGGTTCTTGATGAGATAGAGGGGCTGGAACCTGGAAAAATGGAGGGGGACCCGGTCCCCGGCCTCGTTCTTGACCCACTGGGCCATCTTCCGGATGTCCTCAGCCGAATCGTTGAGCGTCGGGATCACAAGGTAGACGATCTCGAGCCAGACCTTGCTCTTGGCCACGGTCCGGATGGTCTCGAGTACCGTCTTAAGTTCCCCCCGGACGTAGTTCGCGTAAAAATCCTGCGTATACCCCTTCAGGTCGACCTTGATGGCGTCGACGACTCCGATGAGGTCTTTGAGCGGCTCCGGTTTGATGTGTCCTGCGGTCACGACGACGCTCCGCAGGCCCTGCCTCCGGGCCTCGACGGCCGTGTCATACATGTATTCATAGAAGACGGTGGGCTCCGTATAGGTGTAAGCGATGGAGGGGCAATCGTATCTTTCGGCTTGAGCGGGGATGACCCTCGGCGGGAGGTCGACGTTTTCGACCTGCTCGGGCCGGACCTGGGAAATCTCCCAGTTCTGGCAGAACTTGCAGTTCAAGTTACAGCCCGCCGTGGCCAGGGAGAGGGCCTTGGTTCCGGGAAGGAAGTGGAAGAAGGGCTTCTTCTCGATCGGGTCGGCATTGAGGCTGCAGGCCTTCCCATAGACCAACGTGTAGTAGGTCCCGCCCTGGTTTTCCCGGACGCCGCAGTAGCCGCGCTCCTTGTCGCCGAGACGGCAAGCCCGGGGACAGAGCTCGCATTCGATCTCGCGGTCCGGGAGCTTTTTGTAGTAGCGGGCCTCGACATGGGAGAGGACGCCCTTTTCCCCGTAGGCAGAAAGCCGGGAGCAGAGGGACGGCAGGCCCGCCCCGATGACGAGTCCGGCCCCGGCCGCGCTCTTGAAAAAATCTCGGCGCTTCATGGGACCGTCTCCTCGATCGTTTCAATCCCGCCGAGGTCGGCCCGGCCCAAGCCCATTTTTTCCGCGGTGGCCAGATACGCGGGCTCGCGTCCTTCCTCGGCCAGCGACGGGAGGCCTTTGGCGGCCCGGAACCTTTCGATAAGGGCCCAGCCGATGCGGTCGGCCGCCACCGGGTCAAGGCTGAAAATGAAGCCGCCGTACCGTTCCGTCCACTGGGGATGGAACGACGGTCCCCGGTGATACTGGACGACGAGGCAATCCAGGACGGAGATCCTATGTTTGCCTTTGACCGGGGGCGAATCGAAGACCTCGGGGACGAACGGGTTGCAGTGAAAATCATGGTACTTGTTGGGATTGTGGATGGCGCCGAAGTAGTTCTTCATCCCGGCCGTGATCCCCGCCAGGCCGTGGTCCTTGAGGATGGCCAGGCTGACGGAGGCCGTCACGAGGTCCGTTTGGATCTTGGAAAAGAGGCTGCCGATGTTGAGGTGGGAGACGAGTTCGCTCCCATAGCCGGCCCCGTCCGCGTCCGTCCCGAACACCTGGAACCTGTCCGCGCCCGCAGCGAGCCTGTAGCCCGCGTCACGGAGCTCGCGGTTCGTCCGGTCCCAGACGATGATATTCTTTTCTTGCAGGCCGTTCCGCGAGATCCAGCCGGCCAGAGCGAGGGAGATCTCAGGACGGGTGCTGATCGCCCGGCCGCCTATGGTGTTGATCTTGATCCCGACGCGGTCCTCCGGCCGGAAGACCGAGAGGACGGCGCTTTTCTCTTCCCGTTCACCCGTCAGGAGCCCGAATCCCCTGGAAAACATCTTGAGGATCCTGGCCTGGTCCGCCGGGCTGCCCGGATCCGTGAGGCCGCCCGATCTGACGATGACGACTCTCGACTTGGGCATAGCGTTTCCATGATGACCGCTTTTTTCAGGGTTGTCAACAAAGCCACCTTGAGGTTGCGGACTCGGGGAGTCCCCCCGGCAAGGAGTGATTTCCACGGAGCGACCAGCAGAAGTGCTGCGGAGCAACTCGGAGCTGCGCTTCTGGTAATTATCCGGAGCGAGCCTTGGGTCTTCTCGTCCCAAGCCGGACAGGCTAAACCGTTTGATCAAGTTCCGGCCATTCCGCTCAGCCCCTGTCATGCATCGAACCACCCATCTCATGGCTTGGGTGTTTGTGCTTGCCAAGACAACTCCGGTCGTCTATATTAGTTTCGTGAAGACGCGCGGAGGTTCAGCATGAAAGCGACCCGTTGGGACAGATGCACTGCAACACGGACTGTCCTTTTGGTAACGATGGCTTTATCCCTGGCGCCGGCACGGGCCCAGGAGAGGAAGGCCGATCCGGCGCTGGCGGCGCTGGTCCCGCGAGCCGAGGCCTGGATAAATGCGGAAGCGCCGAAGAGCTTTTTTCCCGAGACCCTCTATGAGTATATCGACGGGGCGGCCGAGAGCTACCTGAGCTACGACTTCAGGGAGCTTCTCGTCGTCCAGCTCAAGAAGGAGGGGACCGAGGCCACCCTGACCGTCGAGATCTACGACATGTCGGGGCCGGACAACGCCTTCGGCATTTTCAGCGCCGAGCGGTACCCTGAGAACAAGCCCGTTCCGGTCGGGGAGCTCGGGTACCTCGAAGGCGAGGCCCTGAATTTCCTGGCCGGCCGCTACTACGTGAAACTGCTCAGTTTCGGCCTGGGAGAGGGGACGGCCTCGGCCCTGGCGGATTACGGCCAGAGGATCGCCGCGGCCATCCCGGAAAAAGGCGCCCTCCCGCCCCTTCTTCGGGTGTTCCCGACCGAAGGCCTCGTCGCCCGGAGCGAAAAATCGGTCAAGAAGAATTTCCTGGGCTACGAGTTCCTGCACGACGGCTTCCTGGCCACCTACAAGATCGAGGGTCAGGAGGTCGATTGCTTCGTGGCTGCATCGGACTCGGAAAAGGCGGCCGAGGCCGCACTCGGCCGGCTCTTGGACTTTTTCGCCAAGGACAAGCAGGTTCCGGAAAAGATCGCGGGGGGGTATCGGGTCAAGAACCGTTATTCCCAGCTCACGTACATCGGCCATGTCCGGAACATCCTCTGCGGCGTCATGCGGGTTCCTGACGGCCTGGGGCCGGCCGGAGAAAAATTGCTCGGGGAGTTGACCGATTCGCTGGCCAAGATGCTGGCCGCCAAAGGCTGAGGACTTGAGGACCTCACGTTCACGGCGGGAAATATGATAAGAGGTACATCCAGTGGACGATCATAAGTTTTTCCGCCTCTCGGTCGGCCTGATCGTCATCTTCGTCCTGGGGATTGTCCTGAAGGCGGCCCGGGAGGTCATCTATCCATTTATTCTCGCCATTTTCATTTCTTATGTCGTCGACCCGATCATCGCTTTTCTCCTGAGGCTCAAGGTCCCCAAAGCGGCGGCCGTCGTCCTCATCCTCCTCGGGGCGTTCGTCATCCTTTCCGTCATCGGCATCGTCGTGTATACGAGCGGAAAAACCCTGGCCGCGGAACTTCCCCGGTTTGAGCAAAGGCTGACCGGCCTCACAGGGTGGCTAGAAAAAGCCGTCGGCGGGATCCCTCTCAAACAGCAGGTCGCTTCTTATTTCGAAAAGGTCAACCTCCAGAGCGCGGCCTCCTTTGTGATAGGTGCCCTGGGCCCCGTCCTCGGGCTCTTGGGCAAGCTCTTTCTGCTTTTCCTGTTCCTGGCCGTCATCGTTTTCGGGAGGGGCAGAATCACGGTCAAGGTCCGGAAATCCCTGAGTCCGGAGAGGGTGGCCCAGGTCATGGAGGCGCTCGAGAAGATCAACTCCCAGGTCCGGAAGTACCTGGTGATCAAGACCGTCTTGAGCCTCATCAACGGGCTCATGGTCTGGGCCGTCCTCTCGCTCTTCGGCGTGCATTTCGCGCTCCTCTTGGGCTTCCTGGCTTTCCTTCTGAATTACATCCCGAATGTCGGCTCCGTGGTCGCCGCCGTGCTCAGGGTGGGCTTTGCCCTGTTCCAGTTCGGGACGATTTGGACCCCGCTCTGGATCCTCGTCATCACCGTCGGGGCGGACAATCTCCTGGGGAACATGATCGAGCCCCGGATGATGGGCAAGGGACTCGGTTTGAGCCCTCTCGTCCTTATTTTTTCTTTGGTCTTCTGGGGGTGGCTCTGGGGGATCCCCGGGATGGTCATGGCGGTCCCCCTGGTCGCGGTCATCAAGATCGTCTGCCAGAACGTCCCTTCGCTCCGGCCGGTCGCCGTCCTGATCGGCTCTTAAGCGGCTCCGGGCAGGAGTCCGGAGGCCGGACCGCTCATTCGTCGCCCTCGACGATAAAAGCCTCGGGAGAGATCTCCTTCATCCTCCGGCCGAGATAGTTCTTGAGGGCCTTCTGGGCGGCCTTCTGCTCGGCGGCCTTCTTGGACGGGCCCTTCGCCTTGGCTAGGGGTTTGCCCCCCAGAGAGACTTCTACGGTGAAGGTCTTTTTGTGCTCGGGCCCCTTGGCCGTGACGGTGGTGTAAGCGGGCGCGGGGAAGTTGGCCTTCTGGAACAGTTCCTGAAGGGCCGACTTGTAATTATTGATCTGGAAGGTCTCGGTCCGGATGGGTTTCAGGGTCGGGGCGAGGAGACGGTGGATGAAAGCGCGGGCGGCCTCGAAACCCCCGTCCAGGAAGATGGCCCCGGCCAGGGCCTCGAACGCCCCGGCCAGGATGGAGCCCTTCGTCCGGCCGCCGCTCTTCTCTTCCCCCCGGCCGAGGAGGATGGCTTTGTCAAGTTTGATCCTCCGGGCCTGTCCGGCCAGGGCCAGCGTGCTGGTCGCCGAAGCCTTGAGCTTGGACAGCTCGCCTTCGGTCCGGTCGGGGAAGGCCCTGAAGTAGAACTCGGCCGTGGCCAGGCCGATGACCGAATCCCCGAGGAACTCCAGGAGCTCGTTGTCCTGGGGTCCGTCCGGCTGGTTCTCGTAGGCGTGGGAGCTGTGGGTCAGGGCCTTCCGCAAGAGTTTGGCGTCCTTGAACGCGTATCCGGCGGCCTTCTCGATGCGGTCGGTCTTCATAGCCAGCGTCCTCCGGCTTCAGGCGGACCTTGCGGGCGCCTCCGGGAAGGTGAAATCGAAGGGATAGACCACCCGGCCGGCGACAATCGTCATCACGGCCCGCCCGTTCAGTTTCCAGCCGTCGAACGGCGTGTTCCGCCCTTTGGATTCGAAGGTTTCCCGGTCAACCGTCACCTCTTGGGAAAGATCCAGGACCGTGATATCGGCGTCCGCCCCGACGGAGATCCGGCCTTTTCTCCGCAGGCCGAGCAGGCGGGCGGGGTTGGCGGACAGGAGAGCCACGAAACGCTCAAGGGAAATGATTTTTTTATGGACGAAACGGTCGAGAATGAGAGGGACCGCCGTCTCCAGGCCAACGATCCCGAAGGGCGCTTTTTCGAGGCCCTGGCCTTTTTCCTTGATGGTGTGAGGGGCATGGTCCGTGGCAATGGCGTCGATGACGCCGGATTTCATGGCTTCGACGAGCGCGTCCACGTCCGCCTGGCTTCGCAGGGGGGGGTTCATTTTGAAGTTCGGGTAATGATCTTCGAGGGCCGCGTCGGTCAGGATGAGATGGTGGGGCGTCACCTCGGCCGAGGCGGCGACCCCCTGTTCCCTGGCCGCACGGAGGGCCGCGACTCCGCCCTTCGTGCTGATATGGGCGATGTGGACCCGGCCCCCGGTCTCCCGGGCGAGGGCGAGGTCGCGGGTGACCATGACCTCCTCGGCCTCCGCCGGGATCCCCTTGAGGCCGAAGCGGCGGGAGCGCGCTCCCTCATGCATGACGCCGTCGCGGCTCAAGGCCTTGTCCTCGCAATGGTCGATGACGAGCGCGCCGAGGGCCTTGGCGGACTCGAGGGCCCGTTTCATGAAGCGGCTGTCGAGGACCGGCTGGCCGTCGTCGGAAAAAGCGATGGCCCCGGCTGACAGCAGGCCGGCCATGTCCACGAGCTCCTCGCCCCGGGATCCCTTGCTGATGGCCGCGATCGGGAGGACGTTGACGACGGCGCAGCGCCCGGCCACGGCGAGGATGTCTTGGGTGACGCGGGGGTCGTCGTTGACGGGGTTTGTGTTGGGCATCGCGCAGACTGTCGTGAACCCGCCCTTGGCAGCAGCGCGAGACCCCGTGGCGATGGTTTCCTTGGGCTCGAACCCCGGCTCCCGGAGGTGAGTGTGCATGTCGATGAGCCCGGGCACGACGGCCAGCCTCGTGGCGTCGATGGTCGGACACAACCGGGCCTCGATCCTGGGCTTGATTTCGGCGATCCTGCCGTCGACGATGAGGAGGTCGAGGGTCCCGTCGGTTTTCGTCTCCGGGTCGACCACCCGGCCGTTCTTGATCAGAAGCTCCATGGTCCCCCCCGCGCCACCCCTTCAGATCTTGGTCGGCTCCGCGATCAGGACCTCGTCGATCGAGTCGAGCTCCTTGAGCCGGACCTGGATGACCTCGCGGCGGGAAGTCGGCAGGATCTTCCCCACGTAGTCCGGCCGGATGGGGAGCTCCCGGTGGCCACGGTCGATGAGGACGATGAGCTGGACCGTCTTCGGCCGCCCGGCGTCCATCAGGCCATCCATGGCGGCTCGGATCGTCCGTCCGGTCATCAGGACGTCGTCGATGAGGAGGACGTCCTTCTTGTCGATGGCGAAATCGATTTTCGGGGTTTTGCCTGCCGTCCGGATTTCCCCGGCCGGGAGGTCGTCCCGGTACCGGGTGATATCCAGGACGCCGACCGGAATGTCCACGCCCTCGAGCTCCTTGATCAGGCGGGCGATCCTTTTGCCGATGAAGATGCCCCGGGTCTTGATGCCGATGATGACCAGGCTCTTGAGGTTGCGGTTCCGCTCGATGATCTCGGTCGAGATCCGGTTGAGGACGCGCCGGATCTTGCTCGAGTCCATGATCCGGGCCTTGATCTTCTTGTCCATTCGTCAACTCCTCGCAAGGAAAATGCTATATCCCGGGAAAAAAGTCAACCCGGGCCGGCGAAAAAGGCCCGGGCGACGTCCAGGTCCCTCCCGATCCTGGCCGCGAGGGTCTGCGCATCGGGGAACTTCCTTGTCTCCCGAATTCTCTGGAGGAAGCGGACCGTGAGCCGGGCTCCGTAGAGCCGGACACGGCGGTCCAGGATGTGTGTCTCGACGCTCGTCGGGTGGAGCCCGAAGGTCGGGTTGGTCCCGATGCTCGTGACCGAGGGCAACGTCCGCCCTCTCCAGATCGCCTCCGTGATGAAGATGCCGTCGGGCAGGATCTCGTTCGCGGTCCGGAGGTTGGCGGTTGGCGCGCCGAGGCGACGCCCGCGGGAGAGGCCCCTCACCACCTCGCCCGATATCTCGTAAGGCCGGCCGAGCAGGCGGGCCGCCTCGTTGACGCGTCCCTGGATGAGGAGCCGGCGGATGGCGCTCGAGCTGACGGCGACACCGTCGATGACGGCGGGGGGCACGACATGGACACGCAGGCCGTGCTGGCGGCCGAGCTCACGGAGTCGCCCGACATCTCCGCGGCGGCCCCGGCCAAAGTGGAAATCCCGGCCGACGACGACTTCCCGGGCCCCCAGCCGCTCGAGGAGGATCCGTTCGACGAAATGCGGCCCTGAGAGCTCCGAGAAGGCCCGGTCGAACCTGGTCACGAGAACGGCCTCGACGCACGACTTCCGGAGGCGCTCCAGTCTCTGCTCCGGCGAGTCGATCATCCGGACGGCCTTTTTCCCGAGAACTCGCTCCGGGTGGGGGTCGAACGTCAGGACGAGCGAAGAAAAGTCGCGCGCGTCGGCCAGGGCGCAGAGGCGGGCCAGGATCCTTCGGTGCCCGAGATGGACGCCGTCGAAATTGCCGATGGCCACGGCCGCGGGCCGGGGAAGGGCCCGGAACTCTTCAAACCCGTGGAAGACCATCATGGGTCACATCTTGAGGATATCCGCCTTCTTGAGGTAGGCCATCTTGAGCTGGTCCAGCACGCCCTCCAGGAATTTTTCCTCTTCCCCGTCGAGGTTCCCCTTGGTCCTGTCCTTGAGGAGGTCGAGGAGATCGATGTTCCGCTTCGCCAGGGTCAGGTCCTCGTGCCGGTCGCCGGCCGCCGGGTCGTCCATGAGACCGAGGTGGATGAGGGCGGGGAAGTAGAGGAGGACGACAATGGAGCCGAATTCGAGCGGGGGGAGGAACCTTTTGCCTTCTGAAGAGGGGGCGCGTTCGCCCTGATCGTCCGAGCGGTCGTCTGAGGCCATGGAAGGATCCTTCGTTCTGGGATGCTCTCGCCGCTCCGGACCCTGCTCTCCGGATGGGCCGAGACTGTCAAGGATCCCCATCTTACAGTTTTATCGGCCAAACATCAAGGTCGGTCCGCCGCGAAACCTCTCGGGGACAGGGGCCAGGGAGGCCGAACGAGTTCCGGGGATCAGGTGACGACAGCGGACGCTGATTTTTTCCTCAGGACGAGCGCGGCCCTGACGAACTCGTCGAGGTCGCCGTCCAGGACCCGCTCGGTATCGCCCGTTTCCACCCGCGTCCTGAGGTCCTTGATCATTCGGTACGGATGGAGGACATAGGAGCGGATCTGATTGCCCCAGGCGATGTCGGTCTTGGCGTCCTCGAGCTTCTCGATCTTTTCGCGCTTCTTCCGCTGCTCGAGGTCATAGAGGCGGGCCTTGAGGACCTTCATGGCCGAGGCCTTGTTCTTGTGCTGGGAGCGCTCGTTCTGGCACTGGACGACGATGCCGGTCGGGAGGTGCGTGATGCGGACGGCCGAGTCCGTGGTGTTGACGTGCTGGCCGCCCTTCCCCCCGGACCGGTAGGTGTCGATCTTCAAGTCGTCCGGGTTGATGGCGACCTCGATGTCCTCGTCGATCTCCGGGCAGGCGAAGACCGCGGCGAACGAGGTGTGGCGGCGTTTGGCCGCGTCGAAGGGCGAGATCCGGACAAGCCGGTGGACCCCGGATTCCTGGCTCAGGTTGCCGAAAGCGTAATCCCCCTCGACCCGGAGGGTCGCGCTCTTGAGGCCCGCCTCTTCACCGGGTTGGAGGTCGAGGACCTCGGTCTTGAACCCCTTGCGCTCCGCGTAGCGGAGATACATCCGTAAGAGCATCTGGGCCCAGTCCTGGGATTCCGTGCCGCCGGCGCCGGGGTGGATGGTCAGGATGGCGTTCCGGGGGTCATTCTCCTCGAAAAAGAGGGCCCGGAGCTCTCCGTCCGAGAGGTCCTTCTCGAAGCGGACGAGGGCGGCCTCGATCTCGGGCCCGACGTTTTCGCCCTCCGACAGGAGTTCCGTCAGGACGTCGATCTCGTCCTTCTGGTCCTGGATCTTTCCGAAGAACTGGAGGTCCCGCTCGAGCCGCTTTTTTTTCTGCTGGAGGGACTGGGAGGTCTTCTGGTCCTGCCAGACCTCAGGCGAGGCGAGCCGCTGGTTGATCGAGTCGCATTCGGCTTTTTTATGATCGAGGTCAAAGGAAGCCCCGCAGCTCTTCGTACTTGCCGAAGAAGCCGTCGAGGCGCGTCCTGAGTTCAGACGAGATTTCTGTCATAGCCATGGCGGTGCCTGTCCTTCCGTTGACGGATCAGAGCCAGAATAGAGGACAGGAAGGCCAATGTCAAGCCGGCCAGGGGAAGGACGTCTCCGGTCCTCGTGTAAAGCGACAGGCGGCTGGACGGAGAGATCGTTCCGGTGAGGACGGCCGTCGTCATCAGGCGGGAGCGGCCGAGCACGCGGCCGAAGGGGTCGACGATCCCGCTGATGCCGGTCGTGGCGGCCCGGAGGAGATATCGGCGGTTTTCGACGGCCCGGAGGACCGCCTGGGCCCAATGCTGATAAGGAGCCGCGGAGGTGCCGTACCAGCCATCGTTGGTGATCGTCACAAGAAAGGTGGCGCCCCGGCGGACGAAGCCCCGGACGAGCCCGGGAAAGATGACCTCGTAGCAGATGGGCGAAGCGAACTTGTGCCCCGCGTACGCATGCAGGACGGGCTCGGTCCCGGGCGTGATCTCGCCGATGGCGTGGGTCAGCTTTTCGATGAAGAAAAAGACCTTTTTGTAGGGCGTGTACTCCCCAAAGGGGACCAGATGCATCTTGAAGTAGAGGCTCCGGGAGAGGTCCGGGTGAAGGGCCATGGCCGTATTGTGGTAGAGCCGGTTTCCGGGCGGACCCGTCGTTTCGTTGGTCCCGATGAGGAGCGTGACCCCGCTCGACCGGACGTAGTCTTCGAGCCCGGCGCCAAGCTCACGGTAGATCTCCTCACTGCAGCTGAAACAGAGCGGGACCGTGAATTCCGGCCAGATGACCAGGCCCGAGCCGCCCGAAGCGGCCTGACGGGTCAGGGCCATGTGCTGGTCGAAGATCTGCCGGACCTGTCCCGCCTGGGCGAAATCCCAATAGATATCCGAGGAAACATTCCCCTGGATGACCGACGCCTGGACTTTCGCCGGCCCGTCGAAGCTGGCCTTCTTGAGCTCGTACCAGCCCCAGGAGTGGGCGAGGACGAGAAGCCCGATGGCCGCAAAGAAAGGTCCCCGCTTTTTCCGCGTCATGGCCAGGACGAAAGAGCTCTGGAGAAGGACGAGGATAAAAGAGATCCCGCTCACCCCGGTCAGGGAAGCGGTCTGGAGGAAGGGCAGGTTTTCGAACTGGCTCGTGCCCAGGAGCCCCCAGGGAAATCCCGTCAGGAGATGGGTCGTGAGATATTCGCAAGCGACCCAGAAGAATGGGGCCAGGATGAACGCCCCGGTCGGGAACGCCCTGCGGGCCCTGACGAAGAGGGCGCCGAAGAGTCCCCAATAAAGGGCCAGGAATGCGATGAGGGCCAGGTAGATGACGAGGCAGAGCCAGAGCGGCATGCCGGCGTAATGCCGGGGGACGGCCGGGATCCAATAGAGAAGGACGCCGTAGAAAAAAAGGCCGGCGACCGCCCCGAGCCTGAACCCGGACAGAACGCGCTTGCCGGAGAGCGCGACGAAAAGCGGGATCAAGGACACCCAGGCCAGAAAAGCGAAGTGAAGCTTGGGAAACGCCAGGCCCGTCAAGACCCCGCTCAGGACAGCCAGCCACATGGCGATAGTTTCCTTGGGAAGCTCGTTCCGGGCTCCGGGCCGGAAGGTCTCAGTCCCTGACGATCCTGTAGTCGGTTTTCTTCTTAGCGCTCTCGTTCAGCTTGGTCAGGTTCGCGGCCGCTTTCTCCCGGGTGGAAAAGCCGCCCACCCTGACCCGATACCAGGACTTGGTATCGGTCGGACGGGGGTCGGCGACGATCACCGGAAACCCCCGTTTGCGGAACTTTTCGGCTTCCGCTGTGGCCTGAGCCCTGTCCGTAAAGGCGGCGACTTGGATATAAAAAAGCCCAGCCCCGGCCGCCGCCGCGGCCGTCTTGGGGGGATTCTTCGTGGCCGGCAAGGGCAAGGCCTTGGGCGCCGGCTTTCCCTGGCTTCCGGACAGGGGAGCGCTCGTCGTCAGCCCCGATTCCGGTCCGCTCTTGACCTGACCCTGGGCCGGCTCGGCCGGTTTCCCGGCGGCCTGGTCCTTGACGGGCTCCTGGATCTGCTGGGCCACGACCTGCGTCGCGGCGACGATCTGGACCTGCTTCTTCCCGACCGAAACACCCAACAGGAAAATGAAGACGCCGAGGACGAGCACGCACAGGAAGATGATCACAAGGAGGGTGCTTGAGACCTGGATTTCCCGGAAGTCTTTTGTTTTCATCTCTCTTATTTTTTCTCCTGGGGCTTTTCATAAGTGAAGGCCCTGAGGAGCTCGAGGGGCAGCGGGAAGACGATCGTAGAATTTTTCTCGGTGGCGATCTCGGTCAGGGTGCTGAGGAAGCGGAGCTGGAGGGCCTGGGGGTTTCGGGAAATGATGTCGGCGGCCTGGGTGAGCTTGTCGGCGGCCTGGAATTCGCCGTCCGCGTGGATGACCTTGGCCCGCCGTTCGCGCTCGGCCTCGGCCTGCTTGGCGATGGCCCGCTGCATGTTCTCCGGAAGGTCCACTTGTTTCATCTCCACGAGCTGGACCTTGATCCCCCATGGGTCGGTATGCTGCTCAATGATCTCCTGGAGGCGGGCGTTGAGCTTTTCCCGCTCCGAGAGAAGGTCGTCGAGCGGCACTTGGCCGAGGAGGCTGCGCAGGGTCGTCTGGGCCAGTTGGGAGGTGGCGTAGATATAATCCTGGACCTCGATCACGCACTTGAGCGGGTCGATGACCCTGAAGTAGAGGACGGCGTTGACCTTGACCGTGACGTTGTCCTTGGTGATGACATCCTGGGGCGGGATATCCATCGTGATGATCCGCAGGCTGATCCTCACGATCCTGTCGATAGGAGCGAAGACCAGGATGATGCCGGGCCCCTTGGGCTTGGCGAGAACGCGGCCCAGCCGGAAAATGACCCCCCGCTCATATTCCCTGAGGATCTTGATCGAGTTCAAAATGTAAAGCACGATGAGTCCGATGACGATGACGGGATACGTGATCATGATCTTTCTCCTTGCGGAGGCCCGTAGCCTCCCGATATTTCTCGGATCAGGCTTTCCTGACCCGGACCTTCAGCGTGTCCAAGACTGCGACGACCCTGACTTTTTCACCCCTGGCCACGGGCTCCGCCGCCTCCGCCTCCCAGATCTCGCCATGGACGAAGACCTTGCCCGATGGGTTGAGGTCCGTCTGGGCGATGCCGAGCTCGCCGACCATTCCCTCTTTCCCGGTGAAGGCCCGCCGGGCGTGGGCCCGGACAACGAGATAGACGAGGAAGATGAGGATCATGGAAATGCCGAGGGCCATCGGGATGATGACCCGCAAGCTCGGCCGAAGCTCGGGGATGGGGGAGTTGATGAGCATGACGGAGCCGATGACCATGGCGGTGATCCCTCCCAGGGAAAGCATGCCGTAGCTATGGACCTTGACCTCGAGGACGAAAAGAACGATCGCCAGGAGGATCAGCATCAGCCCGACGTAATTGATCGGCAGGATCTGAAAGGAGAACACCGCGAGCAGGAGGCAGATGCCGCCCAGGACGCCGGGCAGGATGGCCCCGGGGTGGGCGAACTCGAAATACAGGCCCAGGAGGCCGATCATGAGCAGGATGTAGGCCAGGTTCGGGTTGGAGATCGTCAGCAGGAACTGCTGGCGGAACGACATCGGGATGGGAATGACGGGCTCCTTCTTCAGGGAGAGTGTCGTCTCTTCTCCGTTGAACCGCTTGAGCCGCTTGCCGTCGAAGGCTTCGATGATATCCCGGTCCGACCTGGCCACGATGTCGATCAGGCCGCCCTTGAGGGCCTCCTGCTCGGTGTAGGACAGGCTCTTCCGGACGGCGTCCTCGGCCATCCCCATGTTCCGGCCGCGCTTCTCGGCCAGGGTTTTGATATAGGAGGCCGCATCGTGGGTGACCTTGTCCTCCATTGTCTTGTCCATGGCCTGTCCGGTGATCGACAAGCCCACGGGATGGGCGGCCCCGGTGTTGGTCCCGGGCGCCATGGCGAAGATGTCGCAGGCGATGCCGATGAAGAACCCGGCCGACGCGGCCCGCGCCCCGCTCGGCGCCACGTAGGCCGCGATGGGAGTCCGCGCGTTGACGATCTTTTCGATGATCTGACGCATGGAACTGTCCAGGCCGCCGGGCGTGTTAAGGCTCATGATAACGAGCGAGGCGCCCTCGCGGTCGGCCCTCTCGATCGTCCGGACGATGTACTCAGCGGTGATGGGATGGATCGGGGCGTCGACGGCGATCTTCAGGATCGCGGCGGACGAAAGGGCAGGACAAAAGAGCAGGAGGAAAAGAAGGATTCTGGCGCGCACCGTGTCTTCATTATAGGAACTCGCGGGGGTCAAGTCAACCGGGCATAATTGTGCTTGACTTTTTATTATCAATAAATTAATTAATATCTATTGTTTTTGGAGGAAGGAGCTCTTTCGATGATCAAGAATGGTATCGCCCTTGCGATCGAGAAGAAATCCGAATTCAATAGGGCCAAATCATTATCCATCGTCGAGGGAGTCCTGGGCTCGCTCAAGTCCGCCCTGGCGGGAAATGAAAAGGTGGAGATCCGCGGCTTCGGCAGCTTCAAGGTCGTGGCCAAGAAGACCGGTTTCGGAAGGGACATCCGCCGCCAGAAACAGATCCGGATCGAAAAGGGCCGGAGGATCAAGTTCCGGCCCGGTCAGGAATTGAAGACCCTCTTATCCAAGGCCAAGCTCGGCTGATTTTCCGCCGCTCCCCCCGTCTGATTCCCCTAGGGCCTCGGGGATGGCCTCCGGCAGGAAGCGGATTCTGAGGTTTGCCTCCTTGAGGATACCGGGCTCCGACACTATTTGTGGGGCCGGCGGACGCGGGTGGTCAATTTCTTCGCAGACAGGGCCTTGAGCTCGGCGTCCTGGAGGAGGGCGGCGTATACTCTCTCCGCCTGCTCGATCGTCTCCAGGACGGAGCCCGAGGCGTCGATCACGTAATCGGCATGGCGGCGCTTTTCCTCCCCGGGCATCTGGACCCTGATCCTTCTCCGGGCCTCCTCTTCGGTGATCCCCTCGCGCTCCATGAGCCTTCGGACCTGGACGTCCTCCGGACAGTGGACGACGATGATCTTGTCGTAAAAGCGGGAATAGCCGGCCTCGATCGTCAGGGCGGCTTCGGAAATGAAGATCGCCGTGCGACCATCCCGCTCGAGGCCCGCGATGAGGCGCTTTTCTTCGGCCAGGACCAGGGGGTGGAGGAGCTTGTTCAGGAAGAGGCGGGCCCCGAGGTCGGAAAAAACGGTCCGGCCGAGGCGGATGCGGTCGATGGCCCCGTCCGGCTGAAGGATCTCCTGGCCGAACCGGGCGACGATTTCTTTCCAGGCGGGACGGCCGGGGGACATGAGGTCATGGGCCGCCTCATCGGCGGAATGGATGAAACAGCCTTTGTCCCGGAGAACGCAGGCGACGACGGACTTGCCGCAGGCGATCCCCCCCGTCAGGGCGGCGCGGAGCACGCTATTTTTTCTTTGCGGCGGGGATGACCTTGAAGTCGTCGCTGAAACGGATCGCCACGCCCTGCCGCTTCGCTTTAGGGTCCGGCTTTTCGAGGCGGACGGTGATGCCGCCGATCCAGAGTTTCATCTTCTTTCCGTCGGTCAGCTTGTCCGGGAGCTCGATCATGAGGTTGAGCTTCGAGCCGACGACGACGCCCGAGTCCAGGGCGAAGTAGGCGCCGCCCGAGGAGATGTTCCGGAGTTCGGTCTCCTCATGGAACTTGTCGCCCTGGGGCAGCTTGCCCTCAATGACGGTCCTCAGGGGCAGGTCAAACCGCCATTCTCTCCGGCGATTGACCTCCAGGTCCTTGGGCAGTTTTTTCGCTTTCTTTTTGGGGGCGGCTCTCTTGGTCATGGCGTCCTCGATTCCTAAGACTAAAACAGGGCCGAATTGATGGCGTAGAGCGCCAGCTGCAGGCGGCTGTGGGTGTCGAGCTTCGCGTAGATGCTCTTGATATGGGACCGCACGGTGTTCTTGCTGATGAACATCAGCTCGGCGATCTCGTCGTTGCTTTTCCCCTGGCCGATGAGGCGGAGGACCTGGAACTCGGTCGGCGTCAGCTGGTCGAGGGTCTTTTCCTTGAGATCCCGGCCGACGACCGAGATGATCCGGTCCATGATGCTGGACATCTTGTCCCGGGGGAGCCAGATCTCGCCCTTATGGATGCCATGGACGGCTTCCGGGAGCTGGCTGGACGAATCGTTGAGGTCGAAGTAACCCCGGGCCCCGGCGTTGATGAGGTTGACGATCTCCTCGTGGGCCGGGATGCTCCCCAGGAGCAGGAGCTGGGACCGACCCTGGGTTTTCGAGATCTCGCGGATGGCCTTGCAGATCTCGCGGAGGTTCGGCAGGGGCTCCATGTGGGCGAAAAGGATGACCTGCGGCTTGAGCTTCTTGATGGAGTCAATGAACGACTCGATCGTGTTCTTCTCGATGTTCAGGATCTCGAGCTCCGGGTCCGCCTCGAGGGCCCGCAGGATCCCGGCGAGAATGATGTCTGACGGGCAGAAAATGAGGAGGGTGATCTTTGTGTCCGAGGACGGCTGAGTTTTCTTTTTCTCCATGCTCATTTCGGCCCCTTTTGGCAATTTGGTCATCCGGTTTCAAGTCACATGGTCAGAATTTTATTGAATCATATTCTATCGGCGGGGGACTTGTCAAGAGCGGGCTGGGCAGGGGAGTGCACCGGGAAGAAGGGGGCCCGGGCTCAGGTGGGAAAAGCCGGATTGGGCTGGAGGCGGAAGCTCCGGTCGAGGTGCATGGACACGTACTGGCTTTTCCCGTTCCCGGCCTCCGACCGGACGTAAATGACGACCCCCGTCACCATGAGGCGGAGGGGGCTTTCCAGGATCAGGGTCCTGGGGATCTCCAGGGAGACCGTCGTCTTGGAGCCGATTAGGAGGCGGGTATTGAGCCTGACCGATACCTCTTGGGCGCTGATGGCGGCGATCTGGGTCTGCTCTTCGAACCGCTTTCCCCTCGCGTCGAGTCCCTTGACCAGGGCCGGAAGAGAGAGCTCGAAGGTGCGCTCTCGCTTTCCGGCCCTGGCCGCGCCTTGAGTGGAGGGGTTATGAAAAGCCTTGACCGTATTCATTTCAATCGCATTTTGGCTCAGGGGCGGGCCGCCTTCAATCCCTCCTCATGAGGAATCGCGGGGTTAAATTATCGCCTTTGTTCTCACCGTCGGCGGCTAAACATGCGGACCGGGTTTTTCGGACCGGGAGGCGCCATCCCGGGCTTCCTCAAGCGGGTTGGTTCGCGTCCGCCTCGGCGGCTGCGGACTCGACGATGTACCGGCTCTCGAGGCGGAGGGAGACCTGGGCGGGGGCCCCGTCCTCGTTCCCGGGCTCCGTGAAGACGATCGTCCCCTTGATGATGAGCTTCAGGCTCTTGCCCTCCCCCAGCTTGGGAGGAAGGGAGACGGCCAGTTTAAGCCGCGAGCCGGGGGCGACGGGAGTCCTGAGCGGAAAGAGGGCGCCCACGTGGCTCATGTAGGAGAGGGTGGTCTCCTCCCTGAACAGAGCGCCATCTGCATCGGGTCCCTCGACGGTCAGAGGCAGGGAGAGCTTGAACCCCCGCTGTTCGGCGTGGCGCCTGACAGGGAGTGTGTCGGTGGGAATCCTCCTGAGCATGTCTGGCTTCCTTATCCTTTTCCTTAGCGAAACGCGACCCTAAAATGACATTCCCTCAAAACCCGGTCAATCACCCCTCACGATGAAATGCTGGGGGATATTCCCGTCACCCGGTCCATCAGGGAATCTCCCCCGGTTTTCTCCCCGCCCCCGCCTCCGCCCGCGGGCCCCGGTTCCTTGACAAAAAACCGGCCGGCGGCTAGAATCCCAAAAGCCGAAAGGCGAGGAGAAGACGTGAACGAGAACGAACGGCAGGTCAAGCAGCTCACTCCGAAAAGCGAGGATTTCTCCAAGTGGTACCTCGAGCTCGTCCAGAAGGCCGAGCTCGCCGACTACACGCCCATGAAAGGGATGATGGTCATCCGGCCCCACGGCTACGCGGTCTGGGAAAACATCCAGCGGTCGCTCGACCTCCGGATCAAGGCCACGGGGCACGTCAACGCCTATTTCCCCCTGTTCATCCCCGAGGGGTTCCTCAAGAAGGAGGCCGAGCACGTCGCGGGCTTCTCGCCGGAGGTGGCCTGGGTAACGATTGGCGGGAAAGAGGAGCTCGAGGAGAAGCTGGCCGTCCGGCCGACCTCCGAGGCCATCATCGGCCACATGTACGCCCGGTGGATCAAGTCCTGGCGTGACCTCCCCGTCCTGGTCAACCAGTGGGCCAACATCGTCCGCTGGGAGAAAGTGACCCGGCCGTTCCTGCGGACGACGGAATTCCTGTGGCAGGAAGGTCACACCTGCCACGAGACCGCCGAGGAAGCGGAAGCCGAGACCCTGAAGGTCCTGGCCATGTACAAAGAATTCTGCGAAACCGAGCTGGCCATCCCCGTGCTCTCCGGCCGCAAGTCCGTGCGGGAGAAGTTCGCCGGGGCCCAGATGACCTACGCCATCGAAGCGCTGATGTCGGACGGCAAGGCCCTGCAAATGGGGACATCCCACAACCTTGGCCAGCACTTCTCAAAGGCTTTCGACATCAAGTTCGAGGACCGGAGCCAGACCCTGCAATATGTCTGGCAGACATCCTGGGGGATGACGACCCGGACGATCGGGGCCCTGATCATGGTCCATGGTGACGATTCCGGCCTGCGGTTCCCTCCCCGGATCGCCCCGGTCCAGGCCGTCCTCGTCCCGATTTCCGTCGGCAACTGGAAGGAGAGCGTTCTTCCCGTTGTCCAGGTTGCGGCCGACGGACTGCGGGCGGCCGGCGTCCGGGTCGAAGTCGACGCCCGCGAGGAAATGACGCCCGGCTGGAAGTTCGCCGAATACGAGATGCGCGGTGTGCCTCTCCGCGTCGAGATCGGCCCCCGCGATGTCAAGTCCGGCCAGGCCGTCCTCGTCCGCCGCGACACCAAAGCCAAGGTAACAGTGCCGCTCGCCTCGCTCCCGTCCCGTGTCCCGGAGCTGCTCGGCGAGATCCAGGCCGGGCTCCTCGCGGAGGCCCGGGCTTTCCTGGAGGCCAATATCCGTGACGCGGCCGACTATGGGCGCTTCAAGGACATCCTGGAAAACCAGCGCGGCTTCATCCGGGCGCCTTGGTGCGGAGGCGAGGACTGCGAAGACAGGATCAAGACCGAAACCATGGCCACGATCCGGGTCATCCCGCTCGACGAGGCCGAAGGAAGGACGGAAGGCGCCTGCGCCTGCTGCGGCCGGCCGGGAAAAGCCGTCGCATATTTCGCCCGGGCTTATTGAGGGACCGGGCCAAGCTCTGCCGGGGCCACGGCCGGGCAAAGCGCTTGCCCGCGGGCCGGACATGGCCGGGTCGGGCTGAGCGGGGGTCCTTCTGCGAATCATGAGCAAAGAAGTTGAGTATGGGCGTGAACGCTTGAGGATGGTGGATACCCAGATCCGCGCCCGGGGGGTCAGCGACCCCGCCGTCCTCGGGGCGATGGCGAAAGTGCCCCGCCATCTCTTCGTCCCGGAGGGAATGCGCGGCGGGGCCTATGCCGATGAGCCGCTGCCGATCGGCGACGGTCAGACGATCTCCCAGCCCTACATCGTGGCCTACATGACCGAGGCCCTGGGGCTCCGGGGAGGGGAGAGGGTCCTCGAGATCGGGACGGGCTCAGGCTATCAGACGGCGGTCCTGGCGGAGCTCGCCGGAGAGGTCTATTCCGTCGAGATCATCGAATCCCTCTCGTTCCGGGCCCAGGGCGTCCTCCGGTCGCTCCGCTATGGGAACATCAGCTTCCGGGTCGGCGACGGGTCGAAAGGATGGCCAGAGGCAGCGCCCTTCGACGCGATCATGGTGACCGCGGCGGCGGCCAGGGTGCCTGAGGACCTGGAGGGCCAGCTCGGGCTTTCCGGGACGATGATCGTGCCCGTCGGGACCGATCTCCAGGAGCTCGTCCGCATCCGGAGAGAGAAAAAAGGCCTGACGCGCGACCGGCTGCTGGCCGTCCGCTTCGTGCCCCTGGTGGGCCCGCATTGAGAGTTATCTGAAAGGATGAGCGTGATGATCAATTCACCCCTTCGATCCCTGTTGAAAGCCGGGCTTCCCTTTCTTCTGCTCCTTTCTTTCGGCCTCCAGGCCGAATGCCAGGACCGGGGACGGGACCGGTTCATCAAGGTCTTCCTGCCTGGCGGGAAACCCGTCACGGCCGAGCTGGCGGTCTCCGACGAAGAAAGGGCCCGGGGCCTCATGTTCCGGGAGAAAATCCTGCCCGACCAGGGCATGCTCTTTGTTTTCGAAACCGAGGACATCCATTCGTTCTGGATGAAGAATACGCTCGTCGCGCTCGACATGCTCTGGCTCGACAGCGAAAAAAGGGTCATCCACATCGCGGCCGATGTTCCTCCCTGCAAGGAGGATCCCTGCCCTTCATACGGCCCGGGCTTGCCGGCCCGCTATGTGCTTGAGCTCAAGGGGGGGGAGGCCGCGGCGGACGGGATCAAGGTCGGAGACCGGCTCCAGTTCGTCCTGCCGGGGTGGGCCCGGAAAGTCCTCCGCTGAGGAGGGGTTCCGGTCTCATGGGGCCTTCTCTTTTTCCCCGTAATGGGTGATCTTCGGGAGCTTCTTGGGGTCCTGCCCGTAGTAAAAAAGCCACTTGTCGTATGTTTCCTGGTCGTTGTAGATCCTGATGGATTTCTTCGTCGATGGGCTCGCGACGCCCAGGACGAGGGCGGACCGGATCGATGGCAGGACCTTTTCGGGGACGAGGAGGACCTGCTGCTCGGCCCCGCCGGTGGCCCCGGCCTGCGACCCCGCGGTCCCGGGATTGACGATGACGTTCCATTCCCCGCTTTCGGTCATAGGGTCTTTGTAAGGCTTGCGGAGGCATCTCTTGTCCAAGAGCTCCTTCAGGCTGGAGGGAAACTGGCCCGGGTTCTTGAGGCCGTACAGGCGCACGGCCTCGACATATTGTTTCCCCCGGAAGATGAGCTCCTCCTCCTTTTCCCGCTGGACTTCGGTCTGCCAGACGGGGACGACGACAAGGAGGCCGATGGAAATAGTGAAAACGGCCAGCATCAACATGATGACGAGATAGCCCTTTTTCGCGCCCACGCTCTATCGGCCTCCGCCGGGCCTCACCAGGTGTTGTAGACGGTCCCGTCGATGGGGGATTTCTGTTCGGACCCGGACTTGACGTCGATGACCCCAAGGGTCTCGGGCATGACGTATTCGTCGGGCGGCAAGGTCTCCCGGACTTCCTCCCAGGTCGTCGAGGACTTCGTGATGGGGTCCACGGGGATCGAACGGACGTAGCCGTCCTGGACCAGGGCCTGCAGGGCCACGGGATACTTGCCCTTGTCCTGATAGTACTGGTCGATCAACTTGCGGAGGACGAAGAGGTTCTCCCGGAGGACGGACTCCCGGGCCTTGACGAGCGAATACTTGTACTGCGGGAGCCCCAGCCCGACCAGGATGCCGATCAGGGCGAAGACGATGACCATCTCGATCAGAGTGAATCCGCCGGTCCGGCGGCCGATCCGTGTCTTCATGGCTCACCAATCCCTGTAACGCGTTCCATCCAGGGCTTTGGCCTGGCTTTTCGTGTAAACGTCGTAGACGTTCTCCCCGCCCCATTTGTCGGCGTCAGGAGAGTCCTGGTAGGAGAGGAGGCCCCAGTCGGGGGAGTCGGTCATGGGGTCCCGGGGGATCCGCCGGAGGAACTTGACCGTCCGTTTGCCCTTCGATTTTCCCTCCGTCTGCTCCTGGCCCTGGACTTCGACGCCCTTGACCAGGACGTCCAGGGTCGGGGGATAGCCTTCCGTGTCCTCCTTGACCTCGATCTTCTTCTCGTCGGAGAGCTTCTTGTAAGCGTCGATGGCATCACGGATGAGGCGGAGGTCCTGGCGAAGCTCGACCTCCCTTTCCCGCTGGATGGCAATCTTCCCCAAAGGCAGGGCGGACCAGGCGAGGATAGAGAGGATCGTCAGGGCCACGATCATCTCGACGAGCGTGAATCCCCGGCAGAGAGATCTCGAAGCCATCATCGCGGCGGCCTCATCCGTAAGACGATCAATACCTGTTTCGTCGGTCCTTGGGGTGACTGGTTGAATGCTCCCGGTGCGGCCTATGTTGAGGCGGCGGGGAAGACTCCGTCGAGCCGGACGCGGCATCCGGCTCCAAGGCCTTCTTGCTGAGACGGATCTTGTTGTCGACGGGGTCGATGCTGACGACCTTGACCGTGATCGTGTCGCCGAGCTTGAGGACGTCCCGAATGCTGTTGATCCGGTAGGGCGCGACCTCCGAGATATGGAGGAGCCCGACGAGGTTCGGCATGATCTCGACGAAAGCCCCATACTCCTCGAGGCGGACGACCTTGCCGGTATAGATCTGCCCGAGCTCGGCCTCGGCCGTGAGGTCCAGGATCATCTGCTTGGCCCGCTCGGCGGCGCTCATATCCGTCGAAGCGATGACGATCTTCCCGTCGTCCTCGATATCGATCTTGGCGCCCGTCTGGCTGATGATCTTCTTGACGATCTTTCCGGCGGACCCGATGACCTCGCTGATCTTCTCCGGGTTGATGAAAAGGATCAGGATCCGCGGCGCGTAGACGGAGATCTCGGGCCGGGGAGCGGCCATGGCTTCCTTCATCCGGGCCAGGACCTTGAGCCGGGCCGCCCGGGACTTGGCGACGATCTCGCGGAGCATCGGAAGGCTGACGGATGAGATCTTGAGGTCGAGCTGGATGGCCGTGACGCCCTTCTCCGTGCCGGCCATCTTGAAGTCCATGTCGCCGTGATGGTCTTCGAGGCCGGCGATGTCGGTCAGGATCGCGTAGGCGTCTCCTTCTTTGACCAGGCCCATGGCGATCCCGGCAACGACCATCTTCAGCGGCACGCCCGCGTCCATGAGGGCCAGGACGCCGCCGCAGACCGTGGCCATCGAGGAGGAGCCGTTCGATTCCAGGATGTCGGAGACGATCCGGATCGTGTAGGGGAACTTCTCGTCGTCCGGCATGGCGGGCAGGATGGATTTTTCGGCTAGGGCGCCGTGCCCGATTTCCCGCCGCCCGGGGGCCCTGAGGAACCCGACTTCCGCCACCGAGAAGGGGGGGAAGTTGTAGTGGAGCATGAACTTCTTCCTCGATTCCTCGCCCAGGCTGTCGAGCCGCTGGGCGTCCTCGACGGTTCCCAGGGTCACGGTCGCCAGGGCCTGGGTCTCCCCGCGGGTGAACAGGGCCGAGCCGTGAGTCCTCGGCAGAAAGCCCACGTCGATCGTGATCGGCCGGATGTCGTCGAACTGCCGGCCGTCGGTCCGCAGACGCTTCTGGAGGATCAATTCCCGGAAGAGCTTTTCCTCGATCTTGTAGATCAGCCCCTTGGCTTCGGCCCGCTCGTCCTCGTTCTCCTCGGGGATCGCGGCCATGTACTTATCGCGGACGGCCGTGACGGCCGCCTCGCTCAGGAGCTTGCCCCTGACCTGCAGGGCCTCGAGCAAGGCCGGCCCGATCTCCCGCTCGATCCTCTCTATTTTTTCACGGTCGACGGCCTTGGGCGTGAATTCGCGCTTCTTGACGCTCCGTCGGGCGTAAAGGTCCTTCTGGGCCTGGATGATCAGCAAGTTGGCCTCGTGGGCCACGGTCAGACCTTCGAGGATCTTCTCTTCGGCGATCTCCTTCGAGCCGCACTCGATCATGATGATCCCCCCCTCGTTGCTGACGACCGTCATGTTGAGGGGGCTGGAATCGAACTCGGTGGCCGAGGGGTTGACGACGTATCTGCCGTCGATGATCCCGACCTTCACCGCGCCCAAGGGGGTCGTGAAGGGGATGTCGGAAAAGTAGAGGGCCGCCGACGCGCCGATCACCCCCAGGGTGTCGGGCTCGTTCTCGAGGTCGGCCGAGAGGAGAAGGCCCACAACCTGGGTGTCATAATGATAGCCTTCGGGGAACAGCGGCCGGATGGGCCGGTCGATCAGCCGGGCCACCAGGATCTCGCGCTCCGACGGGCGCCCCTCGCGCTTGAAAAAGCCGCCCGGGATCTTGCCCGCGGCGTAGGTGTTTTCCCGGTAGTCCACGATGAGAGGGAGGAAATCCTTCTCGGTCTTCATCTCCCTCCGGGAGGTGGCCGTCGCGAGCATGATGGTGTCGCCGTAGCGCACCAGGGCTGAGCCGTCGGCCTGCTTGGCGACCTTGTTGATCTCTATGGACAGGGTCCTCTTGTTGATCTCCAGACTGATGGTGTCGAACATGGTTTTTCCCTTGGAGGACCCGGGGCTATTTCCGGAGGCCCAGCTTCTGGATGAGCTTCTCGTAGCGGCCGACGTCGTTCTTCTTGATGTACTCGAGGAGCCTTTTCCTCTGGCCGACCATTTTCATGAGCCCCGACCGGGAGCCGAAATCCTTCTTGTGGCCGGAGAAATGCTTGACCAGCAGGTTGATCCTCTCCGTCAGGATCGCGACCTGGATCTCCGGCGAACCCGAATCTGTGGGGTGGCTCTGGTTGTCCTTGATAATTCGCGTTTTGTCGTCCTTGCTTAACACGTCTTCTGTTACTCCTATCTTGCTTTTCTCTTTTTATTTTTTTTCTGAGTCATTTTATCAAATACGGATGGAAAAGTAAACTTTTCCTTTAGGTCATGGAATGCTAACCCCGAGGCGGCGCCAAACGGCCGCCTGACAGGGTGGGAAAGGGGAGAATGCCCCCTGCGCTTAGGAGGCCAGGGCTTTTTTCCGGTCTTGGAGCTGCCGGGCGTACTTGGACACCAGGCCGCCCTGCTTTTCTTGGCACTCCGCCAGGCGGGCTTCGATCTCCGCCAGGCTGAGCCGGTTGACCTTCTTTCTCTTCGGGCCCGATTCGGGAGCTGCTGCCGCCTGGGGTTCGGGCTTCGGGTCCGGTTTTTTCTCAGCCATGTTCCGTTCCTTTCGATCCCTCCCCGGGTTTTGGCGGGGAAGAAGGCCCTAATTTACCAGAAACCGCCCCGGAAATCAATTCCGGTTTACATCAAGCCGGTTTTTTCCTATATTGGATGTTCCGGTCCGTCGTATTAGGGAGAAACGAGGAACCCCATGAACACGCGAATTATCGCGGCCCTTCTCCTCCTGGCCGTTCCCGTGGGGTTGTCGGCCGTGACGCGGGAGTCCCTGCGGACCCCCTCTGGGGTCCTGGTCGAGATGGCCTGCAGGTCGTTCCAACCTGGCGAGCCTGTTCTCTTCATCCTGAAAAGCCGTGACGTCCTTGCGGCCAGGCTGTGCTTCATGGGGAAAACCGTCGTTTTGAAGCCTGACGCTTCGGGGGGGGAGCCGCTGGCCTTCTTCGGCATCGACCTCGACGTCAAACCGGGCCCCTACCCGCTGGACATCCTGGCCGAGAAGAGAGACGGGACGCTCGAGAACCTGCACAGGGACGTCATCGTATCCGGGAAGACGTTCCCGTCGCAAAAGATCTGGGTCGCCCAGGAATTCGTGACCCCGACGAGGCCGGCGGTCGAGAGGATCGGAAGGGAGGCCGAGATCGTCGGCCTGGTTTATGCCTCGAGCGACCCGGAGTGGCTGGGCGACGGCGGCTTCATGGCCCCGCACCCCGCCAAGCCCTGGCCGAACTTCGGGCAGAGACGGCTGACCAACAACGTCCTCAGCTCCGTCCACGGCGGAGTGGACCTTCAGGTGCCCTGGGGCGAGCCCATCCGGGCGGCCAACCGGGGCCGGGTGGTCCTGGCCAGCCCTCTCTATCTTTCGGGCAACTCGGTCATCATCGACCACGGCCTCGGGACATTCAGCTTCTACGGGCACCTTTCGACGCTCCTCGTTCACCGGGGCGACATGGTCGATAAAGGGGCGGTCATCGGAAAATGCGGCAGCACGGGCCGCTCGACGGGGCCCCATCTCCATTGGTCGATGAGGGTCGGCGACAGCCGGGTCGATCCCTTTGCCATGCTGGCTTTTCCCCTCGGCCGCGATCGCGCTTCCGGAGAGTAAAAATAGGGGGGGGGGGAGCTTGCGGGTTTCCCGGACAGCGTCGAGAAAGCTTGTCGGGCCATCGTCCATGGCGATTGGCATCAGGGTTCCGGGGAACTTTTCTTCTTGAAAGCCGTATCAAGAAGAGAATAAACTAGGCGCCTGCGATGAGCATTGAAGTCAAGAACCTGAGTTTCAGCTACGGGAAAGTCCAAGCGCTGGACGACGTGAGCCTCAGCCTCGGCGACGGCGCCGTCGGCCTGCTGGGGCCGAACGGGGCGGGCAAAAGCACCCTGATCAGGATCCTGCTCGGGTTCCTTGCTCCCGCGAGCGGTGAGGGGACGGTCCTGGGCTACGACATCCGCCGCGAGCAGGACAAGATCCGCCGCTCCGTCGGCTACATGCCTGAAGACGACTGCTTCATCGCCGGCATGGACGCCGTGACCTTCACCGCCTATTTCGGCGAGCTGTCCGGTATGCCTCGCGAAGAGGCCATGAAAAGGGCCCACGAGGTCCTCTTTTATGTCGGCCTGGAGGAGGCCCGCTACCGGCTCCTCGATACCTATTCGGCAGGGATGAAGCAGCGGCTCAAGATGGCCCAGGCCCTCGTCCATGACCCCAAGCTCCTCTTTCTCGATGAGCCGACCTCCAATCTCGACCCCCAGGGCCGGACCGAGGTCCTCGAGCTCATTGCGGACGTCGCTTCTCACAAGGACATCCGGGTCCTGCTCTGCTCCCATATCCTGGCCGACATCGAGACGCTCTGCTCCTCAGTCGTCATCCTGAATAAAGGCAAGCTCGCCGCCGAGGGGCGGATCGAAGACCTGAGGGCGACCGATGTCAGCCTCTACGAGCTCAAGATCAAGGGTGATGGAGAAGTCTTCCGTAAGGACCTGGAATCCCTGAAATGCCGCGTGGAGGAGACGGAGGACAAGTTGATCAAGGTCTATATGCCGGCCGGCCGGAACCGGATGGAGATCTTCCGGGCGGCGGCCAGGACCGGCGTCCAGATCCGCTATTTCGTCATAAGCCGGACTTCGCTCGAAGACCTCTTCGCCCAGGTCGTGGGGGTGGATTGATGGCCACGGTCCGGGAGAAAGGCTACTACCACTGGGACGGCCAACTGGCCGAGCGCCGGTTCCCCTGGCTGCCGATCACCCGGACCGGCATCCTGCTAGCGTTCAAGAAAAGAGGCTTCCGGTTCCTCTTCGCCGGAGCCTTCCTTCCCTCCGTCGTTTTCCTGGCGATCATCTATATTTCCGAGCACCTCGCGGATTTCAAGTTCTGGGCCCGCGGGTCGGAGCAGTTCATCACCATCACCCCGGGCTCTTTCAAGGTCTTCCTCACAAACCAGGGATTCCTGTTCCTCATGATCGCGATGCTCGTCTTCGCGGGGGCCGGCCTCATCGCCGATGACCTCAAGCACAACTCGCTCCAGATCTACTTCTCCCGCCCTCTGCGCAAGAAAGATTACCTTCTGGGCAAGATGGCCGTTGTCTTTTTCTTCATCCTCATCGTGACCCTTGTACCCGGCCTGCTGGTTTACATCTTCAAACTCATCTTCGACGGGAGTTTCAAGTTCTTTCTCGACTATCCCTGGCTCGTCCTGTCGATCATCGGTTATACGGCGATGCTCGCCGTATTTTTCGCCTTCTACACCCTCCTTCTCTCGGCCCTGAGCAAGAACAGCCGATACGTGATGATCCTCGTTTTCATGATCTATATCTTTTCAGATATCCTTTACGGCATCCTTCAGAGTATTTTCAGGACCCCTTACATGTCCCTCTTCTCGATCCGGGCCAACATCGTGCAGGTCGGTGCTTTCGTCTTCGCCCAGAAGCCGTCACAAGCGGTCCCGGTCGTCTTGTCCTTCCTGGTCCTGGGGGGCATATGCGGGCTGTCTGCGCTCGTCCTGAACAGGAAGATCCGCGGCGTCGAGGTGATCCGGTGAGCGCCGTCATCGAAACGAAGAAGCTTTCGAAATGGTACGGAAACGTCCTCGGGCTGAGCGACGTCTCGCTCGAGATCGAAAGCGGCATTACCGGTCTCCTCGGGCCGAACGGGGCCGGCAAATCCACTTTCATGAAGCTCGTCACCGGCCAGATGAAGCCGAACATCGGGCGGGTGACGGTCGCCGGCCAGGACGTCTGGAACAATTACCGCGTTTTCGCGAGGATCGGCTTCTGCCCGGAACAGGACGCCTTCTATGGGGATGTCACGGGCTGGGAGTTCCTGACCGGCCTTCTCCGGTTATCCGGATATTCCCGAGCCGAGGCCGCGGAAATGGCCGCGCGGGCCTTGGAAATCGTGGAGCTCTCCAAGGACAAGGACCGCAAGATCCGGAGCTATAGCCGCGGCATGCGCCAGCGGGTCAAATTCGCCCAGGCCGTGGCCCACGACCCGGACATCATCATCCTCGACGAACCCCTCAGCGGCCTGGACCCGCTGGGGAAGAGACGGCTGATCCGGCTGATCAAGGACTTTCAGAACGAGGGCAAGACCATCATCGTCTCGAGCCACGTCTTGCCGGAGATCGAGGCCATGACCTCGCGGATCGTCATGATCCACCAGGGCAAGATCCTGGCCCAGGGCGACATCCACAGCATCCGGGACCTGATCGAGTCCTATCCGCACATGATTTCGCTCAGGTGCGGCAATCCCAGGGCCGTGGCGGCCCGGTTCGTCAGCGACGCGTCGATCCTCAAGATATCCTTCGGGCCGGACGGCCGGTCGCTCGTCGTTGAGACCCACAAGCGTGACGCGTTCTTCAGCCGCCTGCAGTCGGTCGTGCTCGAGGACGGCATCGAAGTCGAGGAACTCACGTCTCCCGACGACAACCTCCAGGCCGTCTTCGATTATCTGGTGGTGAAATAGCATGAAGCCGAACACAAACCCCGGGGGCGCTTCCTTCTGGCTGTCGTTCCGGCGGGTCTTCACCCTGTTCTTCTTCCTGGGGAGGAAGACCGGCAAAAGTCGCGTCTTTATTCTCGCCGGGCTCATCCCGGTCGCCATCGCCGTCATTGTCCGGGTCTTTACGCCCGGGCGGGCCGAAGACGTCGTGGCGGTCTTCAACGAAATCCTGCTGGTTATTTACGTCACCCTCTACATCGTCATCCTGTCGCTTTTCTACGGGACGTCCATCGTGGCGGACGAGATCGAGGACCGGACGCTGTCCTACCTCACGACGCGGCCGCTCGCCAAGTCCGGGATATTCCTCGGAAAATACGCCGCCTATGTCACCCTGATGTTCCTGATGGTGACGTCGAGCCTATTCTTTTCCTTCTTCATCATGAACGGCCACCGTTTCCTGGATCCCGTCCTCTACCTGACCTTCTTGAGGTATGCAGGGGCGCTAGGGCTCGGGATCCTCGCCTATACGGCGCTCTTCGCGTTCCTGGGCACGTTCCTCAAAAGGGCCATCCTGGTCGGGCTCCTCTTCGGGTTCGGGTGGGAAAACGTTGTCCAATATTTCCCGGGGTCGACGCAGAGGCTGTCCCTCGTCCACTACATGAAGTCGCTCATGCCCCGGCGGGCCGCGGGGGGGCCCTTGTCGATCCTGCTTTTCCGGCTCGAGCCGACCAGGCCCGCCGTCGCGGTGCTCATGCTGATCGTGATCGCCGCGGCCTTCCTGGCCCTGGCCTGCTGGCTCTTCCGGACGAAAGAATATCTTTACGAGGAATAGGCCGATGGCCCGGTCCCCGGACAGGCTGTCGGCTTATTTCTTGACCTCGGCCCCTTCTTTCTTCCCTTCCTTCTTTTCTTCCTTCGGCGCCTGCGGGCTCGCCTGCATCAGGCTGCCGAGCTTCTCCTGGGCCATGGCCTGGAGCTTCTCCATGAGCTCGGCCGGAATGCTGGAATAGATCTTCACGTGGTCGTCCCCGGAAGAGATCTCGATGGTGTTCAGGAGCTCGCCCTGGAGCGGAAGCTTGGCGGTCACCAAGGCGCCCATGCTCTTGAGGGCGATCAGCCTTTCCGCCAGCGTTTTGTTTTGCTCCTTGGTCCCGCCCAGGCTTTGGACCTCGGTGGTGAGGGTCTTGTTGGCATAGTCGAAGGACAGGGTCAGGCCCGTCACTCCCACGAGGTCCTTGAGCATCGGGTTCTTGTCGGCCGCCTGCTTCAGCATGCCCGGCGGGATGGCCACGGCGGCCCAGACGTTCGCGGACATGTTGACCAACTTGAAGAGCTTCTTCATCTCGGGGCTCTTGTCCACCGAGTCGGCCTTTTTCTGATAGACGTCGATGACGGCCCGCACGGTTTTGTCGGTGCCGAGGACGATGTTCGAATCGTCCAGGAAAGCGCCCGCCGGAGCCATTTTCCCGGGCTTGGCGGCGTCGACGTTCTTATAGACGGTGAGGCCGTTGTAGGTCTCCTCCTGGAGGTTCTTGGCGACTAACTTCAGCTTGGCGAGGAGCTGCCCCTTGTCGTACCTTAGGTTGACGATGATGGCCCCTTCCCGCTCATTCCCAGCCGGCGTCCCGGACAGGCCTACGGCCAGAAAATAGATGTCTTTCATCGGGTCAAGCCCGGCCATCTTGACGAAGCCGTCGTATTTCTGCTTCATCTTCTCGTCCTTGAGGGCCTTCGTCACGGCGTCCGCCGTCAGGGACCTGTGGATGTCGACCATAAAGACCATGCGGGCGCTCGCGGGGATGAGCTTGAGCATGGACTTGCCCGTAGCGGTGCCGGCCTTGAGCCCGCCCTGCTCGACGCAGGAGACAAGGCCTGTGGCGATGAGGATGACCAATCCGATCCTGAGGTGATTTTTCATAGCGCGAACCTCCTTGCTAAAAGGATATACGGAATCTCCTGTTGAAAGTTCCTGAGATGGACTATACAAAAAAAAGCCTCTCAGCGCAATCGCCAACGATGGAACCTGGTCAGAGAAGCGTTGATCCGGCCGAAAATTATTGCGCCCGGCCTTTTTTTGGTATAAAAATAATGACTTCCAGCGGAGGAGCCCATGGCGACTTTCATCGATCTCGTCCGGAGCAGGAGAAGCATCCGTCGTTTCCTTCCCCGGCCTGTCGAACGGGAGAAGATTCTGCGCTGCCTCGAAGCCGCGCGTCTGGCGCCTTCGGCCCATAATGCCCAACCCTGGCGTTTTCTCGTCATCGATGATCCCGGACTCAAGGACAGGCTCTGCCGCGAGGCTTTTTCAGGGATTTATTCCATGAGCCGTTTTGCCGCCCAGGCGCCGGTCATCATCGCCATCCTGGCTCGAAAGGACTTTGTAACCCATCACCTCGGCGGCGGTATCCAGAGAACCAAGTTCCACCTGATCGATATCGGCATCGCCGGCGAGCATTTCATCCTTCAGGCCGAAGAGCTTGGATTGGGGACATGCTGGATGGGCTGGTTCAACAGCCGGAGGGCTCGGAAGGCGCTCGGGATCCCTCGAAAATATAAGCTCATGGCCCTGTTGCCCGTGGGCTACGCCTCTTCGAGGCCGCCCCGGGAGACCTTGAGGAAGACCCTCGACGAGGTAGCCTGGTTCAACAGGATCGGGGAGAGTGGAGAGGATAAAGAGTGCGGGAGCGAGCCGGCGACGGCGAAGTGAGGAGCCCGGGAATGCCTGTTTTTCTGGCGGTTGTTCTGTCCATCTATGGCTTGGTCAACTTCTACATCATCCGGCGCGGCTTCCAGGCCCTGGCCGGATATCCCCGTTCCCGATGGGTTTTTCTCGCGGTTTTCCTGGCCTCAGTTCTTGCCTACCCGGCGGCGAGGATCGCCATGGGTTTCGGCCGGAATTCCCTGTCCTCGATATTTGTCAAGGCCGGGTCGTTCCATCTGGCCCTGATGCTCTATCTTTTTTTGGGGGTCGTCCTGATCGATCTTTTCCGGCTGGCCAATTCCGTCTTGCCGATCTTCCCGAAATCCTTCTCGGCCCGGCCTCACCAGACGGCGCTCGTGGCCTTTCTTTTCGTCGCAGGGGCGTCCCTCCTCACCATCGCAGGCGGGGCCGTCAATGCCGCCCGGCCGCGGCTGAGAGAGCTCGCGATCCCCATCGACAAGTCCGCCGGCGGCAGGACGGGCCTCTCGATCGTCGTGGCTTCCGACGTCCACCTCGGGACGATTGCGGGCAGCTCGCGGCTGAGGATGCTCGCGGACCGGATCAACGCCCTAGCCCCGGACATCGTCCTCCTGCCAGGGGATATCGTGGACGAGAGCGTCACGGAGCGCGAAGAGGAGGAGATGACGGAGGTCTTCCAGAAGATCCGGGCGCCCCTGGGAGTTTTTTCCGTTCCCGGGAATCACGAATATTACGGGGGCCTGGAGCGGAACCTCGCCTATCTCCGGAAATGGGGGATAAGGGTTCTCCAGGATGAGGCGGTCATGGTGGACCGCTCTTTTTATCTCATCGGGCGCAAGGACCCGACGTCCCTGCGCCGTGGTTCAGCCCGGATGCCGATCGAGGAGATCATGGCGGCCGGCGGCGTCGACCCGAGCCGGCCCCTCATCCTCCTCGACCACCAGCCCATCCACCTCGAGCAGGCCGAGCGGGCGGGGATCGACCTCCAGCTTTCGGGACATACCCACGCCGGGCAGCTTTTCCCGCTCAATCTCATCAACCGGCTCATCTACGAGCAGAATTGGGGATCCCTAGTGAAGGGAAAGACCCATTATTACGTCTCCTGCGGCGTTGGGACATGGGGTCCGCCGGTGAGGACTGGGAGCGTCCCCGAGATCGTCCGCATCCGGCTGACCTTCAAGACCTCAAGGCCATGATCGCGACGGCCCGGTCCTTCCGATGGCTTTGTCTTCTTCCGGATAAGCTGATAACATCAATGAAGAGAACCAGGAGAGAGGGGGAAGGGCGATGATGAACCAAACGAGGATCTCCGCAGGCTTCTTCCTGCTGTTATGCGTTTCGGTGGCGACGGCCGTCGCGGGCCGAGAGGCAACGGCACCGGCCGAGGTCAAACGACATTCGACCTCGGCCAGTACTGAACAATGTTCTGCTCCGGCCGGGGCCATACCCAGGTTCAGGATCGGCCCGACCGACATCAATCTCGTCCGGCCCGCCCAGCCGTTCACCTATTTTGACAAGGTCGGCCGAAAGTTCGGCGTTCTCGGCCTCGAAAACGGGAGCTTCGAGGCCTGGGCCTACCCGCTCAAGGTCCTGCGCAATTTTGAGTTCTCCTTCCTCATCGGCTCAAGCACGGTCCCGGTCCAGGGCCGGGACATCGTTCGCTTCGTTTCGGTCGACCCCGCGGTGACGACCCTGACATTTACTTATCAATCGTTCACGGTCCGGGCTCATTATGTCACGGCCGTCGACGACCCTGGGGCTGTCATCCTTTTGGAGGTGGACTCAACGGAACCCCTGGCCGTCGTCTGCAGCTTCCTCCCGGTCCTCCAGCCGATGTGGCCGGCTGGGATCGGCGGCCAGTTCGCCTCCTGGGATGAGGAGCTCAAGGCCTACCTGATCTCGGAGCCCACCCGGAAGAACCACGGGTACGTGGGGTCCCCGGCGGGCCGGGGGATCTCCCATGCGCCGGCCCACATGCTCTCGGATTCTCCCAGCCAATTCAAGATCGAGATCCCGGACCCCAAGGCGGTATCGGGCGTTTTCCTCCCGGTCATTCTTGCGGGAGGGAAAGGCAAGCGGGAAGATGTCCGGGCGATCTATCGGAAGCTCGCTTCGGACCCAGAGGGATGCTACCGTGAGGCGGTCCGCCATTACCGGGCGTTGCGGGACTCGACCCTTCAGGTCCGCACGGGCCGGAGAGAGCTCGACCTGGCCTTTGAGTGGGCCAAGATCTCCCTGGACGATCTCTTCGTGGACAATCCGGACCTGGGGAAGGGTCTCGTCGCTGGACTGGGCCCGTCGGGGACCGGCGGCCGGCCTGGGTTCGGCTGGTTCTTCGGCACGGACGCCTACCTCAACTCCCTGAGCCTCAACAGCCTGAGCGACCATGCCAGTTCTAGGGAGGCGCTCCTTTTCACACAAAAATGGCAACGCGCGGACGGCAAGATGGCCCACGAGCTGTCCCAGGCGGCCGGTTATCTCAGGTGGTGGGAGGATTATCCTTACGGCTATATTCACGGCGATACCACGCCTTATTACATCATCGCCATGGAGGATTATGTCCGTCATACCGGCGACCTCGAGTTCCTCAAGTCGGGCTGGCCATCGCTCGTCCGGGCCTACGATTGGTGCTTGACGACGGACGCGGACGGCGACGGGCTGATGGACAACGCCCGGGCCGGCCTTGGCGCGCTCGAGTTCGGCGAGTTGACCGGGATACAGACCGACATCTACCTGGCAGCGGTCTGGGTCCGGGCGACCCGGGCGATGAGGGACATGGCCGGGGCCGTCGGAGACCGGGCGGTCATGAAGACCGCTGAAAAGAACGGAGCCATGGCCGTCCGGGCCTTTGACGAGAAATTCTGGGACGGGGAGAGAGGGCAGTACTCTTACGCTTTCAACAAGGACGGCCGCCTGGTCCAGGAATTGACTCCCTGGAGCGCGGTTGGGCTGGCCTGGGGCCTAGGAAGACCGGACCGCGGGATAGAGACCCTGGCCAAGATGAACGCCTCCGACTTGACCACGGACTGGGGGGTCCGGATGCTCTCGGTCCGGAGCCCTCTTTTCGAGCCCCTGAACTATAATTACGGGGCGGCCTGGCCGTTCCTGACCGGATGGGTTTCGGCGGCGCTTTTCCGGCATGGCTTCATCCCCCAGGGATATCAGGACCTGATGAGCAACGTCCGGCACACCTTCGACAATGCCCTCGGGAGCGCTACAGAGCTCTTCTCTGGCGCTCAGAACGCCTGGCCGCAGGAAGGGGTCCCGCACCAGGGGTTTTCCACGTCAGGGGTCGTCCTCCCTCTCGTGCGCGCGCTTCTCGGGCTCGACGGGAACGCCCTAAAGAAGGAGCTTCTTTTCGAGCCGGCGCTTCCGGCGGACTGGCCTCACGTCGGGATCGCGAACTGGCAAATCGGCGACGGGACGTTCTCTCTTGACTATTCCCGCGAGGAAACGAGGATCACTCTTCGTGTCCGCTCGGCCGGCGGGGGCGGCTTCAAGCTCTTCTTCGCCCCGGCTCTCGGCCTGGGGACTAGGGTCCGGGGCGTGACCTTGAACGGCGTCTCGCTGCCCTTCAAACTCGATGAGTCCGCTTCGGCCCAAGCCATAAGGCCCCGCGTGGAACTCGCCTTGCACGGGGATGACAAGGTTGAAATAACCGTCGACCCGGCCCCCGAGATCGTCCCTCCCGACGTTGTGTCCCGGACCGGCGACCTCAACCGGGGGCTGAAAATCATCCGGACCGCTCTCGCCGGGCGGGACCTCAAGGTCACGATCGAAGGTTTGGCGGGCGAAAGCTACGTCCTTGAGGTCGTGAACGGGGCGAGGGTCGATTCCGTGACGGGCGCCGGATTCGACGGCCGCCGCCTCACGATAGCCATCCCCGCGGGGAAGCCGGGAGAATTCATCAGGCGTGATGTTACGATCCGGTCGAAGGGATGATCTTGAGCGCCGCAGGCGGCGCCGCCTTCGCCCGGCTTGATAGGGGGAGGGGGTTGCCCTTGAATGTCGATCGGCCAACGAGGGAATCGTGAGAAATCGCATCACGGGCGATGTCGGCGGCGCGGGATTCCGCGTGAGCAGAAGACCGCTCTGCGCCCTCGCGCTTCTCGCGGGACTGGCATTCCTCGGATTGGCCTTGGAACGAACGCCGGCCGCGGAACAGAAGAGCCTTCCGGCGGCCGACCCGCTTCCCCGGATCCTTGAAAAAACGAGAGACTACTGCAACCGGCTGGAGACGGCCTCTCTTTATTTTGTCTGCCGGGAGAGGATCGAGGAACGGCAATACAGCCCGCCGCTCTCCTTCTCGTTCGCGTCGAGCGCAACCGGAGGGCCCCGGCACGTGATCGGCGTTTCCCTCGAGTACGACTACCAGCTCGTCCGGACCGGAGCGACCATCGGAGAAAAACGGACGCTTCTCAGAGAAGGAGGGCAGCCGCGCAACGAGCCGAATGCCCCCCTGAGAACAAAGCTGTATAAACACAAGTATCTTGTCTTCGGGCCGGTCGGGCTCCTCGGGGGATATTGGCAGCCGCGGCACCTCTATGCCTATCTCGGAGAGGACGTGGTCGATAAAGAAAAGGCCTTCCTGATCGAAGCCAGGCCCGCGGGCCCGCCGGAGCCTGACTTGCTTTACGGAAAAGTCTGGGTCAGGAAAAAGGATTTCGCCATCGTCAAGATCGAGTGGGACCAGACTTGCCTGGGCCATTTCGAGAAGGTTCAACAGATGGCCGAGATGATCGGTCACGGGGCCGAGCCCAAGATCTCGATCATCTGCCTCTATGGGATCGAGAAAAATGGCATCCGTTTTCCAAGCGGACTGACGACGCGTGAGGATTACGACTCCAAAAAAGGGCTCTTCCGGGTTTCGGAAGCGACGGTCGTCTACAGGGACTATAGGTTCTTCATCGTCGAAACCGAAGTCAGATATTAGGCCCTAAAGGCCCCGGGCCCCGGACTTCGTGTTCTTCAGCCCTGGAGGCTCCTGCTCGACATCGGAAATGAAAAACCCCGTGGAGAGCGGGTAACGCCCTTCTCCACGAGGTTTATCCCAGAGCGCCTCTTGGGAGAGGCTTTCCAAAGGTTCCTTTATTTCTTGACGGGGGGAGCGCCGGCCTTGGTCGCATCATAGCGGCGGACGACCTCGTCGGTGATGTCGATGGCGGGCTCGAAATCGACGACGCCGCTGCCCTGCAGGTCGAGGACGAGCTCATAGCCTTTTTCCTTGCGCAGCTGCTGGATGATCGTGACCATCTCGGTCCGGATGCGCTGGACGATGTTGGCCTGGAACTGTTGGAAATCGCGGGTCGCGTCCTCTTCGTAGCGCTTCCTCTCGGTCGTTTTTTTATCGATATCGGCCTGAGTCGCGATGAGGGCTTCCTGGGTCATGGTCAGGCGGCCCGTGTTCAGCCTGTTCTCCAGGGCCCGGATGGAGTCATCGAGCTTCTGGATGTCGCCCTTGATCTTCGCGTCCCTTTCCTGGAACTGGACCACGGCCTTCTTGCCTTCGGTGGATTGCTCGAAAGCCCGGGCGGAGTTGACGATCCCGATCTTGACGGGCTGCTGCGCATACACGGCGACGGCGGGCACCAGGACGAGTCCGATGATCAGGGGGATGAGGATTCTGCCTTTTCTCATGACAACCTCCTATGGGTTTTGCGGATATCACTCTCATTCCCATAAGGGAACGGGGTATTGATTTTACCACGATTGGCGGTTTTTTTTAAGTATTTCTTCAACGCAACCCTGAAGGACCCGAGTTTCGGGCCCTATCCCGGGGCGGATCGCCCCTCAAATCTCAACGTTGAAGACGCCCTTGAAGGCGAACCCGAAAACAATGGAAAGGACGAAATAAGCCACCAGCCAGTGGACGGACAGGCCGAAAAAGCGCAGGCTCCTTCCAGGGTACAAGACTTCGATCGACGTCACCGGCGTGTCGCCCGGAAGGGCTCTCTCCCCGGGGTACAGGAGCTGCTTCAGGAGCGACCGCCCGACCGTCAGGGTCGAGACCTTCGATAGGCGGCGGGGACCGGCGACGGCCAAGGGCTTGGTCAAGGTCCGCCCGGCCACCCGGAAAACCACGCTGGCCGGCCCCTGTCCCGTCGCCCTGATCCTCCAGGCGATCTCCTGTCCGTCAGGGATCCGCACGGCGGGCGACTCGACGGACAGCCCCGGCGAGGGCTCGAGGGCCACGTCCAGAGCCAGCGGGTCCGCGCCCCGGGCCAGGCCGAGCTTGACCAGCGTCTCCTCGCCGGGTTTGAGCGGCGCGGCGCCGAACCAGAGGTTGAGCTGGGCCAGGATAAGGAAGAGCGGGACGACCATGACCAGCATGGGTTTGGAATTGCAGGCGATATAGCGCAGGTTCGCCCGCAGGACCCGGCCCTGGGCCTGGAGCGAGATCCGCATGTTGTCCTTGAAGAGACGGAGCTCCAGAAGGTGGGCCTTGATCGCGTTCTTGGCCTTCCGGATGCCCTCTTGGTCCGAGGTCAGCTTGAAGACCCAGAGCATCAGGAAGGCCGTGATCAGCGAGACGAAGACCATCCCGAACCAGGGGGACAGGCCCCGGAAGGGATAGAGCAGGACGTCGAAGATCCCGCCGCTGATGAGATTGACGATCCCCATGGTCCTCAGGAAATATAGCCCAGCCCTTTGAGCTTTTTCTTGATCTCCTCCTCAGAGTCGGCCTCTTCGATCTTGGCGATCTCCTTTTCCAGGCAGTGAGTGATGAACTCGCCGGGCGAAGAATAGCCCGCGATTTCCGCGTATTTCTTGATCTTCGCGTGGAGGTCCTTATCGATCTTGATCTTCGCGCTTCCCATGTCGTCACTCCTTTTGGAAAATGGTCGATCCGATCATGTCCCTGGGTTTCTCGATACCGAAAACGTCGAGGACTGTCGCTGTGAGGTCGTAGAGCGCCGGTTCCCCGGCCCGGATGGCCCGGTTGGTCACGACGATACCCGGGATGACGTCCGGGGAGGTCATGTGGTCACCGCTCCACTTTTTGTCGTTGTCTACGAAGACATCCTTGGGCATGCCCCCAAGGGGGGATTGCCAGGAGATACGGTAGTTGCGATTGAAGCCGAGCACGATGTCGGGAGCCTTGTCCACGTAGGGGCCATGATAAACATCTGTGGCGACGTAGGCATGGAGGATGGCTTGTTCCCCCGTCTTCGGGTCGGTCAGCGCCTCGAGCTTCCGGGCGATCTCCCGGACGAGGTTCTCTTTCTCGGGTCCAGGCGCGACGATCCCTTCCCGTTCGCGCCCCTTCTGGTTGATGTAGAGGCCATTGAGGCCCACCCCGAATGCGGTGGTCTTGGCCCAGTCCGTATTGTCGAAGAGGAGCGTCTCTTCTTGTTTCCAGGGCTTGATGAGCCGATGGTAGCCGTTCTCGTAGAGCCAGGTGTTGAGGTTGAAGCCCCGGCGGAAGGGGTTGAAGCCGTGGTCGGACATGACGAGGAGGAGCGTGTCCTTGTCGACCTTCCCGAGGACCCGGTCCAGAGTCCTATCCATCTCGCGGTAAATGTCTTCGATCGTCCCGCCGTATTTCTGGGCGAGTTTCGGGTCGTAACTGGGGTGCCCCGGGTCGATGAGCCGCCAGAACATGTGCTGGCGCTGGTCCGTGCTCGAGAAGTAATAGAAGAAAAGGCCTTCGTCGAACCGGCCGAGCTCGAACTCGAGCTGTTCTAGACTCTCCTTGAGGACCACGTCGTCCTGAGCCAGGAATTCGGCCTCGTCGAGGACGTCGTTATCCAGGGCGGCCGTGTCGGCGGGAAGGCCCTTCGTGAAGAACGGGCCGAAGCGCCGGGCGAGGTCCCTGGCGTAGGAATCGGGGGTAGAAATGGGCAGAGCGGGGTCGGCCGGATCGATATGAACGGGGCTGACGTATAGCTTGAACTTGGGCCGGAGCTCCTTGAGATAGAATTGGCAGATCCCGCCGACGCTTTGGGTCGGCAGGAAATGGAACCGGACCCTTCTCCAGCCGCTCCACTCCTTCTCTTTGAGGATGAACTCCTGGTCCTGGACGACGATCTTGGCCGCCGGGTTGACGGGGTCGATGAAGACCTTGAAATCCACCTCGGTCTCGGGGTTCCCGGCCCGGAAGCTGTTCGTCGGGCCCGGCAGCTTGGCTTCGACCCGGTTGCCGACCACGGAAACGTCGTGAACGCGGCCGACGCCGCCCGTCTCCTCCGTGATCTGCTTGGCTTCGTTCGTGTAGTAGTTGAAGATGCCGTAGGTCCCCTTGAGGTCGGGAGTATTCATCCCGGAGAGGGTCCGCTGGCGGGTCGCGACTGGGGGATAGTTGGAGGGCATCCTGATGATCGTGGAGGGGATGCCGTTCTCCTCGAGGACCTGCCAGAAGGCCCGGCCGCCGCGAAGGTTCCTGACCTCGCCCCCCGAAAGGGGAATGATGGTCTGACCGATCCGGAGCGTGTGCTTGGCGGCCGTGGTTTCCGTGGCCGAGAAGTCCAGAATATGGGCTGGATCGAGGTTGAGAGGATTGCGCCGGAAGAAGTCGAAGATCCCGTGGCCGCCCGGGTCCGTGCCGGCGATGAAATTCGCCCAGGCCACGGGGGTCTGAGGCGGGATGCTCGACCGGAGCGGCCGGAGGTCTCCGCCCGCGCGGAGCACCTTGCCGAAGGTCGGAAGCTTCCCGGCCTCGATCCAGCCCTTGACCAAGCCATGGTCCAGGCCGTCCATCCCGATGACGATGACCTTTTTCGTCGCCCGGGCCTTGCCGAAGATATTGGGAACGATGGTTTTCCCGCCGGCGAGGGTCAGGGCCGCCGAGGCCGCCGCCCCGACTTTCATGAATTCCCTGCGGCTCAGCGTTGACGGTTTTCGTTGACGGCTCATGATGGTTTCTTTCCTGAGGTCGTTCCAAACGGATCCGCGGCGTCGACGAGGCTGCGGCCGTCCATGTGGACCGGCGGCCGGAGCCCGAAGAGCTCGAGGGCCGTCGGGGCGATGTCCATGATGGAAGGGGCTTGGCCCTTGATCTTGAGGTTCGAGAAGAGGACGCCGGGGACGAGGGCCGGGTCGATGCAGTGGTCTCCGCTCCAGGCCTTGTCGTTATCGTCGAAGATCGTGTCGTTGACGATGCCCGTGACGCCTTCCCACGAGGCCCGGAAGCCTTCGTTATAGCCGATGATGAGGTCCGGGGCGTTGTCCTTGTAGGGCCCGGAATAAACCGCATCCTTATCGTAGACATTCGTGATGGCGACGGCCCCCGTCGCCGTGTCCTTCAGGCCTTTGAGCTTCTGGAGGAGCTCGGCCTTGAGGCGCTTCGCCTCGTCGCCAGGGCCGACGGTCCCTTTGGCCTCCCGGCCGCGGACGTTGAGGTAGAGCCCGCCGAGCCCGAGGGCGTAGGCAGTGGTTTTTTCCCAGTCGACGTCCCTGAACCACTCGCCGCTCTGCGCCTTTCCGTCCTTGAGGCGCAGGTAGCCGTTCTTGAGGAGCCAGGAGTTGAGGTTGACCCCACGCCGGAAGGACTTGAAGCCATGGTCGGACATGACGACGAGGACGCTCCGTTCGTCCAGGGATTTCCTGACCCGGCCGACGAGGTCGTCCATCCTGACATAGAGATCTTCGATGACCCGGGCGCTGAGCCCGTTCTGGCCGGGCTTTTTCAGGGCGGGGTGGCTCTTGTCGAGGTAACGGAAGAACATGTGCTGGATGCTGTCGGTCGTCTCGAAGACGATGGCCACGAGACCCCGGGGCGTCTTTTCCAGGGCGTTCGAGAGCATGGCCTCCCACTCGGCGTGGTTGGAGTAGGTGAGGTCGAGGAAGGGCTGCTCGCCGAGGATCCCTTCGTTCAGGGCCCAGGTGTCGTTGGCCTCGCCCAGGGTGATGTAGCGTCCCAGGAGCCGGGCCAGATAGATCGAGTAGATGAACGGGTGCGAGATCGGCAGGGCCGGCTTCTCCGGGTCGATGTTCAGGGGCGTCACGTACATCTCGAAGTGGGGCTCGAGCCCGGAGATGAAGAACCTGCAGATAGACCGGACCTTGATCCCCCATCCGGGCCGGAAAACGGCCGGGACCCAGGGGCTGAACGTTTTTTCCTTGAGGAAGAACTTTTTTTCCCCAGCGACTTCGACCCAGGCCCCGCCTTTGGCCCTGTCGAGGGTCAGGGTCAGCGGCAGACGGATCTCCTCGGGGGTCTTGAGCATCGTGTTTTCAGGACCGGAAAGATGCGTCCGGATCCTGTCCCCCTGGATCTCGACGGGGATCGCGACCCCGCCCTCGTGTTTCCGGACCTTTTCCCCGTCCGTCGTGTAAAACGAGAACGTCCCCTGGCTGCCCTTCATATCGGGCGTGCACATCCCGGAGAGGAGGTGGCCTTTGAACTTTTCCGGCGGGAAGGTGATCGGGACCCTGAGGACTGTGCTGAAAATGCCCTTGTCGCCCAGGATCTTCCAGAACGGGACGCTCTTTCTGAGCCCGCGGATCTCGGGCTTAGAGAGCGGGATGTTGTACTTCCCGATGGAGAGGACGCGTCGGGGCTTGCCGACCCGGGCCGAAGAAAGGTCGGGAAGGTAGGTCCGCGGGTCGCGGCTCAGGAAGTCGAAGATGTTGTGCTTGGAGGGCTCGGACCCGGTCATGAAGGACGACCAGGCCACGGGCGAGATGGCGGGCGTCGTCGTCCTCAGCCGGGCGTAGGTCCCGTCCTTCCTGAGCCGGGCCAGGTTCGGGAGTTTCCCTTCGGCCATGAATTTTTCCGCCAGGGTGGGCTCCATGCCGTCCAGCCCGAGGATGACCATCCTGTTGATCTTGCTGTCCTTATAAGCCCTCTGGCCCCGGAGGACGCGCCACAGGAAGCGGAAGGGCCAGGCCAGGAACGAGAAGATGGCCATGAAAAAAGTCAGAAAGAGGACGAAAAAGGAGGAGAGGAAGGCGAAACCCGCCCCGGGCCCGACATAGGCTTCGAGCCGGGTCGAAAGGGAGAGAACGAAGACCGCGGTGAGGCCGATGAGGAGCCCCGTCATTCGCCGTCTGGTTCTCATGCGTGGTTTTCCAGGAGGATCTTGGCGATGTCTTTGATGGCCAGGTCCGGGCCGTGGTCCGCGGCCGCTAAGAAAAATGCGTCGTCCCAGGTGTGCATGCCCTGGAGGTCCGAACGGCTGAAGACCTCTTTGTTCTTGACCGACCCCTTCATATCGAACCCCGGCTCGCCGAGGACGACGAGGTCGGGACCCTTCTCGGCCTGCGGGCCGGAGTAGATCTCCTCGGACAAGAAGGCCTTCCGGACGACCTTCCGGCCCTCAAACTCGAGGATCTCGAGCTTGCGGGCGATCTCCGCGCGGAGGGACTCCTTCTCTCCGAGTTCGACGTTCCCCGCGGGGAACTTTCCCTTGACGTTCAGGTAGATCCGGTTGGGGTCCAGGGCGAAGGCCCGGGTCGTGGCCGCGATGTCCTCCAACCCCTTCGGCGCGCTCATGTTGAACGCCAGGTATCCATTCTCCTCGAGCCAGGCGTTGAGGCAGACCTCCTGGACGATGCCCGTGAAGCCGTGGTCGGAGAGGAGGTAGAGACCCTCCTCGCTCCCCGTGGCCTTGCGGAAGGATGCCGCGATCTTGCCGATCAGCCTGTCGGCCTCGCGATAATAATCAAGGAAGCGCCCGTGGAAAGGATGAGATGTGTCTTCGTAAGCCGCCCAGAGAAAGTGGTGGAGCCTGTCGGTGCCGGTGATGACGAACTCAAAAAGATCCCAGGGCTCTTCCCAGAAGAGATCCAGGGCCTTCTCCTGCCCGGCCAGGGTCCTCGCCAGCTCTCTCATGAGAACATCGGGGTCCGCGCGCGACCTCAGGACATCGATGTCCACCTGGTAGCCCATCCGTTCGAGGGCGGCTCGGATGGAGGGAGGGTGCACCGCCTTGGCCAGATCTATGGCCACGAAGCCGGAGATGAGGACGCCGTTGATGGGCCGGGCCGGGTACGTGGAGGGCTGGTTGATGACGATGCTCTTTTTCCCTTTGTCTCCGAGCGTATCCCAGATCGTCGGGGTTTTCACGTCGTGGAAATTGGGGTAACGGACGCCGTAGGAACCGGGCTTAAAATCCGTGAACCCGAAAATTCCGTGGGCCCCGGAGTCCCGGCCCGTCATGAAATCGGTCCAGGAGACCGCCGAGATCTCGGGCAAGCTGGCCTTCATCCTGTGGAGGTGCCCCGAGTCGACCAGCCTGGCCATGGCCGGCATGACGCCCTTCGCGGCCAGGTCGAGGACCATGCCGTGCGGGACGCCGTCGAGGCCGATGACACAGACGCGCTTCTTCTTCCGGAGCTTGAAGACCGGCATGTCAGGCGTTTTCCTGCCCGGCGGCCTTGAGGACGTTCGCCAGGAAGACCTCTTCGGGCACGGCCCCATCGATGGCGACCGTTTCGTTGATGACGGTCTTGGGGACGCCGTAGACGGTATATTTCTGGGCCAGGTGGGGGAATTCCGTGGCCTCGACCATGTCGCACCTCACATTATGAGATTCCACGGCCATCTGGTGACCGAGCCGGACCGCGGCCGTGCAATAAGGGCACGTCGGGGTCACGAAGACTTGGATGTGAACGTCCCGGCCGACCGTCCGCAGCGATTCCTTGGTTTTCGGTCCCAGCTCCGTCGTCCCCTTGGAAACGTCGACGATGGCCTCGACCAGGCTGGTGTATTCGTAGCCCGAAGGGATCCCGTAAAAGCGGATGCCGACGTCCTTCACCCCGAGGACGACGGTGGCCGGGATCTTGTCGATGCCGAATTCGGCGGCCTTCTCCTTATGGGCCACGAAATCGAAGACCTGGAGGTCGATCTTGTCGGAGAGAGATTTCACCTCCTCCAGGAGCTGGCGGGTCTCCCGGCAGAACTGGCACTCCAGGCCGGGGATGCGGTTGGGGACAATGAGGACCGTCGGCTCCTGGGTGAAGAAGAGGAGGGAGACCTTGCTCGCCAGCTCGGACTCGAATTTTTTCCGGGTGATGTCGCGGATTTCCGCGTTGAGCAGGTCCATGAATGATATCCTTATCCGGTCTTCCGGATATTTTACCCCGAACGGCCCGGGTTATCAACGCGCCGGATTAAAGAAGGGCAGTCGCCTCCAAGAGGGCCGGTCCCTCCCGGCCTCATTTGACATTCCTCCGCCGAGGTTGTTAAATGAGGGGACACGTGAGAGGATACATGAACGGAATGGACAGGCTCCGGGACCACCTGGTCCGGGAGTACAAGAAGAAAACGAAAAAGAGCCGGGCAGTCTTCCATCGGGCCGAGAAGGTCATGATCGCCGGCGGGAGCCACACGATCCGTCTCTGGCGGCCCTATCCCTTCTTCGCCACGCGGGCCGAGGGGCCGGCCGTCCGCGACGCTGACGGCAACTGGTACACCGATTACTGGCAGGGCCATTACGCCAACGTTCTGGGCCACAATCCCCGGCTCATCCGCCGCGAGATCGCGGCCTCTCTCGACAGGGGCGCTCTCCACACCGGGTTCGAGGCCAGCCATCAGATCGAGCTGGCCGAGCTCATCCTCAGCCGGCTTGGCTATCAAAACGAGAGGCTCCGCTTCACGACATCCGGGACCCTGGCGACGATGTACTCGGTCATGCTGGCCGAGGGGTTCACCGGCCGCGACTTCGTCCTGAAGATCGGCGGCGGCTGGCACGGCGCCTCGCCCTATCTTCTCAAAGGCGTAAAGTTCCACCCGGGCTCCGGGTTCGAAGGGGACGAGTCTGCCGGAGTCCTCGAGGACATCCTCCGACGGACGCTGATCACCCGCTTCAACGACTGCGAGGACCTCAAGAGGATCTTGAAGGAAAAGGGCGATCGTATCGCCTGCTTCATCCTGGAGCCTTTTCTCGGCGTGGGCGGATTCCTTCCCGCTTCCAGGGAATACCTGACCTTGGCCCGGGAGCTGACCGCGAAATACGGCATTGTCCTCATTTTCGATGAAGTCGTCTCGGGCTTCCGGTTCGTTCCGTCGGGACTCCAGGTTGCTTACGGCGTCCGCCCTGACCTCACGGTCTTCGGCAAGATCATCGGCGGCGGGCACGCCGTGGCCGCTGTCGTCGGCCGGAGCGACATCATGGAGGGTTGCGAAAGCGGCAAGGGCTTCCGGGGCCGCGTCCGTTTCGACGGCGGGACGTTTTCCGCTCACTCAGAATACATGAAGGCTGGCCTGATCATGCTCCGCCACCTGATCCGGAACGCGGCCTCCATCTATCCGCGGCTGGCCCAGTCGGGCGAGAAGCTCAGGACGGGGGTCGAGCGCGTTTTTGCGGCCGAGGGCGTGCCGGCCATGTGCACCGGCGGAGGAAATGATGTCATTCCCGGGAGCTCCATGATCATGGTCCATTTTCCCACGGGCGAGACGGCCCTCCGGAGCCCGGAAGATCTCCATGATGAGCGGCGGTCCAACGTCCAACTGAGGGAAGACCTGTTGAAACTGGCCTTGCTGGTTCACAACGTCAACGTCGTCCATGGCGGCGGCGCCATATCGACAACCCACAGAAAAGCCGACCTCGAGCGGACGATCGAGGCTTACGGCGAGGCGGCCCGCCTCTTCAAGAAATTCCTTTTCTAAGCCCTGAAGCGAATCCGGCGTGCCCCGCGCATGGGTGCCGCCGCACCGTGAGGGATCAGCCCGCCTTCGTCAACTCAAATCGGTAGGCGCCGCTTCCGACTTCGAACACGGCGTGCCTCTCTTCCCTTCCGGCCGCTGTGATCCCCGGGACCGTTTCGCCTGCCCGGGAACCCGTCCAGATGACTTTCCCGGATTCCGTGACCAGGCCGTCCTTATAGAGCTCCGGGATATGGACCCTGGCCGCTGAACCCACGGGCACGAGGACCTCGAGGTCGAAGGACGACTCGTCCTTCTTCCAGGCCGCGCGGATGGGACCCCGGACGGTCTTCAGGCTCGCTTCGGCGGACGTCAGATCGCCGAGGATATGGGGCTTGACCTGAAACCTTTCCCAGCCGGGCTCGAGGAGGCTTAAGCCTCCGATCGTCCTGTAGAACCAGGCATCAACGCTCCCGAACATGATATGGTTCTGGGAGTTCATCGCCGGCCCGGTCAATTTTTCCCATCTCTCCCAGAGGGTCGTGGCGCCTTCTTCGATCATGTACCCCCAGCCCGGATAGCTTTTCAGGGTCGCCATCCGGAAGGCCGTTTCCGCCTGGCCGCTCCGGGTCAGGACGTCCAGGATATATCGGGTGCCCAGGATGCCCGTATCGATGTGGCCGTCCTGCTGACGGACGACGCTCCGGAGAAGGCTCTCGAGGACCTTGCCCTTTTTCCCCGGAGGGACCATGTCCAGATAAAGAGGCAGGACATTGGACGTCTGATTTGGATAGCTGTCGATGCGGCTGACCCGGATCGCGACGTACTGGTCGTCGCCGAGGAAGGTCGCGTTGAAGGCCTCCAGGATGTTTTCGGCGAGACGGGCATATTCCTTGGCTTCCTCGTCGCGGCCGAGAACCCGGGCGATCTTCGCGAGAAGGAGGACGTCGTGGTAATAGTACCAGGTCGAGGTGAATTCCACCGGGGTCTTCTTGGGCACGATGCTGCCCGGAGGACACCAATCGCCGTACTTGCCCAGGCCTTTGATGATGTGCCCCCCGGCGTTCCGGCCGAGGAAGTCGATATATTTCCTGAGGCTAGGATAGTGGCGGGCCAGGACTTTGGCGTCCTCGTAATGCTCATAATGCAGCCATGCGAGCGTCGCGTAGGCCGCGCTCCAGGCCGGGTCCGCCGGGTAGAGGCTCGGCAGGTAAGGCGGGGCCACGTCGGGCAGGCTGCCATCCTCCTTCTGGGCGAGCCGGATGTCTTCAAGGAACTTAGCGTAAAAGCCCGACATGTCAAAGTTGTAAATGGCCTCTTCGGCGGAGAGATGGGCGTCGCCGAGCCAGCCGTGCCGCTCGTCCCTTTGCGGGCAGTCCGTGGGGATGCTCATAAGGTTCGACAGCTGCCCCCACAGGACATTGGTGTGGATCCTGTTGATGAGCTCGTTCGAGCAGGAAAATGCCCCGGCCGTCTCGACGTCCGAGTGGACGAAGAGGGCTTCCAGGGTGTCGGCGGACGGTTCGCCCGGGTAGCCGCTGAGCTCGACATAGCGGAAGCCATGATAGGTGAAGCGGGGCTCGTAGGTCTCAAGGCCGCGGCCCTTCAGGATGTAGATATCCGTGGCCTCGGCGTTCTCCGTGGGGCCCATGTTCACTGAGCCGTCCTCGTGAACGAGCTCGGCGTGCTTCAGCCGGACCTCAGTTCCCATGGGACCCTGGACCTGCATCCGGACCCAGCCGGAAATGTTCTGGCCGAAATCGAAAACCCAGGACCCTGGCGCGGAGGCGTAGAAATCGGCCGGTTTCAAACGTTGACAGGCACGGACCGGGGGGATGAGCTGGGAGGCCAGGGGGGGACCGGGGACGATAACGGCCTTTTCCCAGCCCGAATCGTTGAAGCCCGGTTCGTCCCACCCCGGCATCTCGAGGCGGGCATCGTATTTTTCGCCGAAATAGATGCCGTTTTCCTGGAGGGGGCCGAGGGACGTCTTCCACGTATCGTCGGACAGGATGACATTTCGCTCGCCGCTCTCGCCTTCGATCTCGATGCGGACCGTCGCCCGGGGCGCGTCGTAGCCGAAGGACCTGATGTGGCGGCCGTTCCCGAGGATGATCCCCGCGGCGTTCTTTTCCCGAAGAAGCCCGGTCACGTCGAAGGTCGAATAAAGGGCCCTTCTCCGGTAATCCGTCCAGCCTGGGTCGAGGACGCGGTCCCCGGCCTTCTGCCCGTTGATCCGGAGCTCGCCGTGTCCGAGCCCGGAAACGAAGGCCAGGGCCATGACCGGTTTCTCCCGAAGGTCGAATTCCCTCCGCAAATAGACGCCGAAGGCCTGGGCGAGTTCAGGGCCGGCCTCGCCGAGGACGACGCTCCCCCGGGACTTGAATTCGCGGATGTTCCTGGCGCTGATCCACCGGGCCTTCCAATCGCTCTCGTAAAGGAACCCGGTGACGAACGTGGCGATCTCGCTCCATGGACTCTCCGCCCCGTTCTTGTCACGCCAGCGAACCCGCCAGTAGTATCGCGTGCAGCTCAAGAGCGGATCGCCTTGGTACTCGACGTTGAAGGAGCTTTCGCCCTGGAGCTGTCCGCCGTCCCAGAAATCACCGATCTCCTTCTGGCAGAGTTCCAGGGCCGACGAGACGAGGATCGAATAGCCGGTCTGCCTCTCGTCACGCTCCGGGCTCACGTGGAGCCAGGAGAACCTCGGCTTTGGGGCATCCACGCCGAGGGGCTCGGCGAGGGACTCGCACCTCAGATCGACGGGAGGCAAGGGCGTCATGGCAGCTCTCCTTTCCAGCCAGGGGTGGCTGGTTACCGCCCGGGGCGTCTTGCGCTCATGATAAAGGAATCGGCCTGACGAGACAAGAGAGCCGGGAAGGGATCACTGCGCCTGAGCCAGGAAGTAGTCGGCGACCTCGATTTCGTAGGTGCTCGGGTCCAGGGCCTTGACGATGGTCCTCGGGAACTTCCTTGTTTCCGGGTTTCTTTCAGAAAGGTCCACGACTTCGCCGTCGACCTTGTTCCCCGCGGGGTCAGCGATCAGCTTGATTTGGGGCCTGAGCATGAACCGCGGGTCAGGGTTGAGATCGACGACGATCCCGACCTCGCCCGTGTTCAAGGCCGTCAGCGTGCCGATCGGGAACACGCCCATCAGGTTGACGAAGGCCTTGAGGATGACGGCGTTGAACTCGGTACCGCTGTACTCGAGCATCAGGCTCAAAGCTTCCACCCGAGTAAGGACCTTTTTCCGGTACACGCGCTTGGTCGTGATGGCGTCAAAATAGTCCACGACCTTGACGATCTTGCTGAAGAGGTTAATATCGCCCTTCTTGAAATAATGCGGATAGCCGGATAGGTCTTCCTTGATATGGTGCTCGAGGGCGACATGGATGGCCCTCAGGGGCAGATGCCGGAATTCCTTGAGATGGATGAGCTTCTCCGCTCCCTGCTGGGGATGCTGCTCCATGATCTCCCGCTCCTCCTCGCTGAGCTTGGCCGGCTTGTTGAGGATGCCGACAGGGGTCTCTAGCTTCCCGAGGTCATGGAAGAACGCGGCGATGCCGAGGTCGACCAGTTCGCTCCGGCTCAGGCCGAGGCGCCGCCCGAGGGCGAGGGCCAGCATGCAGACGTTGACGGAGTGGTTTAGGGTGTACTCATCGTAGTTCTTGAGGTTGGTCAGGCCGTAGATGAACGACTCGTTGTCCACGATATGGTTGAAGATGGACTGCATGAGGCGCCGCGTGGTGTTGATCTGGACCGGCTCGTTCCGCTGGTCGCGCTCGAAGCTCTCCTTGAGGTGGAGGATGCTCAGGAAGAAGATCCGGGCCGTATCCTTGTGAAGGCTGGTGAAGGTTTCCGTGGCCGAGGCCGTTTCGAGGCTGACGTGGCGGACGTCCGCGTCGGCGAGGTCGGCCAGGAGCTTCTGGCAGGCGGGACCATCCCTTTTCCCCGGCTTCCCGAAGACCGAAATGAAACGGGCCAGCTCCTCCGCGGTCAGCCCCGGCGAGAAGGCGAGCGTGCCGATCTCCCGAACCCGGAATGCCTCCAGAATGAACTTGAAGATGGGGTAGGTCCCCAGGGCGAACTTGAGCCGGACGCCGTTGAAGAACAGGGCGCTCTGCCGGACCTGGAACGAGGCTTCGCCTTCCTCCTTCAGGAAGGCCTCGAGACTCCTGAAGAGCGCCGTCGCCTGCTCCTGGAACATCTCATTGTTGGCCTGATACAGCTTGGCGTTCTTGACGACGATGTGAAACCGGATGAGGAGGTCGACGGCAGACTTCTGGAAGGCCTTCATGTCGGGCCTGACTTCGGAGCCGCGACGGCCCCGCCTGGGAGTCTTGCTTTCAGGCTCGCCCATGTTCCCGCCTCACACCCCGCCGATCTTCATTTGGGCTAGCCTGGCCAGGGCTTGGGAACAGGCGTCGCGGACGTCCCGGTTCCGCGACCCCGCCCCTTTTTCGAGCGCCCTGACGGCCTCTTCCGTCCCCATACTCTCCAGGCCCGAGACCGCGGCCAGCCTCATCTCTTTCGTCCCGGCCGGCATCCAGAGGGCCCTTTTCTCGAGGGTCCTCCGGAGGAAGGCCAGGGCCTCTTCGGTCCGAGTCCGGCCGATGAACGACAGGATCGCCTGTTTTTCCTTCAGGCTCTTGCCTTTGAACGCCCGCGTACCCGCTTCCCCGATGAGATGCTGGATCTTTGACGTCTCTTCGACCGGATTGAGCTTCATGGCAGCTTGGATCCGCAGGTCCTCGTCTTTGTCGTTCAGGAAACCGAGGAGGATCCGGTTGGCCAGCTCGTCCCTGATCTGACCCAAAGCCCGGATGGCTTCGAGCTTGACGTCCTTGTCCTTCAAGCCGAGGAAGACCGAGAAGTGGGCGAGCCCCTTCTTGCCGAAGGACTGGGCAAGGAGCCCGACGATGCCCTTGGAGAGCAGGGGCCGCTCATCGGCGACCAGACTGGCCAACCCTCCCGGATCCTGGGTGTAGACCGTCTTGAGAAAGTCCAGGATTTTCGCCCTGGATTCTTCATCAGGGACGGATTCGTAGAGGTCCACGGCCAGAGGCACGGCGGGCTGTCCCACGAGCTTAAAGAAATCGACCAGGGCATTCCAGTCCACCGGCCTTTTCTTTTCGAAGAGCACTTTGATGGCGTCCACGGTCTTGGCGCTGATGATCTTTTTCAGGAAAGCGTCAAGCCTGGCGGACTTTTCAGGATCTGTCCGCGACAGGTAATCCCTGAGCTCGCGGACCTTGTGAACGAGCGGGATGGAAAAGCCGAAGTTGCCCTGCTGGAGCTGCTCGTGGTGATAATCCACCAGGGTCTCGAGGCTGGCGCTGAAATGATCGAGGTCCTTTTCGAGGTTGAGGATCTCGATCATGAGGTTTAGGAATTCTTCGTCGGGGGAGATCGTCCGGTTGGCCCGCACGAGGGATTCGAGTTTCTGGATCTCGCCTTCCGTCAGGGTCGAGTCCATGGCCGCGGCGGGACTCCTGTGGACCTCCCCGATTCCCTCGGCCGGGGCCTCCTCGAGCGCGGCCCGAGGCGCTTCCTCGTCCGCGAGCTCCTTGATCGCCGATCTCCTCCGGACATCGTCCCGGTCCTCCGGCGTGAGCTCGATCTTCCCGGTCGTGAACTTCGAGGTATCGACCCTGATCTCGATGACCTCGTCGGCGAACTCGGGCATGGCGCCGGGAGCGGACGCGGCCTGGGACTCCGCCCGTTCCTGGATGATCCGGTTCTCCAGGAAATCGTCGGGCGCGTAGTATTGGATGTTGGCAAGATCCCGCTCCCAGAGGGCCGTGACAATATCGCCGTCGCTGGCCGGCTTCTGGGACTCCTGCCGGATGAGATCCAGGAAATCGAGGACCTCGTCCCGGTCGAGGCCCTGGTAAAAATAGAGGGCCTGCATCCCGTCCTTGAAAAAAAAGAAGGGAAGGCTCTTGATCGTCATTTCGTCGGTGAAGACCGTCCGGCCTCCGCAGAGGAACGAATATTCCGAGACCCAGATCTCGAGCTTCCCATAGGCATCGAGATAGCTCCGGATCTTCTGGGTCAGGTCGTCGACGAAGTTCTTGACCGTGGCGTGCTCGGGCGGGAAGATCTTCATGGCCGAGACAGTGTTGGACAGTTGATGGAGGATGTCGCGGGTTTTATTGACGGCCTTGGGATCGAGGCTCAAGTCACCGCCCACGGCCACGATCACCGGGCTCTTCTTCTCGTCCATAGTCGGTCATGTCCGGAGCGCGGCTCCGGATCTTCACCCTCAGTGTAGCCATTTTTGGGCTTTCGTCAACCGGTATTTCTGGGGAAACCGGGGGTCCGAGGGACCGGGGAGTTCTCTATCTCTTGCTCAGGACCTTTTTCTCGTAGGCTTCGATCTCCCGGAGCCAGAAGTCGGCCGGCGGGACCCCATTCCTGAGGCAAAAGTAATCCCAGACGGGTCCGAACGGCATAGATTTGAGTTCTTCGAGCGCGGCCAGCCGGGCGAGGACATGCCCTTCGCCGTCCAGCTCCCGGAGCGTCTCCCGGGGCTCGAGGAGGGCGATGAGAAGCCCCCTCAGGGTGGCCCGGGCGCCGAGGACCCAGGCCCCGACGCGGTTCATGCTGGCGTCGAAATAATCGAGGGCGATGTGTGTCCTGTCGAGCGCCTGGCCTCGGACGATCTCCTCGGCCACGGTCCGGATCTCGTCGTTGAGGAGGACGACGTGGTCGCTGTCCCATCGGACCCCCCGGCTCACGTGGAGAAGGATCTCGTCGGAGAACTGGAGGACGGCCGAGATCTTGTCCGCCACGGACTCGGTCGGGTGGAAGTGCCCCAGGTCGAGGCAGACGAGCTTGCCCTTGGTGAAGGCGTATCCCAGGTAAAACTCGTGGGAGCCCACGACGAACGATTCGCTGCCGAGGCCGAAGAGCTTGCTCTCCAGGGAATCCTTCATCTGGAGGGGGCTGTACTCCGTTTCGAAGATCTCATCCAGCGAGTTCTTGAGAAGGGCCCGGTAGGTCCAGCGGTCGACAGGGACGTCCTTGCTCCCGTCGGGTATCCAAATGTTGTGGATGGAGCAGGCCTGGAGCTCGCGGCCCAGATACGCCGCGATCTTGCGGCAGAGCCGGACGTGCTCGATCCAGAATTTCCGGACGGCCGGGTCCTTGCTGCTCAGGGTGAATCCGGCTGCGGCTTTCGGATGCGCGAAGCAGGTCGCGTTGAAGTCGATTTTCAGATTTTCCTGCTTGGCCCATTCCACCCAGCCGCGGAAGTGCCCCGGCTCGATCTCATTGCGGTCGACAGGCTTCCCGCCGAATTCTCCGTACATGGCGTGGAGGTTGAGCCGGTGGCGGCCGGGGATGAGAGCGAAGGCCTGGTGAAGGTCCGAGCGGAGCTCTTGGACGTCGCGGGCCTTTCCGGGATAGGTCCCGGTGACCTGGAGGCCGCTGCCGGTAAGTCCGGCGGCCGATGTTTCGAAGCCGCCGACATCGTCTCCTTGCCAGCAATGGATGGAGAGGGAAACCGACTGGAGGCGGGAGATCGCCTTGTCGGTGTCGACGCCGAGGTCGGCGTACTTTCCCCGGCTCAGGGCATAGGCCTTTTCTACGGCTGTTGGATCCATGGACAACCCTCCTCACTCCGGACGAGCATTCTTATAGTATGGGCGCCCGGTTCTGTCAATCCCCTTCGCGGGATTCCACGGACGTGAGTCCTGGAGGAATAGCGAACCCCGCTTCGGGGACAGGCGCTCCAGAGCTTGCGAAAGTCGGATCCCACGGACGTAAGTCCGTGGAGCTTCAGCCGCCGAGGACCGCCCGGAAGCGGTCGAAGGCCTCAAGCCAGGCCTTGTCCTGGCGGGGTTCGTAGTCCACGGGCTCGAAGGAATCTCTGACGATCGTCCGCATCTCCTCGTGCGAACGAACAGACCTCAGGGCCATGGCTTGGACGAGGACGTTCCCGATGGCCGTCGCTTCGGCCGGGCCGGCGACGACCGGCCGACCCGTGGCGTCCGCCGTGAATTGGCAGAGCAGGCGGTTCTGCGAGCCGCCGCCGATGATATGGATCCTCTCGACCGGCCGGCCGGTGACCCGCTCGATCTGGTCGATGACCAGGCGGCACTTGAGAGCCAGGCTCTCGAGGATCGAGCGGATGAAGGAGGCCTCCGAGGCCGGCGGGGTCTGGCCGGTTTTCCGGCAGTAGCCGCGGATGGCCTCGGGCATGTTCGGCGGGTTGAGGAACCCGGGATCGTCCGGGTCGATGAGGGCCCCGAACGGGGCCGCTTCGCCGGCCGCCCGCGTCAGTTCGTCGTAGCTCAAGGCCCGGGCGCCTTCCCAGGTCCTCCGGCACTGCTGGACGAGCCACAGGCCCGTGACGTTCTTCAGGAAACGGATCGTCCCGGCCACCCCGCCTTCATTGGTGAAGTTCCGGTCGAGGGCCTCTTTCGTCATGATCGGGGCGCTTTCCTCGACCCCGACAAGGGACCACGTCCCGGAGCTGATGTAGGCCCAGTTCTTTCCGCGGGCCGGGACGGCGGCGACGGCCGCGCCGGTGTCGTGGCTGGCCGTGGCGATCACGGGAACGCCTTGGAGCCCCGTTTCTTCGGCGATATCGGCGAGAAGGGGCCCGAGGACCGTGCCGGGCTCGAGGACGTCCTGGAGGATCTTCTTGGAGAGCCCCATGGCCTGGAAGAGCCCCAGGTTCCAGCTCCGGGTCCTGGGGTTGAAGATCTGTGATGTCGTGGCCATCGTGAATTCCGAGGCCTTCCGGCCGGTCAAAAGATAATTGAAGAGGTCGGGCATGAAGAGAAGGTCCGAGGCCGCGCCGAGAAGGGGAGACCGGTCCCGGACCATCGCGTAGAGCTGGAAGAGGGTGTTGAAGGGCATGAACTGGATGCCCGTGACCTCGTAGAGGGCCTCGCGAGGGACGAGCTTGAAATATTCTTCCATGGCACCCAGGGTCCTCGAGTCGCGGTAGCAGAACGGTAGGCCCAAAACGCTCCCGTCCCGGGCCAGGAGGCCGAAATCCACGCCCCAGGTGTCGACGCCGATGCCGGCCAGGCCCGCCGGGACCTCGGAGGCGCAGGCCTTCATGGCCTTCTTCATTTCCTCGAAAAGGCCGAAGATGTTCCAGTGGAGATGCGCGGAATGCCGGAGGGGGGTATTAGGAAAACGATGGATCTCCTTAATTGAAAGGCGCCCCGCCTCGAGACGGCCAAGGACGGCCCGGCCGCTTTCCGCGCCGAGGTCGAACGCCAGAAAACATGAGGGCGTCATGGTCAACCCCTAATATAGCCATCTCCGCCGGCATTTCAAGCGTTTCCGGACGGATTTTTTTGAAATGCAGGGCTATTTGTTCTATTATAAGAAGAGTGTTTGTGACTCCTCTCTGAAAACCAAGAGACCCATGGATATCGACGACAAGCTGAAACATCTGCGCCGCGAGCGCGATGCCCGCAGCCGCGCCCAGCAGGTCCGGACGACCTGGCAAAAGATCGACGGCGAGGAAGGCCTTTCCGTCAAGGAGAAGCTCGAGCGCCTGATCACCCTCACGGATAAAGGGCATGCCGGACGGACCGTTTTCAAACCGCAGGCCCCGGACGTCATCCGGCGGGAGCCCGTCGCGCTCTATGAAAACCCCTACCTCCTCGACGCCCGTTACGGGCAGATCCCGATCGCGATGGGGCTCCAGATCCCGGGGCATATCCTGGCTTTCCTGAGCCGGGACCAGGCCTTCGAGCCGCTCGATCTCAGCTCGGCCGTCTTCCTCGACCTTGAGACCACGGGCCTGGCGGGCGGGACGGGGACGGTCCCGTTCCTCGTCGGCCTGGGTTACTTCCGGGACGACCGGTTCAAGGTGGCCCAGTTCTTTCTGGGCGAGATGGCCGAGGAAGGCCGGCTGATCCGGGAGGTCAGCCAGTTCTTCAAGGACATGGATTTCCGGTCCGTCATCACCTACAACGGCAAGGCCTTCGACGTCCCCCTACTTGAGACCCGGTTCGCCCTCCACAGGACGCCTTTTCCGTTCAGGGACCTGCCCCATCTCGATTTCCTGTTCTCGGCCCGGAACCTCTGGAAGCACAAGTACGACAACTGCCGGCTTTTCAACCTGGCCCAGCAGATCGCCCAGGCCGAGCGGGCCGAGGACATCCCGGGCGCGGAGATCCCTTTGCGCTATTTCCAATACATCCGGACGGGAGATTTCTCGCTCATCGAACCCATCCTCTACCACAACCAGGAGGACCTCCTGTCGCTCCTGAGCGTCGTCGTGGCCGGGGCGGTGCTCGTCGACAGGAACCAGGAAGCCGCGGAGAGGGGGGATACCGACGCCCTGGACCTCTACGGCGTCGCGAAGCTTTTCGAGAGCGCGGGCGACGCGTCCCGGTCGGCCGCCCTTCTCGAGAGGGCCCTGGAGGGACGACTCCCGGCGGATGTCACGCACACCGCCCGTAAGAAACTCTCCCACCACTTTAAAAAAAATCAGGCCTGGGACAAAGCCGTGCCGCTCTGGCAGGACATGAGCGCCAGGGACGACGTCTTCTCCTTCCGCGAACTCTCCATGTATTTCGAGCACAAGGCGAAGGACTACGAAGAGGCGATCCGCGTGGCCGAGGAAGGGCTGTCGGTCTCGATCGGGCGGTCGATCGCCGACCAGAAGGACTTCGAAAAGCGGCTCGAGCGGCTGAGGGGCAAGGTCAGGAAACAGAAGGGAGCGGCCGGAAAATGAAAGCTATGGTCCTCACGCGGTTCGGCAGGGTCGCAGAGAACTCTCTTGAGCTCAGGAACGTTCCGGTCCCGCGGCCGGGTCCGGAGGAGATCCTGGTGAAGGTCGCGTACTGCGGCGTCTGCCATACCGACCTCCACACGGCCGAGGGCGACCTTCCCGATATCAAGCTGCCGCGGATCCCGGGCCACGAGGTGATCGGAACCGTCGAAGAGCGAGGGGGGCGGGCGAAAAGGTTCAAGGTCGGCGAGCGCGTCGGGGCGGCCTGGCTCTATTGGGCCTGCGGGATATGCAGGTTCTGTAAGAGCGGCAAAGAGAACCTCTGTGAGAGCGCCCGTTTCACCGGGTTCCATCACGACGGCGGATACGCCGAATATATCGCCGTCCCCGAGAAATTCGCCTACGCCGTACCGCGTGTATTCGGCGACGCGGAGGCGGCCCCGCTCATGTGCGCCGGGATCGTCGGATACCGGTCCTTGAAGCTGAGCGGGATCAAGGCCGGCGGAAGGCTCGGGCTCTATGGCTTCGGCGCCTCGGCCCATGTCGCGATCCAGATCGCCAGGCACTGGGGGTGCCGCGTTTACGTCTTCACCAGGAGCGAGGAGCATAAGAGGCTGGCAAAAAAGCTGGGGGCGAGCTGGACGGGACTGGCCAAGGACGACCCGCCGGCGAAGCTCGACAGCGCCATCATCTTCGCCCCGGCCGGGAGCTTCTTCCTGGACGCCCTGAGGGCCCTGGAGAGGGGAGGGACGGCCGTATCGGCCGGGATCTACATGTCGCCCATCCCCCAGATGGATTACGGTCGTTATCTGTACCATGAGCGGAAAATGCTCAGCGTGGCGAATGCCACGCGGGAGGACGGGGAAGAGCTTCTTAAGGTCGCCGCGGAGATTCCCATCCGGACAACGGTCCAGGTCTTTCCGCTCGAGCACGCCAATGAAGCCCTCAGGCTTCTCAGGGTGGGCAAGGTCACCGGCGCCGCCGTCCTCAAAGTCAGCTGAGCGGCGGCCGCTCGATAAGGGGTTCATTGAAAAAGACGGCCTCTTGGGCTATATTATCGACACTTGAAAGTCCCTGCGCGCCCGTAGCTCAGTTGGATAGAGCGTCTGACTACGAATCAGCAGGTCGGGTGTTCGAGTCACCCCGGGCGCGCTCTTTCTTTCTCCCCTGATTATTTGATTTATCAGCGATTTACGATGAGCCTTGACCCTCTCATCGTCTTCCGTCCGAAACCGTAATTTTACTGCGCTTTCAGCCTATTCTGTCACGCCACCGTCACACGGCTGGCAGGTAAGGATTATTCCGGGGCCTTGTCGTTTGTCCAGGTGCGGGGCAGCATTGACGCCGCGTATTCTAAGATACGGCGTCTTATCCTTCGCAGTTCTACGAAGTTATATGTGGACATGCCAATTCCATATAGGATTCCAAGCGCCGTAAGAACCGCAAGCCAATTATTAGCCAGCCATCTTCCGACCATTCAATGCTCCTTTTTACCCCTCGGTTAACGCCCTATTCTGATTCTACTGCAGCCCCGTGGGCGACGCAACGTGGAAGGCTCGGGCCTTCATCGATAGGCCGAGACCGGCGGCGCTTTCAGCCTATTCTGTCACGCCACCGTCACACGGAATTCTCATGTTGTGCGAACCGACGTAGGAAGCTGACGTTCGAACTGTGCCAAATCCCAGTAGTGGGACTGTCAGATTTTCCGTATAGACTCCTTTTCACGTTTGAGTCTGTTTTCACCCTTATCACGAGCCAAGAGAACCTTCTTGATTCGTCGTCCTCATCCAAGGAGGTCTACCCAGTTTTTCTTACACTCCCCCCATGGTATATGCTAGACTAAGTCATCATGATTGGCCTCCCTTCGATTAAGATGAATTGCGAAATTCACGATTTCGGGTGGCCCTCTCTCAGAACATCGCTATTTGTTGCTGACTTTCAAAGGATGTCCCCGAACATAGGGATGTTCCCTTAACATCAGAAGGAGACCTCACACTTGCCGGTGAGCAGCAGGGCCATTCGCAGAAACTTGCTCCATTCATGGGCGCGTCTCCGCGGAAACGATTTGGCCCGAGAATTCGCCGGTACCGAACCACCGCTGCGATCGGAACTGTTCAGCAGCGACCAGATGAAGCAGCATGGCAAGGCCCTGGCGGAATCGCACACGCTCAGTTTGGGACAGGCTCCGGACCTGCTGCTGGCGCGGCTCGCGGAGAACGAAAGAGTCCTGATTGGAACCTGCGATTTGCTTACGGCGGCGGTCCAGGCCAATCGGCGGATTGCGCCGGCCGGGGAATGGCTGCTCGACAACTTCTATCTGATTGAAGAACAGATTCGCACAGCCAACCGCCACCTGCCCAAGGGTTACAGCCGTGAACTCCCACGCTTGCTGAACGGCCCATCGGCCGGGCTTCCCCGCGTGTACGACCTCGCGCTGGAGACGATCTCGCACGGCGATGGACGGTTCGACCTGGAAAGTCTCAGCAATTTCGTAGCCGCCTACCAAACGGTGACCGTCCTGAAGTTAGGCGAGATATGGGCCATCCCGATCATGCTGCGTCTGGCCCTCATCGAGAATTTGCGACGCGTTGGAGCCCGGATCGCCTGCGACAGGCTCGACCGCAACCGCGCCGACTACTGGGCGGACCAGATGACGGAAACCGCCGAGAAAGACCCTAAGAGTCTCATTCTTGTGATCGCGGATATGGCGCGGTCGAGACCGCCCATGGTGAGTTCGTTTGTTGCGGAATTGGCCCGGAGGTTGCAAGGGCAGAGCCCAGCTTTGGCATTGCCCCTCACCTGGATTGAGCAGCGGCTCTCCGAATCCGGCCTGACGATTGAGCAGTTGGTGCAGTCGGAGAACCAACAACAGGCGGCCGATCAGGTTTCCATCAGCAACAGCATCGGCAGCCTCCGGATTCTAGGGGCGATGGACTGGCGCGAGTTCGTCGAGACGATGAGCGTTGTCGAGCAGGTCCTGCGGGAGGATCCTGGGGGAGTTTATGGCAAGATGGATTTTAGCACCCGGGATCGCTACCGGCATGTCGTGGAGAAGGTCGCGAGGAGCAGCCCGCTGTCCGAAAGCGAGGTGGCCCGCCAAGCGGTCAAATTGGCCCGCGAAGGCGCGGCCGGGAAAGGCAGCGATGAACGAACGGCACATGTTGGGTACTACCTGATCGGCAAGGGAGGGCGGCAGCTCGGACGGACGGCGGAAGTCCGCCGCTCCATTCCCGAGGTTCTCCGGGGGATGATCGACCGGTTTCCTTTGCTCCTTTATCTGGGCACGATCGCACTGATTACGGCGATTTTCTCCGGGAGTTTGTTGGCCAAGGCGCATGCCAGCGGGCTCCACAATTGGCACGTCGCGCTGATCGGGCTCCCCTTGGTACTGGGGGCAAGTCATCTGGCGGTGGCGTTGGCGAACTGGCTGGCGACCTTGGTGGCGACCCCGCGCTTGCTGCCGCGGATGGACTTCTCCGGGGGAATTCCGCCGGAATCGCGCTCTCTCGTGGTGATCCCGACGATGCTCACAAGCGCTCAAAACATCGAGGATCTGACCGAGGCTCTGGAGGTTCGGTTTCTGGCCAATAGGGACGAGAACTTGCACTTCGGTCTGCTAACGGATTTCCGGGACGCACAAGAGGAAACGATTCCGGAGGACGGCCCGCTGTTGCAGCGGGCCCAGAAGAGAATCGAAGAGTTGAATGAAAAGTACAGGAGTGCGAAGGGCAACACGTTCTTCCTCTTTCATCGCCCGCGCCGCTGGAACCCTCGGGAGCGGCGTTGGATGGGTTACGAGCGCAAGCGAGGGAAGATTGAGGAATTGAATTCGCTCCTGCGCGGCGGTCCAAAAGACCGGTTCTCCCTCATCGTTGGAGACATGGCCGTCTTAGCGAACGTGAAGTACGTGATCACCCTGGACACGGATACGCAGCTCCCCCGTGATTCGGCATGGCAGTTTGTGGGAGCCATGGCCCACCCGCTGAATCGGGCGCGGTATGATGAAGACAAGCGGCGGATCGGTGAGGGGTACGGCATCCTTCAGCCACGCATGGCCGTTAGCCTGCCCGGCATGAGCCGCTCGCGGTATGCACGATTGTGCGGGAGCGAGCCCGGCATCGACCCATACACCCGGGTTGTCTCCGATGTCTACCAGGATGTGTTTGGTGAAGGCTCATTCATTGGCAAGGGGATCTATGATGTCGATGTGTTCGAACGGGTCCTCAAAGGGCGGTTTCCCGAAAACCGGATTCTCAGCCATGACCTTGTGGAAGGGTGCTACGCGCGGGCGGGGCTGTTGAGCGATGTCCTGTTGTACGAGGAATACCCATCCCGCTATAGCGAGGACGTGAGCCGTCGGCACCGTTGGATTCGCGGGGATTGGCAAATTGCCCGCTGGCTGCTTCCCGGCGTTCCCGGCCCTGAGGGAAGCCGACAGAAAAACCCGCTTTCCGGGCTGTCCCGATGGAAGATTTTCGACAATCTTCGTCGGAGCCTCGTAGCGGCGGCGTTGACCCTGCTGTGTTTGCTCAGTTGGACCGTCTTGTCGCCATCCTGGTTATGGACCCTGGCCGTTATCGGAACCATCCTGATTCCTCCCTGGACGGCTTCTTTTCTGGCTCTGTTTCAGAAGTCGGGCGATGTGCTGCTACGTCAGCACCTTACGACTGCGATGCGCTCGGCTGGCCGGCACACGGCTCAGGCCGCCTTTGCGCTCGCCTGCCTCCCCTACGAGGCTTTCTTCAGTCTGGATGCGATTGGGCGCACGGTCTGGCGGATGTGGGTCACCCATCGACGACTTCTCGAATGGAATCCGTCGGGCAACCCGGATCGCAATAGGCGCGCGGACCTCGCCGGTTCCTGGCGCACAATGTGGATCTCGCCCGTTTTGGCCACGGCCGGGGTGCTGTATCTGGCGCTCTCGAGGCCGGCCGCGCTGGGTGTGGCCGGGCCTATCCTGGGCCTCTGGTTGGCATCTCCGGCTATCGAGTGGTGGATCAGCCGGCCGCTCGCCCGCCGCGAAACAAGGCTGACCGCCGACCAGACTCTCTTTCTCCGGAAGCTCGCCCGAAAGACCTGGGCCTTCTTCGAGATTTTCGTCGGTCCGGAAGATCATTGGCTGCCGCCGGATAACTATCAAGAGCATCCCACTCCCGTGATCGGGCATCGCACGTCGCCGACCAACATGGGACTGGCGTTACTCGCAAATTTGTCCGCCTATGACTTCGGTTACATTCCGGCTGGACAACTCATCGAACGCACGGCGAATGCCTTCCACACGATGGGAGCCTTAGAACGGTACCAGGGCCACTTCTACAACTGGTATGATACGCGGTCGCTGAAAGCGCTGCCCCCCCTCTACGTTTCGACGGTGGACAGCGGGAACCTTGCGGGCCATCTGCTGACCTTGCGGCCGGGTCTGGCCGCCCTTCCCGATCGCCAGATCCTGGAAGCGCGATGGTTTGACGGACTCAGCGACACCCTGCAGATTCTCATGGACGCTAGGGGAGAAGCCGCTCCAGCCCAGCTCGCTCAACTTCAGAAGGACCTGGCGTCTCCCTCCGCTTCCCGGCCAACGACGCTATCGGGGGCGCGGCTGTGCCTCGCCCGGTTGGCGACGGCCGTCGCGGAGGCGGTGGACAGCCCCGAGGCCGACGCCGAAAGCCAAGCCATGCGGTGGGCACGTACCCTCGCTCGCCAATGCCAGGGCGCCCTCGACGAGCTGACCTTTCTCGCTCCGTGGACCTTGCTGCCGACCTCTCCGGATTGGCTCAACACCTTTCGCGGACTCGATGCGATCCCCACGCTGCGCGAACTGGCCGGATTCGAGGGGGAGTGGCTGTCGGCTATTGAGAATCACCTCGGCTCGGACACGACACCCGGGGAAAACGAGCGGCTGAGCGAGCTTCGCCGGCTCATCACCCAAGCAAGCCGCCGCGCTACAGCAAGGATTGCGGCGATCGAACGTCTGGCGCGGCAATCCGGCGAACTGGCCGAGATGGAGTATGACTTCCTGTTTGACAAGGCACGTCATCTGCTGGCGATCGGCTACAACGTTGGCGAGCGACGCCGGGACTCGAGTTACTACGATCTGCTGGCTTCGGAAGCGAGATTGTCCACTTTCGTAGCGATCGCACAGGGAAAACTGCCTCAAGAGAGTTGGTTTGCCCTGGGGCGCCTGCTCACCACCGCCGGCGGAAAACCGGTCCTCCTTTCGTGGAGCGGTTCAATGTTTGAGTATCTCATGCCGCTTCTCGTGATGCCGACTTACGAAGACAGTCTGCTCGACCAGACCTACCGGGCGGCGGTGGAAAGGCAGGCTGAGTATGGAAGGCATCGCGGGGTACCGTGGGGGAGTTCGGAGTCCGGCTTCAATTCGATCGATGTTCATCTCAATTACCAGTACCGAGCGTTTGGCGTGCCCGGCCTGGGCCTCAAACGCGGCCTCGCCGATGATTTGGTCATTGCCCCGTATGCCTCCGTGCTCGCCCTGATGGTGGCGCCCAAGGAGGCGTGTCTGAATTTGGAGAGACTCGCCGCTGAAGGGCTGGAGGGAGAATACGGTTTCTATGAAGCGATCGACTACACTCCTTCGCGTCTGCCCCGCGGGCAGTCGAGCGCCGTGGTCCGGTCGTTCATGGCCCATCACGAGGGCATGAGCTTCCTGTCTCTGGCCTGCCTGCTCCTGGACCGTCCGATGCAGAAGCGATTCGAGTCGGATCCTCTGTTCCAGGCAACCATGCTGTTACTCCAGGAGCGGGTTCCCAAAGCCACGGCGTTCTATTGGCACACCGCCGAGCTCTCCGGGGTCCGCACGACTCTCAACGGTTCGGAGACGCCGGTACGCGTTTTCAGCAGCCCAGACACGCCGATACCTGAAGTGCAGCTGTTGTCGAACGGAAGATACCATGTGATGATCACGAACGCCGGCGGCGGGTACAGCCGCTGGAAGGATATCGCCGTCACGCGCTGGCGCGAAGACAGCACCTGTGACAATTGGGGTGCGTTCTGTTACCTCCGCGACGTAGCCTCCGGGGAGGTCTGGTCAACCGCCTATCAGCCGACGCTCAAAGGGTCGGAGAAATACGAAGCGATCTTCTCGGAGGCGCGAGCGGAGTTCCGCCGCCGCGACCACGAATTTGACACCCATACCGAGATCGCCGTATCGCCCGAGGATGATGTCGAGCTGCGCCGTATCACCCTCACCAACCGCTCCCGCACGCGCCGGGCGATTGATGTCACGAGTTACGCGGAAGTCGTTCTGGCCTCACCGGCCGCGGACGCCTTGCATCCGGCGTTCAGCAATCTCTTTGTCCAAACCGAGATCCTCCGGCCCCAGGGGGCGATTCTCTGCACTCGCCGGCCCCGCTCCGTGGACGAGCACACGCCCTGGATGTTTCATCTGCTGGCCGTGCATGGGGCGGAAATCGGAGAAATTTCCTACGAGACGGACCGCCTGAGGTTCATCGGCCGCGGCAATACCGCCGCCAACCCCCAAGCGATGAGTGGCGCCGCCACGCTCTCGGGCAGCGAGGGTTCCGTGCTGGATCCGATTGTCGCCATCCGTTATCGAATGACGCTCGATCCGGAAGAAAGCGCAACGATCAATATGGTTTCGGGCATCGGGGACACTCGCGACGTGTGCCTGGGGCTGATCGGCAAATACCGGGATCGCCGTCTCGCGGATCGCGTCTTCGATCTGGCGTGGTCACACAGCCAGGTGTTCTTGCGACAGCTCAATGCCACCGAGGGCGACGCGCAACTCTATGGACGCCTGGCCAGCTCGGTCATCTACGCCAACTCCTCGCTGCGCGCGGACCCGGGCCTCCTCATCAAGAACCGTCGCGGGCAATCAAGTCTGTGGGGCTACTCCATCTCAGGAGATTTGCCGATCGTGCTGCTGCGGATTGGCGACCCGGCCAATATCGAACTGGTTCGCCAACTCGTGCAGGCCCATGCCTACTGGCGCCTGAAAGGATTGGCCGTGGACCTGGTGATCTGGAATGAAGACCACGTCGGATACCGGCAACTCCTCAACGAACAAATCATGGGGCTCATTGCCGCCGGCCTCGAAGCCAACGTCACGGATCGACCCGGGGGTATCTTTGTAAGACCTGTAGACCAGATATCAAATGAGGACCGCATCCTTTTCCAGAGCGTCGCCCGGGCCATCCTCGTCGACAGTCGCGGAACGCTGGCGGACCAGATCAACCGTCGCGGCCTTGGGGAGGTAAACGTCCCGCGCCTCGCATCGCCCCGAATCCGCCGCGCCGAAGCCCCGGGAACGGCCGCGTTGCCTCGCCACGATCTGATCTTCTTCAACGGGCTGGGAGGCTTCACTCCCGATGGGCGCGAGTACGTCATTACAACCGCGCCCGGGCAAGTGACGCCGGCACCATGGGTGAATGTGCTGGCGAACCCGGACTTCGGAACTGTCATCTCAGAGAGTGGCCGGGCCTGCACTTGGAGCGAGAATGCCCACGAGTTCCGCCTCACTCCCTGGACCAACGACCCGGTGAGCGATTCCAGCGGAGAAGCCTTTTACCTCCGTGACGAAGAGAGGGGCCACTTCTGGTCCCCCACGCCGCTACCCAGCCGCGGCTCGCAGCCGTATGTCAGCCGGCACGGATTCGGATACAGCGTCTTCGAGCACATGGAACGGGGCATCCGCTCTGAACTATGGGTTTACGTGGCCCTGGACGCGCCGATCAAGTTCACGGTGTTGAAAGTGCGCAACGAGTGCGGCCGAACCCGCCGTCTCTCGGCTACGGGATACGTGGAGTGGGTGCTGGGAGACCTGCGGCCGAAATCGGCCTTTCACGTGGCCACCGAAGTTGATCCCGGGAGTGGGGCGCTCTTCGCCCGCAACCCCTACAACACGGAGTTCGCCGACCGGGTGGCCTTTTTCGATTTGGACGATGCTGTTCGGACCATCAGCGGCGACCGGGCTGAGTTTCTCGGGCGTAACGGTGCGCTCCAGAGTCCGGCGTCCATGGCCCGGTCGCGGCTTTCCGGTAAGGTGGGGCCCGCTTTGGATCCCTGCGCCGCGATCCAGGTTCCCTTTGAGCTGGCCGATGGGCAAGAGCGCGAGATCATCTTCACGCTCGGGGTAGGACGGAACGCCGACGATGCCCGTAGCCTGGCCTCCCGCTTCCGGGGAGCATCGGCGGCACGGGGCGCGCTCGAAGAGGTGTGGCATTACTGGAATCACACGCTCGGCGCCGTGCAGGTGGAAACTCCGGACCCGTCTCTCAACGTGCTGACCAATGGCTGGCTCTTATACCAGACCCTGGCCTGCCGTCTTTGGGCGCGGAGCGGATACTACCAGCCGGGAGGTGCGTTTGGTTTCCGCGATCAGTTGCAGGACGGGATGGCGCTCGTCCACGCCGCGCCACACCTTTTGCGCGAGCATTTGCTCCGATGCGGCGCCCGTCAGTTCCCGGAGGGAGATGTCCAGCATTGGTGGCATCCCCCCTCGGGCCGGGGCGTGCGGACTCATTGTTCTGATGATTACCTGTGGTTGCCGCTAGCGACATGTCGCTACGTTCTCAGCACAGGGGACACCGGAGTGTTGGATGATCCCGTCCATTTTATCGAAGGCCGCCCGGTAAACAGTGAGGAGGACTCGTATTACGATCTGCCGAGCCGGTCGGAAGAGGCGGCCACTCTCTACGAACACTGTCGGCGAGCCATCCTGAGGGGGCTCAGATTTGGGGAGCACGGCCTGCCGCTCATCGGCTCTGGAGACTGGAACGACGGCATGAATATTGTGGGCGAACACGGCAAGGGCGAAAGCGTCTGGTTGGGGTTTTTCCTGTACGAAGTTCTCATGCAGTTCATGGAGGTTGCCCGCACCCGGGGTGACCTATCTTTCGTCGAACGTTGCCAGAGGGAGGCGGCTCAAGTCCGTCGGAATATCGAGCAAAATGGCTGGGATGGCGAATGGTACCGTCGGGCTTACTTCGACGACGGCTCGCCCCTTGGGTCGGCGAGTAATCCCGAATGTCAGATTGATTCGATTGCCCAAAGCTGGTCGGTTCTATCCGGAGGGGGCGATGCCGAGCGTTCCCGCATGGCCATGGAAGCGGTGGATCAGCGCCTCGTTCGTCGGGACCATAGGTTGATCCAACTTTTGGACCCCCCGTTCGACAAGTCGACTTTGAATCCCGGCTATATCAAAGGGTACGTCCCGGGCGTGCGAGAAAATGGCGGTCAATACACTCAGGGGGCGGTCTGGGCGGCGATGGCCTTCGCTGCCTTGGGCGACAGTCGGCGGGCATGGGAGCTGTCGGCCATGATCAACCCGGTGAACCATGCGAGATCTCCGGAGGAGATTGCGACCTACAAAGTAGAACCGTATGTCGCCGCGGCCGACGTCTATGCGCTCTCTCCGCACACGGGCTGCGGGGGATGGACATGGTACACGGCCTCGGCCGGTTGGATGTACCGGCTGATCGTGGAAGCACTCCTGGGGCTGAGGCTGGAAGTGGACAAACTGCGTTTTGCCTCGTGCCTCCCGGAGGATTGGCCGGCCTTCAAGGTGCATTACCGGTATCGCGAGACGGTCTACCACATCGTCGTTCTGCAAACGCGTGGCGGAAATGGCGAGATGAGCGTGACCGTGGACGGCGTCGAGCGACCCGACCAGGCGATTCCTCTTGTTGACGACCGTCAGGAACACTCGGTCGAAGTGAGAATGCCCGCTGCGCACAGCTAACCCGGTTAGCAGAATGATCGCTCCAAGACATCCCGGAGGGAAATCGCGGATTATGGCGTGGTTCAGATTTTAAGATAAAAAGTGCGGACCTCCACTGTTATGACCGTCCTGTTTCCAAGCGCCCGGAAAAAATTACGATTTCCAATCTCCATATTCAATTTGATAAGAGGCATGCTTTCCGATACCTTCCTGGCCGATTATGAGCGACGCTTCGAAAAGAGGCATAGGCATTTCCGGCGGATCACCAGGGGAGTGGCCGAACGCTATCTCCTTTGCGCCAATCTCAACTCGGGTTTTGCCCGGAGCCGCTGACATCTCGGACGGAATGGATAAAGGCAAAGCTAAACGAAAACGTCATTCATAAGGGGAAAATCCACTGTCCCCTGTAGGATGCCAGGTCCTAGGCCCTGACCACATTCCCGATCCATGGATCGCCTGAGCGAGTCAGAGCAGGGGGAGCTTCAATGAATTCGCAGGTTTTGAACGGTTCCCCCCTGGCCTAACCTCGCATTGTATCGATATCCGCATGAGCCCACTCTTCATCAGCTGATTTTCCCCTGTGCGACAACCTCGTGGATACGATTTTTAATTTTCTCTCCATCGGCCAGATAGTAATGCTTCAATGGTCTCAGTTCTTCGTCAAGGTCATAGACAAGCGGTATTCCGGTTGGAATATTCACGTTAACAATTTCGTCATCACCGATGTTGTCGAGATACTTAACCATAGCGCGCAGGCTGTTCCCATGGGCGGAAACTATGGCCTGTTTTCCCGACCTTAACGCTGGCGCCAGAACCTCATGCCAATAAAGCACGAATCTGGCCACAGTGTCCTTTAGACTCTCTGTGAGCGGCAGTTCGTTTTCACCTAGCCCACGGTATTTCGGGTCATTTCCCGGATATCGTTGATCCGTTTTTTTCAGCGCCGGTGGCCGGACATCATAACCCCTTCTCCAGATGTGTACCTGCTTCTCGCCCAGCTTCTCTGACAGCTCGGCTTTGTTCAGGCCTTGAAGCGCTCCGTAGTGCCTTTCATTAAGTCGCCACGAGTTGTGCACCGGTATCCACATGAGGTCCATCTCATCCAAGACCAGCCAGAGCGTCCTGATAGCCCGTTTAAGAACAGAAGTGAAGGCAACATCAAAGAGATAGCCGTTTTCTTTGAGGGTCTTGCCGGCCTCCTTAGCCTCGGCAATACCTTTCTCAGACAGATCAACGTCCGTCCATCCGGTGAATCTGTCTTCCAAATTCCAGATGCTTTCTCCATGCCTCAGGAGTACGAGCTTCATTGTCTTAAATAACTCCCACACCAGGCAGGATCATGCCGGACTAACGAACAACCTCCACTTTGAGGAGATTCGTCGTGCCCGCCAAACCAAGCGGTATTCCGCCGGTAATGACAATAAGGTCGCCCGGTCTAGCCAACCCGAGTTCCTTGGTAAGGGACGATGCCATACAAAATAGACCGGATATCGACGAAGGCGTGGCTGCACGGACAGGTTGTACTCCCCAATAGAGCATCAACCTGCGGCCAACGACCCCATCGGGGGTCATGGCCAAAACAGTTGCCCGGGGTCGGTATTTTGAGACACGCTCGGCTGTACTGCCTGACCTGGTCAAAGCAACAATAACGCGTACACCCAGATTATGAGCGGCAACGCAGGCATTGTAGCTGATCAGTTCCTCGGTTCTTTGCCCAAACCATGTCTTTTTCTCGGATAGCGCCAGCTCATAAGGCAGCTTCTTTTCCGTCTCGCGGGCAATCCTGTCCATGACCGTTACCGCCTGGACTGGATGTTCGCCAATTGAAGTCTCCTCCGAAAGCATGGTGGCATCCGTGCCGTCGAATATGGCATTGGCCACATCAGTCGCCTCAGCCCGGGTTGGTCGCATAGATTTGACCATTGATTCAAGCATTTCCGTAGCGGTAATCACCGGCTTGCCGGCATGATTACATCTTTTGATGACCTCTTTTTGGACCAGAGGGACTCTTTCCAGGGGAATCTCGACCCCGAGGTCCCCCCGGGCAACCATGACACCATCACTCTCCGCCAGAATACGTTCAAAGTTTTTTACCGCCTCACCCCGCTCAATCTTGGCAATGATCGGTATATCCATACCCTGCTCAGCCATGAGCTTTCTGACACCGGTGATATCATCGGCCGCAGTGACAAAAGAAAGGGCCAGGTAATCCGGGCGCTGGCTGATGGCGAAGAGAAGAGCCTCCCGCAGGGCGTCAGTGATAAATGGGCCGGAACTCCGCATGCCCGGCACGACAAGACCTCGATCTTCGGTCAGAATCCCTCCGACGATGACCCGGCACTTTACTTCGCCGCTATCCACTTGCTGGACCCTGAGCTGCATCGCACCATCATCGAGGAGAACAGTGTCGCCCGGCTTCACATCTCTGGAAAGTTCAGGTAGGTTGACCGATACCCTTGTCTCGTCACCCTCTATCTGTTCTGTTATGAATGACAACTGAGCCCCTTTTTTCAGAACGGCCTGGTGGCCCCTTAATCTCCCCGTACGGCATTTGGGCCCGGGCAAGTCCATCAGAACAGCAACGATGATGCCCAAACTCCGGCTCAAATCCCGGATCGCTCGGACATAACCCGCGTGCTCCGTTAGCGTGCCATGAGATAAATTGAGCCGCGCCACATTCATGCCGGCTTTGATCAGTTTTTCGATCATCCCCCTTGACCCGGTAGCCGGGCCTATCGTGCATACGATCTTGGTACGTCTACCATACAGTCTGGATCGTCTCATGGTCTTTATCCTTGCCCATCCGGATATCCACTGGCCTCTTAATTGCTGACCGTTCACTCTAGAAGCTGAATAAGTTGCCTGAGGCGAGGGTTCAGCTCTTTTTTCTTCTCCCAGGTGTCCCTCAGCGGGGTTTAGCTAATGTCACCTCCGACGATACCAACCATTTTTCCTCCTGACTCTTCAGGTCTTCCCTTCGCCAGGCTAGGGACGTTTTAACCCTTCATTGATTTTATGAATTTGCCCCAATAGAACTTGCTGTTTCTCTTTGAGCAGCGCTCGGCTGACCGCGCCAACGTTGACCCGCATCAGTGACTCCGTATGAGACGGTCGTGCGTTGAACCACCAATCGGGGTAGTCCACCGATAATCCATCCAAATGATCCACCTTCGCGTCCTTATATTGCGGTTCAAGTTTTGCCAGCAGTTCTTCTCTGTCCGTAACCTCGAGATTGATCTCACCACTGGTGGGATAGCGTTCAAATGGTTCTATCAACCCAGATAATGGTCGATTCTCGGCGGAAACGATATTGACCAATTCAACCAGAGTGCGTTGAGCATTATCTGTAAAATGGAGGTCTGAGTAATAGTAATGTCCGGAAAGCTCCATCGCGAAGATGGCCTTATGCTCGCGCATCGCGCGCTTGATGAATGCGTGCCCGACCCGGCTCCGCACCGGCTTGCCGCCTGCCGCCTCAATTTGTTCAGGAAGAGCGCGGGACACACGGAGGTCATGGAGAATAACTGCTCCGGGATTGGTTTTCAGCATGTGGACTGCAATCAACCCCCCGAGGGCGTCCGGAGGCAACATGTTGCCTTGTTCGTCAACCGCAATGGCCCGATCGGCGTCTCCATCAAAAGCCAGTCCGAAGTCGAGGCTGCATCTCTTGACCGTACCGGCCAGCTGTTCAAGGGCCCCCGGCTCAAGGGGATTTGATGGGCGTACCGGGAACTTGCTATCAAGATCGAAATTTAACCGCCATAACTCAACCATATCAACAGAGGCCAGCATGGCTTCTGTCGCTAGACCGCCCATCCCATTGCCCGCGTCTACGACGACTTTCAAAGGTGTCATCGGCTTCAAATGCCGCCTGATTTCCGAGGCATATTCGGCCAGAGGGGAGGTGTACCGGACGAGTTCGTTGAATGGATAAGGCGAGGTCCTCTGGGGCTTGCGCAGAATATCCGCAATATCTTGCAGCCCGTGTTCACTACTCAGGGGCAACGCGTCACGTGAACAGAGCTTCAATCCGTTATAATCCGGCGGAAGGTGGCTGGCACTTATGGCGATCGAACCATCAAAGCCGCCTTCAGCCCCGTACCAATAGACCAGAGGAGTGCTGGCCAACCCGATGTGTGTCACTTTGTGGCCGAACTCACGGAGGCCGTAACTTGCGGCTTCAGCGAATGCTGCTGAGCTCCAGCGGTCATCATGGCCGATAAGGAAGTGCCCTGGCCCCTGAGGGCAAAGGTATCCTCCGTAGGCGCGAGCGATTGCCCTCACCGCGGGGCTATCAAGGTCAGTTCCCACTCTCCCGCGTATATCATACGCGCCGAAGATTCTTTTCAAGCGGTCTTCCGTCATCGCTCTTGGCAAATGGCCATACCTCCATGAAGATTATTAAGATTCCGGCCTGGCATGCCTTCCGAGGAAGAAATAACCATTCTCTGTTTATTCTACCACTTGAAGAGTGAAAGTTCGAGGCGCCAGAGTCTCTGGAGCAAGAGGCCTCACGAGGGAGTGTCAGATATTCTATGTCAGCCCCTTCGCCGACTTCATCTTCTTATGCGGAACAGGCACGAGCACAACATTCTCCATGGCAATAAGTTCATATTACAA